>Ga0302347_1000220_pt1 | contig 103451 bp, 83 predicted proteins | sample PhyWR1_FD_202178 | JGI IMG/M metagenome (GOLD analysis project Ga0302347, IMG submission 202178) | Leaf surface microbial communities from wheat plants in UC Gill Tract Community Farm, Albany, California, United States - DLSL W.R1 (v2)... | ecosystem: Host-associated > Plants > Phyllosphere >... | reverse complement strand
CCACGTTTAGCCAGTTCACCCAGTGCTGCCACAACCACATAAGAAGCATCAACTTCAAAGTGGTGACGCAGATTTTCACGGCTATCAGAACGACCGAAACCATCAGTACCCAGAACGCGATAGTCGCTGGCTGGGATGAAGTTACGGATCTGCTCTGCGAACAGTTTCATATAGTCGGTGGAAGCCACTGCAGGCGCTTCGCTCAGAACCTGTGCAACGTAAGGTACACGTGGCTCTTCAGTTGGATGCAGCATGTTCCAGCGCTCACAGTCCTGACCATCACGAGCCAGTTCAGTGAATGAGGTTACGCTGAAGACATCAGAACCCACACCGTAGTCGTTTGCCAGAATCTGTGCAGCTTCACGAACGTGACGCAGGATAGAACCTGAACCTAACAGCTGAACTTTACCTTTACTACCTTCCAGGGTTTCGAGTTTATAGATACCTTTACGGATACCTTCCTCGGCACCTGCTGGCATAGCCGGCATGTGGTAGTTTTCGTTCAGAGTAGTGATGTAGTAGTAAATGTTCTCTTGTTTCTCACCATACATACGCTCCAGACCATCATGCATGATGACAGCCACTTCATAAGCGTAAGAAGGGTCATAAGAGATACAGTTAGGGATAGTCAGAGACTGAATATGGCTGTGACCATCTTCGTGCTGCAGACCTTCACCGTTCAGAGTCGTACGACCTGAAGTACCCCCTACCAGGAAGCCACGCGCCTGCTGGTCACCTGCTGCCCAGCACAGGTCACCGATACGCTGGAAACCGAACATGGAGTAGTAGATGTAGAATGGAATCATTGGCAAGTTATTGGTGCTGTAAGAAGTCGCAGCAGCAAGCCATGAAGAACCGGCACCCAGTTCGTTGATCCCTTCTTGCAGAATCTGACCTTTTTCGTCTTCTTTGTAGTAAGCAACTTGCTCACGGTCCTGCGGGGTATACTGCTGGCCGTTCGGGCTGTAGATACCAATCTGGCGGAACAGACCTTCCATACCAAAGGTACGCGCTTCATCGGCAATGATTGGCACGAGGCGATCTTTGATACCGCTCTTCAGCATCACGTTCAGGGCACGAACGAAAGCGATGGTGGTAGAGATTTCTTTGTTCTGCTCTTCAAGAAGCTGCTGGAAGTCTTCCAGTTTAGGCAGATCCAGTTTCTCAGTGAAGTTTGGCAGACGAGTCGGCAGGTAGCCGTTCAATTTCTGACGCTGTGCGTGCAGATAGGTATGCTCTTCGCTGCCTTCAGCAAATTGAACGTAAGGCAGGTTTGGCAAGTCTTCATCAGATACCGGCACATTGAAACGATCACGGATATAGCGTGCGCCATCCATGTTCACTTTCTTCACCTGGTGAGCAATGTTTTTGCCTTCTGCGGTTTCACCCATGCCGTAACCTTTGATGGTATGGGCCAGGATAACCGTTGCTTTACCTTTGGTGTCTTGTGCTTTTTTAAACGCAGCGTAGATTTTCTTCGGATCGTGGCCACCACGGTTCAGCGCCCAGATCTGATCGTCAGACCAGTCAGCGACCAGAGCAGCAGTTTCTGCATACTTACCGAAGAAGTGCTCACGAACATAAGCACCATTTTTAGATTTGAAGGTCTGGTAGTCACCGTCAACGGTTTCGTTCATCAGCTGAACCAGTTTACCGGAGGTGTCTTTACGCAGCAGTTCGTCCCAACGGGCGCCCCACATAACCTTAATCACGTTCCAGCCAGCACCTTCAAAGATACCTTGCAGTTCGTTAATGATTTTACCGTTACCTGTAACCGGGCCATCAAGGCGCTGCAAGTTACAGTTAATGATGAAGACCAGGTTATCCAGTTTTTCACGGGTCGCGATAGTAATCGCACCTTTAGATTCTGGCTCATCCATCTCACCATCACCCAGGAAGGCGTAAACGGTTTGCTTAGAGGTATCTTTAAGACCACGGTGCTCAAGATATTTCAGGAATTTAGCCTGATAGATAGCACCGATCGGACCAAGACCCATAGAAACGGTTGGGAACTGCCAGAACTCTGGCATCAGTTTCGGGTGCGGGTAAGAAGAAAGACCGTTACCGTGAACTTCCTGACGGAAGTTGTTCATCTGGTCTTCAGTCAAACGTCCTTCAAGGAACGCACGCGCGTAAACGCCCGGAGAAATGTGACCCTGGAAGTAAACCAAGTCACCACCGTCAGCTTCAGTGCGCGCACGGAAGAAGTGGTTGAAGCACACGTCATAGATGGTCGCTGAAGACTGGAATGATGACATATGGCCGCCCAGATCGAGGTCTTTTTTAGACGCACGCAGTACGGTCATGATGGCATTCCAACGGATAGCAGAACGAATACGACGTTCCAGTTCCAGATTGCCCGGATATTCCGGCTCATCTTCAACAGCTATCGTGTTTACATAGTTGCTGGTACCTGCACCAGCCGCTACTTTCACACCGCCTTTGCGGGCTTCAGATAACAGTTGGTCAATGAGATACTGAGCACGCTCAACACCTTCTTCACGGATGACCGATTCGATCGCTTGGAGCCAGTCGCGAGTTTCGATCGGATCCACGTCATTGGGTAAACGTTCTGACATGGGGGGTATTCCTTATCTGTGTTTAAAGTTGATTATCTGGAACCTGTCTTATTGCACTTTTCTTGAAAAATCCAATAAGACAGGTTCTACCTTTCATTACCGTGCGCTTATACCCGTCATACTTCAAGCGGCATGCGCGCTGGCTGCAACTCGAATTATTTTGGGTAGAGATAACGCTTAATCCTTGCGTTGCTGGAAGAGACGAAGCGAGCGTTCACGACGACTCTGCTCACGACTACGTTCCAGCAATATTTCCTCAATAAAAGCCAAGTGACGATGTGAGGCTTCTCGAGCCTGCTCAGGCTCCCGAGCCATAATCGCCGCGAAAATACTGGCGCGATGGCTACTCACCTGCCCCAGTACTTCACTACGGGCATAAAGCAATTCAAAGTTCTGACGCACGTTTTGCTCAAGCATCGGTTCCATACAGCGTAACAGATGAAGCAGAACGACATTATGTGAAGCTTCAGTGACAGCAATTTGATACTGCATGACTGCATCAGACTCGGCATCACCGTCGCCGGACTCTTGGGCTTCTTTAATCGCGTTATGGCAATGACTGATGCGCTCAAGGTCTTCATCCGTTCCGCGAAGCGCCGCATAGTATGCAGCAATTCCTTCCAGAGCATGACGAGTTTCAAGCAAGTCAAACTGAGATTCAGGATGTTCGGAAAGGAGTTCAACCAGTGGATCGCTCAGGCTTTGCCACAAGCTATTTTGTACAAAAGTGCCACCACCTTGACGACGAAGTAATAATCCCTTCGCTTCAAGACCCTGAATCGCCTCACGCAATGAGGGACGTGAAACATCAAATTGCTTTGCCAGTTCACGTTCAGGAAGCAGCTTTTCGCCAGGGCGCAAGGTCCCTTCGAGGATGAGAGACTCTAACTGCTGCTCAATCGCATCGGATAATTTCGGTTGGCGGATTTTGCTGTAGGCCATCGTACCCTATCTTTGCTGGTAGCTCAGAGTTAATTGGTAAGACCAATTACCAGTTCTTAGCGCTAAAAGTAACAAAGTATTCACCTTCTGTCCATAAAGGTTTTGCCAGAAAGCCTTAACCCAAGCACATTTTACTAACCTTACAGAAAGAAAGTTTCAAATTGATAAACAGATTTTAACATTAAGTTCATCACCCGAATGGGTGACACCTCCTCGCCGACACTCTTCAGACCCTCAGTAATTAAAATCGTTTCATATTAATTCACTGCTTATTGTTCGCTTTTAATACTCTTTGTGCTGACATTATTGTTGTTCATCTCTCATTTCATTCATTTTTCCTATTATTGCCCCCTATAAAGCAGGTGCAAACGCTGGCGATTATCACTATTCTTTGCGAAGCGGAAGTCATATCCGCAAAATAACAAAAACCATAACTGTAAATAAAACATTACACGTTACGGAAAATACAACAACACTAGCGTCTTACCCTCAATAATTCGATTGGCTTGTCGGCTGAATGCCAGCAACACACAAGCAACTTGAAGTATGACGGGTATATTTTTACGGGGTTCTATGATGGAAAGTCAGCAGCATCACGACCAGCTGAAGCGCGGCCTTAAAAACCGCCATATTCAGCTAATCGCGCTGGGTGGAGCTATCGGTACCGGGTTATTTTTGGGTAGCGCATCCGTTATTCAGTCCGCAGGTCCGGGAATTATTCTGGGTTATGCGATTGCAGGGTTTATCGCGTTTTTAATCATGCGCCAATTAGGTGAGATGGTCGTTGAAGAACCGGTAGCAGGTTCATTCAGCCATTTTGCCTATAAATACTGGGGACCTTTCGCCGGTTTTGCCTCCGGCTGGAACTATTGGGTGCTGTATGTTCTGGTTGCCATGGCCGAACTGACTGCGGTGGGGAAATATATTCAGTTCTGGTGGCCTGAGATCCCAACCTGGGTTTCCGCCGCCGCCTTCTTCGTGATTATCAACCTTATCAACCTGAATAATGTCAAAGTCTTCGGTGAGATGGAGTTCTGGTTTGCCATCATTAAAGTCGTGGCCGTTATTGCGATGATTCTGTTTGGCGGCTGGTTGCTGTTCAGCGGTAACGGTGGCCCGCAGGCTTCCGTGAGTAACCTCTGGGATCAGGGCGGGTTCTTACCTCATGGTATGACCGGGCTAGTTATGATGATGGCTATCATTATGTTCTCATTCGGTGGTCTTGAGCTGGTCGGTATCACCGCAGCAGAAGCTGATAATCCAGAACAAAGCATTCCTAAAGCCACCAATCAGGTTATCTACCGTATTCTGATTTTCTATATTGGCTCTCTGACCATCTTACTGTCGCTGATGCCGTGGACCCGCGTAACCTCTGAAGTGAGCCCGTTTGTCTTTATTTTCCATGAGCTGGGTGATGCTTTTGTCGCAAATGCGCTGAATATTGTGGTCCTGACTGCCGCGCTGTCGGTCTATAACAGCTGTGTTTACTGTAATAGCCGTATGCTGTTTGGTCTGGCACAACAGGGCAATGCTCCAAAGTTCCTGAAAAAAGTCGATAAACGTGGCGTACCCGTTAATACCCTGCTGACGTCTGCAGCCTTTACTGCGCTGTGCGTGCTGATTAACTACTTTGCACCAGACTCAGCATTCGGCATGCTGATGGCACTGGTGGTCTCAGCGCTGGTGATTAACTGGGCCATGATAAGCCTCGCCCATATTAAATTCCGCCGCGCAATGAAGCAGCAAGGGGTAACAACACGCTTCCAGGCGTTGTTCTATCCTTGGGGTAACTGGCTCTGTCTGGTCTTTATGGCCGGCGTGCTGGTGATTATGCTGATGACCGAAGGAATGGCGATTTCTGTCTGGCTGATCCCGGTGTGGATTGCCGTTCTGGGAGTGGGCTATTTGATTAAAGAGAAAAAGCGTAAGGCGACTAACGCTTAATCGTTGTAGTTTGCTGAATACCAGGAAGGGAACCCCTTCCTGGTTACTCTGGATTAAACCAGCGTGCCGTATATCGTCAGCAATGACACTATCACGATAATCACCAGTGACGCTTTTTTGGCCATTGAAACTGCCGCTTTAGGGGTTTTAATCTTGTCAAAATGCGGTTCACGCGCTAACGAATACTGAGCCAGTTCGGTCAGCACTTGATACTGTGAAGTATGGCGGTCAGTCAGTGAAGCAAACCAGGCTGGAAGGGCTTTTTCACCATGGCCTAACAGGGCATAGACTATTCCAATCAGCCGAACCGGTACCCAGTCCACCACATGTAAAATTGACTCAATCCCGGAACGTAAGCGTTCATGAGGCGTATGAAAACGGACTAGCCAGGTTTGCCAGGCGCGCAGGAAAGCATAGCCTGCCAAAAATGCGGGGCCCCATACACCACCAATCACTAACCAGAATAACGGTGCCAGATAAAAGCGGAAGTTAATCCACAGCAGGGCATTTTGTAACTCTTGTAAGTATTCTTTTTCACTGCATTCCGGCTGAATACCGTGGATAAGCGTCAGCTCACTTGCCATGGCTTCATAAGCATTCGCATCGCCATGATTCGCCGCTTTAAGATAGGCATGATAGTGCAAACGTACCTCTCCGGCACCCATACACAATACCCCAAGCGCGACCCAAAATATCAGCAACGGAAGATTAAACAGAATCCCCTCAAGGGCTTCCATTACCAGGAACACCACCAGCATACAGAGCGCGGTCATCACCAGCGTTCCTGCCAGAGAAAAATGAGTCACCCGTTTAAACAGGACACTCAGTCGATTATCAAACTGCCAGTGTTCGCCGGTTTTAAAAAACCGTTCACAAATAAATACCAGTAACAGAGTAAACAGTGTCATTGGCTTTCCTTATTTATTATCTGGTCAACATGCTGGCGGAAAATGTTCCAGTCAAATGCCGGTCCAGGATCGGTCTTACGTATTGGGGCAATATCACTGTGCCCCGTCATATGCTGTGCTATCTGAGGATAATGCTCAATAAGTAATCCAGTCAGCTGTGCAAGTTGTTGATACTGCGCTTCGGTATAGGCCAGAGTATCGGTCCCTTCCAGCTCAATTCCAATAGAGAAGTCATTGCAGCGTTCACGTCCCTGATAATAAGAGACGCCAGCATGCCATGCGCGTTTATCAAACGGAACATATTGAATTATTTCACCATCGCGACGAATAAGACAATGTGCAGAAACGCGCAGCTGGGCGATTCCAGCAAAATAAGGATGAGCTTGTGGATCCAGGGTTCCAGTAAACAGGGCATCAATAAACGGCCCCCCAAACTCTCCCGGTGGCAAACTGATATTGTGCACAACCAGCAATGATGGCTGTTCTTCCTGCGGACGTTCATCATAATGTGGGGAAGGAACATGTTTAACATCCGACAACCAGCCGTCTTTCAGCTGCATCCGAGGCTCTCCTTAAAGTGGTACTTGATATCGCTTCAGAGTAGCATGAAACATTAATCACTTATTCATTTGGAGTTTTATCATGCCGCCGCGCATTTATAATCCCGACCACAGACGTGACGAGCTACTTGAACGTATGAGTCTTGATATTCCCAGAGCGGTTTTAGAAGCCCTGCGTGAAGACTTAGGCGAAGATGCTTCCCCAGATAATGATATCTCTGCTCAGTTATTACCTGCCGACAGTCGCTCTCATGCGGTGATTATTACACGTGAAAATGGCATTTTTTGTGGTAAACGCTGGGTTGAAGAAGTCTTCATTCAGTTAGATAAAAGTGTCAAAATTACCTGGCATGTCGAAGATGGCGATGAAATTACCGCTAATCAACCGCTGTTTGAACTGGAAGGTTCTGCACGTATTTTATTAACCGGGGAGCGTACTGCCCTGAATTTTGTGCAAACCCTCTCCGGTGTCGCCAGCGAAGTTCACTCTTATGTTCAACTGCTTGAAGGCACAAAAACCCGACTGCTGGATACCCGAAAAACGCTGCCGGGACTCAGAACAGCCTTAAAATATGCGGTACTCTGCGGCGGCGGAAGTAACCATCGCCTGGGCTTATCCGATGCCTTTTTGATTAAAGAAAACCATATCATTGCTTCTGGCTCAGTGCGTCAGGCAGTAGAAAAGGCCTTCTGGCTACATCCCGATGTGCCGGTCGAAGTCGAAGTTGAGTCACTGGAAGAGTTTACCGAAGCTCTGAATGCCGGTGCCGATATCATTATGCTCGATAACTTCGATGAACAGCAGATGCGCAAAGCGGTTGAAATGGCTCAGGGTAAAACACGCCTTGAAGTTTCAGGAAATGTAACCAAAGAGACCATCGGCGTCTTCGCCCAGATTGGCGTGGACTATATCTCGGTGGGTGCGCTGACCAAACACGTTCGTGCTCTCGACTTATCGATGCGTTTTAAATAACTCCTCTGACAGGGCGATACTCATCTCGCCCTGCCCTACTGCTCTCACTGCTGCTTCAGTTATCCTCCCTGAAAATCAGGTTTCACTGACGTTTTCCTCTATGTAATAGAGTGACTCATTAACTTCAGGTTTATTTTCTGACTAATCCATCCAAGGTATTGATATAGGCTGCAACATCAGCGACTACTTGGCTGACTTTACTGGTATCTTCTTCACTAATAACCAGCGGTGGTGCGAGGGTGATTGCACCACCATGTACACCGAGAATGACGCCTTTTTGTCTGGCATAGCGGCGTATTATCGCCGGGAGTTCGGGATTTCTCTGGCAAAGAGAAAAGCGGTTTATTTTGTCAGTCACTAGCTCAAGGGCGACTAATGCGCCGCGGCTGCGGATTTCGCCGATAAAGGAATAATCGAGCAGCGGCAGTAATTCGTTATGGAATTGCTGTCCTCGCGCACGGCCTTGGGGAATAAGGTTTTCACGCTCTAATATATCAATGCTGGCAGAGGCGACTACGGTTGCCACCAAGTGTCCGGCAAAAGAACCACCGCTATCGGTACCGACCACAACCTCAGCCAGATTCCTGTCCAGTAACAAGGCTGCCAGTGGCATATAGCCGCTCGCAATCCCTTTACCCAGCACAATAATATCGGGTTTAAGATTAAAATCATGGGATGAGAACCAGGCACCAGCCCGACCAAATGCGGTAACGACTTCATCCGCTACCAGCAATATCCCGTGCTGTTTAAGTAGAGCACTGATACGTGGCCAGTAGTCATCAGGGGGTGAAATAACGCCGCCGGGTCCAACAATAAGTTCGGCAAACATGGCAGCAATATTTTCAGCACCATGTTGCTGGATAACGTTCTCTAGCTCCTGAATACAAAAATCAGTCAGCGGCTGGTCACCGTAGAGCTCCGGATGATAAGGCCGAACCGGTGTCAGTTGGATTATCTCTGGTGTTCCTCCACCAATACCTTCCCTTCCTCCCGCCAGTTCAGCACCCGCGTAAGTGCGGCCGTGAAAAGCCCCCCGATGAACAAGAATTTTTCGACGGTTCGGCTTCCCCTGTCGGTAGTGATAGAGACGTGCTAGTTGCAGCGCTTCATCATCCGCCTCTGAGCCTGAGCTCATTAACCGCACTTTACCGATATTGTCCGGGGCACGCGCAATTAAACGCTCTGCTAGCTCGATGGTCGGTAAATTGGCAAAATCCCAGGCAATAGTAAAATGTGCCAGGGTACTCATTTGCTTCGCGGCGATATCCGCTATTTCTTTTCTTCCATGTCCAACCTGTGCCAGCCAGGCACCTGCGTGCGCGTCAATATATTGCTTACCGTCGCCATCCCAGAGATGAGCGCCAGAGCCTTTAACCAGTAAAATTTTTTCTCCACTGGCATACTGACTTGGGTGTTGTAATACCGCGTTGTCGCGGATTAACCAGTTATTATTTTCTGCCATATTATCCTGCCCGTCCGTTAATCACTGTGAATCGTTAATTTTTAATCTTGGAATGCTGCTGGCCAGATTTTTACTCGTCCGGGATGCCGGGAAATTAAAGAGTTGTTCTGCGCTGCTCTGTTCAACGATCTCACCATGCTCCATCACAATAACGTCATTACACACATAACGTACTGCCAGCAGGTCATGGGAAATAAACAGAATGCTAATGCCGAGCACATCACGTAGCTCTTTGAATAAATCCAGTATTGATGTCCGAATAGTGACATCAAGACTCGAGGTTGGCTCATCCGCTATCAGTAACCTGGGACTCACCGCCAGCGCTCTGGCAATCGCCACTCGCTGACGTTGCCCTCCGGAAAGCTGCCCTGGCAAGGCTGGGATAAAATCCTTACTCAGGTGAACCTGATTCAGCAGTTTTTCAACCTCATAGAGCAGGTCTTGTTTCTTAATACCGCGAATAAATGTCAGCAGTTCGCCCAGCATCTTGCCAACGCTGATACGGGGATTTAACGAGATGTAGGGGTCCTGATAAACCATCTGAATCTGACGTAGTTGTTCACGGGTACGAGATTGCTGTAATTCGTTTCCGCACCAGAGGATACGGCCAGATAAACGCGGAACCTCACCGGTAATAACCTTCGCCAACGTAGTTTTTCCTGAACCCGAACTGCCTACCATTCCGGTTATCGTCGCGGCGGACAGATCAAAATTAATATTATTCAATATCAGAGAATGTTGATAACGAGCAGAAAGTGCCTGAATACTCAATAACGGTGTCATCTGTTATTTCCTTCAAGCAATAACTGAGAATTAATCAGTTTTCGTGTATAAGCATGGCGGGGATTGTTGAGAACATCCTGAGTATTTCCGGACTCCACCATCAAACCATCTTTCATCACATAAATATTGTCACAGAGCTGACTCACCACGCTCAGATCATGGCTGACAAAAATAACAGCAATATTTTTTTCGCGGCACAGGGTTTTAATTAACATCACTATTTGAGTTTGCGTCACTGTATCCAGCGCCGTTGTCGGCTCATCACATAGTAATATGCTGGGATTTTTGGCCAGTGCGACAGCTAAAATAATGCGTTGCCGTTGTCCACCAGAAAACTGGTGGGGATAAAAATAATAAGCCTTTTCCGGAAAGGCTATCCCAACCATCTCAATCAGTTCAATGGCTCTGGCTTTGGCCTTTTCCCGGCTGTCTCGAGTATGAATACGATGGATCTCAGAGAGGAGTTTGCCAATCTGCATTAGTGGATTAAGCGCGCTCATCGGATTCTGAAAAACCATCCCAATCGCGTGACTTCGGTTATTTTTTTTAGTAATGCCATCTTGTAAATACTGAACGCCGTTGATCCAGATATCACCTGTTGTGATTTTTATACCGCGGGGTAAATAGCCCGTCAGTGCTCGCAGTGTCAGGCTTTTACCTGAACCAGATTCGCCGACAATTCCCAGTGTCGCACCTGCCGCTAACGAAAAAGAAATATCAGAAACCAAGTGCTCAGAACCAGGCTGTTGATTACGCAGATGCAATCCGCATACGGTCAGTAAGTCAGATATCATGCATCAGGCCTCAATAGTTGTGTCAGCCCATCAGCCAAAAATGACAGGCCGATACCGGTAATTAATACCGCAATACCGGGAATCACAGGGATCCACCATAGAGTGGTCACAAACGACTGCCCGTCAGCAATCATGGATCCCCAGTCCGGAGTAGGTGGTTGAATACCCAACCCCAGATACCCCAGGGTAATAATGGCGACGATGACATAGACCATATCTGCGACAAACATGATGATGGGCTGGGCAATCACATTTGGCATGATATGTACCCTAATAACACGCCAGCGGCTTAAGCCAGCAGCCTGCGCGGCCAGTGCCCATTCCTGATTTTTTGCCGCCTGAGTCGCTGTGCTCATAATTCGGACATAGGGGATCCATCCAACGGTAGCAAAAGCCACGTAGATCCCTATCTCGCCTGAGCCAAAGGCAAAAACAACAATCAATACCACCAGATAAAACGGGAAGGCTATCAAGCAATCGGCAATACGCAGCAATAACCAGAGTAATCTGCCGCCAGTGAATCCTAATAAACAGCCTATCAGCGTGCCAGTTAATGCAGGAAACAGAGCCGCAAAAAAAGCGATTCGTAAATCGGTTCGAGCGCCATACAGCAGTCTTGACCAGACATCACGCCCAAGATAGTCCGTTCCTAATAGATGCTGTAGTGAAGGGACTGAAAGCTGATTAGCTAAATCTTGAGCAAGGGGATCGTGGGTTGCGAGTATCGGAGCCAGGAGTGCCATCATTACAACAAGCAGGGTAATAGTGGCACCGATAATTAATGTTACCGGCAAGCGCTTAACCCCATATTGGCGCACTCTGGCTTCTACGGGATGAGTGGGTAGTTTTTCTGCTAAGATATTAATATTAGACATTATTTTTCCATCCTGGCACGGGGATCCAGCAAACGTACGGTGATATCGGTGATAAAGCTCACCACCACCACCCCTGCGGCGGAAAATAAAGCAATCGTCTGGATTAGCGGAAAGTCTCTTTTGGCAATGGCATCAAATAACAGTGAACCAATACCGGGTAAGGCGAACACTCTCTCAAGAATAATCGAACCACCGATCATGCCACTGATATTAATACCCAGTAAAATCAGTGCCGGAATAGCCGCATTCGGGAGTACATGTCTTACCATAATTCGTGGAGTTGAGAGCCCGCTGATACGTAGCATATTAACAAAGTCAGCGTTAAGCACTTCCAGCAACTGGGTCCTTAAACTTCTGATTAGCATCGGAGCAGTAACAATGGCTGCCGTTATAGCCGGTAAAATAAGGCTGTTGATAAAACCGTGGCGACCCATTCCGCCGACGGGAAACCAGCGTAGATTGATAGAGAAAACCAGGATCAAAATAATGGCTACCCAAAATACAGGCATGGAAGCCCCTAATGTCGAAAGGGTACGAATGAGATGATCTGCCGTTTTTTCTTCATTAACAGCAGCGATAATCGCAAACACGCAGACAATCGCTACCGTCAGTAAGGTCGACAGCAGAACCAAAGTACCGGTTACCGGCAATCGGCTTAACACCAGTTCACTTGAAGGTATGCGATAGACCAGCGAATGTCCGGCATCAGCATGCTGTATAATCCCGGACAGAAAGGCTATAAATTGCGTCCACAGCGATCTGTCCAATCCCAGAGTCTCTCTGAGGGCCGCCACAGCCTGACTACTGGCATGTTCGCCGAGGATCATTAATACCGGGTCGCCTGGCACAATATGCAAAATAAAAAATGTCGCAATGATTACGCCAAAAATAGTCAGGATCGCGCGCGAAGCCGACTCAAAGAGTCGGCGGAAAATAACGTTAGTGGTGCCGGTCATTTACTTCTCCCGGGCAGAATAGAAGCGCGTGGCTCCGTTAGGTATCGCCTCAACTCCAGTAAGATTACTGCGCGTAGCCACTAAGCGACTTTGATAAACCAGAGGAATAATCGGGACGTCGGTTGCAATAATATCTTGAGCTTCACGGTATAAAGCCCCGCGCAGCTTCTCATCCTGTTCAACTCGCGCCTGACGTAAAATCGAGGTGAGATGAGGATTATTGTAGAAGGTCCAGTAACTATCAGACCCGCCATCTTCAGGACTCACATGGTAAGTAAGAAAAATATTGGGGTCACTGACGTCACTGATTGATTCCTGCAAGCGTAATGCATAGTCACCGGCGTGTGTTTTTTCACGTACCACGGCAGGATCAAGCGAAATAATGGCGACTTTAATACCTATTTTAGCCAGTTGATTCTGGATAATCTGCGCTTGCTGGGACCGTACTTGGTCTCCGCCAGGAAGCAAAATGGTCGTGGAGAATCCATCGGGAAAAGCACTTCTGCTTAATTCTTGCTTCGCTGCGTCAATATCATGCTCTGATATTTTCGCATCAAAAAAATCCACAGTGGGTGGAACCAGCGAAGTAGCAGCATCTGAGGTATTAAAACTGGTGGCACTGGCTAATGCCTTACGGTCAATCGCCAGATTAACTGCACGACGAACATGCACGTCTGAGAAATGCGGATCTTTAGTATTGAACTGCAATATCTGAATTATCCAGCTTTCACTACGCGATACTGAAATATCCGGGTTTTTTGATAACTCAGCGAAGCGTACCGGAGGTAAATTATCAATAACATCAATTTGCCCTGCCAGTAATTGCTGTACACGCTGGTTTTCATCAGGCAGAACGGTGAAGGCCAGTTCATCATAATACGGTTTTTCAGACTGCCAGTAATGAGGATTTTTCTTTAATGTGACCGTGCCTCCTGGCTCCCAGGACTCGAGCTCAAATGGCCCGGTACCAACCGGATTACGGAAGAAATTCTCTTCAGTCTGACCTGCAAAATTAGCAGGCATAATCCCGTTTGATACGGCGCTAATATCCGACAATAAAGCGGGATAAGCTTCTTTAAGTTTAATTACAACGGTATTCTGGTCGGGAGCGGTTATTGATGTGATTGGCGCCAGTAACGGTATCCCACCAGCATTTTTAAGGTGCCGTTCAAGGGTGAATACGACATCTTCCGCACGTAACGCTTTGCCATCAGAGAATTTTACTCCAGGACGTAGTTTAAATGTCCAGACCAGCCCGTCATTATCTGATACCGCTGATGTTGCAAGCCAAGGCGTAGGTTTACCCTCTTTGCCAACAATATAGAGTGGCTCGAATATTTGGTCGGCAGTATACACACTGACATCAAACACATTAGCAATATCGAGTGATTCGACAGGGGCATAGCGTCCGACAATTAACGACTTCTCTGATGCTGCTTGTACATAAGAAGAGCCAGCGAACAGTGACAGTTGAGCCAGCAACAATCCTGACACTATTGTATTCAATCGGTTCTTTTTAAAAGTCATGGTAACATCCTGGATTAGAATGAAATTCATCCAACTTGTGCGTGCGGAGGTATCTGGCTTCGACAAGAAGGAAGTTTAATCCAGTACAATTCTTGTTTTAATAAAACGAATAAGCAGGCTTATTCTTTTATCTATAAACGAAACCAATAGTAATAGTCGGTCATAAAGTTTCGAAGAAACAAAAAATGCATAGCATTGCCAGAAAATGCATATTGAAACGGGTTAAAATTGACTGACTTGAAACTCAGATATCACCAAATCCCCACCACTCGCGGTTTTATCTCCCAGCCAAGCCCGCATCTACTATCGCTTTAGATAGTTTCGGATTGCGTATCATGCTTTTCATTTTCAGGGATTCACTAAGCCAGATAGTTTCACCATCGCTTCCACTTTTATTGTGATGCCCTGCAACAACACTCTCTTTTCCTGAAGCCCACTCCCTGTTTCATTTTTTGTCCACTGGTTATCGTCAGTCATGCCTGCCACGCTAGGGTCAATACATCACCCGGAGCGGACAATGCATAACCAGAAAGGATTCACCTTAATTGAACTGATGGTGGTTATCGCCATCATCGCCATTCTCAGCGCCATCGGTATTCCGGCCTATCAGGGCTATATCAGTAAAGCGGCACTGACCGATATGCTGCAAACCTTTAGCCACCAGCGTAACCAAATTGAGCTATGTGGATTAACCCAGGGCGGCATGGAAAACTGTAACGGTGGCAACCATGATATTCCTCTCCCTTACACTACACGCTATATCGGTGAAATGAATGTGACTCGTGGGGTCGTTGCTTTAGCCGGGCGAGAAGCGTTACAGGGATTGGTTGTGATACTCACTCCTCACTGGAATGCCATTGAAGGCTCAATACACTGGACCCGTGAGTGTCGTGCCCCCAATAACAATAAACTGTTCCATTCCTGTGAAGACGTGTTCCGTTTTGATAACGATGGCGTAATGTGATGACGACTTCACAACAACTCAGCTCAGTCTGTCAGCAATACGATACATTGCTGATAGAAGAGACAGAGCAGAATTTACGTATCGCCTCGTCATCCTCACCAGCAGAACAGCTGTTCTCTGCACTGGGTTTTATCTGCAATAAACCGGTTGAAATTGAGACCTGGCCTGTCAGACGAATAGCGCTATGGCAAGCTCTCTATGCGCTGTCGGCCAATAAAGAGGTATCAGGTCACTCCCTCTCTGAACTCTTAAATGAAGTATTAAGCACAGCCATTCAGCAGCGCGCCTCAGATATACACTTTGAACCCGGTCAGACAACCTATCGTATTCGCTTGCGTATTGATGGCGTATTACATGTCCAGCCTTTACTACCCAGCTCGATTGCGGCTCAACTTACCGCCAGGCTTAAAGTCCTGGCTAGCCTCGATATTGCAGAAAAACGCCTGCCTCAGGATGGGCAGATTGATTATCAGGATGGAGACCATCAGGCTTCATTTCGCGTTTCCACTCTGCCTTGTCGTTACGGTGAAAAACTGGTGTTACGACTACAACAGCAAGATACGCACTGTTTTGATATTGATACGCTGGGGATGCCTGAAGAAGAAGCATCACGCTTTCATCGTGCTCTTGCCTCCCCACAGGGGCTTATCCTGATAACCGGTCCGACGGGCAGCGGCAAAACGCTTTCACTGTATAGCGCCCTGAGCAGATTAAATCAGGCTCATCGCAATATTTGTACCGTTGAAGATCCTATTGAGATCCCATTAAGCGGCTTAAATCAAACCCAGCTCCATACTAAAGCAGGCCTGACCTATAGCACTCTTTTGCGTGCACTGTTACGCCAGGATCCTGACGTCATTATGATCGGCGAAATTCGTGATAGTGAAACAGCCGATATCGCCATTAAAGCCTCTCAAACCGGGCATCTGGTGTTATCAACGTTACATACCCATTCCACTATTGGGACCTTAATCCGTCTTGAGCAACTCAATATTCCGCGTGACGTCCTGAGTTCAAGCTTGCGGCTGGTAGTGACCCAACGACTGGTCAGAAAACTGTGCCTGTATTGCCGTCAGCAACCCCAAAAATCATCTGAACCGCGATTATCAGCAGCCTACTGGCAGGCGACAGGCTGCCATCGCTGTTACAACGGTTATTACGGGCGTACCGCTCTTTTTGAAGTGCTCTCTGTTTCTGAGGAGCTGGGAAGCCTTATTACTCAAGGCCAGAGCCTGATGGAGCTGGAGGATATCGTCAGAAAATCGGGTATGGCGACTTTATTTGAAAATGGCTGTCGTGCCGCAGCCCAGGGAATAACTAGCCTGGACGAGGTGTATCGTGTTCTTGGTCACCATGATGGCTGATCTTCACCTCTGGAGCTGGAAAGCCATTGATAAACGCGGTGCGCTCCAACAGGGAGTGATGCTACTCAACGGGAAATCTACTCTGGCCATGCAGCTGGCGGAACATCAGTTATTATTAGTTTCTGCTCGCAAGCGTCGGGGAATATCCCTGTTTCGTTCTTCAATGACACATAAGATTGAATTCATAAAACAGATAGCCGTATTGCTCAAAGCCGGTATCACACTGACAGATGCCTTAACCTTAATAGCCGATCAGCATCCCAAGCCCGAATGGTCTGCTCTGCTGCAAAATATTAAAAGCCAGGTCACGAAAGGTGTTCCTTTTGCACAAGCATTACAAAGCTGGCCGCGGATCTTTCCTCCGCTTTTTATCGCCCTTCTTCATACCGGTGAACTCACGGGTAAACTGGCGGAATGCTGCCAGCATCTGGCGGTACAACAAGAGCAGCTTTATCAGTTACAAAAGAAGGTCCATAAGGCTCTGCGTTATCCCCTGTTTATTTTGCTTATCGCCTCACTGGTCACCGCCGGTATGCTGGGTTTCGTATTGCCGGAATTTGCACAAATCTATCAGTCATTTAATGCCCCACTACCGATTCTGACCCGCACAATTATTACCGGCGCCGAATGGCTCAGCGAGCGGGCTTTACCTGGCGGGTTGCTGTTAGTACTCCTCGGGGGCATAACAATGTATTTCCATAAAAACAGGCCGGAGTGGCAGATACGAGAGCAGAAAATATTGCTGACGCTCCCGCTGATAGCTCCGCTCTGGCGCGGTCAAATCCTCAGCCAAGTGTTCACCGTTCTGGCACTCACTCAGCAAGCTGGGATCCCGCTGTTACAAGGATTATCAGCGGCGAGTAATACTTTGTCGCAACGGCTCTGGCGTCAGCAGATTGACGGTATCAGAGATGAAATTACCCAAGGTACGCCTTTCTGGCAGGCGCTAAACACAACGCGCTGTTTTACCCCTTTATGTCGACAATTAATCCGGGTCGGTGAAGAGTCTGGCTCACTGGACTTAATGCTTGAGCGTCTTGCTGGCTGGCATACTCAGCAAGCCGGGGAGCAGGCAGAAAATCTTACCGCGCAGCTCGAACCGCTGATGATTGTCATTATTGGCGTCATTATTGGCGTGCTGGTGATTGCGATGTATCTCCCCATTTTTCATCTGGGCGAGACTATGGGATGAGATGGCGCAGCAGAACTGCGCCATGATTGCCGATTAGAGGCTATTAAATACGCGGTTTTCTTGCTCTGCAACACGGATAAAGGTAGTACGCTTAGTCAGCTCTTTCAGGCGAGAGGCACCCACATAGGTACAGGCTGAACGCAGGCCACCGAGGATATCACGGGCAGTATTTTCTACCGGACCACGTAATGGCAGCTTAACCGTTTTACCTTCAGCTGCGCGATACTGAGCTACGCCACCAACATGGCGCGTCATCGCAGACTCTGAACTCATACCGTAGAACAGCATGAATTTTTCACCGTTTTCTTCAACAACCGTGCCACCGCTCTCTTCATGACCGGCCAGCATTCCGCCCAGCATCACAAAGTCAGCACCGCCACCAAAAGCTTTGGCAACATCACCAGGCACGCTACAACCACCGTCACTGACGATTTGTCCGCCCAGACCATGTGCGGCATCAGCACATTCAATCACGGCAGAAAGTTGTGGATAGCCAACACCGGTTTTCACACGAGTGGTACAAACTGAACCCGGGCCAATACCGACTTTAACGATATCTGCGCCACACAGAATCAGCTCTTCACACATTTCACCGGTCACGACGTTTCCGGCACAAATCACTTTATCTGGCCAGGCATCACGCGCTTTGCTGAGGAATTGAGTAAAGTGTTCAGAATAACCATTAGCGACATCGATACAGATAAACTTCAGTGCTGGTGTCAGGGCCAGAATTTGCTTGGTTTTAGCAAAATCAGCGTCGGAGGTCCCCGTAGAAACCATGACAAACTTCAGTTGTTCTTCTGAGGATGACTGAACAAATTGCTGCCACTGTTCAACACTGTAGTGTTTATGAACGGCGGTGAGAATATCGAAAGAAGCCAGAGCATGGGCCATTTCAAAGGTGCCAACCGTATCCATATTCGCGGCGATAATCGGTACACCAGACCATGAAGTACCTGAATGCTTGAAGGTGAATTGACGTTCGAGTTCAACGTCAGAACGACTTTTCAGGGTAGAACGTTTCGGGCGGATAAGAACATCTTTAAAACCTAACTTCAAATCTTCTTCAATACGCATGTTGCGAATTCCTGGGTCGAATGGCTGTGAACAGACAAAATACAAACGGCGAAACAACCGCCAACTCCAGTGAAGCTATCATACGCACTAATAATGGCTTCGCAAGACTGCGAAAATACTCTTTTTTGCGTTACAATCGTTCAAATTTACCTGAAAAACAGCAACGGCTCTCCACAAGAGAACTCAGCAGATTTATGTGCACTGTCTGTCAATCATTAATCTAACCAGTAAATTACATATCCAATTGAAAATAAAAAATATTCGGACGGTTCCATGAAATATACGGTGGCTCTTACGGGAGGAATTGGCAGCGGCAAAAGTACGGTTGCCGACGCGTTTTCCCGCATAGGTATTACCGTTGTTGATGCCGATATCATTGCTCGTGAGGTGGTTGAACCCGGTCAGCCTGCTTTAGAAAGCATTTATCAACATTTTGGTTCCGATATTTTATTACCAGAAGGGGGCCTTAATCGTCGTGCGTTACGTGAGAGGATCTTTAATTTCCCCGAAGATAAACGCTGGATCAATGCGCTTCTTCATCCATTGATCCATCAGCGAACGCGTTATCTTATTGAACAGGCAACATCACCCTATGTCTTGTGGGTTGTCCCGTTATTAGTGGAAAATAACCTTCAGAATAGAGCAGACCGCGTGCTGGTAGTCGATGTTTCTGTAGAATGTCAGATACAGCGCACGATGCAGCGAGACCAGATTTCTCGCATTCAGGCTGAACAAATTTTGGCTGCACAAGCAAGCCGTGAACAACGACTCGCCATCGCTGATGATGTTATTAATAATGATGGCAGTCCTGAGGCACTAGAGCAGCCGGTTGATAATCTACACCGTCAGTATCTGATGCTGGCTACCAGAGCCGCACAACAGGAAAGAAAATAATGAGTACTGAGGTTCTTTTTGAACACCCGTTAAATGAAAAAATGCGTACCTGGTTACGTATCGAATTTCTTATCCAGCAACTCAACACCGTTTTACCCGTCAATGACACCGCCAGAGCACTCTATTTTTTTCGTAATATCGGCGAGTTACTGGATGTATTTGAACGCGGGGAAATGCGTACCGAGGTACTGAAAGAGCTGGGCAGGCAACAGCGAAAACTGCTGAGCTGGTCAGAAGTACCGGGCGTTGATGAGCAACGTATTGCGACATTGCGCAAACAGCTGGAAAACTGCTCTACAGTGCTGATGTCTGCGCCACGTATCGGCCAGCAGTTAAGAGAAGACCGCCTGATAGCGCTGGTCCGCCAGCGTCTCAACATTCCTGGTGGCTGCTGTAGTTTTGACCTGCCCACACTGCATCTCTGGCTTCACTTGCCCCAGGAGAGCCGCGACAGTCAGGTCTCTGCGTGGCTTGCCAGCCTCAGTCCGATACAACAGGCGCTGGATTTAATCCTCGATATTATTCGGAATTCAGTCCCTTATCGTAAACAAACTAGCTTAAATGGCTTCTACCAGAATAACAGTGACGAGGCAGACTTATTACGCCTGAAACTTGATACCATTGAACCCATTTATCCACAAATATCAGGACATAAAAATCGTTTTGCGATTCGTTTTATGCCTGTTGATGCTGAACATGGCATCATCCCGGAACGCTTGGATTTTGAGCTAGCTTGCTGTTAAGGAGTCAACATGAGCCAAGATGAAACCCCAATAGTAAATTGCCCCGGCTGCGGTAAAAGCGTTATCTGGAATGAAAGCAGCCCCTTTCGTCCATTTTGCAGTAAGCGCTGCCAGCTGATTGATTTAGGAGAGTGGGCTGCTGAAGAGAAGCGTATTCCAGCAAGTTCTGATATCTCTGATACTGACGACTGGAGTGAGGAACGAAGAGAAGACTAAAGGCTGCCGTTTAGCCTTGGGAGGAACCCGTATGCATACCCAATACGCGCCATTCCTCCCTGCCTTTGTCTCAGCCTGTCCATAATGGGGCTAGCCGATATTCTGGCGAAGCCTCTCAACAATAGATACGTTAGCGGGTGGAAACTGCTCTGCTATTAGCTCTAGCGGTTTTACCCAGTGTCCCGGCTGCCCCTCTTTTCCCCAAGGCTCACCAGTCCATTCACTGACCAGGAAAAAGGTCAGAGTAAGGTGTCTGTCGGGTAATGAGTGCTCTACGGTGTCAAAAAGTTGGAACTCGGTCGCATCTATACCGACTTCCTCATGTAACTCACGCACCAATGCCTGACTAGCCGTTTCACCCTCTTCCAGCTTGCCCCCAGGGAACTCCCACTTATTGGCCATATGCGTGCCGGATACGCGCTGAGTGATAAATATATCGCCCTGCTTGTTTTGGATGATCCCCGCAGCGATGTGTATTTTTTTCATGCTTAGCGCCTATTAATAGAAATAACGGATAATACAAGCCGCCCATTATAAATGTGATCTTAACACTTATCATTTTTATCAAATTCTGCCAGCGCCTGAGGTTTCACCGACGCTTTTTTGGCCCAGGCGAACCACACCACTATCAGTAGCGCCAGCCACACCAGTCCGGCGATAAGCGCTATGCGGGTCTCTTCAAACCAGCCAAGTACAATAATCACTAACCCCATAAACAGCAACGTCAGGATCGGTGCCACTGGCCAGAATGGGATCGGGAAGGCAATATTTGCCTTTTCAGCGGCATTCATACTGCGGCGCATTGCAAAGTGAGATAACAGGATCATTATCCATACCCAGAGCGTTGCGAAAGCGGCAAGTGAGGCGATAAGCACGAAAATTCTCTCAGGAATGAGCCAGTTAAGCACTACCGCCGCCAGCAGCGCGCCTCCCATGACTAACACCGTCATCCAAGGCACACCATGGCTCGAGATACGCAGGCAACTTTTCGGTGCCATCCCCTCTTTCGCCATGCCATACATCATGCGACCTGCGCCAAAAATATCGCTGTTAATAGCCGAAATAGTGGCACTGATAACGATGATATTGAGAATGTTCGCCGCAGCCGGAATACCCAGGCCACTAAAAATCAGGACAAACGGGCTGCCTTCCTGGCCAATACTGTTCCACGGGAAAATAGCCATCAGTACCGTCAGCGTACAGACGTAAAACAGTATGATGCGTAGCGGGATGGTGTTGATGGCCTGAGGGATAACTTTCTTCGGATCCTGAGCTTCTGCCGCAGTGATACCAATAATTTCGATGCCGCCAAAGGCGAACATCACTATCCCGAGCGAGGCGATGACCCCTTCCCAGCCGTTAGGCGCAAATCCCCCAATCTCCCACAGGTTCGACATCCCGGTCGCCGGGAAGTTTTGACCGAAACCGAAGAACATGATCCCTGCCCCGGCGGCAATCATGGCAATAATCGCCGCCACTTTTAAAAGTGACAGCCAGAACTCCATTTCACCGAAGATACGCACATGGCACAGGTTTATCGCACCGATAAAGAAGATGATACTCAGTACCCAAATCCAACGTGGGACGTCGGGGTACCAGAGCCCCATATAAATACCAAACGCGGTCACATCGGCGAGGCAGACGATGACCATCTCAAAGATGTAGGTCCAGCCGGTAATAAATCCGGCAAGCGGCCCAAGATAGTGACGGGCATAGCTGCCAAATGAGCCGGGAATCGCGTTGCGTACCGCCATCTCACCCAGCGCACGCATCACGATAAAGACTGCCGCACCGCCAAGGATGTACGCCAGCAGCACCGCAGGCCCGGCGGCCTGGATAGCGGCAGCAGAACCATAGAACAACCCAGTGCCGATGGCGGAACCGAGCGCGATAAAACGAATATGCCGAGCGTTAAGCCCGCGCAGCAAATGGGGCTGGTTGTTGTGTTGTGGCATTTTTAAGTGTCCTTACCCTTGTTGATGACGGCATCAATGCGTGTCGAACAGCCCTGGAGGAGCAACTCCCCCAGGCTACAGGTACAGAAAGAAAAGTGAGTGTTGACTAGGTAATACTACAAGGCAGCAGCTTCGTCAGGTGACGTTGTGCTAAAAGCGCCATGGCAGCTTCAATATCGGGGGCGAAATAACGGTCTTTGTCATAGTGGGAAACCTGTTCCCGCAGCAGTCGGCGAGCCTGCTCCAATAGCGGACTGGTCGTCAGACCTTCACGCATATCCAGCCCCTGGCAGGCTGACAGCCATTCCACTGCAATCACACCGCGGGTATTGGCAGCCATTTCCCACAAGCGACGCCCGGCAGCTGGCGCCATCGAGACATGATCTTCCTGGTTTGCCGAAGTCGGCAGACTGTCAACGCTGTGCGGGTGCGACAGGGCTTTGTTCTCACTCGCCAGCGCAGCAGCGGTCACCTGAGCTATCATGAAGCCGGAGTTCACTCCACCGTTTTTCACGAGGAACGGCGGCAACTGGGACATGTGGCTGTCCATCAGCAGGGCAATACGGCGTTCTGACAGAGAACCTATTTCGGCGATTGCCAGCGCGAGGTTATCTGCCGCCATAGCAACCGGTTCTGCGTGGAAGTTACCGCCAGAGAGAACTTCGTTCTCGGCGGCAAACACCAGCGGGTTGTCGGAGACCGCATTGGATTCAATCAGCAGGACTTCTGCGGCATAGCGCAGTTGGGTCAGACAGGCTCCCATCACCTGTGGCTGGCAGCGCAAAGAGTACGGATCCTGCACTTTGCTACAGTTGTGGTGCGACTGCGAAACGGCGCTGTCATCGGTGAGTACGTGGCGATACAGTGCAGCGGCATCAATCTGCCCACGCTGGCCACGCACTTCATGGATACGGGCGTCAAACGGACGGCGCGAGCCCAACGCCGCTTCGGTCGTCAAGGCTCCACAAATCACCGCTGCAGAAAAGAGATCTTCCGCTTCAAACAAACCTCGCAGCGCGAAGGCCGTGGAGGTTTGTGTCCCGTTAAGCAGCGCCAGACCCTCTTTTGCCGCCAGGGTCAGTGGCTGCAACCCGGCCTTTTCCAGTGCCTCATGGGAAGGTAACCACTCGCCCTGCCAGCGAGCCTTACCTTCGCCCAGTAAAGTCAGCGACATATGCGCCAGCGGGGCCAGGTCGCCGGAAGCACCAACGGAGCCCTTTGCCGGGATCTGCGGATAAATCCCAGCGTTAACCATGGCCACCAGCATCTGAATAACCTGCAAACGAATGCCGGAAAAGCCACGTGCCAGGCTGTTGATTTTCAGCACCATAATAAGGCGTACCATCGCATCATCCAACGGCTCACCGATGCCCGCTGCATGAGACAGTACCAGCGAGCGCTGCAGATTTTCTAAATCATCATTGTCGATACGGGCCGAGGCCAATAGACCAAACCCAGTATTGATCCCGTAAGCGGTACGCCCTGAAGCAATAATGCCGTTGACGCAGGCTACGCTTTCATTGATGGCAGTAAAGGCACTCTCGTCGAGCATCAAGTGCAGTGGCTGATGGTGTATATCACGCAGCTGTGCCAAAGTCAGTTTGCCAGGGATCAGTGTTAAGGTTTTCATTATTCTTGATGTCCTTGTGTTGCAGCGACCATAGGAAGATTGAGCTCCTGCTCAGCGGCACAGTCGATTGCAATCTCGTATCCGGCATCGGCATGACGCATCACCCCAGTCGCCGGATCGTTGTGTAGCACGCGGGCAATACGCGCTGCCGCCTCGTCGGTACCGTCACAGACAATAACCATGCCAGAGTGCTGGGAAAAGCCCATCCCTACGCCACCACCGTGGTGCAGGGACACCCAAGTCGCACCGCTCGCGGTATTCAACAGCGCATTCAGCAGCGGCCAGTCAGAAACCGCGTCAGAACCATCGCGCATGGCTTCAGTTTCACGGTTGGGGCTAGCCACTGAACCCGAATCCAGGTGGTCGCGACCGATGACAATGGGTGCGGAAACTTCACCGCTGCGTACCATTTCGTTAAACGCCAGGCCAAGCTTCTGACGCCACTCGAGGCCCACCCAGCAGATACGTGCCGGCAGTCCCTGGAAGTTAATGCGTTCGCGCGCCATATCCAGCCAGTGGTGCAGATGCTTATCGTCTTTGATAATTTCCTTCACTTTGGCATCTGTTTTATAGATATCCTGCGGGTCGCCTGACAATGCCACCCAACGGAACGGTCCAATACCCCGACAAAACAGCGGACGAATATAGGCCGGTACGAAACCTGGGAAATCAAACGCATTACTGACGCCCATATCTTTGGCCATCTGACGAATGTTATTCCCGTAGTCAAACGTCGGGACACCCTGCTGGCTGAAGGCCAGCATCGCGCTGACGTGCTCTGCCATCGAACGTTTTGCCGCTTCAACCGTACCCTGTGGATCTGATTCCGCTTTGCGCTGATACTCTTCCCACGTCCAGCCTTGTGGCAGGTAGCCGTGCAGCGGATCGTGCGCGCTGGTCTGGTCGGTAACCATATCCGGGCGCACACCGAGTTTTACCAGCTCTGGCACAATATCCGCCGCGTTACCGCATAAGGCGATAGACACGGCTTTGCCTTCTGAGGTGTACTTATTGATACGCGCCAACGCATCAATGAGCGAGGTCGCCTGCTCATCCACATAGCCGGTACGCAAACGGAAATCGATACGGCTCTGCTGGCATTCAATATTCAACGAGCAGGCACCGGCGAGAGTGGCCGCCAGAGGCTGCGCGCCGCCCATCCCCCCCAGACCAGCAGTTAATACCCAGCGCCCCTGCAGGCTGCCGTTGTAGTGCTGACGCCCGGCTTCAACGAAGGTTTCGTAAGTCCCCTGCACAATGCCTTGGCTACCGATATAGATCCAGCTGCCGGCGGTCATCTGGCCGTACATTGCCAGGCCTTTAGCATCAAGCTCGTTGAAATGCTCCCAAGTCGCCCAGTGAGGAACAAGGTTGGAGTTGGCAATCAGCACACGCGGTGCGTTGCTGTGGGTTTTAAATACCCCCACCGGCTTACCGGACTGCACCAGCAGCGTTTCATCATCTTCAAGCTGAGTCAGCGCCTTGACGATAGCGTCATAGCATTCCCAGTTACGAGCCGCACGGCCGATACCACCATAAACCACCAGCTCATGCGGGTTTTCCGCTACGTCCGGGTCCAGATTGTTCATCAGCATGCGTAATGGAGCTTCGGTCAGCCAGCTTTTGGCCGTGAGTTGAGTGCCGCGCGGGGCACGTATTTCCTGCTGGCGGAATTTGGTTAGCGACATCATTATTTTCTCCGAGGGGAGTCGGTCAATATATAAACATATATACTTGCCTATACAACCATGCTCAAGCGCATTTTTAACAAGTCGGATACATTTTTATTATATTGCGTCAGCAATCACGTTTTTGCTGACGCAGAGATATCAGGAGCTAAAATGACCCTGTAAACGGTAGCGGCTACCGGGGAAAAGTAGGTTCGCAAGGGAAACAATATGCGAGGTAGACCAGGTCCGTCGGCGGATCAACAGGCAGGGGGCATGCTCTTTAATATGCAATAAACGGCAATCGTCCGGTGTGGCGGAGACAGCCTCCACAATGTGCTCCCCTTCCGTCAGCGGCGCAATCAGTGACAGATAAGCGTGCGGCGTGGTAGTGGAGTAATCCTGTTGCAGATAATCAGGCACGATGGCGGCGTTGACGATACGATCCTCAATCTGCACCGGGGTGTCATTTTCAAAATGCACCATCCTTGAATGGAAAATACGCGTCCCTTCCATCACCTCCAGGGCCGTAGCCTGGATGAAATCGGCACGAGTCTCTTCGAGCAGCAGCACTTCACAGCGATGCTGATGGTTGCGGGCGGTAATCTCATCGGCAATGCTGCGGATTTCAAACAACGCCGATTTTCCCTTTGCCTCAGCGACAAAAGTGCCCACTCCCTGCAGCCGTACCAGTAAGCCTGCATCCGTCATTTCGCGCACCGCGCGGTTGACCGTCCCCCGACTGAAGCCAAACTGCTCGACCAGTTCTGCTTCCGACGGTATGCGATCGTGCGGTTGCCAGACTCCAGTGTAAATCTTCTCGCTGATAGCCTGCTTCACTTTCTCATAAAATGGCACCGGCGCGCTGGCGGGTGCGAGTCTGGAGGAATACATAGAGCTGGCGTTCCTTTTGTCTGACATCGTCGGCGAATTCAGCGGAGTATATATCTATTTTTAAAGCAGGGTAATCTTACCACCAGTGTAAAATTTGCCATGCCAGACGCGCTGCGACTTTCGCTCCCTGCCCTTCACGGTCGAATGTGGGATTAAACTCTACCAGGTCGACTGCCTGAAGCTTACCGCTGCGACACAGCGGTTCGACTATCCGCAGTAGCATCATTAGCGGGATCCCAAGCGGCGCAGGGGCTGACACTGCGGGCATTTCCCACGCGGGCAAGACATCAAGATCGATAGTCAGATAGAGACGATCGTAACTGTCGATCACCCGGTAAATCTCCGGCAGCGCACGATCCTCAATGGCATTCAACACGTCAAGATCCTCAATCACCGTGACATGACGCTGTGCCGCCTCTTCCCATAGTGCAGCGGTATTTGCCGCCAAGCTTGCACCTATGCAGGTATAGTGGAAACCACGCTGCTGCGCCTCGCAGTGCAGTGCCAACTGGCGGAAAGGAGTCCCGGAGCTGGCATACGGCGCATGGCGTAAATCCAGATGTGCATCGAGGTTAACAATACCAATTCGCTCGCTGGGAAACGCATTCAGTACTGCGGAGCCATGCCCAAACGCGGTTTCATGTCCCCCACCCAAAACCAGAGTGCGCATCCCAGACTGCTGGCAAGCCAGCACTGCATCATGGAGAGCCTGCTGCGCGGCTTCCAGCTGTTCTGGCTGCGCGCGAATATTCCCCATCTCGACAAGCCGATCATGACCGCGATGGCTGGCCATGTTTGCCAGCGCTCTACGCAGAATATCCGGGCCTTGTGCCGCGCCCGCCCGTCCCTGATTGCGCTTCACCCCTTCGTCACATTCAAACCCCAACAAGGCAATTTTACCCTGATGGCTTTGCGGGGCAAAATCACCACCGTTGGCAATCGACTGAAACAGGCGCAGTGCGTTGGCAGCCTCGTGGCTGTCATCACGTCCCTGCCAGATTGAAGCGGCTACCGGGTGCCACAGATTCATGCTGTCACCTCACCACGAAAAATTCGTTGCCAGAGCGGATTACGCCCTGGTTCATAAACGATTTCGACCGGGTGCTGCGCATCCCAGACGACAAAATCCGCTACAAAACCAGCGGCTAACTGCCCATGGGAATCCTGACGCCCCAGCGCTCTCGCGGCATGGCGGGTCACTCCGGCCCAAGCCTCCTCCGGCGTCAGGCCAAATTTCACACAGGCCATATTCATTGAGAGATGCAGACTGGCGAACGGGCTGGTACCCGGGTTGTAGTCGGTGGCGACCGCCATCGGCACCTGCAATTCGCGTAGTAACGCAATCGGTGGTTTTTGGGTTTCATTGAGGAAATAAAACGCTCCCGGGAGCAGAACGGCCACAGTGCCGCCCTGCTTCATGGCTATCACGCCGTCGCGGTCAAGGTACTCAATATGATCGGCAGACAGCCCCAGGTAACGCCCGACCAATTGCGCGCCGCCGAGGGATGAGAGCTGCTCCACGTGACCCTTCACCGGGATACCAAAATCGCAGGCGGTACGAAATACTCGCTCCGTTTGCGCCGGGCTAAAGCCGACGTTCTCGCAAAAAACATCCACCGCTTCGAACAGATTTTTCTGCCACAGCGTCGGTAATATGGTGTCACAGACCCGGGAAATATATTCATCAGCGCGGTCTTTATACTCTGGGGGAGTGGTATGAGCCGCAAGCAACGTCCGGCTCACCTCACAGGGATTAGCCTGTGCCAGCGCCCCGGCAACCTGCAACATTTTCTCTTCGCTTTCCAGATCCAACCCATACCCGGACTTTATCTCAACGGTGGTCACCCCTTCACGCATCAGCCGGTTCAGCCGTTCCTGAGCAAGCGACTGAAGCTGTTCTGCAGGACTCTCCCGGGTTGCCCGCACCGTCGAGTTAATGCCACCGCCTGCTGCGCTGATTTGCTGGTATGACACGCCGTTTAGCCGTTGCTCCCACTCCTGCGCACGGCTGCCGCCAAAAATAAGATGGGTGTGACAGTCAATAAGACCCGGCGTAATAAGCCTGCCGCCAGCGTCAATAACCTCGGTGGCACTGGACGGAATATCTGCCTCCGGAACGATGGCGTGAATATACCCTCCGCGCACGATAAGCGCATGATGGTCGAGCAGACCATAAGACTGCGGACGTAACGGGTCTAGCGTTGCCAGGCGAGCGTTGCGCCAGATACGGTCTTCTGCGGTCAGTTCAGTCATAATGTTTACTTGTCATGGGTTGTATAGACATTTATTTTCATTACAGCGTACTTGTCAATAAAGGCTTATCTAAACGTTGGTTTTTTGTGACTCTCAACCTTATTTCGTTGGTCCTCAGACTCACGAAGCAGAGCATGTCTGCCAAAAGCGACGGCTAGTCGGTGTTCGATTGGATATTGGTGCGGGGTGAGTGCTTTAAGAATGGCAGCCAGTGCGTTAATGGCACTGATCTTCTGGCATAAAAAAATGAGGAGGAAAACAAGTTTCCTCCTCATTGAGTCCGCTATGCAATGCGTATACGCACTACAGCAAGAGGGATTAGCTTAAACGACCGTGACACTGTTTGTATTTTTTGCCTGAACCACATGGGCACGGATCGTTACGGCCGACTTTACGGTCGCCTTGTTCCGCTGCCAGTGATTGCGCTGCCTGAGTGTCATCATCAACGTGACTCAGTTGCTGCATACGGGCCAGACGTTCCGCTTCTTCACGGCGCTGTTCTTCCATTGCTTCAATTTCTTCTGGCAGACGCACCTGAACTTTACTCAGAGTACTGATCACTTCGTACTTCAGAGATTCCAGCATGGCACTAAACATGGCGAAGGACTCGCGCTTGTACTCTTGCTTAGGATCTTTTTGCGCATAACCGCGTAAATGGATACCCTGACGCAGGTAGTCCATTGCCGCCAGGTGCTCTTTCCACAAGGAGTCCAGCGTCTGCAACATGACGCCTTTTTCAAAGTGACGCATCGCTTCTGCACCCACAATCTCTTCTTTACGCTGATACAGTTCCAACGCCTGCTGATGAATACGCTCACGCAGCGTTTCTTCATGCAGCTCAGGTTCTTTATCCAGCCACTCTTTAATCGGCAAGTCCAGATCGAAGTCATTTTTCAGACGTTCTTGCAGGCCTTCAATATCCCACATCTCTTCCAGTGACTGTGGTGGAACATAGGAGTCAATAGTCGCTTTAAACACATCGTCACGGATGCTGTTGATGGTTTCACTGACATCCGACACATCCAGCAGTTCATTACGCTGGGTATAGATAGCGCGGCGCTGGTCGCTGGCAACATCATCGTATTCCAGCAGCTGCTTACGAATATCAAAGTTGCGGCTTTCAACTTTACGCTGAGCGTTAGCAATCGCTTTGGTCACCCATGGGTGCTCGATAGCTTCGCCAGGTTTCATGCCCAGTTTACGCATCATGCCTGATACACGATCGGAGGCGAAGATACGCATCAGGGCATCTTCCATAGAGAGGTAGAAGCGTGAAGAACCCGCATCCCCCTGACGGCCCGCACGACCACGTAACTGGTTATCAATACGACGTGATTCGTGACGCTCAGTACCAATGATATGCAAACCACCAGAAGCCAGAACCGCATCGTGACGGACTTTCCAGTCTGCTTTGATCTGCTCAATTTGCTCTGGAGTCGGTGAGTCAAGCAGAGCGACTTCCGCCTGCCAGCTACCACCCAGCATAATATCGGTACCACGACCTGCCATGTTGGTTGCAATGGTCACGTTACCAGGATAACCAGCATGAGCGATAATTGCCGCTTCGTTGGCGTGGAATTTTGCGTTCAGAACGTTATGTTTGATGCCCGCTTTGGTCAGTTCGTTAGAGACAACTTCTGATTTTTCAATCGAGATAGTACCAACCAGTGACGGCTGACCGTTCGCGGTACGCTCTTTGATATCTTCGATAATCGCCGCGATTTTATCCAGTTCGGTCATATAGACCAGGTCTGGCATATCTTTACGGACCATCGGACGGTTAGTCGGTACCACGATAGTATCGAGTTTATAAATAGAGCTAAATTCAAATGCTTCGGTATCAGCAGTACCGGTCATACCCGCCAGTTTTTGATACAAACGGAAGTAGTTCTGGAAGGTAATAGAAGCCAGCGTCTGGTTTTCATTCTGGATTTCAACGCCTTCTTTTGCTTCCACAGCCTGGTGCAGACCATCAGACCAGCGACGACCCGCCATAGTACGACCGGTGTGTTCATCAACAATAATGACCTCGCCGTCTTTAACGATATAGTCAACATCGCGAGTAAACAGCACGTGGGCACGCAGAGCCGCTGTCACATGGTGCATCAGCATAATATTGGTTGGGGAGTACAATGATTCTCCCTCCTCCATAATGCCTTGTTGTACCAGCAACTCTTCAATGATTATCAGACCACGTTCAGTCAAATGTACCTGACGTGACTTTTCGTCAACCGAAAAGTGACCTTCGCCTTTAAAGGTATCGGAGTCTTCTTTTTCCTGACGAATAAGATGTGGGATGATCTTATCGACTTTTTTGTAGAGTTCAGAGCTGTCTTCCGCCGGGCCAGAAATAATCAGCGGGGTACGGGCTTCATCAATCAGGATGGAGTCGACTTCATCCACCAGCGCATAGTTCAGTTTACGCTGTACGCGATCTTCAGGGCTAAACGCCATGTTGTCACGCAGGTAGTCAAAACCATATTCGTTGTTGGTTCCGTAGGTAATATCTGCGGCATAGGCAGCGCGTTTCGCCGGAGCAGGCATGTTAGGTAAGTTAATACCCACGCTCAGACCTAAGAATTCAAATAACGGACGGTTATTTTCGGCATCACGCTGTGCAAGGTAGTCGTTCACTGTAACCACATGCACCCCTTTACCCGTCAAACCGTTCAGGTAAGCAGGCAGGGTTGCGGTCAGAGTTTTACCTTCACCGGTACGCATTTCAGCGATACAGCGCTCATTCAGTACCATTCCGCCGAGTAACTGCACGTCAAAGTGACGCATACCAAATACACGCTTACTGGCTTCACGCACGACAGCAAAAGCTTCTGGTAACAGGCTTTCCAGGGTTTCGCCTTTCTCAAGACGGCCACGGAATTCATCGGTTTTCGCTTTCAGTTCATCGTCTGACAGCTTTTCCATTGCCGGTTCCATGCCATTGACGACACCTACCAGCTTGCGCATACGACGCAGAGTACGATCGTTACGACTGCCAAAAACTTTAGTTAATAATTTGGTTAACATAATAAATTCTCAAATACTTCCGTCTTTACGGGTAATAAATTAAAGTCATAATTAAAGGTGATAAATTAACCCAGACGGAAGGGACCGGCGCGGATACCTTGCAACTGACGGATCCAGACTACGGTATTAAAAATTTCTCTCTCGGGTAGCGACTGTAGCGCGGTATGGCGCACGACCGCAGGAGGTTTACCTTCCTGGGTCAATAGTACGCTGAGAGAATTGAGCAGCGCAGAATGCTCGGCCTTAAGCGGCTCATGCTCATCTGCAATCGACAGCGCCTGTGGCACCATCGCGAAAGAGAGGTGGCGAATAACGGTACGAATAGCGTGCTGATGCCAGTAATCAACACTGAATGAGGTGCGTCTGGTATTCTCTTGCAACAGAATAAGGCTATCAAACCTTACCTGACGGGCAGTATTATGACCTGTCGTTGAAGTGGCAGTTGAGACACCCGGTTCCGTATTACCGCTGAGCGCAGGCAAGCCGAGTCCCGCCGCCACCATTCCTAACAGGAGGTGCGGCCAGAAATAACGTCTACCAAATTGTCGCCAACGATTTAGAATAGTGACCAATTTTTCCGCCGGAGTTCAATACATGCGCGACAGTCGCCCGCAAGCCCTGGATAATCTGTTCGACGATAGCGGTAAAGAAAGCATGCTGCAAAATATCCAGCAACGTGCCGTCGCCCTGCTACGTTTGAATCGTGCAATACAAGGTATTTTACCCGCGCAACTGCACCCCTGGTGTCGGGTTGCCAACTTTCGTCAGGGTATTCTGGTTATCGAAACTGCAAATGCTAGCTGGCTGATGCGCCTGCGTTACGAACAACCCGCCCTGCTCAGTGCATTACGCGCACAAATATTACCATCATTGACATCAATCGACATCAGGATTAATCCATCGCTGGCGGGAAAAGGGGTCGAAACAGTACAAGAAAACAGCACTCAAACCAATAACGTGAAATATACCGTTAATCGTCAGTTAAGCGAGCAGAGTGCAGATACGTTGCTTGAAGTGGCGAAGCGGAGTCCGGAGAAGCTTAGAAAAGCGATAGAACGACTGGCTTCCCTGGCCGGAGAGAGTGCCAGCAAAACCAGTCGTAATCGATAACTTAAACGTTACGCCAGCACCAGGTTAGGTGCTTTAAATGCCAGTGGTAGCTCAGCTTCGTCTTCAAAGGTCGCCCATTCCCAGGCTTCCTGCTTAGCCAGTACCGCCTGAAGCAGTTTATTATTCAGTGCATGCCCTGATTTATAGGCATTAAAGGCACCAATAATATTGTGGCCACACATAAACAAGTCGCCGATAGCATCCAGCATTTTGTGACGCACAAATTCGTCTTCAAAACGCAGGCCATCTTCGTTTAATACGCGATAGTCATCAACCACGATTGCGCAGTCCATGCTGCCGCCCAGGCACAGGCCACGGGACTGCAGATATTCGATATCACGCATAAAGCCGAAAGTACGGGCGCGGCTTATCTGGCGCACAAATGCATCAGCAGAGAAGTTCATGCTGTAGCGCTGAGTGCTGGCATCAATCGCCGGATGGTTAAAGTCGATGGTGAAGTCCAACGAGAAACCATTGTACGGCACTAATTCAGCCCATTTGTCGCCATCTTCAACGCGTACGGCTTCTTTAAGACGTAAGAATTTCTTGGCAACATTCAGTTCGTCAATCCCTGCATCAAGCAGCAGATAGACAAAAGGTGCGGCACTACCGTCCATAATCGGGATTTCAGGCGCATCGACTTCAATAATGATGTTGTCGATACCTAATCCTGCCAGCGCAGCATTCAAGTGTTCTACTGTTGAAATCCGTACATCATGCTCATTTACCAGGCAAGTACAGAGCATGGTATCTCGCACGGATTTGGCATCGGCCGGAAAATCTACCGGTGGATTCAAGTCAGTGCGACGATAGATGACCCCGGTATTTGCCGACGCAGGGCGCAACGTCAGCGTGACTTTTTTGCCGGTATGTAAACCGACTCCAGTCGCCTGAACGATACGTTTCAATGTCCTTTGTTTGATCATCGTATAATCTCGCCAAATTGATGTTCTAGCCGTCAGTATATATTACAAACGGGTTGTTACTTTAGCACAAAGAGCGAATTATCCCAAATCCAGGTTTATTCTTAGTCAGCTTGTTTGCGTAAAAAAGCTGGAATATCCAGATAATCGGGTTCTTTTGCCGTCTGTGGTGTATTGTCATTGACGACTTTACTCACCGGCTTTTGCTCTTGGGTTAATGGCGCCATACCGTGCTGCTGATAGCGATCCATAATCGGTTGCTGAGTCTGTTTATTGGTGACCAGGGTGATTTCTGGACGTTTATCCATACCAATACCGGTCGCCACGACAGTCACACGCAGCTCGTCGTTCATATCCGGGTCAAGTGAAGTTCCGATAACGACAGTCGCGTTGTCAGAAGCAAAGGCACGGATAGTGTTCCCCACCGTTTCAAACTCATCCAGACGTAAATCGAAGCCAGCAGTGATGTTAACCAGCACACCACGCGCACCTGACAAATCGATATCTTCCAGTAACGGACTGGAGATAGCCATTTCAGCCGCTTCTTCTGCACGGTCTTCACCACGAGCCACACCGGAACCCATCATGGCATAACCCATTTCGGACATCACGGTACGCACATCGGCAAAGTCAACGTTCATCAGACCCGGACGGGTAATCAGTTCAGCGATACCCTGAACGGCGCCTTTCAGCACGTCATTCGCTGCACCAAAGGCATCCAGCAGTGAGATCCCACGGCCCAGAACTTTAAGCAGTTTGTCATTCGGGATAGTGATTAGAGAGTCAACATGCTTGGATAGTTCCGCAATGCCCTGCTCTGCGAATAACATCCGTTTCTTGCCTTCAAAATTAAAAGGCTTGGTCACAACGGCAACAGTCAGAATACCTAAATCTTTCGCGACTTCAGCAACGACAGGAGCAGCGCCGGTTCCGGTTCCACCGCCCATACCAGCAGCGATAAAGACCATATCCGCACCGTCAAGAGCGGCACGCAATGCTTCACGGTCTTCGTCCGCTGCATTACGACCCACTTCAGGATTCGCTCCGGCACCCAGACCTTTGGTAATTCCATTACCTATTTGTATAGTCTGTCCTACTGCGGTTTTACGTAATGCCTGGGCATCAGTGTTGACCGCGAAGAATTCAACGCCTTCGATGCGCTCGCGCACCATGTGTTCAACGGCATTACCGCCGCCGCCACCGACGCCGATGACTTTAATCACCGCATCGTTGGTCAGTTCCATAGGTTCAAACATAATTTCTCTCCGTTTACGCCTGTTGCCTGAAACCGATAGCATTCATCGGTCTCTTACAAAAAATTAAAACTCTTTTCTCAACCAGCCATTAAGGCGTTTAAACCACGAGCCAACTGAGGTCCTTTTCTCTACTTCAGTCTCACCACTGAGATGCGATTCTTTGCCATAATGCAGCAACCCTACTGCCGTTGAGTAATAGGGCTCCTGGGCATAATCTGTAAGACCAGTAATATTCAATGGCTGCCCAATACGCACCTGTGTATGGAATACACGCTGGGCACAGGCCGCCAAACCTTCAATTTGTGCAGCACCACCGGTCAGTACGATACCTGCGGCCAGGTGATGTTTCACACCTTGCTGACGAAGCTGTTCTTGTAACTGTAAAAGCTCTTCATTCACCAGGTTAAGCAGCTCGGTATAACGCGGCTCAATAACCTCGGCTAACGTTTGTCGCTGTAAACTACGCGGCGGACGCCCACCTACGCTCGGCACTTCAACATTTTCATCTTTGCCGACAATGGAACCCAGCGCGCAGCCATGACGAACTTTAATCGCTTCGGCATCGCTCGGTGGCGTACCGAAGGCATAAGCGATATCGCTGGTGACGACATTCCCGGCATAGGGGATAACTTTAGTATGGCGCAGTGCACCACCGGTATATACCGCCATATCCATGGTTCCGCCGCCAATATCAACGACGCAGACGCCGAGTTCACGCTCATCTTCGGTTAACACAGCATAGCTTGCAGCCAGACCGGCGAAAATAAGTTGGTCAACTTTAAGACCACAACGTTCCACTGCTTTCACAATGTTTTTTGCCATATCATTATGGCAGGTAATCAGATGTACCTTAGCCTGCATACGGACACCAGACAGGCCCACTGGATTTTTAATTCCTTCCTGGTAATCAATCGCGTATTCCTGAGGAATAACATGCAGAACACGATGTTCATCCCTGACACGTACTGATTTAGCCGTATGGACGACGTTTTCAACGTCTTCCTGAGTCACTTCTTCTTCAGAAATAGGTACCATACCTATCTCATTTTGACAGCTAATGTGCTTCCCGGATAGCGCAAGATAGACCGACGAAATCTGGCAATCTGCCATGAGTTCAGCCTGATCAATCGCACGCTGAACACATTTTACCACTGACTCGAGATCGTTTACGCCACCCTTGTCCATTCCGCGTGAGGGGCAACTACCCACACCGATAATATTCACCACACCGTCAGGCAGGACTTCCCCTACTAAAGCGGCAACTTTGGCTGTGCCAATCTCCAGCCCCACTACCAGTTTTCTGTCCGTCGCCTTGATCATTATTATTCTACCTGTGCCTGATTCTGTTGCTTATCCAAATTAGGATCCGGGTCAGGAAGGGCCTCCCATCCAACCGCCGCACCTGAGTCATAACGCAAATCGACGTAGGTTATCTTTTTGTTATCCGTCTGCGCCTGTTGCTCAAGTAGCGGGTAGAGTTCAACAAAACGCGCTAAACGCTTCATTGTATCTCCCCGACCGAGATTAAGTTGTATGCCATTATTTAACGTCAATTGCCAGGAACGACGTGCCGTCATGGCGACAGCCTTCAAGGTAAAGTTATCTTTTGCCAGGATACTTCCCATATCCCTGTAACCTTGCAGTACTTCATTTTCACTCCCTTCCGGGCCCGATAATTTCGGTAAATCCTGCTTTCCATGGCTACGAGCTGCCGGTACGCTAAACGCATTTCCTTGCATATCGACCATATGCTGATCATTCCACCGCGCAATCGGCACAAATTCAACCAGATGAATCTTTAATTTGTCTGGCCATTGCTTTCTTACACTGGTTTGCTTTATCCAAGGCAAACGTTCTATCTGCTGCTGAATGATATTGACGTCCTGGGTCATAAAGGTACCAGGAGGCCCCAATGATAAAATGGACTGCCTGATATCATCATTACGCGTATAGTGCCGTTCCCCGGTCACCACAAGCTTTGACAGTGGCAGGCGCTGGGCATCTTCCATCCAGTTCACTACCATAAAGGTTCCGACTAATACCGTCAGTAACACAATACACAGAAAAACAATCCCCGCCAGGCGCGAACCGTTGCTGTGACGCGGACCGTTGTCTTCCTCGGGTCGCTGACGCGAATTCAGTGCCGCCTGCGACATATCAGTCAGCCAGCGCCAGAATACGAACCACCAACTCTGAGAACGTCATTCCTGCCTGTCGCGCAGCCATCGGCACCAAGCTATGGCTTGTCATTCCTGGAGAGGTGTTAACTTCCAGCAGATAAAATTGACCGTCACTGTCCTGCATTACGTCTACACGTCCCCAGCCACTGCACTCTAAAATATTCCAGGCTTGTAAAACCAAGGCCTGTAACTCTTGCTCTTTTTGTTCGCTCAAACCGGTCGGACATAAATATTTTGTCTGATCAGAGATATACTTAGCATTATAATCGTAGAAGGTTCCTGCCGGTTGGATACAGATCGGAGGTAAAATATTATCTCCCAGCACCGCAACGGTATATTCAGGACCGCTTAACCACTTCTCAACCAGTACTTCAACGTCATGCTTAAATGCTTGCGTTAACGCTTCTGGCAACGTATCAAGGCTGTCGACTTTTGACATGCCAACACTGGAACCTTCGCGGTTTGGTTTCACAATAACCGGCAAGCCTAACGTCTCAATACCTGCTAGTTGGGCATCAGTAAGCCCTTGAACCCAATCCTCACGATGTAACATCAGCCCGGCAGCCACCGGAAGTCCAGCCCCCTGCCAGAGCAGCTTGGTACGCAGTTTATCCATGGAGATGGCCGAAGCCATCACACCACTGCCTGTATAAGGCAACTGCATAATTTCCAGTAGTCCCTGGAGCGTACCGTCTTCACCGCCACGACCATGCAGAGCGATAAAAACTTTATCAAACCCCAGCGCTTTTAAGTCTGTTACCGGCTGCTGCTGTGGGTCAAAAGCGACGGCATCAATACCCGCTTCCTTCAGACCCGCCAGCACGGCTTGTCCGGATTGCAAAGAGACCTCACGCTCAGCAGAAGAGCCGCCTGACAGTACGGCTATTTTATCAGCCATAGTGCTCATCCTCTCTTTTTTGCGGCTGGAGTTTGATCTCTGATAAATGTTTCGCAAGCTTACCGATATTACCCGCCCCCTGAACGAGGATCAGATCGTTACCCGTTAGCATCGGAGCCAGCATATCAGGCACATCAGCGTGGTCAGAGACCAGAATAGGATCGACCTTACCGCGGGTACGAATAGTCCGGCATAACGAACGGCTGTCTGCTCCAGGTATGGCTGGCTCGCCTGCGGCATAGACATCTAACATCAGCAACACATCGACCTGTGATAAGACGCTGGCAAAATCATCATATAAGTCACGGGTACGCGTATAACGATGGGGCTGAAAAATCATCACCAAATTTTTATCCGGCCAGCCCGCACGAGCCGCTTTAATCGTCACATCCACTTCTGTTGGATGGTGGCCATAGTCATCCACTAAGACGGCCGTACCAGATTTACCGTTGACAGCTTTGAGGTCAAACTCCCCCTGGAAATCGAAACGACGTCCGGTTCCCTGGAAGTTTTCCAGCGCTCTCAAGATAGCCGCGTCGTCAATGCCTTCTTCGGTCGCAACCGCGATAGCCGCAGTGGCGTTTAAGGCATTGTGACGTCCAGGGGCATTCAGTACTGCCTGAAGCTCGGGCTTATCCTGGCGAATGACCGTGAAAAAGCCTTGGGCACCAGACTGACGGTAATTCTCAATGCGCACATCGGCATCATCACTAAAACCATAAGTTGTGGTCTGACGCCCGACTCGTGGTAACAGCTCACGAATCACCGGGTCATCGACACACATCACCGCACGGCCATAAAACGGCAAATTATGCAGAAAATTAATAAAAGTCTGCTTTAAGATCTCAAAGTCGCCCTGGTAGGTATCCATATGGTCGGCTTCGATATTGGTCACGACTGACACCATCGGTTGCAAGTGCAGGAATGACGCATCACTCTCGTCAGCTTCTGCAATCAAATAACGGCTATTACCCAGTCTGGCATGGGTTCCCGCTGCCTTGACTAAGCCACCGTTAACAAAGGTCGGATCGAGACCGGCTTCAGCATAAATGCTCGATACCATGGCCGTTGTGGTGGTCTTACCGTGAGTCCCGGCAATCGCTATGCCATGACGAAAACGCATCAGTTCTGCCAGCATCTCTGCCCGACGGATCACCGGGATACGGGCTTCATGGGCTGCGACAATTTCAGGATTATCCATTGAAATGGCACTGGACATGACAACCACGCTCGCATCGCGCACATTCTCAGGGCGATGATTAAAATAAATTGTTGCTCCCAGCGCCGACAACTGTTGTGTGACCGGGTTCGGGGCCAGATCGGATCCGCTGATCTGATAGCCTTCGTTAGCCAGAACTTCAGCAATACCACCCATACCGGCACCGCCGATACCAACAAAGTGAATATGCCGGACGCGACGCATCTCGGGCACGATTGAACGCAGTTTCGCCAGTTGTTGTGTATTCATTCTCTAAACCTGAGGACGGTATCCGTCATTACATCAAAATCGTGGGAGCCTGTAGCCACCCACGAAGATTATTTTCCAGCCACGGCCACAACGGCTTTCGCAACGCGTTCGGTAGCATCAGGAATCGATGCCGCCCGTGCACGTTGTGCCATGACTAATAAAGTTTCGCGATCCCAGCCCGCAAGCGTTGTTGTTACGCTATCAACGGTAAACTGCGGCTGTTCAAGGATAATCGCCGATCCTGCTTTTTCCAGCGGTAATGCATTCCAGTACTGCTGCCTGTCTTTATGCTGGAATGGGACAAACAGAGCCGGTAAACCCGCAGCAGCAATTTCACTGACAGTCAAAGCACCGGAACGACAAACAACCACATCAGCCCAGGCATAGGCAGCGGCCATATCGTCAATAAACTCAGTGATTTTATGCTGTGAGGCGCTATCGCCATAAGCTTGCAGTACGGAGTCCAGTCCTCCTTTTCCGGTTTGATGCCAGAGCGTGATATTACCGGCAAGCCGTCCTGCAACCTGCGGCATCGTCTGGTTTAATATCCGTGCCCCTTGGGAGCCACCGATCACCAGTACCTGTAACGGGCCATGACGCTCGGCAAAACGCTGCTCTGGAAGCGGTAAAGCCAGCACATCTGTCCGTACCGGGTTACCCACGACATCAGCCTTAGGAAAGGCTCCTGGAAACGCCTGCATCACTTTGCTGGCAATTTTTGCCAGCCATTTATTGGTCAGCCCGGCGATACCGTTCTGTTCATGCAGTACGACCGGGATGCCGAGTGACCAGGCCGCTAAGCCGCCAGGACCTGAGACATAACCGCCCATGCCCAGCACCACATCAGGTTTCCAGGCTTTCATGATAGCCCGAGCCTGACGCCAGGCTTTGAAAATCTGTAGCGGCGCCATTAACTGCGCTTTGATGCCTTTTCCACGCAGCCCGGAAATACGGATAAAATCTATTTCGATCCCATGCCGAGGAACCAAGTCTGCTTCCATGCGATCGCTAGTCCCTAACCAGCGAACCTGCCAGCCCTGAGCAATCAAATGATGTGCAACAGCCAAGCCCGGAAACACGTGTCCCCCGGTTCCTCCAGCCATCACCATTAACCGTTTTGATTTGCCTGTCATTTGGCACTCCGTGTAAACGCCTGTGCTTTCGCCAGACGGGTTTCATAATCGATTCGTAATAACAACATAATGGCGGTGGACATTATCAATAAACTAGAACCACCATAACTTATCAGCGGCAGTGTCAGCCCTTTTGTGGGTAACATACCGGATGCCGCACCGACGTTAACCAGTGCCTGAAAGCTAAACCAAATACCGATAGAACAGGCCAGAAAACCGGAAAATCGCTGGTCAATTTCCAGCGCCCGCTTACCGATAGACATGGCACGAAAAGCCACGCAGAATACCATTAAAAGCGCAATCACCACACCGATATATCCCATCTCTTCTGCCAGAATAGAGAAGATAAAGTCGGTATGTGCTTCGGGTAAATACTCCAGTTTCTGCACCGAATTACCTAACCCTTGCCCCCACATTTCACCGCGACCGAAAGCCATCAATGACTGGGTTAACTGGTAACCGCTACCAAAAGGATCGTCCCATGGATTCCAGAACGACGTCACACGGCGAATACGATAAGGCGCCGCGAGGATCAGCATGACAACCGCGGCGATACCGGTACAAATAATGGCAATAAATTGCCATAGTTTAGCGCCGGCCAGAAACAGCATGGCGAGGGTAGTGACAAACAGTACCACTACCGTTCCGAGATCGGGCTGTGCCAGTAATAGCAGCGCCATCACCAGGATAACGCCCATCGGTTTGAGGAAGCCGCGCAGGTTATTACGCACCTCATCCACTTTACGCACCAGATAGTTAGACAGGTAACAGAACAGCGCAAGCTTAGACAGTTCTGCTGGCTGAATACGTAAGGGTCCGATTGAAATCCAGCGCGAAGCACCATTGACTGAGCTACCGACCACCAGCACCACCACCAACATGCCAATCGATGCCAGCAGCATGGCGGTACTGTGTCGCTGCCAGAAATCCATCGGCAGGCGTAGCGTTATCATGGACAGCGCAAAAGCCAGCGTAATATAGAGTCCGTCACGCTTGGCAAACAAAAACGGATCGTTTGCCAGTCGCTGCCCCACCGGCATGGATGCCGAGGTGACCATCACAAAACCTATTGCAGTCAGACCAAAGGTTAACCATAACAATGTACGATCGTACAGTAGCCTGCTGTTAGCCTCCGCGTCACTGGTGCCCATGATCCACCCTTTTAATGACGACCCAACCCAGGCCAGGAGACCAAATCCAGGCAACCGAGGCAGACGCATACGGGGGAGAGGCAGTCGCATTAGCCAAACTCCTTCGCAAGACGAGTAAAGACTTCACCGCGCTGTTCAAAGTTTTTAAACTGATCCAGACTGGCACAGGCAGGTGAAAGGAGCACCATATCACCCGCTTTAAGCTGGGTTGCCAGCAGCCGGACAGCCTGTTCCATCGTGTCAGTCTGATGCGCTATTTCAGGCCGTAAAGCGACCAGTTCCGCGGCGTCACGACCAAAGCAATAGAGCTGGATATTATCCGCCTGCAAATACGGCGTTAGCGGTGCAAAATCAGCTGACTTACCGTCTCCGCCCAACAGCAGATACAGCGTTCCGTCCACTTTCAGGCCGTTAAGAGCCGCTTCAGTGCTGCCGACGTTGGTGGCTTTAGAGTCATTAATCCAGCGTACCCCATTGTGTTCCAGCGCCAGCTGAAAACGATGAGCCAGACCACCAAACTGCGTCAGGGCGCTGAGACTGCTTGAGAGCGGCAAGCCCACCGCATCCGCCAGCGCCAGGGCAGCAAGTGCGTTGGTGTAGTTATGCTGCCCGACCAGCTTCATCTCTTTACTGTTGAGGATTTTCTCACCTTTCGCCCGCAGCCAGGTCTCGCCTTGCTGCTGGGTAAGGTGGTAGTCACCAAGATCAATACCGAAGCTCACACAACGAGCGTCGGCACCACCAGGAGGTAAGGTCAGCGCATCATCAGCATTCACTACGCAGACTTTCGCCTGGTCATAAACGCGTAATTTTGCCGAACGGTACTGGCCCAGACCTGAAGGATATCTGTCCATATGATCTTCTGTGACATTCAGGATAGTCGCCGCAGCCGCTTTGAGGCTATAGGTCGTTTCCAGCTGGAAGCTTGAAAGTTCAATCACGTACAGATCGCAGGCGTTTTCCAGCAGTTTCAGCGCAGGCTGGCCGATATTGCCACCTACACCGACTTTAAGCCCTGCTGCTTTAGCCATGGCCCCTACCAGAGTGGTGACAGTACTTTTACCGTTTGAGCCCGTCACCGCGACGATGGGAGCCTGAGCTTCGCGGCAAAACAGTTCGATATCACCGACAATTTCAACGCCAGCATCAGCCGCAGCTGCCAATGCAGGGTGCGCTAAGGCCATACCCGGACTGGCAACAATCAAATCAGCATTCAGCAGCCACTCTTGCTGTAATGAACCGGTATGGCACTCAACCTGCTCGGGTAAATGGTCGATACCGGGTGGTGTGACACGGGTATCCATCACGCGTGGCAGCACACCGCGTGAGACGAAGAAATCAACACAAGACAGGCCAGTCAGACCCAGTCCGATAATAACGACGTTTTTACCCTGATAGTCAGCCATGATTAGCGTACCTTCAACGTTGCCAGGCCAATTAGCACCAGCATCAGCGAAATAATCCAGAAGCGCACAATCACTCGTGGTTCTGGCCAGCCTTTCAATTCATAGTGGTGGTGAATTGGCGCCATACGGAAAATACGCTGTCCGCGTAATTTGAAGGAACCGACTTGTAAAATCACCGACAGCGTCTCAACCACGAATACGCCGCCCATAATCACCAGTAAAAACTCCTGACGCAGCAGAACCGCGATGGTTCCCAGCGCTCCGCCCAGAGCCAGTGAGCCCACATCGCCCATAAAGACTTGCGCCGGATAGGTGTTGAACCAGAGGAACCCTAAGCCAGCACCGACAATAGCGGTACAGACGATAACCAGTTCACCAGCATGGCGCAGATACGGAATATGCAGATAACCGGCAAAGTTCATGTTACCCGTCGCCCAGGCCACTAACGCAAAGCCCGCTGCAACCAGAACAGTTGGCATAATAGCCAGGCCGTCCAGACCATCAGTCAGGTTAACGGCGTTACCGGTGCCGACAATGACAAAATAGGCCAGCAGGACATAGAACAGCCCCAACTGTGGCATAACATCTTTCAAGAATGGCACGACGAGTTGAGTCGCTGCGGTATCTTTTCCAACAATATACATGGTGAAGGCAACGGCCAGGGCTATCACCGACATCCAGAAATACTTCCATCTGGCGATAAGCCCTTTGGTGTCTTTACGCACCACTTTGCGGTAATCATCGACAAAACCCACAATGCCGTAACCCACCAGAACAAAGAGGACGCACCAGACATAAGGATTAGAAGGGTAGGCCCACATCAGTACGGAAATAACAATCGATGTGAGGATCATCAACCCGCCCATGGTCGGGGTGCCGCGTTTACTGAAATGCGACTCAGGGCCGTCATGACGCACCACTTGTCCGAAAGAGAGCTTCTGCAAATGGGCGATAAAACGCGGCCCCATCCATAAAGAGATAAATAAAGCAGTTAACAAACTAACAATGGCGCGAAACGTCAAATAAGAAAAGACGTGAAAACCGGAATAATATTTGACCAGATATTCGGCCAGCCAGACTAACATGCTTGTTTCTCCTGCAAGGCGCGGACTACGTCTTCCATAGCCGCACTACGTGAACCTTTCACCAAAATGGTTAATTCAGGGTGAGTTGCGATTAATGCTTTCAAACGGGTAACCAGTGCGGCTTTATCGGTAAAATGCTCCCCCACGCCAGAGGCATGGCTTAACGCTTCACTTAAGACACCGACACTCAATACACAGTCGATCGCTGCGAATTTTGCCGCTTCGCCAACCTGACGATGGCAGCTCTCTGCTTCCACGCCCAGCTCGCCCATATCCCCTACCACCAGTATTCGATAGCCCGGCATATCGGCCAGCACCTGTACTGCGGCAGTCATCGAGCCAACATTGGCGTTATAAGTGTCATCCAGCAGTTGCTGAGAGTCATTCAGACGAACAGGGAACAAGCGACCAGGCACCGGCTCTAAGCTACTTAAGCCCGCCTTTATCGCCTCCAGCGGCGCACCTACTGCTGTTGCCAGTGCCGCAGCGGCCAGAGCATTAGCGATATTATGGCGGCCCGGTAATGGTAGTGAAACAGCAACAGAGCCCTCAGGGGTCTGTAAGGTAAACTCACAGCCCTGAGCAGTAATACCAATATCATGTGCACTAAAATCACTGTCGGTGATATCCGGTGAAAACTGCCATACCGTCCGTCCCGTTAACTGGGAACGCCATCCCGCTAAGTCATTACTGTCGGCATTAACAATCGCAATCCCTTCAGGAGGTAGCCCCTGGAAGATCTCGCCTTTTGCTTTGGCAACGCCGGCCAGAGAACCAAAACCTTCAAGATGCGCAGCGGCCAGATTATTGACTAATGCTGCTTGTGGGCGAGTTAGTGAAACGGTCCAGGCTATTTCACCCTGGTGGTTAGCCCCCAGTTCAATCACGGCATAATCATATTCCGGAGTCAGACGCAGTAACGTCAGAGGGACACCGATATCATTATTCAGATTGCCTGCGGTATAGAGCGTATTGCCGCACTGCCGTAATATGGCAGCGGTCATCTCTTTAACTGAGGTTTTACCTGATGAACCGGTCAGCGCGACAACGCGAGCAGGAACTTGCTGGCGTACCCATGCCCCTAACTCACCCAGAGCCTGACGGGTATCCGTCACCACTAATTGCGGCACGGCAATATCGAGCTTTCGAGAAACCAGTAAAGCACCGGCTCCTGCTTTAACGGCATCCGCGGCAAAATCATGGGCGTCAAAACGATCGCCTTTCAGCGCCACAAATAAGCAACCGGGAGTCAGCTTACGGGTATCGGTCGTGACGTCGGTTATCTCAACATCAGCACCCTGTAACTGCCCTTGCAGGATAGTCGCTAACTGTTTTAGAGAAACCGGGATCATACCGTTCCCCCTAACAATGCTATGGTCGTGGTGCGGTCGGAGTAGTCGAGACGACGATGTCCGATAATCTGGTAATCTTCGTGGCCTTTACCCGCCAACAGCACCAGGTCATTTTCTTGTGCCTGCATAATGGCACTGGTCACCGCTTCTGCCCGTCCCTGAATCACCCGAGCCTGTCCGGAATTCACCATACCGGCCAGAATATCTGTCACGATGACAGCGGGATCTTCGGTACGTGGGTTATCGTCTGTCACTATCGCGATATCGGCATATTGCTCAGCAATCGCCCCCATCAATGGACGTTTGCCGGTATCCCGGTCTCCGCCACAGCCGAAGACACACCACAGTTTACCCTGACAATGCAGACGTGCAGCGGCGAGGGCCTTTTCCAGCGCATCAGGCGTATGAGCGTAATCCACCACCACGGTCGGTTTTCCGGCCGCCCGGAACACTTCCATACGGCCACAAACGGGCTGTAACTGCGAAGCAGTCTGCTGCAGTCCTTCCAGTGGATAACCGAGTGCCAGCAAGGTGGCTAGCGCCAGTAATAAGTTACTGACGTTAAAAGGCCCCATCAGACGACTTTCAATTTTACCGTCGCCCCAGGATGAAGCAAAATGAATCGAGGCTCCGCCGTCGTGATACTCAACCGCACCCGCCGCAACAAAGCGTCCGGTGTAATCTGGATGAATATTGTTTTCCATACTGACAGCAACCGCATCAGGCAGGCAGCAGAGCCACTGGCGACCGACTTCGTCGTCGGCATTAATAATCGCCTGTCCGTATTCATGACTGGAAAATAACAGCCATTTCGCGGCAGCGTATTTTTCCATGGTGCCATGATAGTCCAGGTGATCACGGCTAAGATTGGTAAATACTGAGGCGGCAAACTGCAGAGCAGCAACGCGGTGCTGTACCAGACCGTGGGACGAAACTTCCATCGCACCAAAAGTCGCCCCTTGGGCCACTAAATGACTGAGTTCCTGCTGAACGTCTACCGCAGAACCGGTGGTATTTTCAGCGGCAATAACCTGTCCCAGCAACCCATTGCCGACCGTTCCCATCACCGCACTTTTTTCACCCAGTAACTGAGCCCACTGTGCCATAAGCTGCGTGGTGGTGGTTTTGCCGTTAGTTCCGGTGACACTGACCAGACGCATGGCCTGTGAAGGCTCATCATAAAAACGTCCCGCCAGAGCGGACAGGCGCTGTGAAAGCTGGCTGAGATAGATAACCGGTACGCCGTGCATATCACGCACTTCGCCGTCTTGTGCTTCACCCTCAGCTTCTGCAACAACAGCAGCTACACCTTGTGCGATAGCTTGCGGGATATAGCGACGTCCATCCACCGCATGCCCGACGATTGCCACAAACAGATCGCCCGCAGCCGCTGTACGACTGTCGAGTGTCATCTCTCGTAATGCTCGCGCGGGAAGCGATGCTACCCAAGGCGCAAGAAGGTCATGCAAATTACGATCTGCCACCTGATGCCTCTTTCTGATTAATTACAAACTCGTTTTTTTCTCCGGTTGCCAGTGCATCCGGCTCAATATTCATGGTACGCAGTACCCCACCCATAATGGCGCCAAACACCGGGGCGGATACGGCGCCCCCGTAGTATTTGCCTGCTTGCGGATCGTTAATCACCACCACCAGGGCAAAGCGCGGATGGCTGGCAGGCGCTACGCCGGCAGTATAGGCAAGGTATTTGTTAATGTACTTACCATCCGGACCGACTTTCTTGGCGGTACCGGTTTTAATCGCAATACGATAGCCTTTAATCGCCGCTTTCACGCCGCCGCCGCCCGGTAAGGCAACGCTTTCCATCATATGCAACACTTTACGTACTGTGGCCTCTGGGAAGATGCGCTCACCCGGAACAGGAGGATCCACTTTGGTTATCGATAGCGGTCGATAAATGCCATAACTACCGATCGTTGCGTAGGCACGCGCTAACTGCAATGGAGTGACCATTAGCCCGTAGCCGAAAGAGAAGGTGGCCCTCTCTATGTCAGACCACCGTTTTTGTGTTTGAGGATATAAGCCACTGCGTTCTCCGACCAACCCCAAATTGGTCGATTTTCCTAATCCAAAGCGTGCGTAAGTATCTACTAACGCTGAGGAAGGCATCGCTAACGCCAGTTTTGAAACACCGACGTTACTCGACTTCTGCAAAACCCCGGTCAGTGTCAGTTCACTGTAACGGGCAACATCTTTTATCTCATGACCATTCACGCGGTAAGGAATGGTGTTCAGTACGGCATTTTCATTCACCACACCACGCTGAAGTGCCGTCATCACCACCATCGGTTTCACCGTTGAACCCGGCTCAAACACATCGGTGATAGTGCGGTTACGCATGACATCTTTTTCGGTATCAGCCAGATTATTGGGGTTATAGGAGGGGCTGTTGGCCATTGCCAGTATTTCACCGGTATTCACATCAACCAGCACCGCACTACCTGACTCGGCCTTGTTGAACGCAACCGCATTACTCAATTCACGGTATACCAGCGCCTGCAGACGTTCATCGATACTTAACGCCAGGTTATGTGCTGCCTGACTGTCGGTCGAGGAGATATCTTCAATCACGCGCCCAAAGCGGTCTTTACGCACCACACGCTCGCCGGGTTGCCCGGTCAGCCATTTATCGAAGCTTTTTTCAACCCCTTCAATACCTTGACTATCAACGTTGGTAAAACCAATTAAGTGAGCAGTCACTTCACCTGAAGGATAGTAACGACGAGACTCCTGGCGTAAATGGATACCAGGAAGTTTAAGTTGTTTGATGTAGTTACTGACATCCGGATTCACCTGACGAGCCAGGTAAATAAAGCGGCTTTTCGGATTACTGTTAACGCGTGTGGCAAGCTGATCAAGCGGTGTATTCAAGGCATCAGCCAGAGCTTTCCAGCGATTGTCCAGCGTTACGCCCCCGGCATCATGCAGCTCTTTCGGATCGGCCCAAATCGCATTCACCGGTACACTGACCGCCAGAGGCCGACCGGCACGATCGCTTATCATGCCACGTACGCTGGAGACTTCCTGTACCCGCAGTGAGCGCATATCACCCTGGCGCACTAACATATCCGGGTTGATAACCTGTAGCCAGGCGACCCTGCCCATCAGCAATATCAGAGCCAGCAGAATACAACCGCAAAGCAACGCAAAACGCCAACTGATAAAGTTGGCCTGAACTTCCGGGCGTTTTGATTTGGGCGTTTTTACTGCTAGTTTCATCTGCTACTTACATCCTCATTGCTGAACAACAATGTTTTCCTGTGAAGGATCAACATGTTGTAGTTGCAATTTGTCCTTTGCAATCCGTTCAACACGGCTATGATCGCCGAGCGCATTTTCTTCCAGAATCAGGTTGCGCCACTCAATCTCCAGCGCATCACGTTCTACTACCATTTGCTCACGCTGCGCCGTCAGCAGTCGCGTTTTGTGTGCGGTTGTCACAACAATAACGGCGGTAATCACAATCGCGACAAACAGGAAGACAGGTAATTTACCGTTACGCAGCAAATCACCGCCAATCACTCCTGGCAGTGAATGGCGTTCCGGATTGCCGACTTGAGCAAGCTGAGCAACCTTACTCAGCGACTCAGTCACGCGGTTAATCATGCCTCGGTCCTTTCCGCAATCCGTAATACTGAACTACGCGCACGGGCATTTTCCGCCACTTCTGCTTCACCAGGCATCAATTTACCTAAGGCTTTTAGCTGACGGCCGCCCAGTTTATTCAACTGTTCTTCCGTCATCGGTATTCCTGCCGGAACCTTAGGTCCGCGACTGTTTTCACGCATAAAGCGTTTCACAATACGGTCTTCAAGCGAGTGGAAGCTGATAATCGATAACCGACCACCGGTAGCCAGTACCTCAAGGGAACCTTTCAGCGCCTGTTCAATTTCGTCCAGTTCACTGTTGACCCAAATACGTACAGCCTGGAAGGTACGGGTTGCCGGATGCTTAAACTTATCTTTAACCGGCATGGCCTCAGACACGATTTTCGCTAATTCTTTGGTACGCGTTATCGGCGGCAGTTCACGATTGCGCTCCACGATGGCGCGAGCAATACGTTTACCAAAACGTTCTTCGCCATAGGTTTTTATCACCCAGGCGATATCCGCTTCGTCTGCTGTTTGTAGCCATTGTGCGGCTGACTGACCGCGTGTTGGATCCATACGCATATCCAGCGGGCCATCACGCATAAAGGAGAATCCGCGCTCTGCATCATCAAGCTGTGGAGAAGAAACGCCTAAGTCCAGCAAAATACCGTCAATTTTGCCACTGAGTCCGCGCTCTTCAACATAAGTTGCCAGCTCGGAGAAAGGGCCATGAACAATAGAAAACCGAGGGTCGTCGATAGCTTCAGCGGCAGCAATCGCCTGTGGATCGCGATCGATTGCCAGTAATTGTCCTTTCGGACCTAATTGGGACAAAATCAGACGAGAATGTCCACCACGCCCAAAAGTACCGTCAATATAGATACCATCAGGACGAATATTCAGACCGTTTACCGCTTCATCAAGCAGCACGCTAGTGTGTTTAAAAGTTTGCATATTATTTAAAGTGACAAATCCTGTAGACTTCCCGACAGAGCATTTATAGACATCTGTGCAGCGTCAATATCGTCCTTGACCTGTTGATGCCAGGTCGCTTCATCCCAAAGTTCAAATTTATTGAACTGCCCGACAAGCATTATTTCTTTTGTAAGCCCTGCGTACTGGCGCAACACGGGCACCAGTAACAAACGTCCGGCGCTATCCATCTGGCACTCGCTGGCATGACCCAGCAATAGCCGTTGTACGCGGCGCTCTGCGGGATTCATACTAGATAAACGAGAAAGCTTCTGCTCAATGATTTCCCATTCAGCAAGAGGATAGAGCAGCAGGCTCGGGTGGTGGATGTCGATAGTACAGACCATCTGACCTTCAGAGATGTTCACCAGCTGTTCCCGGTAACGGGTCGGCACGGCAAGCCGCCCTTTGCTGTCAAGATTGACAAGCGTGGCCCCACGGAACATACCCGTCACCCCCTCTGGTGGCCAATTTCACCACTTTACCCCACAAATCCCCACATATAAGGAGTTTACGGAGCATAGGAAAAGCTTGTCAAGCAAGGCATAGGCTGTTACGAGAATAAATTCTTCTTCCCGGATGAGATATAAAAGGCATAGACAGCAGATGTTTTATCCGAATGTGAAAATTAACGTTATGAATATTTGAAAGAAAAAGACAAATAAGCGCAAATATTGTTAAAAAATCAAATATCAAGGAATGCTAAAGTATTAGCCTTATCGTATAAAATACCCGCACTGTTCTAGAGGCTCCGTGTCAGAAAAAACAACGGTGAACCCAGGTGTGGCGTGGCCTGGAGAGTAACCCAGGATAGATGATTATACCCCAATGGCTAATAATCAGCGTTCGGCCCCAATATGTGTGTAACAAAATAATACAATGTAACTTTTCATTTACGTTAGAGATAATTCTTATCAATTATAAATAGGAACCGTGGAATTAAGAAACAATAAATAGACATAGTCCTAATTGCTCTTAAAATAAATTAAGTTATTTCCAGACAGAGTAATCTGATAACCGGCGAATGCAGACAAAATTGAGGGTTCGCTTAAGGGGATTTTGCTCAATGGAACCGAGATAGCATCCCGGCAACTTAAAATATTCCGCATACTTAAAGTTGCCGAAACGCGACTGTCCTTTAGCTACGGCTTAAACTTCCACGACGATAAAGAGTACGGCGAATACGCGTTAACCCAGGCTTGGGTTTGCGTGGTTCATCAAGGCTCGCCAGTACTAATTCAAGCACGCGCTCTGCCACATCACGGTGACGCTGGGCCACGGCCAGCACCGGACATTGCAGAAAATCGAGTAGTTCGTTGTCGCCAAAGGTGGCAATAGATAAATCAGAAGGCAGACGGCCATGACGGCGCAAGGTGACATCCATCACGCCCTGTAACAGGGGGAATGAGGTGGTAAATAATGCCTGCGGCATCTCGTGCGTTTCCAGCCATTTATCAAAAAGCAGGGCTGCAGCTTCACGTTCATAGCTATTGGTATACAGATAGTCGACCTTACGCGTATCCCCCTGCCAAGCGGAACGGAAACCTTGTTCACGTAAGTAACTGACTGACAGTTCAGGTAACGCCCCGAGATAAAGCACATTCTCTACCGGGAAGGTGCGTAATTCCGCAGCCAGCATCTCGGCATCGCTCTGATCGGACCCGACCACACTGATAAAGTGTTCAGGATCGAGTGCCCGGTCGAGAGCGATGATAGGGAATGAGTCTTTTGCCCAGCGCTGGTAAAAAGGATGCTCAGGCGGCAGTGAAGTAGAGACAATAATCGCATCAACTTGCCGCTGTAAAAGATGCTCAATACAGCGCATCTCATTATCGGGCTGATCTTCAGAGCAGGCGATAAGCAACTGGTAGCCACGCTGACGCGCCTGTCTTTCCAGATAGTTAGCAATACGGGTATAGCTAGTATTCTCAAGATCAGGAATAACCAGACCAATAGAACGCGTGCGTCCGGCACGCAAACCCGCTGCTACCGCGTTTGGGTGATAATTATGCTCGCGAACCACCGCCATGACTTTTTCAACGGTTTTATCACTGACACGGTACTGTTTTGCCTTACCATTGATAACATAACTCGCCGTCGTACGTGATACACCAGCCAGACGTGCGATTTCATCCAATTTCACTGTAGCCCCTTACTCACCAGATTAGCGGTATCCATATTACCCACATGGTTACATTACTACCCTGGATAATTCAAGCATCTTGGCTGACATCATGGCAGAGAAAGAGTCTGACCAGCGAACGGCACGACCTTTCTATACCGCCTGTAGGTGCCAAGTTCAGCCCGCCGAATCACATAGCTGTCTATGCTCATCGCCGGGCTGAACGCAGGCAACACCCAGGCAACTTGAAATATGACGGGTACCATTAGCTCAACGTCTTAACTCAAATCACTCCCATTGGTGGCAATCACTTTCTGATACCAGTAGAACGATTTTTTCCGTGTTCTGGCCAATGTACCTTGTCCCTGGTCATCCCTGTCGACATAAATAAAGCCATAGCGCTTGCTCATTTCTCCCGTTGAGGCAGAAACCAAGTCGATACATCCCCAAGTGGTGTAGCCAATCACTGGTACACCATCCTTGATGGCCTCGCCCATTTCATGAATATGGCTGCGTAAATAATCAATCCGGTAATCATCCGCCACCGTCCCGTCGCTTGCCAGTTTATCTTTGGCACCCAAGCCATTTTCTACCAGGAACAGCGGTTTCTGATAACGGTCAAAGATAGTGTTCATGGTAATACGCAGCCCTTTCGGGTCGATACCCCATCCCCACTCACTGGTTTTAATATGTGGATTCGGCACGGTGTTAATAAGATTCGCCACCGAGACATTTTCATCATCCATTTTCGCTTTAGCACACCGCGAGGCGTAGTAGCTGAATGAAACAAAATCGACGGTATTTTTGAGGATTTCAGCATCCCCTGGTTCTTGATGGATCTGGATATCGTGTTCACTGAAAAAACGGGCGGCATAGGACGGGTAATAGCCACGCGCCTGCACGTCAATAAACAACAGGTTTTCCCGATTGTTCTCAATCGCCGCCCAGACATCATCCGGGTGGCAAGAGTAAGGGTAAAAATCACCGCCAGCCAGCATGCAACCCACCTGATTATCGGGGTTGATTTCATGCGCTTTTTTGGTCGCTAGCGCGCTGGCAATCAGCTGGTGATGGCCCGCCTGATATTTGACTTGTTCCTTATTTTCGCCGTCCTGGAAAATCAAACCTGCGCCAGTAAATGGGATATGCAGCAGGATATTTATTTCGTTAAAGGTCAGCCAGTATTTCACCAGACCATTGAATTCAGTGAAACAGGTGGTGGCATAGTTGATAAAAAAGTCGATGACCTTTCTGTTCCGCCATGAACCGTATTTTTCGACCAGATTCATTGGAATATCAAAGTGGCATAACGTGACTAACGGTTCAATATTGTATTTACGGCACTCATTAAACAGGTCTTTATAAAACTGAATGCCTTCCTGGTTAGGCTCTGCTTCATCGCCAAGCGGGAAGATACGGCTCCAGGCAATAGAGGTGCGAAAGACTTTAAAACCCATTTCCGCCAGCAGCGCAATATCCTCTTTATAACGATGATAGAAATCTATCGCTTCATGGCTGGGATAGAAAACATCGGCATCAATGGTCGGGTGTTGCTGATCGCCTAATTTTACTTTAAGGCGTTCTTTTCCATAAGGAATAACATCGACTGTAGCAATACCTTTGCCTTTTTCACGATATGCGCCTTCAGCCTGATTGGCAGCGATAGCACCGCCCCATAAGAAATCACTTGGAAATATTGGTGATGACATGTTGCTCCCCATTATTTTTACCTGTAGCGGGTGAAGAGGATGTGGTTTCGGGAATATCTTCAAAACCGATTAACAATGTGACAAAAAAGGAGATAACGATGGACAGCAACATCACTGCGCAAACCCAAAGTATACTGGTCGGATTATTCACATCGACAAACTGAATACCGGTGATAAGACTGGATGAAGCCATCGAATAAGAAGCCACGTTCCCAATCCCGGCGATACCACCGCAGATAAAGCCGGTAATCACTGCCGCAATCAGCGGGCGTTTAAGTCGTAAAGCCACACCATAGAGAGCAGGCTCAGTGATCCCGGCAACGATAGCCGAAGCCGCAGCCGCTAAAGCCGTTTGACGCAGTGCGCGGTTTTTTGTTTTCCATGCGACAGCAAGAGAAATACCGCCCAACGACAGGTTCGCACCCAGCTCAGCTGGTTTAACCATATTCTCCTGCCCGGTCTGGGCGATATTTTGAACCACTGTTGGTGTAAAGACATGGTGCATGCCGCCCATCACTAACAGAGGCCACATTGCCCCCATCAAGGCAACAGAGAGCCAGCCCAGATGATCGTGGATGCCGTAGACAATCTGCGATATACCGTCGCCAATCCAGATGCCAAGTGGGCCAATTAACAGAATGGCCAGCGGCGCAGTTATCAATAAAATCAGCATCGGTTTGAGGAAGTTTTTCGTCACCGACGGCACGATTTTATCTACCCAGCGCTCAACAAATGACATAATCCACGTCATAAACAGGGCCGGAATAACGCTATAGGGATAGAAAACAGACGTCAGGCCAATACTCATAAAGGTGATCGACTGACCCTCTCCTGCCTGTTTCATCATTTCAAGGAAGGCTGGGTGTACAAAGACCCCGGCGACGGCAATCGCCAGAGAAACGTTAGTTTTAAATTTTGTCGCCGCAGAAACCGCCACCATAATCGGCAGAAAGAAAAAGGCGCTATCGCCGAGTACGTTTAAAATGGCATAGGTGGATGAGGTTTTATCAATAGCCCCCGACATTTCAAGAAACATCGCCAGCAGTTTGACCATTGAAGCGCCGATGATGGCCGGAATAATCGGCGTCATGGTACCGATAAGCGCATCCAGGATCCCCATCGCCACCGTTTTCGGGGTTATTTTCTTTTTCTCACTAACGATGACTGGGCTGTCCTCTGTGTTGTCTTTGCCCAGCAGCAGATTGATCTCCGCAAAGACATTGGCCACATCATTTCCGACAATAACTTGAAATTGTTGATCATTATCAACAACACCCATCACACCAGGAATCGCTTTAAGACGCTCTTTATCGACATTATCTTTATTTTTTAGAGTGAATCTTAACCGCGTCATACAGTGGATCAGTGAGGTGACATTATCTTTACCCCCCACTTCGAGCAATACATTCTGTGCTAATTCTTTAAAATTATCAGACATATAGACATTCCAGGATTTAACATTCTTATAAAACGGACAGTATCGAGCCATATCTTTCGATACTGCTTTTTTTCCACAATGTGTAACCGGTAACATATAAGTTATCAGCTGACTTTTATGAGGCAATAACCATTCTGTAAAAATGTGAGTTGTTTCAAATTTAAAATATTGCTACCGGAGGGGTACCAGGTGAAAATCACCTCCTGAGACTGCCCTTGTATCTGAAGAGAAAATAAAAACATGTCGACCATGCAGAAAATCGCCGATGCCATAGGGGTTTCAAAAACCACGGTTTCACGCGCATTAAATGAGACTGGATATGTCGGCGTCAAAACCCGCCAGAGGATACTTGAAGTGGCTGAGGAATTAGGCTATCGCCCTAATTTACTGGCAAAAAATCTGTCGACCAATCAGTCAAAATGTATCGGACTGGTGATGGCGAACAAAATGTTTGATGGACATTATTTTAATGAAATTGTCTCTTTCTGTGCCCGAAAGCTGCAAAGCCAGGGACTGGATCTGCTGTTAGCGGATGGTAAAAGTAGTGCAGAAGGCGAACGCGCAGCCATTGCTCTGCTGGCCGGTCTGCGCTGTGACGCGATTATTCTCTACTCCCATTTTCTGACTACCGAAGACCTGGATGCATTAATTGAACGTACCACTACACCGATCATGGTGATTAATCGGGAGCTGAGGTTACACCCGGCTCACACCGTATGCTGCGATCATCAGCACGATGCGTATCGCGTCGCGCATCGCCTGATTGAGAGCGGATACCGAGAGATAGGCGTTATTTCAGGAAATTTAAATTCACCCACAGCAAAATCACGCCAGGCAGGTATCAAGGCGGCATTACAAGAAGCGCAACTTGATGAACAGGCCGCGTATACGGAAGGTAACTGGAGCATAGAAAGCGGCTATCAGGCGATGCAAAAACTGCTCAGTGAAAAGCCTTCTTTGGATGCCGTTATTGCCGCTAATGATGAAATGGCTATCGGTGCCATGCGTCGTCTGGCAGAGGCTGGGAAAAAGATCCCCGAAGATATCGCTATCGTTGGATTTGATGATATTCCCGCTGCGGCCTATCTGGTGCCGACCCTGTCCAGTGTCAAAGCGCCAGTGCGGGCAATGCTTGAGATAGCGATTGAGCAGATCTATGCTCAGCTGGAAGGAAAGGAATTACGCCCGGTGCCACTCTTTCATTCTGAACTGGAGCCAAGGGAGTCGATAAAAAGCCTGTCACGGTAATGGGGCGCTGACCGCATATTGCATCAGTCATTTTTCCAGTATCGTTATCTTGTAGATATTGACACTTTAAGAGGTATACCGTGAAGAATATCTTGCTGACAATACGGAACGATAACTCAATGCCAAGGCTGGTACCTGAAGCTGACTTCAACATCAAACTTAAAATGCTGTCCAAAAATATTGACCACACGCGGCAGTTTTTCGCTGAGGGTGTTGAGGATGTCGCCTTAGACGATTTTATTCTTCAGCCAGGCTATCGTCTGGTCAAATCGCTAAAAAAAAATCAGTACCGACTGATAGCTGTCGGGGATGAGTGTGAAACGGTTTATCTGGTTGAGCTGATTTTTCGCAATGATATTGTCTTTAACCAGGCAACCTGCACACAAATCAAAGTGTGGCGAACCATCGCCCTGGAGCACAACGCCGCAGTCAAAGATTTGCCTAAGCTATTTTTCGCTAATCTTCTGCAACAATACAATATTGTGGTTTCTGATGAGGAACAGACTTCAGATGGGAAGCGTTTTTGGGAAACGATGATCGACTGGTCATTTAAAACCGGCTACAGCGTCTATACCTCTGACGGTTCTGAAATAAACAGACCTTTGACACCTGTCCAGAATATGGATGATTTCTATGATCGCTGGGATAATTTTTGCTGGGGTCGTTTATCAGACGTTCACAGACACCGACTGGTGGTGATTAGCAGGGAAGCTTTGTTGCAGTAACCTACTCAAATAACTCAAGCTGCCCGCAGGCAACTTGAATCATTCAAGCCACAGTCTTAACGCATTATTTTATCACCACGAGAAACGCCGACGATACCTGAGCGTGCAACCTCAACTATCTTCGCGACATCACGAATGGTATCAAGAAACGCGTTTAGCTTATCGCTAGTACCGGCAAGCTGAACGGTGTAGAGCGTTGGCGTAACGTCAACAATTTGCCCACGGAAAATTTCAGCGGTGCGTTTCACTTCTTCACGCCCGTAGCCGCTAGCCTGAACCTTGACCAGCATAATTTCCCGCTCAACAAAAGCACCCTGTCCTAGCTCACTGACACGCAGTACATCGACCAGTTTATGCAGTTGCTTTTCAATCTGCTCCAGCGCTTTTTCATCACCGACCGTCTGGATAGTCATGCGCGAAAGCGTTGGATCGTCAGTCGGAGCAACCGTCAGACTTTCAATGTTATAGCCACGCTGCGAGAACAGACCGATCACCCGGGATAACGCACCGGATTCGTTTTCCAGTAACACAGATAATACTCGGCGCATCATGAGGTTCTCTCCGTTTTGCTTAACCACATTTCATCCATGCTGCCACCGCGTATCTGCATCGGATAAACGTGTTCAGTGCCATCAACCTTCACATCAACAAATACCAGACGTCCGCTACGGACAATTTCCAGCGCTTCGGCCAGTTTGCTTTCCAGCTCTTCCGGTTTGGTGATGTTAATCCCGACATGCCCGTAAGCTTCTGCCACGGCCACAAAGTTCGGTAATGACTCCATATAGGACTGAGAGTGACGACCTGAATAGATCATGTCCTGCCACTGCTTAACCATGCCGAGATAGCGGTTGTTCAGATTCAGTACCAGCACCGCGACACCGTATTGCAATGCCGTCGACAGTTCCTGAATATTCATCTGAATACTGCCATCGCCCGTTACACAGACTACCGTTTCGTCCGGCAGAGCCATTTTCACGCCCAGCGCCGCGGGCAGACCAAAGCCCATGGTGCCCAGACCGCCTGAGTTTATCCAGCGACGGGGTTTATCAAACGGATAGTAAAGTGCAGCAAACATCTGGTGCTGACCGACATCAGAGGTAACGTAAGCCTCACCCTTGGTCAGTCGATACAGAGTTTCGATTGCCGCCTGCGGTTTTATCTCACTGCTGGTGGTATCAAACGCCAGGCAGTTACGCGCCCGCCACTGCTCAATTTGCTGCCACCAGTCCTGAAGTTCATCAACTGGCTGCTTTGTCTCTTCTTGCCCCAGCAGTTCAAGCATCTGGTTCAGGGCTTGTTTTGCATCACCGACAATCGGAATATCTGCTGCGACGGTTTTAGAGATAGAGGTCGGATCGATATCGATATGGACGACTGTCGCATCAGGACAGTATTTGGCTAAATTATTGGTTGTTCTGTCGTCAAAGCGCACACCTACCGCGAAGATGACATCAGAGTTATGCATGACCATATTGGCTTCGTAGGTACCATGCATACCCAGCATACCCAGCGCCTGTTTATGGGTCGCAGGAAATGCTCCCAGTCCCATCAACGAAGAGACCACTGGAATATTGAGTTTCTCAGCGAGTGTGAGCAATTCACTCTCACAGACAGAATTAATCGCCCCGCCACCCACATACATAACGGGTTTTTTAGCTGCCAGCAGAGTGTGAAGTGCGCGCTTGATTTGTCCTTTATGAGCCTGAGTCGTCGGGTTATAAGAGCGCATGCTGACCGATTCAGGCCAGATATACGGGAACTTATTCGCCGGGCTCATAATGTCTTTAGGCAAATCAACGACCACTGGTCCTGGTCGGCCACTGCTGGCTAACCAGAAGGCTTTTTTGATAACGGTAGGAATATCTTCAACCTGCTTAACCAGGAAGCTGTGCTTTACCACAGGGCGGGAAATACCCACCATATCGCACTCCTGGAAAGCATCGTAACCAATCAGAGAGGTCGCGACCTGACCGGACAATACCACCATCGGGATGGAGTCCATATAAGCCGTAGCAATTCCGGTAATGGCGTTGGTTGCACCTGGACCTGAGGTCACCAGAACGACACCGGTTTCCCCGGTGGCACGCGCCAGACCATCTGCCATATGCACAGCGGCTTGTTCATGCCGTACCAGCACATGATCAATCCCGCCCATAGTATGAAGCGCATCATAAATATCGAGTACTGCGCCTCCCGGATAGCCGAATACTTGCTTTACGCCTTGATCGATTAACGATCGGACGACCATTTCGGCTCCTGACAACATCTCCATTGGTTTGCCTCCAGGCTCACGTTGATGACTGTACACAGAAGGGACTCTGCGCCGTCGTTGCCGCCGATTGTGCAGCTGCTGACATTTTCATCTGAGTAGATTAATAATAGTGATAGTACAGCTAACATAACCGCTCAGGAGTGAGCAGGCAAACACGGCACCAGGCAGAGAACTGATGGTCATTTGCCTTGCTCGCTATAAAATATGCGTAACGCAGAGCGATATGCTAATTGTTTGCGTGCTGTTAAATTAATATCTCAGCAAGTAAATGAATCGAAGCGAATTGACCACTTATTCACTACAAGTATAAACAATCCCGTCAGAAAAAATAAAACCCTATAGCAGAAAATGCCGAATTTGGGTCCAGAAAGAGAAAAATCTGATTAATCGTGACGCCCTGATACGGGCTATTTTTAGCGAACGACATACAGAGAGCCGGCTACTTTTATCCGTCTGGTTTTATCTTCCCGGCGCCAGAATCCTGACATGCTCAGAAAACTATCGAATTAATCACTGGCTGATTGTGCCTGTAACTCCCCGTTTTGCAGTGTAATTCACTATCAGTACCCCTTGTGTAACATAGGCCATTATTCAATTGAAGGTTGACATACCCCTGCAAATCAAGTACCAATTAGTACATCTTACGAATTACTTGGGGCTTGAATGATGATTCGCACTATCCGCCTACTCGGTCTACTACTAAACGCATCTCATTTGCGCGGTAGACTGGTGGACAGCAATCAGCATTGATTCAAGCCAACAGACAAAGAAACCCGCGCCAAACGCGGGTTTTTTTATGCCTGCGGATAAGGCAACCAGACAGAAAAGGAATACACCATGAGCGAGCAAGTCATTATTTTTGATACCACCTTACGTGACGGGGAACAGGCCTTACAGGCAAGTCTGAGCGTGAAGGAGAAATTGCAAATCGCTATGGCACTGGAGCGTATGGGCGTTGATGTCATGGAAGTGGGTTTCCCAGTCTCCTCCCCGGGTGATTTTGAGTCAGTCCAGACCATTGCCAGAAACATCAAGAATAGCCGCGTTTGCGCCCTCGCACGCTGCGTAGAAAAAGATATCGATGTTGCCGCTGAATCATTAAAAGTGGCTGAAGCCTTCCGTATCCATACCTTTATCGCCTCTTCCCCGATGCATATCGCCACCAAATTGCGCAGCACCCTCGATGAAGTTATCGAACGCGCGGTCTACATGGTAAAACGCGCCCGTAACTATACTGATGATGTCGAATTCTCTTGCGAAGACGCCGGTCGTACTCCGATTGCTGACCTGGCACGCATGGTAGAAGCGGCAATCAGTGCCGGTGCCACCACCATCAATATTCCCGATACGGTCGGTTACACCATGCCGTTTGAATTTGCCAACCTCATTACCGGGTTGTATGAGCGTGTGCCTAATATTGATAAGGCCATTATCTCAGTCCATACCCATGATGACTTAGGTCTGGCGGTCGGGAATGCGATTGCTGCGGTTCACGCCGGTGCGCGTCAGGTTGAAGGGACATTGAACGGAATTGGTGAGCGTGCAGGTAACTGCTCACTGGAAGAAGTGATTATGGCCATCAAAGTACGCAAGGACATCATGAACTTGCATACCAATATTAATCACCAGGAAATCTGGCGTACCAGCCAGGCCGTTAGCCAGATTTGTAATATGCCGGTGCCTGCGAATAAAGCGGTGGTGGGTACGGGCGCCTTTGCTCACTCATCCGGTATTCACCAGGATGGCGTGCTGAAAAATCGTGAAAACTACGAAATCATGACCCCGGAATCTATCGGTCTGAATCAGGTGCAATTAAACCTGACTTCCCGTTCCGGTCGTGCAGCCGTTAAACACCGTATGGATGAAATGGGTTATAAAGAAGATGACTATAATCTGGATAATCTGTACACCGCATTCTTAAAACTGGCTGATAAAAAAGGTCAGGTTTTTGATTACGATTTGGAAGCGCTGGCCTTTATTAACAAGCAGCAGGAAGAGTCTGAGCATTTCCGTCTGGACTACTTCAGTGTGCAGTCAGCGTCTAATGATATCGCCACCGCCTCCGTCAGACTGGCTTGTGGTGAAGAGCTGTTAAGTGAAGCCGCCAACGGGAATGGTCCGGTTGATGCTGTGTATCAGGCGATTAATCGGGTTACCGGTTACAATATTGAGCTGGCAAAATACAGCTTAAAAGCCAAAGGCCATGGCGAAAACGCTCTCGGTCAGGTTGATATCGTTGCGACCTACAATGGCCGTAACTTCCATGGTGTCGGCCTGGCAACCGATATTGTTGAGTCCTCCGCTCAAGCGATGGTCAACGTCCTCAACAATATCTGGCGTGCTGGAAAAGTAGAACAAGAATTACAACGCAAAGCTCAACAACAGAATACAGAACAAAATCAGGAAACAGTGTAATGTCTAAAAACTATCAAATTGCCGTTTTACCGGGTGATGGTATTGGCCCAGAAGTGATGGCTCAAGCCCTGAAAGTACTGGATGCAATCCGCCAGCGTTTCTCTCTGCGTATTACCACCAGCACCTATGATGTGGGTGGTGCGGCAATCGATCTGCACGGCACTCCACTGCCTGCTGACACCGTCATCGGCTGCGAAGAAGCCGATGCGGTATTATTCGGTTCCGTAGGCGGTCCAAAATGGGAGCACCTGCCTCCTGCGGAACAGCCTGAGCGCGGCGCCCTGCTGCCATTGCGTAAGCATTTTAAACTGTTCAGTAACTTGCGTCCGGCTCGCTTGTATCAGGGTCTGGAAGCATTCTGCCCACTGCGCGCTGATATTGCCGCTAATGGCTTCGATATTTTATGCGTTCGTGAACTGACTGGCGGCATCTACTTTGGTCAGCCAAAGGGACGTGAAGGCAGTGGTGCAGATGAAAAAGCCTTTGATACTGAAGTTTATCATCGCTTTGAAATCGAACGTATTGCCCGCATCGCTTTTGAGTCTGCTCGCAAACGTCGTAGCAAAGTGACCTCAATTGATAAAGCCAACGTACTGCAAACTTCACTGTTGTGGCGCGAAATTGTCAATGAAATCGCCAAAGAGTACCCGGACGTTGCGCTGTCCCATATGTATATCGACAACGCCACCATGCAACTGATTAAAGACCCTTCACAGTTTGACGTGTTGCTGTGCTCTAACCTGTTCGGTGATATTTTATCCGACGAATGCGCCATGATAACCGGTTCAATGGGGATGCTGCCTTCCGCCAGTCTGAATGAAGAAGGCTTTGGCCTTTATGAGCCTGCAGGCGGTTCAGCTCCTGATATTGCCGGTAAAAATATTGCCAACCCGATTGCACAGATCCTTTCTCTGGCGCTGTTGCTGCGTTATAGCCTTGAAGCAGAAGATGCGGCTCTGGCTATTGAAGCGGCGATTAACCGTGCTCTGGAAGAAGGTCATCGTACCGGTGATTTAGCCCGTGAGGGGAATGCAATCAGTACCAGCGAAATGGGCGATATCATTGCTCGTTATATTGCTGAAGGAAAGTAATTATGGCTAAGACCTTATATCAGAAATTATATGATGCTCATGTGGTGTTTGAAGCGCCACAAGAGACGCCTCTGTTGTATATCGACAGACACTTGGTGCACGAAGTGACTTCTCCGCAGGCCTTTGATGGTCTGCGCGCGCATGGCCGTCCAGTTCGCCAGCCATCAAAAACCTTCGCGACCATGGATCACAACGTTTCCACGCAAACCAAAGATATTAATGCTTCTGGTGAGATGGCGCGTATCCAGATGCAGGAACTGATTAAAAACTGTAATGAGTTTGGCGTCGAACTGTATGACCTGAACCACCCTTTCCAGGGGATCGTCCATGTTATGGGACCAGAGCAAGGTATTACTCTGCCCGGTATGACTATCGTTTGCGGTGACTCTCATACCGCCACACACGGTGCCTTTGGCGCGCTGGCGTTTGGTATTGGTACTTCAGAAGTTGAGCATGTTCTGGCAACCCAGACCCTGAAACAGGGTCGTGCCAAAACCATGAAGATTGAAGTGAATGGCATCGCCGCTCCGGGCATTACGGCCAAAGATATCGTGCTGGCGATTATCGGCAAAACCGGCAGCGCTGGCGGCACCGGTTATGTGGTGGAGTTCACTGGTGATGCTATTCGTGCATTAAGCATGGAAGGCCGTATGACGGTATGTAATATGGCGATTGAGATGGGTGCCAAAGCGGGCTTAATCGCGCCAGATGAAACCACCTTCAATTACGTCAACGGACGTCTGCATGCGCCTAAAGGCGCTAACTGGGATGCTGCCGTCGCCTACTGGAAAACCTTCAGCAGCGATGCCGATGCCCAGTTCGACAGTATCGTCACCTTAAATGCGGCAGACATTGCACCGCAAGTGACCTGGGGTACTAACCCAGGACAGGTTATTTCTGTCACCGATCTGATCCCTAATCCTGAAGCCTTCAGCGATCCTGTTGAACGGGCTTCTGCCGAAAAAGCCCTGGCCTATATGGGTCTGACGCCGGGCGTTCCGCTGACAGAAGTGGCGATTGATAAAGTCTTTATTGGCTCCTGCACCAACTCACGCATAGAAGACTTGCGTGCGGCGGCAGAAATTGCCAAAGGCCGTAAAGTCGCTCCTGGCGTGCTGGCGATGGTGGTACCGGGTTCTGGCCCAGTCAAAGCTCAGGCAGAAGAAGAAGGTCTGGATAAGATTTTCATTGAAGCTGGTTTTGAATGGCGTTTACCTGGCTGCTCCATGTGTCTGGCGATGAATAACGATCGTCTGAATCCTGGCGAGCGTTGCGCATCAACCAGTAACCGTAACTTTGAAGGACGTCAGGGCCGTGGTGGACGTACCCATCTGGTCAGCCCGGCAATGGCTGCTGCCGCGGCGGTTTCTGGTCATTTCGCTGATATCCGTACATTGAAATAAGAGGCACTACCATGGCAGAGAAATTTATTAAACATACCGGCCTGGTCGTTCCGCTGGATGGGGCAAACATCGATACTGACGCCATTATTCCTAAGCAGTTTTTGCAGAAAGTCACCCGTACGGGTTTTGGTGCTCATCTGTTTAACGACTGGCGCTTCCTTGATGATGCAGGCCAGCAACCCGATCCCAATTTCGTGCTGAACTTCCCGCAGTATAAAGGGGCCTCTATTCTGTTAACCCGCGAAAACTTTGGCTGTGGTTCATCACGTGAACATGCACCATGGGCGTTAACGGATTACGGTTTTAAAGTGGTGATTGCACCCAGCTTTGCCGATATCTTCTACGGCAACGCCTTTAATAACCAGCTGCTGCCGGTGACATTAAGCGATGCCGATGTCGATACGCTGTTTAAACTGGTTGATGCAAATCAGGGTATGAGTTTTGTGATTGACCTGGAAGCCGGAACGGTTCAGGCAGGGGATCAGATTTATCATTTCACTATCGATGCGTTCCGCCGTCACTGCATGCTTAACGGCCTGGACAGTATCGGTCTGACACTGCAACACGAAGCTGAAATTTCCCGTTACGAGCAACAATTACCGGCATTTATGCAGTAATTATCCGCTACAGGTTGCCTGAACCTTTCAGGCAACCTGATTTATAGCTTACCCCTGAATATCTTTTACCCACCCAATCAGATACAGCGCAATTCCCCAGTCGACCACAGAGTGGCCAAGATCCTGACTTATTCAGGGCAGCACATCTCAGAAAGCTCACCTGTCCCTCTGACTCTTCATCATTTCCTGTTATTGCCGAGCGAAAGAAAATCTTTCCATGGATAACCCCTGCCATGGTGAGAGCCACAAAGGGTCAGGCTAAGAGCGTATTGTGAAATAAGGGCTCTGGACAAAAATGCTACGTTCAGCCCCCTCTGCAGATCTCGTTACGACGTTGGTCTGTCTTATGGCTAATCGGCAACACTATCTCAATAACCCCTTTGATCAACCAAGGAGTATTCGTTATGCCATTTGATATCATAGCCTTGCAAAACTCCGACACCATCAGCAACCATCGCATTACCCCGCTTTCCTCCGCCGACACATCCCCTGAGATGCGCCTGTGGGATCAGGTCAAGACGTTTTTCGACTCCACACGGGTGTCTGACGCAGAGGCATGTATCAGACATATTTATTGCCCACCAGCCAGCACCACGCGGGAAGCTGTAGCAAACCGATTTGAACAACTGCGGACATTTGCCTATCCAGGATACCAGGAAAATATTCAGTCTGCTCGCCATGGCGAGAACCACTTCTGCATCCTGGGTGAAAACGGCCAGGAGATACTGTCAGTTACACTGGGTGATACCGAAACCTATGAGATTGAATATGAGGGGCGCAGGATAAGACATGGCTTCATCCAGAGCCCACAAGACCATGAGGCAGAGGCAGAGGCAGAGGCAGAGGCAGAGGCAGAGGCAGAAAATACAGCAGAAGTTTCCGTCATGGCACCGCTGACGGCAGAAGAGTGTGAAGCTATCTGGGCAAAATGGGAATGTGCAGAGGAAAGGGAGGAGAAACTGAAAGAGAGGAAAGAGAGCGGCAGCAACTGTTCAGTCAGTACAGCAAGTTCATATACTAAAGACTTAATAGAGCGCGGGGAAGTGGTACGGATACTACGTAACTGTCTGAAGAATAATGACCCCAAACTTATCCTAAGTGACCTTTATTCATTGCACCAATTACCCGAGGTATTACCACCACATATTACTGAGCTGATGCTCAAGAATATTAGCCTGGCCCATCTGGAGCTGCCGCGGATGCCACCAGGGCTAGAGACGTTAAATCTTAGCAGAATATCACGGTTGGATGAGCCTCTTGTATTACCACAAGGACTGAGGACGTTGATTCTCGACAAACTCAATATAACCGAGCTGCCAAAGCTGCCACCCGGACTAAATAGTTTAATTCTTAAGGAGCTACCCCTGACCAGGGTGCCGGAGTTGCCACCCGGACTGCAGACGCTGAAGATCGAAAAAATACAACAGGACTTTGTGCCCCGGAACAGTGAGATTGAGGCGGTTACCAATAAACTCGAGATAACCAGTCTGCCACACGGGCTACAGAGGTTGAAGATCCGTTACCCGAAACTGAGCAGTCTTCCGGCATTGCCGAACGGACTACAGACGTTGCATATCTATAACACGAAACTGACCAGCCTTCCGACATTGCCGAACGGACTACAGACGTTGCATATCTATGGCGCGGAGCTGACCAGACTTCCGGCATTGCCGAACCAACTACAAACGTTGCATATCCGCAAGATGGAGCTTACCGAACTCCCTGCGTTACCGAGCAAACTGGCAAAGCTGGTTATTGATGATATCGCTACAGGCAGCCTACCAGAACTTCCACCCGCACTACAGATGTTGAATATCTACAACACGTCACTGGTAAGATTGCCGACATTGCCGAACGGACTGCAAGCGCTGAAGATCAAATACACACCACTGGTCAGACTGCCGACATTGCCGAACCAACTGCAAACGCTGAAGATAGAATACACACCACTGGTCGAACTCCCTGCGTTACCGAGTAAACTGACAGAACTGATTGCTAATGACAACGCTATAAGCGCTCTACCAGAACTTCCACTCGCACTACAGCGTTTGGATATTAGCAGTATGCCATTGCCCCTTCTACCACCACTCCCCCCCACACTACAGAGATTGACTATTAACAGTATGCCATTGACCCATCTACCACCACTCCCGCTCACACTACTGTCCCTGCATATTAATGATATCCCATTGATTAGCGGGCTAGAAGACGTGGTTAACTTGTCTTCAGCGGCAAATGTAAGATTAACCTGTGCGACGATGTCTGAGCGCATGATCCAGGCTTTGCGTCACCTCACCACTGATCTGAGCTATTCTGGCCCCCGTATATATTTCAATATGGCTGGCTCTTCTCTCCCCCGGGAAGCCAGAATCCTGCACCAGGCGGTCGCTGCCTGGCTCACGCCGCCAGAGACCGCCGCAGACAAATGGAAAGCCTTTGAACAGGAAAACCATGTCTCATCCTTCAGTCTCTTTCTGGACAGGCTGAGCGATACGAAAAACTTCAGACAACATTCAGAGTTTCAGGCTCAGGTATCATCATGGCTGACACAGCTGGCTGAAGATGATGAGCTGAGAGCCAAAACCTTTGCCATGGCAACCGAGTCGACATCCAGCTGTGAGGATCGGGTCACACTGGCAATGAATCAGATGAAATGTGTGCAGCTGCTGCATCAGGCAGAAAAAGGTCTCTTTGATGAGCATATCCCTGAGCTGGTTGCAGCAGGGCGTGAAATGTTCCGTTTAGAACAACTTGAACAGATTGCCCGGGAAAAAACGGCAACGCTAAAATTAGTCGATGAAATTGAGGTCTGGCTGGGCTACCAGAACCAGCTAAAAGAATCCCTTGGGCTGGCCAGCGTGACAGCAGAAATGAATTACTTTTATTTATCCGGCGTTACCCAGTCAGACCTGCAGGCTGCAGAAGCCCGGGTGAAGACCGCCGAAAACCGTCAGTTCACAACATGGATCCTGCAGTGGACACCGTTACACAGCCTGTTGCAACGTACAGCGTCGGAACACTGGGCAGCGCTGAGCGAAAAGAAAAAGACGGATTATGAAGAGCAGTACCAGGCACTGTCTGACACCGAGCTGAAACCGGCAGGGCTGGTCGGCGATAGCGAGGCTGAGCGCACTATCGGCACCCGAGCGATGGCGAGTGCAGAAAAAGCATTTCTGGAGGGGCTGCGTGTCCTGACAAACCAGAAACTGGGCAGACATCTACAGGAGACTTGGCTTTAACGGAACCACCACGGTCAGGCGGGCAAATCCTTCACAACAAAACGAATAAAATTTCTCGTTACCAGCAACAATTACCGACATCTATACCCAAAATAATTCGAGTTGCTTGTAGGCGCAAAGAGAAGGCTGTCGATGAGCATAGACAAACTATGTGATTCGGCAGCCTGAACGCCAGCAACACCCAAGCAACTTGAAGTATGACGGGTATATACCCAAAATAATTCGAGTTGCCTGCAGGCACAAAGAGAAGGCAGTCGATGAGCATAGACAAACTATGTGATTCGGCAGCCTGAACGCCAGCAACCCTGCGCAACTTGAAGTATGACGGGTATATACCCAAAATAATTCGAGTTGCCTGCAGGCACAAAGAGAAGGCAGTCGATGAGCATAGACAACGATGTGATTCGGCTGACTGAACGCCAGCAACGACCAAGCAACCTGATTTATAGATGCCCCTAAATATCTTTTATCCGCGCAATCATCGATAACAGCGCGATTCCCCGGCCGAGATCCTGACTTATCCTGAGCGGCATACCTCAGAAAACTCACCTGTCCCTCTGACTCTTCATCATTTGCTGTTATTGCCGGGCGAAAGAAAATCTTTCCATGGATAACCCCTGCCATGGTGAGAGCCACAAAGAGTCAGGCTAAGAGCGTATTGTGAAATAAGGGATCCGGTCAAAAATGCTACGTTCATCCCCCCTCTGCAGATCTCGTTACGACGTTGATCTGTCTTATGGCTAATCAGCAACACCACCTCAATAACCCCTTTGATCAACCGAAGAGTATTCGTTATGCCATTTGATACCATAGCCTTGCAAAACTCCGACACCATCAGCAACCATCGCATTAACCCGCTTTCCTCCGCCGGCACATCCCCTGAGATGCGCCTGTGGGATCAGGTCAAGACGTTTTTCGATTCAACACGGGAGTCTGACGCAGAGGCATGCATCAGAGATATTTATTGCCCTCCAGCCACCACCACACGGGAAGCTGTAGCAAACCGATTTGAACAACTCCGGACATTGACCTATCCAGGATACCAGGAAAATATTCAGTCTGCTCGCCATGGCGAGAACCACTTCTGTATCCTGGGTGAAAACGGCCAGGAGATACTGTCAGTTACACTGGGTGATACCGAAACCTATGAGGTTGAATATGAGGGACGCAGGATAAGACATGCCTTCATCCAGAGCCCACAAGAACATGAGGCAGAGACAGAAAATACAGCAGAAGTTTCCGTCATAGCACCACTGACGGCAGAAGAGTGTGAAGCTATCTGGACAGAATGGGAATGTGCAGAGGAAAGGGAAGAGAAGGAAAAGAAGCTGGAGGCGAAGGGGTACTGCGACAGCGACTGCGACAGCAACTGTTCAGTCAGTACAGCAAGTTCATATACTAAAGAATTAATAGATCGCGGGGAAGTGGTACAGATACTACGTGACTGTCTGACGAATAATGACCCCGAACTTACCCTAAGTAACCTGTATTCTTTGTACTACTTCCCGGTGGTATTCCCACCACATATTACTGAGCTGACAATCGATAATATTGGACCGATCCCTCTGCAGCTGCAGCTGCCACCAGGACTACAAACGTTAAGTCTTAGCAGTATATCACTGGAGGGTGCAACTCTTTTACCACAAGGACTGAGGACGTTGATGCTCAGCAAACTCAATATAACCGAGCTGCCAAAGCTGCCAGACGGACTGAAGACCTTGTATATCTATAACACGCAACTGACCAGACTTCCGACATTGCCGGATGGACTACAGACGTTGCATATCTATGACACGCAACTGACCCGATTACCGACGTTGCCGAACGAACTACAAACGCTAAAGATCGAATACACACCACTGGTCGAACTCCCTGCGTTACCGAATAAACTGACAGAACTGGTTATTAATGACGTCGCTATGCGCAGTCTGCCAGAACTTCCACTCGCACTACAGAATTTGGTTATTAGCAGTATTTCATTGCCCCATCTACCACCACTGCCACTCACACTACAGAACTTGAATCTTCGCAACCTGCCCCTGACCCATCTACCACCACTGCCACTCACACTACTGAACCTATACATTAATCATATCCCATTGATTAGTGGGCTAGAAGACGTGGTTAACTTGTCTTCAGCGACAGATGTAAGCTTAACCTGTGCGACGATGTCTGAGCGCATGATCCAGACTTTGCGTCGCCTCACCCATGAACCGGGCTATTCTGGCCCCCGTATATATTTCAATATGGCTGGCTCTTCTCTCCCCCGGGAAGCCAGAATACTGCACCAGGCGGTCGCTGCCTGGCTCACGCCGCCCGAGGAGACAATAGTCACCTCCGCAGACAAATGGAAAGCCTTTGAACAGGAAAACCATGTCTCATCCTTCAGTCTCTTTCTGGACAGGCTGAGCGATACGAAAAACTTCAGACAACATTCAGAGTTTAAGGCTCAGGTATCATCATGGCTGACACAGCTGGCTGAAGATGATGAGCTGAGAGCCAAAACCTTTGCCATGGCAACAGAGTCGACATCCAGCTGTGAGGATCGGGTCACACTGGCAATGAATCAGATGAAATGTGTGCAGCTGCTGCATCAGGCAGAAAAAGGTCTCTTTGATGAGCATATCCCTGAGCTGGTTGCAGCAGGGCGTGAAATGTTCCGTCTGGAACAACTTGAACAGATTGCCCGGGAAAAAACGGCAACGCTAAAATTAGTCGATGAAATTGAGGTCTGGCTGGGCTACCAGAACCAGCTAAAAGAACCCCTTGGGCTGGCCAGCGTGACAGCAGAAATGAATTACTTTGATGTATCCGGCATTACCCAGTCAGACCTGCAGGCTGCAGAATCCCGGGTGAAGGCCGCCGAAAACCGTCAGTTCACAACATGGATCCTGCAGTGGACACCGTTACACAGCTTGTTGCAACGTACAGCGTCGGAACACTGGGCAGCGCTGAGCGAAAAGAAAAAGACGGATTATGAAGAGCAGTACCAGGCACTGTCTGACACCGAGCTGAAACCGGCAGGGCTGGTCGGCGATACCGAGGCTGAGCGCACTATCGGCACCCGAGCGATGGCGAGTGCAGAAAAAGCATTTCTGGAGGGGCTGCGTGTCCTGACAGAGCAGAAACTGGGCCGACACTTGCAGGAGGCTTGGCTTTAACTGAGCTCAGGCACCACGAAAAAGGCCATCAGTAAACAACGACTTGCAGTAAGTACCCGCTACAGGTTGCCTGAATCTTTCAGACAACCTGATTTATATACCCAAAATAATTCGAGTTGCTTGTAGGCGCAAAGAGAAGGCAGTCGATGAGCATAGATAAACTATGTGATTCGGCAGCCTAAACGCCAGCAACGCCCAAGCAACTTGAAGTATGACGGGTATATACCCAAAATAATTCGAGTTGCTTGTAGGCGCAAAGAGAAGGCTGTCGATGAGCATAGACAAACTATGTGATTCGGCAGCCTGAACGCCAGCAACCCTGCGCAACTTGAAGTATGACGGGTATAGATTATCCCTAAATATCTTTTACCCGCCCAATCAGACACAGCGCAATCATCGATAACAGCGCGATAACCCAGTAGACCGCAGCATGGCCAAAGTTTTGCGCCACTGCACCCTGTAATACCCCCGCCAGAATCACACCGGTTGAGATACTGTTGGTAAATAACGTGGTCGCTGAACCCGCTTTACCGGGCATCAAGTCCTGGAACCACAACATGCCAATTCCAGCAATAATTCCGATAAATACAGCATTAAAGAGCTGGAGTATTAATAGAGCGGTAATACTATGGAACAGGATCAGCCCCAGATAAAAGATAACGCCGGCAGCGACGGCTAGCACCATGATTTTTCGTTTACCGAACCGTTTCACGAAATGGCCGGCGAGGATCATTATCGGAATTTCCAGTGCAGCCGCACTCCCCATCAACCAGCCAGCCCATTCATCAGAAAGTCCCAGATCCTGACTTATCCAGAGCGGCATATCGATGATATACATGGTATTGCAGGTCCACATCAGCATCGAGGCGATAAACAGCATACGCACATGACTGTCTTTCCAGCCGCTCACCTCGGTAATGGCCACACTGGCGGGAGCGACATTCCGTGAAACCGAAGGCAGAGCAAAGATAATCAGCAATAACGAGATAATAAACATGGCAGCGGCGCTGAGGAACATGGTGGTAAAACCATATTTCAGTGCCAGCATAAAGGAGAGCGGCGGCCCGATAACCCAGGCCAGAGAAAGCTGAGCACGCATTACGGAGCTGAACATCACCACCTCTGTTGCCGAGCGGTCCGCGTATTCGCGCGCCAGAGCAAACAGTTGTGGCATCGCTGTATTAGCAAGCGACGCGAACATGACACCCAGGGTAATCAGCGTCAGATAGTGACGGTTAAAGGCAAACAGCACACAGTTAGCTATCGCCATCAGGCAGCACAACATAATCAGTTTTCGTCGATCGCCGCGCTTATCAGAACGCTTGGCTAAAAACAGACTGACGATAATGCCGACTACCGCATTAACAGTATAAAAGAGTCCGACCCAGAGCGGCTGAACCTCAACCTCACGCGTCAGAAAGAGACTCAGTGTTGGTGCCTGCAACGCGCCAGCAATACCCATCATAAAAGCCACCATCATAAAAGCGGCATACACTGGGTTCATTCGACGAATGAGGGTTAAAAGCCAGAACATAAGGTTCCTTAGAAACGAGAGGGGCAATAATTCAGGGCGCTATTGTGTAAAGTACACACGAAAAAAGCCAGCAGTAAACTACTGCTGGCAGATGCATAGCATCAAACTCAGTCACACTTGAGTCGGCGAGTCGTGGCTATCTTCGGTTCTGGAATTCCCTTCCCACTGCATCAAGTCTTCGAGCATCGCGAGTTTTTGCGCTACTGTCAGGCGAGCAAGCCCTTCAGAACCAACCACCTGGGTTGCTGCAAAATACTGTTGATAAAACTGGATAGTCGATAACCGTTTCATAGCCGCTCCTTACTTCATCGGAGTCTATTATTGGCGTAATATGAGGAAAGATAAATTGATGAGTTTTCCTCAGGAGTTCCTCTTTTATGGCATCCTCCCGTTTACAGCAGCACTTTATTCGCTTATGGCAATCCTGTAAGGGCATCGAGCAGGAAACCACCCTCGAGGAGCTGGCACAAAAACTCAGCTGCTCGCGTCGTCATATGCGAACCTTACTGAATGGGATGCAGGATGAGGGCTGGCTTCACTGGCAAACAGAGGTCGGGCGCGGTAAACGCTCGCAGCTTAAATTTCTCTACACCGCACAGGCATTGCAGCAAGAGCGTGCAGAAGACCTGCTGGAGCAGGACAGTATTGAACAGTTAGTGCAGATTATCGGCGATAAAGACACCGTAAGGCAGATGCTGGTCTCCCATCTTGGCCGCAGTTTTCGTCAGGGGCGACATATTTTGCGGGTGCTTTATTACCGCCCACTACTGAATCTGTTACCCGGTAGCGCATTGCGACGCTCCGAAAGCCATATCGTTCGCCAGATATTTAGCGGCCTGACCAGCATAAATGAGGAAAATGGGGAACTCACCGCCGATATAGCCCACCACTGGCAACAAATTTCAATCTTGCACTGGCGTTTTTATATTCGTCCAGGAATTCATTTTCACCACGGTCGTGAACTGGAGATGTCGGATATCATCAGTTCACTCCAGCGTATTAACAGTCAGCCTCTGTTCAGCCATATCACCGGCATAGACTCGCCAACGCCCTGGACGTTAGATATTCATCTCAGCAGTGAAGATCAGTGGCTGCCGTGGTTACTGGGCAGTGTCAATGCGATGATCCTGCCGCAAGAGTGGCCGACCATCGAAAACTTTTCCCGCCAGCCGATTGGTAGTGGTCCTTATGCCGTAGTACTGAACAATCAGAATCAGTTAAAAATTCATGCCTTTGATGATTATTTCGGTTTTCGGGCGTTAATCGACGAGGTTAATTTCTGGGTATTACCGGAAACCGGTGAAGATATAACCTGTGCCTTACATCTTCAAGGTATGCCTGACAGTGAAAAAGCCATTGAAAGTCGCCTTGAAGAGGGCTGTTATTACTTATTATTTGATAAGCGTTCACCAAAGGGGGCTGATCCTGCCCTACGGCACTGGGTGAGTTATATTCTCTCGCCGATGAATTTACTCTATCGGGCTGCACAGTCAAACCAGCAGCACTGGTTCCCGGCTTACGGTATGTTACCGAGCTGGCATCACTCTCCACAACAACCCATTCCGACGAAACCCGAAGGGCTGACCAGTCTGCGTCTGACCTGGTATCACTCCCACTCAGAACATCAGGTGATCAGCCGTATTATGGCGACCTTACTGGCTGAACAGGGTGTGCAACTGGTTGAACAGATTATCACTTACGATGAGTGGTTTCAGGGGGATGAACAGAGTGACCTCTGGCTGAATAGCGTCAACTATACTCTGCCGCTGGACTACTCCTTATTTGCCAAGATGTATGAAGTCCCGCTGCTACAAAAATGCCTGTCAGTAAACTGGCAGCAAGATGCACAATGCTGGCGGAACAAGACATTATCCCTCAATCAGTGGTATCAACAACGGGCTGAGAATATGGAGATCCTGCCACTTATCCACCACTGGCTGCGTATTGAAGGTCAGCGCAGTATGCGGGGGATGAGAGTGAATACCCTGGGCTGGTTTGATTTTAAATCGGCCTGGTTTGCGCCACCCGATCCTTAACACTTCCGTAATACAATAGAAATCAGTAGAATATTGCCAGCTCAACGGGGTGCCAGGACATATTGTCCGCGCTGAGAAAATACCCGTCGAACCTGATCCGGATAACGCCGGCGAAGGGATTTGAGACTGTTCACTCAATTCCTTTGCCTCATTTACATTGAGGTGCAAAGTGTTCAAAAAGTTACTCCCACTACTGGCTATCGTTGCCATTCCTGCTTTCGCTAAACCCACATTAACGGTTTATACCTATGACTCTTTTGCTGCTGACTGGGGTCCTGGTCCTGCGGTAAAAAAAGCCTTTGAGGCACAGTGCGACTGTGAGCTCAATTTTGTTGCGCTGGAAGATGCCGTTTCACTGCTTAATCGTTTGCGGATGGAAGGCAAAAACAGTAAAGCCGATGTTATCCTCGGGTTGGATAACAATCTGGTCGATGCCGCTTCACAAACCAAACTGTTTGCCCCGTCCAGCGTTGATATCAGCGGGCTGACGATTCCTGGCGGCTGGGATAACCAGACTTTTATCCCTTACGATTACGGCTATTTCGCCTTTGTTTATGATAAAAATAAACTGAAAAATCCGCCCAAGAGCCTGAAAGAGTTAGTAGAAAGTGACGAGAAGTGGAAAGTTATCTATCAGGATCCGCGCACCAGTACGCCAGGCTTAGGTCTGTTACTGTGGATGCAGAAAGTCTATGGCGATAAAGCGCCTCAAGCCTGGCAGAGTCTGGCGAAAAAAACGGTGACCGTCACTAAAGGCTGGAGTGAAGCCTATGGCCTGTTCCTGAAAGGGGAAGCAGACCTGGTGATGAGCTATACCACCTCCCCGGCTTATCACATCATTGAAGATAAGAAGGATAACTACGCCGCCGCTAACTTCAGTGACGGGCATTATCTGCAAGTGGAAGTTGCCGGTCAGCTCGCCAGCAGCAAACAGCCTGAGCTGGCACAACAGTTTCTCCGCTTTATGATTTCACCTGACTTCCAGGATAAAATTGCCACCGGTAACTGGATGTATCCGGTCACCAATGTGCCATTGCCTGCGGGCTTTGAGCAGTTGGTTAAGCCTGATTCCACCCTGGAATTTAGCCCTAAACAAGTTGCCGCCGACCGTGCGGGCTGGATTAGTCAATGGCAACGCGCCGTCAGCCGCTAATAGCCGGCTGGCTCTATCCCGGACTGCTGGCTGCCACTCTGGTGGTAGCCGTTGCCCTCGCCGCCTTTCTGGCGCTGTGGTTTAACGCTCCGCATACCGATGTCCTGGCGATGGTGCAAGACAGCTACTTATGGCATGTCTTGCGCTTCTCTTTCTGGCAGGCTTTTCTGTCGGCGCTACTGTCGGTGATTCCGGCGATTTTCCTTGCCCGGGCATTATACCGAAGACGCTTTCCCGGGCGTATGGCCTTACTTCGCCTGTGCGCGATGACGCTGGTATTACCGGTTCTGGTGGCGGTGTTTGGTATTTTAACTGTCTATGGACGTGAAGGCTGGCTGGCCGCTCTCTGGGGCTGGCTGGGTATTGAGTGGGTATTTTCGCCTTATGGCTTGCAGGGTATTTTGCTGGCCCATGTCTTCTTTAATCTGCCGATGGCAACCCGACTGCTGCTCCAGGTGCTGGAAAATATCCCCTCGGAACAACGCCAGCTCGCCGCCCAGCTTAATATTCAGGGCTGGAATTTCTTCCGCTTTATTGAGTGGCCCTGGCTGCGGCGGCAAATTTTACCGGTCGGATCGCTGATTTTTATGCTCTGTTTTGCCAGCTTCGCCACCGTGTTATCTCTTGGCGGCGGACCGCAAGCCACGACCATCGAACTGGCTATCTACCAGGCACTGAGTTATGACTACCAGCCAGGCCAGGCGGCACTACTGGCTCTGGTGCAAATGGTCTGCTGTCTCGGACTGGTGCTGCTCAGTCAGCGCTTCAGTAAGGCGATTTCGGTAGGCGTCAGTCAGGGAAGCGGCTGGCGAGACCCACAGGATACATTACTCGCAAAGCTCAGCGATGCGGTTCTGATAATCCTGGCGCTGTTATTACTGCTTCCTCCCTTGCTCGCGGTGATTATTGACGGTATTAACAATGCCCTCGGCTCAGTGCTCTATCAGCCCGTTCTCTGGCAAGCTTTATCGACCTCACTACGTATCGCCATTGCCGCCGGATTGATCAGTGTATGCCTGACGTTAATGCTGCTCTGGAGCTCACGCGAACTTCGCCTGCGTCAGCACTTTTTTGCCGGGCAGGCACTGGAAATCAGCGGTATGCTGATCCTTGCAATGCCGGGTATTGTTCTCGCGACGGGCTTCTTTTTGCTGTTAAACAACACCATCGGTTTGCCACAATCAGCCGATGCGGTGGTGATTTTTACCAATGCGCTGATGGCTATCCCCTATGCGATAAAGGTGCTGGATAATCCAATGCGTGATATTGCCGACCGCTATGGCAGGCTCTGCCAGTCACTGAATATCCAGGGGATCAATCGTCTGAGGTTTATAGAATTACGAGCACTAAAAATTCCCGTAGCCCAGGCGCTGGCCTTTGCCTGTGTGCTCTCGATTGGCGATTTCGGTGCCGTGGCGTTATTTGGTAATGAGGATTTTCGCACCCTGCCGTTTTTGCTCTATCAGCAAATCGGTTCCTATCGCAGCAATGACGGCGCGGCTACCGCGTTAATTTTACTGTTACTGTGCTTTTTATTATTCACATTGATTGAGAAAATTCCCGGACGCCATGATAACTCTGACTGATGTCACCTGGCTGTATCAACATCTGCCGATGCGCTTTTCTCTTGAGGTGACGCGTGGGGAACGGATAGCTATTCTTGGGCCAAGCGGTGCAGGGAAAAGTACTTTGTTGAATCTGATTGCCGGGTTTCTGACCCCCGCTAAGGGGACGCTTATCCTGAATGGCCAGGATCATACTTTTACCCCTCCATCAGTACGGCCAGTCTCGATGCTGTTTCAGGAAAATAATCTGTTCAGCCACCTGACGGTATATCAGAACATTGCCCTGGGCATTCATCCGGGAATGAAACTGAATGCCGAACAACAAAGTCGCCTGCTGCTGATTGCAGAAAAAATGGGGATCGAAACCCTGCTGAAGAGACTGCCTGCTCAGCTGTCCGGAGGCCAGCGCCAGCGCGTGGCGCTGGCTCGCTGTTTAGTGCGTCAGCAACCTATCCTGCTGCTGGACGAACCCTTCTCAGCCCTCGATCCCGCACTGCGTCAGGAAATGTTATTGCTGCTGGATGCCTTATGCCAGGAGCAGCAACTGACCTTGCTGATGGTATCGCACAGCACTGAAGATGCCGCCCGTATTGCCGAACGCAGCCTGGTGATAGCTGATGGCCGGATTGCCTGGGACGGCCAGACAGAGGTGTTATTACGCGGAGAAGTCGAAGCCGCAACCCTGCTGGGGATCGCTATCGACTAGCAGCGTTGTCTGGCAATAATTCCACAGAAGATAAGATATCCAAAAATAAAAAAGCCTCGTTAAGAGGCTTTTAATATTCAGGCCGGTTTCTTAAAAAAACCGACATGACAGGTGTTCTTACTGCAACTGAGTTTATTTGCTCAGATTCGCGGTCATATGCACGCGGTCATTTACGATAGCGCTGGTGATGGAGTAGTTAGCACCCTGTTCAGCAGCTTTGGCAGCAATTTTCGCTTCTGCGCTATCGATTGTGGATGAGGTCACACTGATACTCTGAGCAAATACACCCATAGACATCATAGAAAGTGCGGCAACTGCAACAAAAGTTTTGATGGTTTTCATGGTCATATTCCTTGTGTTTCATTATTCATTAAACGGCGTTATCGGCCTGATGTGATAAATAATACCGGGCTGGCCTGTTGAATGAAATTAGAACTATTTGCTTATCTTATTCAAAAAAATAGATTGATAAATATTGATGTGCTGCGGCAGAAAAAACGGCATAGCAGAAAGTAAAAAAGCCTCGTTAAGAGGCTTTTAATATCCAGGCCGGTTTCTTAAAAAAACCGACATGACAGGTGTTCTTACTGTAGCTGAGCTTATTTGCTCAGATTCGCGGTCATATGCACGCGGTTGTTTACGATAGCGCTGGTGATGGAGTAGTTAGCACCCTGTTCAGCAGCTTTGGCAGCAATTTTCGCTTCTGCGCTATCGATTGTGGATGAAGTCACACTGATACTTTGAGCAAATGCACCCATAGACATCATAGAAAGCGCAGCAACAGCAACTAGAGTTTTAATATTTTTCATGGTCTTATTCCTTCATTTACAGGTGGAAAGCTTGTTCGCTTTCGATGGAATAATGATAACGATAGTTACTATTAGCATATTAACAATAAGTGCTTTTTATGTGATACTGATCACATAAACACGCCATGCGATTGATTATAAATAGATTTGTCATTTTCTAGCAATAACAATATCGTATGAAAGATGCCGAATTTAATATAAAACCATTAAAATTCAGTATGTTGGTAGTGTATGGAATGCTATCAGTTCGGCCTCAGAAGCAGCAGTGCTTCATGGGAGCAGCACATACGAGCTTGCGGATTTGCAAAGGGAAAACTCAATTTTTCAGCGTTTTTCATATGCTTAATGAATGACTGATTCGCTATAGTTATCATCAACTATACCCTAAATAATTCAAGTTGCTTGTAGGCGCAGAGTCAATCTTGGCGATGAGCATAGATAAACTATGTGATTCGGCAGGATTGGCGAAAGCAACGCCCAAGCAACTTGAAGTATGACGGGTATATACCCTAAATAATTCAAGTTCCTTGTAGGCGCAAAGTGAAGAGAACCGATGAGCATAGATAGACTATGTGATTCGGTGAACTTCACGCATGCAACGCCCAAGTAACTTGAAGTATGACGGGTATAAAACAGTCAATACACTGAAAAACACAGGAAGTGGTCATGTTCAGTACCGTAAAACTATCAATATCCCCTCTCATACAATTCGACATTAATGCCTTGCTACACGCCCCACAACATCTCGTTCAGAACTATCAGGTGACCTGCTCTGGTAAGCAAGATATTCATCCGGTAAAACGCGATAAAGCCAAGGCTAGCATGACAGCTAAAGAACGATCTGATTTATGGAAACGTTTTAAAAATATCGATATGACAGAATACCAGAATCAAAACAACGCAATACCGATAACCAATTCAAACCAGTCTGATATTCGACGCCAAAAAGTCGATAGTGATACTCCGTTGTCGCTTCCAGCCTCTGCTGATTACGATATCCCACGCTCGCATCTCATTTCAGCTGATTACGATATCCCACGCCCGCATCCTATTTCTGCTGATTACGATATCCCACGCCCGCATCCTATTTCTGCTGATTACGATATCCCACGTCCGCATCCTATTTCTGCTGATTACGATATCCCACGCCCAATCTATTCTATAAACCACCATAACCTGCGCTAAATGTTATCTCTGAGAGGATCTGTTTAAACTGATCTTGTCTGAATTAATGATGGCTATTCATTCAGCCCCCTTATCAAGTCAGGAGGCTGAATTTATTACCGCCATAGCGCCATAAACTATTTAGATTTAGTCTTTACTCAGCAGCGCATTACTACAACCCGACGCCTTGCACTCTCTTTCAATCTGGCTAAGCGTGGCAATTCTGCTCTTCATTTTTTCATTTACACAATCAACACCGATAGATCCTGCTGATGAGCAATCATTGTCACGCTCGCGGATCCATTTGATCTGCGCTTTCTTAACTAAAGAAGACTGATCTTTGGTTAATGATTTCATGGTTTTGCTATATTGTTGATTCAGATTCTGGTCTAGTTGAATCATCTCTGAAGCCGCGCAATAGGTTCTGTCGTACGCATTGACAGGGTTGTCACAGCTCATCGCCAGTACAGGCGCTGTAGAAAATAAACCTAACATCCCAATCAGTAGTATTTTTTTCATCTTGATACCTTTTATTTTTTATTTAATAACCAGACAAATTATATCATTCATTTATCAAAACGTGCTCAAGATGACACGCAGAATCTCTGTCTCTCTTAAAATTCAAATAGTTATAAAAACCATTTGTTTTTTTTCAGATATTTCCTGAACTTTCATGCGAGCAAACTCACGATGCAGCGACATTAATAGCTTAAATAAAAACCATCTGGGCACTTTTATGAAGGAATTAAGTAAATGGAATATCTTTTTTCAGTGTCTGAAAAGATCATTCATAGATGATTACTGATTATCACAATATATTTAATATCACTCTATTTAAATACTTTCCGGATGATGATAAATTAGCCAGTATATATCCCAACGACATATCTTTAAAACTACACAAAAATTCAATGATTGAGATAGCCAGAATAAAAAATGAACTTTGCTGTTGATGACGATCGGGCCGCTTCCAGTTTATTTGTATTAATAATATACCCGTCATACTTCAAGTGACCTGGGTGTTGCCTGCGTTCAGCCCGCCGAATCACATAGCTGTCTATGCTCATCGCCGGGCTGAACTGGTCGCCTACAGGTCACTCGAATTATTTAGGGCATACACTCATAGTAAGGTGACTATTATTTAGCATGATTATTATATTATTAACAACAGGATAACATCAAAAGGTTCATTAACAGCATGCCATTCAAAAAAAAAGCCGCATTATCTTTCGTCGTCATATTCACTGGATTGATAATTGACGATTATATATCATCCAATAACGGACCTGATTGCTCTGAGGTTACTTTTGAGCAGGCGAGTAAGTCTGTTTACGATGATTATATAAAGCGGCTGGAACGATGGGAGCGAGATGTAAAGATACTCGGAACCAAGAAACCCGTCTTAACTTTTGAAAAAAACGAATATCAAAACGATGATACCTATCTTATCCCCTTCACAGCCCAGGGGCCGGTTGGTAAAACAATGCTTTTTGCTATACTCGCATGTAAGTCTGGATATATCGAATACAGCGAGCAATAAAAAAGAGCCACCTTTAATTACGGCGGCTCAGCAAGAGCTAGCGCTTACCTGAACCTGAGACTTTGATTTCACCAGGTATGCTTATTGGATACTCCTTCCCGCCTAAAGCTCTCAGAATTGTCGTCGACATTTCACCCATAACTCCCCGATGGGTACTCTGATTTGCATCATATCTATCATTGTATGCTCTTACTACACCGCTGTAACTCCAGACTCCGTCTGTCGCAATAGTCGCAGTACCCGTTGTGTGAAGAGTTATGCTTCCTAGGTATGCTCCCGCGAACAGACTATCCTGCGCCGTGGCGTATGCAAATTTACTATCCACATGGAAAGACCCAACGCCACCAGCATTAATAACACTCATTACTGGTGGTAATTTTTCCGGTGTTAACTTGAGTCCAACATTTTTTAACGCAACAAAGCGTTCTTTACCCTCTCCCCAAACATAATGTGCTAACGCAACAACAGGCGTAGTAACGTTACCACTCATTTCTTTTATATTTTCTTTTTTATAATCATAAGCGCTGGACGAGCCAAATGCATTCATCGGCGATATACCAGGAATATTCACTAAGTCTTTATCCGCTTCACAAAATGACCCTATATTATGTGCAATAATGGATTGTATTTTTTTATCTTTAAGATCTTTGGTTTTGATATATTCAACCAACCACTTCAATGTGGCATTCGTCGCAGCGCCGGTATTGTAATACATTGATGCAATTTGCGCTCCCTGAGCACCCTCGGAAAGTCGATTCTGAGAGATTAAAGGGGATCCACCATAATTAATATCACTGATATTAAGAGGTGGAACTGGAGGGGAAATAACTGCAATAGTATCTACCATTAAATAGTCCTTTATTTAATTGAAAAGAGAAACATACTGTATTTATATACGTAAATTAACGTATAATCATTTGTGCATTTTGTCAATCCGATTTTAAAATTCAATACAACTCATTATTACATGAGAAATAATAATACCTAAAATACAACAATACTATGATGATATTAATATTCTTACCCATGAAATTGGCAGATAATATTTTTTAACAGTGGGATAGTTTGACGTAAGTATTAATAAAACAACCAGGACTAGCACGCTAGAAAATAAACATCAACCCCTTGGTTCCTTGAATAATAACAGGTACAGCATCCATTGGTCAGAAAGCGCTCACAGTGGCAAACACTGTGCTTGTGGGGGCTCTCTTTTCTTACCTAAAAATACAATCATTTACAGTCGCTATTCATTTTTTCCAACCGGCTATTTTATGTACGATTTTTGCTTATATTTGATTAACACTTGGCATTTTTTTTGGTTATCATCTGCCGATAATCCGCCTGTGGTGTGTAGTGAGTTATGGAACGTTTTATAGAAAATTTGATGTATTCCTCGCGCTGGTTGCTGGCACCGGTTTACCTCGGTTTATCCCTGGGTTTACTGGCTCTGGCAATCAAGTTTTTCCAGGAGGTTTTCCATCTCCTGCCCAACATTCTGAGTATTGCCGAAGCTGACTTGGTTTTAGTGCTGCTCTCGCTGATTGATATGACGTTAGTCGGTGGGCTACTGGTGATGGTGATGCTTTCTGGCTATGAAAACTTTGTCTCTGCTCTGGATATTGATGAGGGAAGAGAAAAGCTGAGCTGGCTGGGGAAAATGGATGCCGGATCGCTGAAGAATAAAGTGGCAGCGTCTATTGTTGCCATCTCCTCTATCCATCTGCTGCGCGTGTTTATGGACGCGCGTAATATCCCGGATAATAAGCTGATGTGGTATGTCATCATCCATTTGACCTTCGTGCTGTCTGCGCTGGTGATGGGATATTTGGACAGGATGTCACGCCTGGAAAAGAAAGCGGCTATTTCTTAACTGTTTGAACCCGCCCGTACCATTCAGGGAGCGTGACGGCTCCCTGTCATACTAAAACCCGCTGATAGAGCAGGTTATTCTTCTATACCCATTTTACGCAAAACATCTTTCTCATGCTGGTTTTTAATACGGCTTTGCCTGTTCAGGACTGCGCGTGAATCAGCTCTATCTTGTTGATAACAAACATCTCGACTAATACCTTTATTCTGGCAACGGTCAAGCCTGGCGCTTTCTGATTCGAACAACGATGAACATCCCGCGAGTAAAAAGAAGCCAGAAATTAAAAAAGTCCGGAACATTATTTTCTTCCTTTTGAATTTTCAAAATAAATCAGCCTTGATTCATTCCGCCCAGAGACTGGGAGCCATTTAACGGCTTAGCCGCCGATTGTATCTGAGCCCCGCTGAGTTTAAATCCCTTTTATGCTATACCCGAGGCTAGCGCTCATAATTAAAACGAAAAATATAAATAAACAAAGTAACCCTCTTCTCAGGACCTCAAAACAACCTGAATAATTTAGGGTATAATCAGACCCGTAATCCCTTTTGAGAGTTTAATGTGTCCAATACGCGTCAGGGCTTCTTACTTACCCGGCACTGGCGAGATACCCCGCAAGGTACCGAGGTATTTTTCTGGCTGGCGACCGATGAAGGGCCGGTTAAAGTGACCCTGCCCATTCAGGAGTCTGTCGCCTTCATTCCTGAAAACCAGCGCGCAGAAACGCAGCGTATTCTGGCTGGCGAGCGTGGGTTTCGTCTGACGCCTTTGACACTACGCGACTTTAAGCGTCAGCCCGTGCTCGGACTTTATTGTCAGTCACATCGTCAGCTAATGCGGCTGGAAAAAAAACTGCGGGATGAAGGTCTTCGCGTTTACGAAGCGGATATTCGCCCTCCCGAACGCTATCTTATGGAGCGATTTATCACGGCTCCTGTCTGGTTCACGGGTGACAGCCACGGCCAGCACTATCAACAGACGCGACTAAAACCGGCACCTGACTATCGCCCGCCGCTGAAATGGGTATCGTTAGATATTGAAACCAATCGTCACGGTGAACTGTACTGTATTGGCTTAGAGGGCTGCGGTCAGCGCCAAGTCTATATGTTAGGCGTCGAAAATGAGAATAACGACGCTTCTGAACTGGACTTCGCGCTGGAATATGTTGCCAGTCGCCCGTTGCTGCTACAAAAACTGAATGACTGGTTTGCTTTGCATGACCCCGATATCGTGATTGGCTGGAACGTCATCCAGTTTGACTTCCGCGTGTTGCAGCAGATGGCGGAGCGTTATCGCGTACCGCTATGCCTCGGGCGTGAGCGCAGTGAAATCGAGTGGCGCGAGCATGGTTTTAAAAAAGGGGTCTTCTTTGCTCAACTCGCCGGAAGGGTCATCATCGACGGCATTGAAGCTCTGAAATCCGCCTTCTGGAGTTTCTCATCGTTCTCACTTGAGGCGGTTTCTCGCGAACTGCTGGGAGAAGGAAAAGCGATTGATAATCCCTGGGACAGAATGAATGAGATAGACCGACTGTTTGCAGAAGATAAACCGGCTCTGGCGCGTTATAACCTTAAAGACTGCGAATTAGTCACGCGTATTTTTCATAAAACTGAGTTAATGCCCTTTTTACTGGAACGCTCCAGCGTTAATGGATTACCGCTGGATAAACATGGTGGTTCAGTTGCCGCTTTTGGCCATCTCTATATACCCCGCATGCATCGGGCAGGATTTGTCGCTCCCAATATCGGAGAAGTGCCGGCTCAGGGCAGTCCTGGCGGCTATGTGATGGATTCCCGCCCAGGGCTTTATGACTCGGTGCTGGTACTCGACTATAAAAGCCTGTACCCCTCAATTATCCGCACCTTTCTGATTGATCCGGTGGGATTAGTCGAAGGTATGGCAGAGCCCGATGAGCAGCACTCGGTCGCAGGGTTTCTTGATGCCCGTTTCTCGCGCCAGACACACTGTTTACCCGATATTGTCGCGAAGATCTGGGAAGGCCGTGACGAAGCCAAACGTCAGGGCAATCAGCCTCTGTCACAGGCGCTAAAAATCATTATGAATGCGTTTTATGGGGTGCTGGGTACTGACGCTTGTCGTTTCTTCGATCCACGACTGGCCTCGTCTATTACCTTAAGGGGGCATGAAATTATGCTCCAGACCAAAACGTTAATAGAAGCCCAGGGTTTTGATGTCATTTATGGCGATACTGACTCGATTTTTGTCTGGCTGAAACAAGCCGAGAATGAATCAACAGCAAAACAGATTGGTCAGCAGTTAGTCACTCATGTTAATCAGTGGTGGCAAAGTCATCTCTGGCAGACTCAGCAACTGCCCTGCGCTCTGGAGCTGGAATACGAAACCCATTATTGTCGTTTTCTCATGCCCACCATTCGGGGTACTGACCAGGGCAGTAAAAAACGTTATGCGGGATTGGTTCAGGAAAAAGATAACCAGCGCATGGTGTTTAAAGGACTGGAAACCGTCCGCACCGACTGGACGCCTTTAGCCCAAGTGTTTCAGAAAGAGCTGTATCTGCGTATTTTCCGCAATGAGCCTTATCAGGACTATATACGAGAAACTATCGCGCGTTTACTGGCCGGAGAACTGGACTCTCAGCTGGTTTATCGTAAGCGGCTGCGGCGACCACTGAATGAATATATTAAAAATGTCCCGCCTCACGTACGCGCGGCCAGACTGGCTGATGAATATAATCAGCAGCACGGCCGCCCGCTGCAATACCAAAATAAAGGCACGATACATTATGTTATGACCCTTCACGGGCCACAGCCCGTTGATTACCAGACGGCTCCGCTCGACTATGAGAGTTACCTGACTCGTCAATTACAGCCAGTAGCCGAAGGAATTTTACCCTTTCTTGGCGATGATTTTGCTACACTAATGACAGGACAATTAGGGCTGTTTTAAAAATAGCGGTAACGGATAAGCAGTCAGTCTCGCTGTTAATCGAATGATGAGCAGTAGGTGACGAATGCGCTGCCATCCAGTACCATATCGCCCTTTCTTCAAATCCATAATCTAAATTTTCCACTACTGCCTGACTCAGGCGGTCGTTGTGTTTTTGCCCGAATTTATACGTCACTGAAAAAGAGCCGAAAACTTATGCCTTTTACACTTGGTCAGCGTTGGATCAGCGATACCGAAAGCGAACTGGGACTGGGAACTGTAGTTGCGCTGGATACGCGCATGGTCACTCTCTTATACCCTGCAACGGGTGAAAATCGTCTGTATGCCAGAAATGACTCACCCATTACCCGGGTAATGTTCAATCCGGGTGATGTTATTACCAGTCATGAAGGCTGGCAGCTCAAAGTGAATGAAGTAACCGAAGAAAAAGGATTACTCATCTATACCGGTACCCGTCTTGATACAGCCGAAGAGCAGGTTATCCTGCGCGAAGTGTTTCTCGACAGTAAGCTGGTATTCAGTAAGCCACAAGATCGTCTGTTCGCCGGGCAGATTGACAGGATGGATCGCTTTGCTCTGCGTTTTCGCTCCCGCAAATATCAGAGTGAACAATCACGCCAAATCTGGAGTGGTCTGCGCGGTATGCGTACCAACCTGATCCCTCATCAGCTGAATATTGCTCGTGATGTAGGTCGCCGCCACGCACCTCGTGTTTTACTGGCCGATGAAGTGGGTCTGGGGAAAACTATCGAAGCCGGGATGATTATCCACCAGCAGTTACTGGCGGGTAGCATCGAACGCGTGCTGATTATTGTGCCAGAAACGCTCCAGCACCAGTGGCTGGTAGAAATGCTGCGTCGCTTTAACCTGCGCTTTGCGCTGTTTGATGACGAGCGTTATGTTCAGGCTCAGCATGACAGTGACAATCCTTTCGAAACCGAACAGTTAATTATCTGCTCACTCGATTTCGTCCGTCGTAATAAACAGCGTCTTGAGCATCTGTGTGAAGCTGAGTGGGACCTGATGGTGGTCGATGAAGCTCACCATTTGGTGTGGAGTGAAGAGGCTCCCAGCCGTGAATATATGGCAGTGGAACAGCTGGCCGAAAATATTCCCGGAGTCCTGCTGCTGACCGCAACCCCTGAGCAGCTAGGAATGGAAAGCCATTTCGCCCGTCTGCGTTTGCTTGATCCAGACCGCTTCCATGATTTTGCTCAGTTTGTTGAAGAGCAACAGCACTACCGTCCCATCGCCGATGCTGTCGCTCTGTTACTGGAAGGCAATCGCCTGAGCAATGAGCAACTGAACGTTATCAGCGAATTACTGAGTGTTCAGGACGTCGAACCTTTACTGCAAGTGGCTAACAGTGACAAGGAAGGGAGCGAAGCGGCACGTAAAGAGCTGATCTCCATGCTGATGGACCGCCACGGCACCAGCCGCGTGTTGTTCCGTAATACACGTGGCGGTGTTAAAGGCTTTCCGAAACGTGAATTACATACCATTCGTCTGCCACTGCCTACGCAATATCAAACGGCAATGAAAGTTTCCGGCATTATGTCTGCCCGTAAGTCGGTAGAAGAACGTGCCCGCGATATGCTCTATCCAGAGCAGATTTATCAGGAATTTGAAGGTGATACCGGAACCTGGTGGAACTTTGATCCGCGTGTTGAATGGCTGATGGGTTACCTGACCAGCCATCGTTCACAAAAAGTTCTGGTTATCTGTGCCAAGGCCACCACTGCGCTCCAGCTGGAGCAGGTTCTGCGTGAGCGTGAAGGTATCAGAGCGGCGGTCTTCCACGAAGGCATGTCGATCATTGAACGCGACAGAGCCGCAGCCTGGTTTGCTGAAGAAGATACTGGCGCACAAGTCCTGTTATGTTCAGAAATCGGCTCCGAAGGCCGTAACTTCCAGTTTGCCAGCCAGCTGGTGATGTTTGACTTGCCCTTTAACCCGGACTTGTTAGAACAGCGTATTGGTCGCCTGGACCGAATAGGCCAGGAGCATGATATTCAGATCCATGTACCTTTCCTGGAAAAAACAGCACAGTCAGTACTGGTTGAATGGTATCACGGTGGCCTTGATGCCTTTGAGCATACCTGCCCTACTGGTCGGACTATCTATGATAGCGTCTATCCTCAGTTGGTTGAGTATCTTGCCGCGCCAGAAAATACTGAAGGCTTTAATGAGCTGATAGCCCAATGCCGTGAACAGCATGCCGCGCTGAAGATCCAGCTGGAACAAGGCCGTGACCGCCTGCTGGAGATCCACTCCAACGGTGGTGAACAGGCACAGCAGCTTGCTGAGGCGATTGCAGAGCAGGATAACGACACGCAGCTGGTGACCTTCGCCTTAAACCTGTTTGATATTGTCGGCATCAACCAGGACGATCGCGGGGATAATATGGTGGTTCTGACGCCTTCCGATCATATGCTGGTTCCTGACTTCCCGGGTCTTCCAGAAGATGGCTGCACTATCACCTTTGAGCGTGATATCGCTCTGTCACGGGAAGACGCGCAGTTTGTCACCTGGGAACATCCGATAATCCGTAATGGTCTTGACCTTATTCTCTCAGGCGATACTGGAAGCTGTGCGTTATCGCTGCTGAAAAATAAGGCCCTGCCGGTCGGAACCTTACTGCTCGAGCTTATCTATGTTGTTGAAGCAAAAGCGCCTAAGCAGTTGCAGCTAAACCGTTTCCTGCCACCGACCCCAATACGTATGCTGGTTGATAAAAATGGCACTAACCTGGCGGCACAAGTTGAATTTGAAAGCTTTAACCGCCAACTGAGTGCTGTTAACCGTCATACTGGCAGCAAACTGGTCAACGCGGTTCAGTCTGAGGTCCATACTATTTTGCAGCTTGCAGAAGAGAAAGTCGCTGAGGCCGCTCAGGTGATTATTGATGCTGCTCGTAGCGAAGCGAGTGAGAAATTAACCGCAGAACTGTCTCGTCTTGAGGCATTACGCGCGGTGAACCCTAACATTCGTGATGACGAGTTAAGTGCGATTGAGACTAATCGTCAGCAAGTGATGGTCGCGCTGAGCGAAGCAAACTGGCGTCTGGATGCCCTGCGTCTGATAGTGGTTACACATCAGTAAAATGGGATCTTCTCCAGCCAGTGAAAGATGACTGGCTGGAGGCTCAGGACTCCCCACCGCTGCAATGTAACAGGAAGGATTTAAGTCAATGTTAATGGAGCCGTACTGCCCACCGACAGAGCCCTGGTTGCATATTCTTTACCAGGATGCGCATATTATGGTGGTGAATAAGCCCAGCGGGCTGTTATCAGTACCCGGGCGTCTGGATGAACATAAAGACAGTATTATGACCCGTATTCAGCGTGATTTTCCGCAAGCTGAATCTGTTCATCGCCTGGATATGGCCACCAGCGGTGTCATGGTGGTCGCCCTGAATAAAGTCGCAGAGCGCGAGCTGAAACGTCAGTTCCGTGAACGTGAGCCGCAAAAGCAGTATATCGCCCGTATCTGGGGCCACCCACAGCAAGATGAAGGGTTAATTGACCTGCCACTGATCTGTGACTGGCCAAACCGCCCGAAGCAGAAGGTCTGTTATGAAACCGGGAAATCGGCACAAACTGAATACCAGATACTGGAATACTATCCGGATAATACCGCGCGTATCTTGTTAAAACCGATAACCGGGCGTTCGCATCAGCTCCGGGTTCATCTGCAAGCTTTAGGGCACCCGATCCTCGGGGATCGCTTCTATGCCACTCCAGAGGCTCTGGCGCTGGCATCTCGGTTACAGCTACACGCCGCCAGTCTGACTATTACACATCCTGACTACGGTAATAGCATGACATTTAAAGCCCCGGCAGATTTTTAAAGAAAATACTTTGTCGTGCTGTATTTTAACAGCTGGAGGGAAAGCATCGCGCTCTCCCTCCAGATAGGCTACTTGAAGCCCTTGGTGGTCTTAATAAGATCGTATGCGGCCTGAATCTCCTGCGCTTTCTGCTTCGCCATCTGCATCATTTCTGGCGGTAAGCCTTTGGCAACCAGTTTATCCGGGTGATGTTCACTCATCAGTTTACGATAAGCTCGCTTGATGGTGGTCGGCTCGTCGCTACTCTTCACTCCCAGCACATTGCAGGCATCATCCAGTGTCGGACCACGCTGTTGACCGAAGCCACCCTGCGATTGCTGATACTGACCGCCACCAAACTGCTGTCCGCCTTCCATCATGCGCAGAAACTGCTCGAACTGTACTCGCGAAATACCGAGTTCTTCGGCAATAACGAATAACACCTCGCGCTCATTCGGATGCAGTGAGCCATCGGCAAAAGCAGCCTGAATCTGGATTTCCAGAAACATCCTAATTAAGTCGAAACGCCCCATGCAAACGCCACGAAGTTCGCGCATTTTTTCACGTAACGGGTAGCCATTCTCTTTACCGACGCGGAATGCACGCTGTGCAGCGCTTCGCCCTTCGCCCTGAAGCTGCATTCTGTCCATTAATGCCGAAGCCAGGTTAATATCGGCTTCAGTGACCCGTCCCTTCGCCTTAGTCAGGTGCCCCATTACTTCAAATGTGGTATTAAAAAACAGGGTCTGACGCTGCTGCTGATTCATAAATCCTGAGCGCTGACGGTCTCTGGCTTTATCCACCATATGACCGACCAGAAAGCCTAATACAATAGCCCAGAAGCCACCGCCTGAGAATATTCCCAGGATAACACCGAGTACTTTACCCCAATACCGCATATACTCCCCAAATCGTCATGCTGTGATCCTGAATTTGCTTTATCATACCCGTCATTGATAGCAGTTGCCTAACGACATACTGCCGAACATGCAGGATTAACACTAGCGCTGTGATGATGAGTGCGCTAGTCTCTGACCGTTTGCCTTCGCTAGACCCTGATGACGGAACAACGAATTAAACGTATGAAAAACCGTATACCTACTTTGCTGGCCACTTTGATTGGTTCAGCTCTCTATAGCCAGCAAGGTATGGCTGCTGATCTCGCTTCGCAGTGTATGCTGGGCGTCCCAAGCTACAACCGTACTTTGGTTGAAGGTGACACCACGAACCTTCCTGTGACCATTGAAGCTGATAGTGTTACCGGTGATTATCCGGATAACGCTTTCTTCCGCGGTAATGTTGAAATTCAACAAGGTAACAGCCTGTTACAGTCTGATGAAGTTCAGCTTCACCAGAAACAGTTAGCGGGACAACCGGAACCTGTTCGCACAGTGGATGCAATAGGTAACGTACGTTACGACGATAACCAGATAATTCTCAAAGGGCCTAAAGCCTGGTCGAATTTGAACACCAAAGATACCAACGTCTGGGAAGGCGATTATCAAATGGTCGGTCGCCAGGGACGGGGTAACGCTGATGTCATGAAGCAGCGCGGAGAAAACCGCTATACCATTCTGGAAAATGGCTCTTTCACATCCTGTCTGCCAGGTTCAAATACCTGGAGTGTGGTGGGCAGTGAAGTGATTCAGGACCGTGAAGAACAGGTCGCTGAAATCTGGAATGCGCGCTTTAAACTGGGTTCGGTACCGGTCTTTTATAGTCCCTACCTCCAGTTACCTATTGGTGACAAACGTCGTTCCGGCTTTTTAATTCCTAATGCGAAGTATAGCTCAACTAACTACTTCGAGTTTACGCTCCCCTACTACTGGAATATCGCGCCTAACTTTGATGCCACCATTACTCCTCATTACCTGCATAAGCGGGGAGGCGTTCAATGGCAAAATGAGTTCCGCTATCTGAGTCGTGCCGGGCAAGGACTGATTGAGTTCGACTATCTGCCTACCGACGATCAGTACGATAATGAAGGTGATGTTAACTCCGGTGAAAGAGAAAAACGCTGGCTATTCTACTGGAAACACAGTGGTGTGGTAGATCAGGTCTGGCGTTTCAATGTTGACTACACCAAAGTCAGCGACTCACGCTATTTTAATGATTTCTCTTCACAATACGGCTCCAGTACCGATGGCTATGCTACGCAAAAATTCAGTGCGGGTTATGCCAGTCAGAACTTTACCGCCACGCTTTCAGCTAAACAGTTCCAGGTTTTTGCTGACCAGATGGGCAGCAATACCAGCTCATATCGCGCCGAGCCGCAGTTAGATGTCAATTACTATAAGAATGATGTCGGTCCATTTGATACCCATATCTATGGCCAGGCGGTGAAATTCACTAACGTGAATAACAACATGCCAGAAGCAACACGTTTGCACCTGGAGCCGACAATCAGCTTACCATTGTCTAACGGCTGGGCTAGCCTGAACACTGAAGCCAAGCTAATGGTGACGCATTATCAGCAGGATAATTTAGAAAACTACCGTGACTATACCGGTCAGCTTTCTCAGGCTAACCCGTCAAATTCGGCTTATCAGGAGCTCTACAGTAGCGCCAATAGTCTGTCTTCAACGGTCACCCGTACCATGCCGCAGTTCAAGGCTGACGGAAAGCTTATCTTTGATCGTAATATGGAAAGCACTGCCGGTTGGACACAGACATTAGAGCCGCGTGCACAATATTTGTATGTGCCATATCATAATCAGAGCAATATCAATAACTACGACTCCGCGTTATTACAATCTGACTATAACGGACTGTTCCACGACAGGACTTATGGGGGTCTGGACAGGATTGCATCCGCCAATCAGGTGACGACCGGTGTCACTTCTCGTGTCTATGATGATGCTTCGATTGAACGTTTTAACGTTTCTGTGGGTCAAATTTACTACTTTAATCAATCCCGGACCGGTGATGATAATATCAACTGGGAAAGAGACAAAAGAACGGGGTCGATGATCTGGGCTGGTGATACCTACTGGCGTATGACAGACCGTTGGGGTCTGCGTGGTGGCTTAGAGTACGATGCGCGTCTGGCAAACATTGCAACGGGTTCTATGGCGATAGAATATCGTCGTGATTCCGACAGACTGGCACAGCTGACCTACCGCTATGCCAGCCCTGAATATATTCAGGCAACGCTGCCTTCGTTCTCTAACGCCAAGCAGTATAAAGAAGGGATAGCACAGATTGGTACCGTCGGTAGTTGGCCATTCGCCGATCGCTGGTCGGTAGTCGGGGCGTATTACTTCGATACCAATACCCGACAGACTGCCAATACTATGCTCGGCGTACAGTATAGCTCTTGCTGTTATGCCATTCGTATTGGCGCCGAACGTAAAATCAACGGTTGGCAAAATAATCAAAGTCAGTACGATAATGTATTCGGCTTTAACATTGAGTTACGTGGCCTGAGTTCTAATTACGGTCTGGGCACTCAGCAAATGCTGCGTTCTAACATTCTACCGTACCAAAGCTCGCTGTAATTCGCTTTGACTGAAAACGTAATCCGCTTTGCGGCTAAGTAAAATGGAAAAAGTATGAAGAACTGGAGAACCCTGTTTCTCAGCATTGCCCTGGTGACCAATACAACCTTCGCCGCACCGCAGGTTGTTGATAAAGTTGCCGCAGTAGTCAATAACGGCGTTGTGCTGGAAAGTGATGTCGATGGCTTGATGCAGTCAGTAAAAATGAATGCACAGGAAGCGCGTCAGCAGCTTCCTGATGATGCCACGCTTCGCCATCAGATCCTTGAGCGTCTGATTATGGACGAGCTGGTTCTGCAAATGGCCCAAAAAATGGGCGCTACAGTGACTGACGAAGAGCTGGGTCAGGCTATCGCCAATATTGCCCAGCAAAATAATATGACCACGGATCAGCTTCGTAGTCGTCTGGCTCAGGATGGTATTAGCTATAACAGCTACCTGAACCAAATCCGTAAGGAAATGACCATTTCAGAAGTCCGTAACAATGAAGTTCGTCGTCGAATAACGATTCTGCCGCAAGAAGTGGAGTCTCTGGCACAACAAATCGGTACTCAAAATGACAGCAGCACTGAGCTGAACTTGAGTCATATTTTGATTCCGCTGCCTGAAAACCCAAGCTCAGCACAGGTTGATGAAGCAGAAAAACAAGCGTCATCAATCGTGGATCAAGCGCGTAATGGAACCGATTTCGGTAAACTTGCCATCAGCTATTCAGCCGATCAGCAAGCTCTGCAGGGCGGCCAGATGGGCTGGGGACGTATTCAGGAACTGCCTTCCCTGTTTGCACAAGAATTAAGCACCGCGAAAAAAGGTGATATTATCGGTCCTATCCGTTCAGGTGTCGGTTTCCACATTCTGAAGGTGAACGACTTACGCGGTCAGACACAAAGTATCTCCGTAACAGAACTGAAAGCGCGCCATATTTTGCTGAAACCGTCACCGGTGATGACTGATGCTCAGGCACGCCAGAAACTGGAACAAATCGCAGCGGACATTAAAACCGGTAGCACCACCTTTGCTGAAGCGGCTAAATCCTTCTCTGAAGATCCGGGCTCTGCTAACCAGGGCGGCGATCTGGGTTGGTCAACTCCAGATATTTACGATCCGGCATTCCGTGACGCGCTGCTGAAACTGAATAAAGGTCAAATTAGCGCCCCAGTGCACTCCTCGTTTGGCTGGCATTTAATTGAGTTGCAGGATACGCGTAACGTTGACAGAACCGATGCGGCACAGAAAGACAGAGCCTATCGTATGTTGATGAACCGCAAAATGTCCGAAGAAGGTCAAAGCTGGATGCAAGAACAGCGTGCTGGTGCTTACGTGAAAATTATCGGTAATAATGACTAATATTTCACGCGTGGTTATCACTCCCGGCGAACCCGCCGGGATTGGTCCTGACCTGGTAATCGCGTTAGCGCAACGCGACTGGCCGGTTGAGTTAGTCGTCTGTGCCAGTGCAGAATTACTGCTCGAACGTGCCGCCCAGCTAGGCCTCCCTCTCAGCTTAATCCCACTCACAACCGACAAGCCCGCGACCGCTCAGCGAGCAGGTACTCTCACCCTGTTACCCGTTGCTCTGCGTGAGCCTGTGGTGCCTGGTCAGCTTAATGTCGCGAACAGTGCCTATGTGGTCGAGACGCTCGCCCGTGCCTGTGATGGTTGCCTGAGTGGTGAATTTGCCGCGTTAATTACCGGTCCGGTACATAAGGGAATTATTAACGACGCAGGTATTCCGTTTATCGGTCATACCGAGTTCTTTGAAGAGCGTTCACAGAGCGAAAAAGTCGTGATGATGCTGGCAACAGAAGAGCTACGTGTCGCTTTAGTGACCACTCATCTACCGCTGAAAGCAATTTCCGATGCAATTACGCCGGATTTGCTACGCCAGATTGTCACCATCCTGTATCATGACTTGCAAACCAAGTTTGGTATTGCCCAGCCGCATATTCTGGTTTGTGGTCTGAACCCACATGCGGGTGAAGGCGGACATATGGGTACCGAAGAGATAGACACTATCATTCCAGTGCTCAATACGCTGCGCCAGCAGGGAATGAATCTTTCAGGCCCGCTCCCGGCAGATACCTTATTCCAGCCTAAATACCTCGACAACGCCGATGCTGTACTGGCGATGTATCACGACCAAGGTTTGCCGGTATTGAAATATCAAGGCTTTGGCCGAGCGGTAAATATTACCCTGGGCTTGCCTTTTATCCGTACTTCTGTCGACCATGGAACTGCCCTTGAACTGGCAGGTCTGGGTAAAGCAGAGGTCGGCAGTTTTATTACGGCGCTTAATCTCGCCATTACAATGATTACGAATAGTCGATGAATACTCGAGTTCACCAGGGCCACCTTGCCCGCAAACGTTTTGGACAAAACTTTCTTAACGATCGCTTTGTTATCGACAGTATTGTCTCTGCAATAAATCCACTTCCCGGACAAGCGATGGTTGAAATCGGTCCGGGCCTCGGGGCATTAACTGAACCCGTTGGCGAACGAATGGATAAACTGACCGTGATCGAGCTCGATCGCGACTTGGCGGCACGCTTACAAACTCATCCTTTTCTTGCTCCTAAGCTCACTATTTATCAGCAAGATGCTATGACCATGAATTTTGCCGAATTACGCGACAAAATCGGTCAGCCGTTACGTGTTTTCGGTAACCTGCCCTATAACATTTCTACCCCTTTGATGTTCCATCTCTTCAGCTATACTGATGCTATTGCGGACATGCACTTCATGCTGCAAAAAGAGGTAGTCAACCGTCTGGTTGCCGGCCCTAACAGTAAAGCTTATGGTCGTCTTTCGGTTATGGCGCAGTATTACTGTAATGTCATTCCGGTGCTGGAAGTGCCTCCGACGGCATTTACACCAGCGCCTAAAGTTGACTCAGCCGTCGTCCGTCTGGTGCCACATGCCGTTCTGCCGCACCCAGTGAAAGAGTTACGCATGCTCAGCCGAGTCACCACTGAAGCATTTAATAAACGTCGCAAAACTATCCGTAATAGTCTTGGCAATGTGTTTAGTGTTGAGGTTCTGGAAGAACTGGGTGTTGACCCGACGCTGCGTGCGGAAAATATCACTGTTGCACAGTATTGCTTGCTGGCAAACTATCTGTCTGACAACCCGCAAAAACAGCTGGAGAGTTAACCATGCTCAATTCGCCCCGTGTATGTGTCCAGGTACAAAGCGTCTATATCGAAGCGCAGTCCTCACCAGAGCAGGAACGCTTCGTCTTTTCCTATACCGTCACTATTCGCAATCTGGGGCGAACAGCTGTGCAGCTTCTCGGCCGTTACTGGTTAATTACTAATGGTAATGGTCGTGAAACTCAGGTTCAGGGTGAAGGTGTAGTCGGTATGCAACCGCTTATCGAACCCGGTAATGAGTATCAGTATACCAGTGGCGCGATTATCGAAACCCCGCTGGGCACGATGGAAGGGCATTATCAAATGGTTGATGCCGAGGGTAACGATTTCAATGTTCCCATTCCTGTCTTTCGCTTAGCCATACCTTCATTTATTCACTGATACTATTATTCACTGATACTATGTCTACCTATCTTATTGGCGATATTCATGGCTGCTTTCATGAACTGAAAGCGCTGTTAAAGCAGGTCGAATTCTCACCTGAAGAAGACATCCTGTGGCTAACCGGTGACTTGGTTGCCCGTGGCCCGGACTCACTGGCTGTGCTGCGTTATGTCCGTAGTCTGGGTTCCTGCGTTCGTATGGTGCTGGGAAACCACGACCTGCATCTACTGGCCGTCTATGCGGGTATTAGCCGTAATAAACCCAAAGATAAGCTCACGCCTTTGCTGGAAGCTGAAGATGCTGATGAGCTGATTAACTGGCTACGCCGTCAGCCATTACTGCAGGTTGATGAAGAGAAAAAACTGGTTATGGCTCATGCGGGAATTACTCCGCAATGGACGCTGGAAACAGCACAAGCCTGTGCCCGGGATGTCGAAGCCCTGTTAGCCAGTGATAGCTATCCTCTGTTCCTTGACGCCATGTATGGTGACCTGCCAAATAGCTGGTCCACCAGCCTTAGCGGTCTTGCTCGCCTGCGCTTCATAACCAATGCCTTTACCCGCATGCGTTACTGCTTCCCTAACGGGCAGCTCGATATGTACGTGAAGGAAGCGCCAGAAAACGTCCCTGCTCCACTCAAACCCTGGTTTGATGTTCCTCGTCAGCTTCCTGCGGACTACGCCATTGTTTTTGGGCACTGGGCATCGCTGGAAGGGAAAGGTGCACCGCAGGGGATTTATGCTCTGGATACCGGTTGCTGCTGGGGGGGAGATTTGACCTGTTTACGCTGGGAAGATAAAACCTATTTCACTCAGCCGCAAATTAAACCGATGCAAACAGGCATCAGTGAATAGACCTGTTTCAGACAGGCAAGAGCAATAATAAGGTGGGGGATGAAGACAGATGCTCACCCCCAATATTATTAACGACGCTCTAAGACTTCAAAACAGTAGCCATGTGAATTACTGTCATCAGCATCGTGGAATTCACTAAAGGTTGACTGCCACTCATCCGGGGTATAGTCCGGGAAATGGGTATCACCTTCGACTTCAGCATCAACATGCGTCAGATACAGGCGCTGAGCCAGCGGTAAGAACTGCTCATAGATACTTCCACCGCCAATCACCATGATTTCTTCAGCATCACCACAAGCGGCGATCGCTGCTTCTACCGAAGATACCCACTCAACGCGTGAATCTTCACCTGGTTTGCTGCTAATCACAATATTTTTACGATCCGGCAATGGACGTCCGATAGACTCCCACGTCAGTCGGCCCATAATCACAGGTTTATTTAAGGTAGTACGTTTAAACCAAGCCAGGTCGGCCGGTATATTCCATGGCATAGCGTTTTCCATGCCAATAACACGATCTACTGCTAGCGCAGCAATCAGACTGATCATTTCTATTATCCAAGTCCTGAAGGAAAATTTTCGCCACTATACGGAAAGCGCAATACTTCGTCGATAGGGTCAGGCGACACAATGAAAATTTTTTTATCGCCAGCCCAGTTATGCTCTCTAACCTTAACGGTAATTGATTAAAAAAAACACATTGAATTTACATTTAATTTTAGTGGACACAATTTTATTTCATTCAGTACTCAATCTGTCTTTTATATTCTAAATCATTCGAGTGGCTTGTCGGCGCAAAGCTTCAGGCCGTCGATGAGCATAGATAAACGATGTGATCCGCCTGCAACCCTGCGCCACTTGAAGTATGACGAGGATATTCCGGCAATAAAAAAGCTCACGATGTGAGCTTTGAGGATGACAAACTTATCCGCCAAGAGAGACCCGGGCACGCCGGGCCATCATCTTATCGATTACTGATTGATCAGCGCATGCATTTCCTGAACTGAAATGACTTTTTCTGTCGCATCAGCATTCAGCGCCATCGCTGTCGCAAAACCACCGTTTAGCGTGGTGTCATAATGCACTTTATACTGCAGTGCGCTACGGCGAATCAGTTTTGAGTCTTCAATTGCCTGACGACCAGCGGTGGTGTTAACAATGTAGGCATATTCCCCATTCTTAATCCGGTCCTGAATGTGTGGACGGCCTTCATGCACCTTATTCACCAGGCGTGGATTAATCCCTGCTTCACCCAGTACGACAGCTGTACCGTGTGTCGCATCCAGATCAAAGCCCTGTTTCAGTAATTTAGCGGCCAGGTCTACCACACGCTCTTTATCGCCTTCACGTACTGACAGCAGCGCACGACCCGGTTTACGCATCGTGGAATGGCTACCCAGCATCGCTTTGGCAAAGGCTTCGGCGAAAGTACGGCCAACACCCATAACTTCACCGGTAGAGCGCATTTCAGGCCCTAACAGTGGGTCAACGCCCGGGAATTTGTTAAACGGCAGCACCACTTCTTTGACTGAATAGTACGGTGGAATGATTTCTTTGGTCGCACCCTGTTGTACCAGGGTTTGCCCCACCATCACACGAGCGGCTATTTTAGCCAGTGCCATTCCCGTTGCTTTAGAAACAAACGGTACGGTACGCGCGGCACGTGGGTTTACCTCTATCAGATACACTTCGTTGTCTTTGACCGCAAACTGAACGTTCATCAGACCACGAACCTGCAGCTCAAAGGCCAGCTTCTGCACCTGCTGGCGCATAACATTCTGGATATCCTGGCTCAGGGTGTAGGCCGGTAATGAACAAGCGGAGTCACCGGAGTGCACACCGGCTTGCTCAATATGTTCCATGATCCCGCCGATCAGTACCGTTTCACCGTCACAAATCGCATCGACATCAACCTCAACGGCATCATCAAGGAATCTGTCCAGCAGGACTGGAGCGTCATTGGAAACGCTGACCGCAGCATGGAAATAGCGACGTAAGTCAGTTTCATCGTTGACGATTTCCATTCCCCGTCCGCCAAGAACATAGGAAGGACGAACCACTAATGGATAGCCAATCAGTACCGCTTTCTCTACCGCCTGATCGATAGTGGTTACTGTCGCATTTGCCGGTTGTTTTAACTTCAAACGCTCAACGGCATGCTGGAAACGCTCACGATCTTCTGCTCTGTCAATGGCATCCGGGCTGGTACCAATAATCGGTACGCCGGCAGCTTCAAGGGCACGAGCCAGTTTCAGTGGCGTCTGACCACCGTACTGAACAATCACCCCTTTCGGTTTTTCGATACGCACGATTTCCAGCACATCTTCAAACGTCACTGGCTCAAAATAGAGTCTGTCAGAGATATCGTAGTCGGTTGAGACCGTTTCAGGGTTACAGTTCACCATAATGGTTTCATAACCATCTTCACGCAGTGCCAGTGAAGCATGAACACAGCAGTAGTCGAACTCGATACCCTGGCCGATACGGTTTGGTCCGCCACCCAGAACCATGATTTTGTCTTTGTCATGGTTAGGATTCGCTTCGCACTCTTCCTCATAGGTGGAGTACATATAAGCGGTATCAGTGGCAAATTCTGCCGCACAGGTATCAACACGCTTGTAAACCGGGTGCAGGTTATACTGTTCACGCAGCTTACGGATTTCTGTCTCACGCACGCCTGCAAGCTTAGCCAGACGGGCATCAGCAAAGCCTTTACGCTTCAGCATCCGCAGGAATTCATGGTTCAGGCCAGTGATACCCACTTCGGTAACTTGCTCTTCCAGACGGATCAGTTCTTCGATTTGTACCAGGAACCAGCGATCGATATTGGTCAGATTGAAGACACCGTCCACTGACAGGCCAGCACGGAAAGCATCGGCAACATACCAGATACGTTCAGCACCGGCATCTTTCAGCTCGCGGCGGATCTTGGTCAACGCTTCCGGATCGTCAAGGTTCACTTTAGGATCAAAGCCCGCAACGCCCACTTCAAGGCCACGCAATGCTTTCTGCAGTGATTCTTGCTGAGTGCGGCCAATCGCCATCACTTCACCGACGGATTTCATCTGAGTCGTCAGGCGGTCATTGGCGCCGACAAACTTCTCAAAGTTAAAGCGTGGAATTTTGGTCACAACATAGTCGATGGAAGGCTCAAAAGAGGCCGGAGTCCGTCCACCAGTGATATCGTTCATCAGCTCATCAAGGGTATAACCCACTGCCAGTTTGGCCGCGACTTTCGCAATCGGGAAACCGGTCGCTTTAGAAGCCAGCGCAGAAGAACGAGAAACGCGCGGGTTCATCTCGATAATAATCAGACGACCATTTTTTGGGTTCACGGCAAACTGTACGTTTGAACCCCCAGTTTCGACGCCGATTTCACGCAGTACCGCCATCGAGGCGTTACGCATGATTTGATACTCTTTATCTGTCAGCGTCTGGGCAGGAGCCACGGTGATGGAGTCACCGGTATGAATTCCCATCGGGTCAAAGTTTTCGATAGAACAGACGATAATACAGTTGTCGTTCTTATCGCGAACCACTTCCATCTCATACTCTTTCCAGCCAATCAGCGACTCATCAATCAGCAGCTCTTTGGTAGGGGAAAGATCGAGGCCACGTTCACAGATTTCTTCAAACTCTTCACGGTTGTAAGCAATACCGCCGCCGCTGCCGCCCATGGTAAAGGAAGGACGAATGATGCAGGGATAGCCTAAGTCTGCAGCGATAGCCAGTGCTTCTTCCATATTATGAGCGATGCCAGAACGCGCGGTATCGAGGCCAATTTTCTTCATGGCGATATCGAAACGACGACGATCTTCTGCTTTATCAATGGCATCAGCGGTGGCACCAATCATGGTAACACCAAACTCTTTCAGTACGCCCTGACGCTCCAGCTCCAGCGCACAGTTCAGTGCAGTCTGGCCACCCATGGTTGGCAGAACAGCATCCGGACGTTCTTTTTCAATAATCTTGCGGACAACTTCCCAGTGAATTGGCTCGATATAGGTGGCATCAGCCATTTCCGGGTCGGTCATAATGGTCGCAGGGTTAGAGTTGACCAGAATGACGCGATAGCCTTCTTCGCGCAGGGCTTTACAAGCTTGAGCCCCTGAGTAGTCGAACTCACACGCCTGACCGATAACAATCGGGCCAGCGCCGAGGATCAGGATGCTTTTTATATCTGTACGTTTTGGCATTTTTTAAGCTCCTGATTATTTGGCTGTAGCACGATAGTGCTTAATCAAATCAATAAAGTGGTCAAACAGTGGCGCTG
>Ga0302347_1000219_pt1 | contig 103647 bp, 82 predicted proteins | sample PhyWR1_FD_202178 | JGI IMG/M metagenome (GOLD analysis project Ga0302347, IMG submission 202178) | Leaf surface microbial communities from wheat plants in UC Gill Tract Community Farm, Albany, California, United States - DLSL W.R1 (v2)... | ecosystem: Host-associated > Plants > Phyllosphere >... | reverse complement strand
GCAGAGCCTACCGCCAGGCCAACCTGCCGCCCTACGAACTGCCCAAACACAAAACCCGCATGACCATCAAAAGCCGCACCCACAAAGGCACGGGGTTTAACGAACTGCGCTTTGAGGATGAGGTGGGCCAGCAAGAGGTTTACATCCATGCCGAGCGGGACAAGAACGTTCACATCAAGCATGACAACACGACGTTTGTGGGCAATGACCGTAAGGAGCAGGTGGCGCGGGATGAAACCCTTGAGATTGGTCGTGACCGGACCGAACGGGTAGGGCATGACGAGCGGGTCGCGGTTGGTCAGGACCAAAGGCTGAAAATAGGCCGTGATCGCATTCAAACCTTGGGGCGTCATTACCGAAGCAGCATTGGCGGGGATCATACCGAGGAGATTGCCAATAACCGCAGCGTCAAGGTGGCTGCAAACTGTGATAGCCAAATCGGTGGCTCGTCGAGCCACGCCGTTCGCCATCGGTACAGTCTGTCGGCAGGGCAATTGATTGAGCAGAACACCACGGTGTTCGATGTTGCAGCAGGTCAGCGCATTGTCCTGAGGGCGCCCGGCGGCAGCATTACACTCGACAGTAATGGCATTACCCTTGATGGCCTTGCCATCCACATTAAAGGGCCGGTGGCCTCAACACCCCTCGGCACGGGTAATCCACTGGACAGCACTCCAGTGCTTCCCGCACCGCCGGGCGCCTACCTAGGGCGCTATACGTTACTGAAGAACGATCAACGTGCTTTTGCAGGGTATCGGTACCGCATCACTAAGGGCGCGGTACTGTTGACCGAGGGCCTGACGTGCCCGGCGGGCGGAACGGACTGGACGGTGACCGATGCCAGCACATCTGTCCAGGCGCACAAAGCTGTCATGCGTGAAGACCAGAGAATTACTGAGACTTGGCAGCCGTATCTGAAAGGCATTGATGAACCGGCCGAGAGCATTGATCCGAAGGACATTTTTGCGGATGAGTTTGTGGATCTGCACGGTGGGGACCTCGACTGATGCCAGCGCCTCTTATTCATCTTATTGGTCGCATTGTCGACGGGGCTTATCGTGCCTACCGGGCAAACCAAACCATTGAAAATGGCAAATCTGCTGTTGAGCTGGTTCAGCTCGTGCGCGAAATCGAGCAGCGCAGGGAGCACATTAAGCAGACCCTGAGAGCAACCATCGAGGCCATGACCCAGGAGATTGACACCAAAAGTTCGACGTTTGCGGTGGTCGACCGTGGCGGTAATAGCACGGTCTCGCGCAGGGGGCAGGAGAACATAGAGTTCAAGGAATACATTGAACGCAAGGTGCCTTTTCGACCCGCTATCAGCCAGGTTTGCACCGTGGCCCTGCAGATGCCGATCAAGGTGCCCCGGCGCATTCGCAAGAAAATCGCCGGTGACATAGTGGAAACGACGATTGAGATAGCACTCAAGCAGTTCACCGCCTCGCTGTTTTTTGAGGCCGTCGATGAAGCCCTGGAGTGGCGCAGCCCGCTCAAGTCCGAACCCAACTACAACGGCACCAGCAAGAAGGCCTTGCTCGGCGAGCCAGCCACACGGCCTAAACGCTTTGGCAGCGACATACAGCCCTTTTGGCCGAGACCTAAAGGTTTATTGGCGCCTGATCTGGTGATTGTTGAATACCGCCATGAACCTTTTGAAACCGAAAACGTGTTCGCAGCGGTAGAGATCAAGTTTCCGGGGGATTGGGCCAAGAAAAATCAACTGGAAACCTATGTCGAACTGATGACGCCAACTGTGGGCATCAACCCGATAAAAACGGGCAGGGAGAAAGTGGCCTTGCTGCGGGTGCCGGAAGATTGCACAGGGTTTGAAACCACGGGGAAGCAGACACCAGTAGCCAAAGGCAACAAAAACAGGAGGTAAGCGTGAGTACTACTCATGGATTGTTTGATGAAGAAGAGCGCCAAGAGTTTATTGCAGAGCTCAAGGAGTGGCCCAATACGGACTGGGGAACGGACTATGCACGACACAGCGTCAGCCCATTCATCAGCTTCTACTTCCCACCCAAGCCCGGAAATCACGTTGAAGCCACACTGCTGATGCTGGACGTCCATGAGGCTTTTGAACAAATGCTTGGCAAGCCATACACCATTGCGACTCACCCGGTTTCAGAGCGGCCATACCCTTATGGCTCTTCACGGATACCGGATTTGCGCAAGGCAGCCATGGAGGCGTACGAGGCCGAGGCCTTTCTGTTCAATTTTACCGATGAGCAAAACCACCGCTCATCCCCCACCACTGCGGGGTATTTCTGGCGCCACTGGTTTAATCCCTACAAGGGCAAAATGCAGGCGTACTCTTCAATCACGTTCTATTACCGCTGGCAGTGGTGGCTGGATAACCGCGATGCCTGGCGCTGCTTTGTGCTCAAGACCATCGACCTGCTGAAGGCTGATCAGGTCTACAGCGGTTTCGCCATGGCCAACCCGCTTCAGTTCGGAACGCGCTCGGCCATCGAAACCTGGGAGCGATCATTGACTCCTGCTTTCTATGGGCTGGATATCGACTACGACTTTGTCATGCACAGCGATCTGGAAAACGGCATTCGCCCACCCACCTGGGGCTTCCTGTTGTCTGACCCTTGGCGTGAAAAACTTGATCTGACTCGCAAACAGGTACAAGAAAACCTGACCCATCCGCGCATCAGCATCACCGAATTGCATAGCGGCCTGTGGATTGAACTGGGTGAGCAGCCTGAGCTGTATCCGGTCGAGCTGGGCGTGCCAGAACTGCCCATGCTTTTGAACAAACTCCTCAAACCAATCCGTAATGACGAAATGGGTTTGTTGGGGCTTGGTCAATGGGAAGGCGATCCTAACGAGCGTTTCACTGACCCTGACAGCCGTCGCTGGTTGGCCCGTTTTGATGCAGACAGTGACTGGCCATCAACGCAAAAGCGCTTTATCGCACCACCGGCAAAGCGGCAGGGCAGGGGCTTATGCCACAGCTCAAGCGGATCATTGCCGGCATGGCCTGTACTCAGGCCGGTTGGTGGTTGGCGGTGGGTCAGACCAATACGCGTCGCGCGTTCAAGGCCGGCGAGACCATGCCGAGCGTTGATTCAGCACCCGCGGGGCAACTGACCCTATGGCAGCTTGATGCGGATCAAACCGCCCCCGAACCCGCCCGCCATGCTCACAGTCAGGAACCGGCGCCTCGTGAAGGTCGCTGGGAGCTGGAAACCGATTCGTGCATCTCGTGCATTCGCCTCCTGAACGAAAAACTGCCCACCCATCAAGGTCGCACGGTTCTGTGGCGCTGGACGGTCACCAGGATGCGCGCCTGCAGCGGAGAACCTTGCCCTTATCCGGGTGCGTATATCTTTGAACGCAAAGAGGGCATCCGGGTGCACATGAACTATGGGGTGGTGATGCCGACCCTTGAGGGTGAACGTGTCTCTTGGTTGTGGGACGGAATGGAGCCGCCGCCAGACGAGGGCTAGCCCCCGTCCTGACCCTGCCTTACGGTCAGCGCTTGACCCTGCGACATCATCCATTTGAGCAGCGCGCTCACCGGCACTCGATGAGTGCGCTCAACCCAGTGCACGTCGTCGAGGCTGTAATGCTCAATGTAGCGAGTGAGCACGATTTCATCCCGATCATCCGACAGGCACAAGCTGGTTTCGCAGCATTGCAGGGTGGCGGTGTCACTTTTTACCAGGCGTTGTTCCAGCAGCATGGGCGAATTGTCAGCAGACATGGCACACCTTCTCGATCGCGGGAGGCTGATGCTCGCACCCGCGTTTTGCGCGTGTATGTCTGCTTTGTTGCCAAGTTGAAATATATGACGGGGCGCGCTGAATAGTTTTAGATATGAATTCTTACAGAACTTAAGTGATGCGCCGGTGAGCAGTCTGTTGATCGTAGACGATGACCTTGAGGTCCTTGCGCTACTGAAAAAATTTTTTGAGCAGCACGGCTATTCGGTGCAGGTCGCTATCGATGGCGCGGCGCTGTGGGCGGCCGTGGCGATCCAGCCACCCGACTTGATCATTCTTGACTTGATGCTGCCCGGAGAAAACGGTCTGGCCCTGTGCCAACGCCTGCGCCAGCAGTATTCCACGCCCGTTATCATGCTGACCGCCATGGGCGAACTGAGTGACCGGGTGGTTGGCCTGGAAATGGGGGCCGACGATTACCTGAGCAAACCTTTTGACGCCCGCGAGCTTCTAGCCCGGGTGCGTGCGGTGCTGCGCCGGGCGGCCGACAGCCAGCCGGTGACCGGCGAAGTGCCGCGGCCAATCCTTGTGTTTGCCAATTGGCAACTGGACCTCACGCGCCGCGAGTTACGCTCTCCGCAGCAGGTAATGATCCCGCTGTCGGCCGGCGAGTTTGATTTGCTGCTGGTTTTTCTGGAGCACCCGCAGCGCATTCTGACCCGTGAAGTGTTGCTGGACCTGGCCCGTGGCCCTGCCCACGAAGCGTTTGATCGCAGCATCGACGTTCAGGTCAGCCGCTTGCGGCGCAAGCTGGAGTTCGACAGCAACGGGGTAGAGATGATTCGTACGGTACGCAACGTCGGCTACCTGTTCACACTCGGCGTGGTTCGCAAGTGAAGCGCTGGTTTTCAGGCTGGAGCCTGCGCTCGCACGACACCCTCACGCGCTGGATCGCCCTGACCACGCTTGCCGCCATGCTCACTGCGCTGGCCTTCAATGCCCTGTTTACCCAACTGGCTGGCGTTTGGGCTTACCCGCCCTTGAGCGAAATAGGCTTGCTCGAACGTACCGCGTTAACCACCCATATGATCGAAGCCGCACCCCCTGAGTTGCGTGCGCATCTGGCAGCCACGGCGAGTAACACCAAGTCCACCGTCAGTTGGCACGCAACGCATCAAGAAATGAACTTGCCGGCGGTCCATGATGATTTGCGTCGAACCGTCACCCCCGAGGGCAGGCAACTGTTGGACAAACCTGACCAGCAACTGGAGGTTTATCACCCTGACGATTGGCCGCAGGGACACGGCTATTACGCCTTGGTCGTGCAGTTGTCAGATGGCTCCTGGTTGATGTTCAGCGCTGCTGCGCGCAGTTGGGGGTTGGGGGAGTGGCAGCGCAACTTGATCCTGATCGTCCTGGTGCTGATCTCTACCGTGCTGGTCGCGCTGATTGCGACGCGTCATCTGGCCAAACCGTTGCGCCATTTTGCCGAAGGGGCCCGGCGTTTCGGCGCAGACTTCGCTGCTCCGCCGATTGAGCCGGTCGGGCCCATAGAAATCCGCCAGGTAATCGTTGCGTTCAATGCCATGCAGGGGCAATTGCAGCATTTCATCAACGACCGCACGCAAATGCTGGCGGCTATTTCCCATGACTTGCGCACGCCGCTGACGCGCATGCGTCTGCGCGGCGAGTTCATTGAAGACCCCGAGCAACAGCAGCGGCTGTTTCGCGACGTCGACGAGATGCAGGCCATGATCAATGCCAGCCTGGAGTTCTTCCGCGACGACGCCCGCCTTGAGCAGGCGACTTCATTTGATCTGGCAGAACTGCTGCGGACCCTGACGGACGACTACCGCGATCAGTCCATCGACATCGCAATCAGCAGCCCGCAGCATCTGGTCTTTTTTGGTCGGCCCATGGGCATCAAGCGGGTGGTGGGCAACCTGCTGGACAACGCCGTCAAATACGCTCAAGAGCCGACGATTGAGCTGAGCGCAGATGACCAGCAGGTGACCTTGCTGGTACTTGACCGAGGCCCGGGGATTGCACCGGAGAGCCAGGAACAGGTGTTCGCACCGTTCTTTCGCCTTGAAGGGTCGCGCAATAAAAACACCGGCGGCGTGGGCTTGGGCTTGTCAGCCGCCAGAGCGATTGTGCTGGGGCAGGGCGGCACGCTAACCCTCTGCAATCGCCCTGACGGCGGGCTCGAAGTGAAGGTGTTGCTACCGGTTTTGAACGGTAAATAACAAGGCCGCCACCAGCGCGCACAACGCGCACAGTGCCCAGAGCGCTCCCCATCCCCACTGGCTCACGGCGGCAGACGCAACGAGAGGCGCGAGGAACAAACCGAGGAAGGCGCCGCTGTTGCCCATGGCGATGGCCGTGCCTGAGCGTTGGGCCCCGGCAAGGGTGGCCAGTTCGGCGTAGGCCACACCGTGCCAGATCGACACCAGCGTACCTGCAACGATCAGCACGACGGGCAGCACAACGCTGGCCAATGCGGAAGGCATTGGCAGTACGCCGCTGGCGATGCTCAGCCCCAGGAACGCTGCTGCGCTGAACAAGGCGCAGGCTTTTAGAAAGGTCGGGCGGTTATTGCGTTGATCGGTCCAGTGGCCGCTCCACAAACGGCCGACAATGGCCCCCGCCTGGATCACCGCCAGCGCCAACGAAGCCGTCGCCACGCTCAGGCCGACGCCATCGTGGAAGAACACCACGGCATAGGTCACCAGGGTGAATTGCGGTGCGCAGAGCAGGCTGATGGCGAGCACGGCGCGCCATACGTTCAGATCACGCAGCGGGCTGACACGCTTGAGTGCAGGCTTGGCCTGGGCGATTTCTGGTTCATGAATCCAGCGCCAGACCAGGCCACTGCACAGCAGGCACAACGCCGCAGCAGCAGCAAACACCGCGCTGAACCCATAGGTGTGGGCGAGCCAGGGCAAAACGATTGCGCCCAATGCGTAGCCGCTGGGCACGGCGGTTTGCCGAATGCTCATGGCCAGCCCGCGTTCGCGCTCCTGAAACCACAGCATGATCGCCCGGCCACTGGCGCCGTTGACGCTGCTGCCCAGCACGCCGGTAGCGAACAGCCCAAGACATAACCCTAACGCTGTGGGGGCATGCCCGGCAAAAGCCGCGAGCATGAGTAAAGACAGCGCAGCGCTCAACAAGCCTGTCAGCAGCACAGGCCGGTCACCCCAGCGGTCGGTCAGCAAACCCCAGGGGATTTCACTCACGGCAATGCCGAGCCCGAGAATACCCAGTGCCAGCCCCAGCTCACTGTTCGACAACTGATAGCTGCTGCGCAGATACACCGCCGTGGCCGGTACACCGCCGACCACGCAGGAAAAACTGACGTTCGCGCCAACTCCCGCAGCCAGTACTTTCCAGCGATGTTGTTGATTGAGTGGCATTGACGCTCTCCCGTTGGGTGACTTGTGAGCGGCCAGCGTCCCATGCCATGATCGTGCGAAAAATCAATTAATTTTTAAAATGATCCCGAAAAACAGGATGATTATGCGACCAGTCAGTTTCGACCTTGATGTGTTGCGCAGCTTCGTCTGCGGGGTTGAGTCCGGCAGCTTTGCGGCAGCGGCGGACAAGCTGGCGCGCTCGACATCGGCCATCAGCGCCCAGATGAAAAAGCTCGAGGCCCAAGTGGGTGCGCCGTTGCTGCGCAAGGCGGGCAGGGGGCTTGAGTTGACTCAGGCGGGCGAGCAATTGCTGGACTATGCGCGGCGCTTGCTGAGCCTGAATGACGAAGCGCTGTTTGCGGTTTCAGAGGCGTCCCTGCAAGGTTGGGTGCGATTCGGCCTGCAAGAAGATTTGAGCGGTTTTCTGCCCTCGGTGTTGGGGCAATTTACCCGTGCCCATCCGCAGGTCCGGGTCGAGGCGCAAATTGCCCGCAATGCCGATTTGCTCAGCCGCCTGGAGTCCGGTGCGCTTGACATGGCAGTGGTGTGGGGCGAGGGCGCCCGGCGCAGTGAAACCATCGCCCGTTTACCCATGCGCTGGATCGGCTCCGAACAGCAGTCACTCGCCTGGAGAGCCCATTCAGCGGAGCCCCTGCCGCTGATCATGTTTGACACCCCTTGCCCGTTCCACACGGCGGGCACCGAGGCGCTGAGCCGTCAAGGCATCGACTGGCGCGTGGCGTTCACCAGCTCCAGCTTGCCCGGCCTGGCAGCCGCCACCCAGGCAGGTCTGGGCTACACCATCAGAACCCGCCTGGGCATGCAGGCCGGCACCTGCGTGCTCGATGAGCAGCACCTCGGACTGCCAGAACTGCCGAGCATCGCCTTGACCTTGCGCTATCAGCAGGCGGAAAGATCCGTGGCTGTCGAGCGCTTGTCACGCATCGTTTTGCAGGCGATCAAGCAGCAGCTGGAGTGAGTGTTCTACTTACCAGACCACGTCTGCGCTGGCGCAGTCATGCCCGATCGACGGCTCAAGGCCAGTACTGCCAGCCCTCCTGCTAGTGAAACACCGACCAGCAAGCCCATCGCGGCCTGAAAGCCCGATAAAAAAACCACCTGTGTCCACACGCCCGCGGACGATGTCACCGAGGTATACAGCGCCGTAGCAATCGTCACGCCGAGCGCGCCGCCCAGGTTATGCAAGGTCCATGACGTACCCATCGCGACTGCGCCCAGTTGTTCTGGCACCGAAGACAAGGCCGCCATGGTCGAAGGGCCGAGCATGCATCCCCAACCGATGCCCATACAGGCAAATGCCAGCAACACCGTGGACAGGTCACTGTTCAGGGTAAAACGCGACTGAATCAGTGCCGACAGCGCCAGAAACAGCAGCCCCGCAATCAACACTGGCGTGGTGGTGTAGCGATCAACCAGTCGTCCGGCGAGCGGGGATACTGCAGCCATCACCAAGGTAGTCGGCAGGAGCATCCAGCCAATGCCCGCGCTGTCCTGCCCGCGGATTAAACCCAGATACAACGGCATGAGAAAAAACGCCGCGCAGTAAAAAAACGCCAGGCAAAACGTCGCCATACTGGCCGCTATAAAGCGCCGGTTAGTAAAAATCCCGAGGTTTACCAACGGTTGTTCAGACCTTAGCTCGATGCGAATAAACAGGCCCAGCAGCACCGCCGTTCCCCCCGCCAGCAGCAGCGTCTGAACAGACCCCCAACCCCATTCACCGGCATGGCTGATCAACAGCAGCAGGCCGGGGATGCCCAGCATGAGCAGGAGCAAGCCGGGGATGTCGAGCTTTTGCGTCGTTGCAGGTGGGCGTGAGGCTTGCAACTGCCCCAGACACAGCGCAAAGGCGAGCACGATCAAGGGCACATTGAGTAAAAACACCGAGCGCCAGCCCCATGCCGCCACCAGTAACCCGCCGGCAACCGGGCCCGCTGCCAGCCCCAGGCCATTGGCGGCAAACAGAAGCCCCAAGGCCATGCCGCGCTGTCGGGGCGCGAACGCATCGGCCACCAGGTTGGCCGAGGTGGTGTAGAGCACGGCGCAGGCCAGCCCTTGCACAAAGCGCCAGGCAATCAGCATACCGATTGAAGTCGACAAGCCAGCACCCAATGACGCCAGGGCAAATACCAGCATGCCGGTATACAGCGCGCCACGTCGGCCATACACATCCGCCAGCCGCCCGGCTGCGACCATGAATGAACAGAGCGCCATGACAAACATCGTCACCACCCATTGGCTTTGATCGATGCTCGCATTCAACTCGGTTTGAATCGCCGGTATCGCGGTGTTGACGATGGTGAAGTCGATACAGCCCAGAAAGCTGGCAATGGAAATGCCCCCCAACGCCAGCCAGCGGCTGTGGGTTTTGATAGCAGAAGACATGGCAGACAAGACTCGTGCAAAAGAAGTTGGCGTATTTTATCTGTGAGGTTTAATCCGCAGTTCAGCTATAAATACCAAGCTCTCAGGACTAGAAGTCTCAAATAGAAAAGGCCTCAGCCATGGTTTCAATAGAAGGATTGACCGGTATTCAAGCGTTCGTCGCGGCAGTGCAAACCGGCAGTTTCAGTGGCGCTTCCCGCCAATTGGGGCAGACACCTTCGGGCATTGGCAAAGCGGTCTCGCGGCTTGAACAACGGCTGGACGCGCGATTGCTGCACCGCACCACCCGCAGCCTGTCGCTGACGGATGAAGGGCTCGCGTTTTATGACAGCTGCGTGCTGGCGCTGGAGGAATTACAGCGCGCGCAGTCCTCTTTAAGTGAGCGTCGTCGCGTGCCTTCCGGGCGATTGCGCGTGGCTGTTCCGGTCTTGCTGGGGCGCTACTGGATTGCGCCGTTGCTCTTGAAATTGGCAGCGCAGTACCCGGCACTTGAACTTGAAATGGTCTTCTCCAGCCGCGCGGTGGACTTTGCCGAAGAGGGTTACGACCTGGCGGTTCGCATTGGCAACCTGGAAGACAGCACCACCTTGGCGGCCAGACAAATAGGCAGCCAAAGCCTGGTGGTATGTGCGTCACCGGCCTATTTGCAGGCGCATGGTCAGCCGCAATCTCCCGCAGACCTGGCCAGCCATGCCTGCATTGGAACTCTGCGCAACGGGCGTGTCGAGGGCTGGCATTTTAGCGGCTTGCCGGGCCGCACGAGCCTGTTGCAACTGCCTGCGCGATTACGTCTGGGGGACATGGAAGCCGTTGCAGCTGCGGCTCTCGACGGCCACGGAGTGGCACAGTTGCCCGGTTGGTTGGTCGATGCACAGATCAAGACGGGCGCCTTGGTGGCGTTGTTGCAAGCGTATCAGGCACCGGGCTTGCCGATTCATGCGGTATGGCCAGCGTCCCCGGCGATGACCGCCCGGGTGCGCATCGTTATAGACCTGCTGCGCGAGTCACCGCTGCCGGGTCGAGCATCTTTATAAACTAACCCCCGTAGGAGCGAGCTTGCCTCGCGATCTTTTGATCTTGATCTGGCTTTTGATCTTGATCTAAGAGGCCCCGTTAAACCACGCTAGCCGCGACACGGCCAGGGATGGCCGATCGCGGCGGGCCCACGGAGCAAGGCCTGTGGTGAGGGCATGCCGAGCCTCAGCGAGGCACCGAGGGGTTGGGGCAAAAAGCGTTTGGTTACTTTGCGCTTTCAAAGTGACGCGCCGTAAGGGCGGAACCCTAAGTAGCCGTTGCCGCAGCAATGGATATGTACCCAAGAATCCGGAGGTGGATGGTTTTACGGCTGCACGCAGCCGATCGCAGCCTTCGTACCTCGTCAGCGACTACAGTGTCCTGTTTGCTGCGCGACAGCACGGCGTCGTAGACGGGGCGGCCCCTACTACGCACCGAGTACATGGCGTCAGCAAAACCAAAACAGCTATATCCATAGCAAAAAACGATATTGGTATAGACCAGATTTCACCTTTATAAATCGCCTACTCAAAAAACAGCGCCCTTCACCGTTGAGTGGCAGGGCAGGAGCGCGGTAATGATTGGCGTACGCGTAATGCTCGAATATTTCCACCCCTGGCCGAACTCGGCAGGGCTTTATCTGGCCCGTGAAAAGGGCTGGTACAGCGACGCCGGTCTGGACGTCGAACTGGTGGTGCATGACCCATGGCGTGGCGACACGCTGGATCACTTGCTCGGCAAAGCCGTGCACTTCGGTTTGTTCCCCAGCAACCGCTTGTTGGTGCGTCGCGCCCTGGGCCAGCCACTGCGCGGCATTGCGGCGATCAACCATCGCGGCCTGGAGTCGATTCAAACCCTCACCGACTCGGGCATTACCCGGCCCCGTGATCTGGCCGGGCGCCGCCTTGCGCTGAACCCGACCCCACGGGGTCTGGCCATGGTGCGTCACCTGGTGGCAGCCGATGGCGGCGATCCGGATGCGGTCATCATCGTCGACAGCGGCGTGCGCGAACTGCGCCCCGAGGAGTTGGCCGCCGGTGCCGCTGATGCCAGTTTTGGCGGTTACTGGGCCTGGGAAGCGTTGATGGCCAGCCCGGTTGGCGAAGAGCGTCGCGTGGTGTGGCCGGTGGATGACATCGGTGCCCCGGCGTATCACAGCTATTTGCTCGGCGCCCACGAAGATACGCTGGCCGCTGACCCTGAATTGACCCGCGCCTTCCTTGCCGTCACCGCTCGCGGTTATCTGGCCGCCGCGCAAGACCCCCTGAGCGCCTTACAAGCTTACGAACTCGCCACGCCGTATTTCCCCCGTGAACTGCTCGCGCAGTCTTTGCAGCACATCGCCCCGACCTGGTTGCACCAAGGCCGTTGGGGCGAGCAGCGTGAAAGCCTGCTGCAACCTTATGCCCAGTGGCTGCATGAGCATCAGGTGCTGAACGACGCACACGCCTGGCGTGGCGCAACCACCAATGCCTACCTGCCGGAGACGCTCTGATGGCAGACGCGCGCAGCAGTGCTCATGGCGTGGGACGGGAACCGGTACAAGCCGACTGGCCAGCGATTGGCGATGCGGCGATTGAGCAACTGCTCAGTCACTACCCGGCGGTCGGCAGCCTGCGTGAAGTCAACTGGCACAGCCCGCGTCCTTTCTCGGCGGCCTGCCTGATCACCACCAGTGAGCAGCCGCTGTTTGTCAAACGTCATCACCGCTCGGTACGTGAGCCGGAGTGGTTGCGCGAAGAGCATCGCTTTATGGCCCATCTGCGTGGCAACGGCGCGCCGGTGGCTCAGGTGCTGAGCAGTGCTGAGGGCGACACGGCCATTGCCCTTGGCGAGTGGACGTATGAAGTGCACCAGATCGCCGTCGGGGATGACCTCTACCGTGAGGCGCTGTCGTGGACGCCGTTTCAGGCGTATCAACATGCCTGGGCAGCCGGGCAGAGCCTGGCCCGTTTGCATGACGCTGCCAGCGGGTTTACTGCGCCGCCGCGTCAGGCGCCGGTGCTGTTGGCCAACTTCCGTCTGTTCAGCCAACCCGACCCGATTGTCGCCATTGAAGCGGCCTGCGTGAATGATCCGGCACTGGCGGCGTACCTGAGCCAGCGCGATTGGCGTGCTGACCTGCAAAGCCTGCACCTGCCTTTTCATCAGCAGTTGTATCCGCTGCTCGCCACGCAACAGCCCTTGTGGACCCACAACGACTGGCATGCCTCCAATTTGCTCTGGGACACCACGCAGCCAGACAGCCAGGTCAGCAGCGTGCTGGATTTTGGTTTGGCCGATCAGACCTTTGCCTTGTTCGATCTGGCTACGGCTGTGGAGCGCAACAGCATTCCCTGGCTGGACCTGGACATCGGCGGCAGCGCTGCCGCCTCGCTGGAGTCCGTCGACGCTATCTTGCAGGGCTACCACAGTGTGCGGCCTTTGAAGGCCCAAGACTTTTTGACCCTGGCGGCCTTGCTGCCGTTGGTGCACACCGATTTTGCGTTATCAGAAGTCGCCTATTACCAGGGCATCGTCGGTTCCGAGGCCAATGCCACGGTGGCTTACGAGGCTTACTTGATCGGCCACACGCGCTGGTTTAACGGCGCAGCAGGTCAACGCCTGCTGGCCCATCTGCACGATTTGGCCGCCCGCGCCGAAGAGGGTGAGCAGCCATGAGCGACGCCGCGAACAGCCCGTTGATCAGCCCGCAGGCCCTGCATGCGGCGTTGAACGACCCGGATCTGTTGATCATCGATGCCACGGTTGAACTGCCTGCACCGCGTTTTGATGGTGACTATCAGGTGCGCAGCGGCCGTGACGGCTGGCTGCAAGCGCACATTCCGGGAGCGTTGCATGCCGACCTGTACGGCGCTCTGGCAGATCAGCAAGCGTCGTTCAGTTTTGCCTTGCCGGGCATTGAACAGTTGGCGGACGGCTTGACGCAACTGGGCATCAGCCCGCAACGGCGGGTGGTGATCTACGACCGTAATGATGGATTCTGGGCGGCGCGGCTGTGGTGGATGCTGCGCAGTGTCGGCTTGCACAGCCAGGTGCTGGACGGCGGTTTCAGGGCTTGGCAGCGCGCAGGTTTGCCCGAGCAGAGCGGGGCGCAGGCGGCGCAGCCAAGCCAGTGGCTGCCAGCCTTTGTCGAAGGTTTGTGGATCGACCGTGCAGGCGTTGAGGCCGTACTCGCCGGGGAGCGCTCCGCGACCCTGGTCTGTGCCTTGTCTGCCGGTTTGTTCGAGGGCAGCGCCGTGACCCGTTATGCCCGTCGCGGGCATATCCCGGGCAGCCTCAATGTGCCAGCCCGCAGTGTGTTCGATGAACACGGTCGCTACCTCGAACCTCAGGTTTTACGTGAGGTGCTGGCGCCGCTGTTGCAGGCCACGGCACCCGTGGTGGTGTACTGCGGCGGCGGTATTTCTGCCGCCGCGCAGGCCCTGGCCCTTACATTAATCGGTCGCTCCGACGTCTATATCTACGACGGTTCCCTCCAGGAATGGGCTGCCGACCCGCGCTTGCCAATGACCACCGGAGCAGCTCCGGCCTGACGTCCACGGGCCTTCGGGCACTGGCCAATCAATCCAAGTAGTACCGGGGCTTTGCAGTTCTGGCGCGTTTGCGGCACCGTGCCTGGCAAATAGCGCCGGTGACGGCGGTGCCCGTTAAGGAGCTTTCATGGTCATGTTGTATCGAACTGCCGAGTTATCCCTCCCTCGGTTTTCGCCAAATCTGTTACGCGCCGGCATATTGATGGCCTGTGGTGTGGGCACAACCTTGCTGCCGGCAGGGGCATGGGCCGACAGCCCGGCGGCTTCATCCAATAGCGTTCAACTGGACGCCGTAACCGTAGTCGGCGAGCACGACAGCGGTTATCAGGCCACCTCCGCCTCGGTCGGCGGCTTTGACTCGGCGCCTCTGCTCGACACGCCCGCAGCAATCAGCGTGATCACCGATCAGCAGATCAAGGATCAGCAAGCGCGCCTGCTCAGCGAAGTCCTGCGCAATGACGCCTCTGTGGGCGAAAGCTATGCGCCGATTGGTTACTACGAAAACTTTGAGGTGCGCGGCTTCTCTTTGAACTCGGCCAGCAGCTACAAGATCAATGGCCGTACCATCACCGGTGAGCAAAACGTCGGCCTGGAAAACAAGCAGCAGGTCGAAGTGCTCAAAGGTCTGGCGGGCCTGCAAAGTGGCGTGTCCGAGCCTGGTGGCCTGGTCAACTACGTGACCAAACGCCCGGAAAATGTGCACTCGGTGACGGTATCGACCACCGATCAGGGCGGCAGTTATCTGGCTACTGATTTGGGTGGCTGGTTCGGCAGCGAGCAGCAGGTGGGTATCCGCACCAACCTGGCCCATGAAGACATCCATTCCTATGTCGACCATGCCGACGGCAAGCGCGATTTTGCCTCGCTGGCGCTGGACTGGAACATCGACCCCAACAGCACGTTGCAACTGAATGCCGAGTACCAGCGTCGTCAACAGCGCTCGGTGCCGGGTTATCAGTTGCTGGGCGGCACTGAGCTGCCTCATCACGTCAACCCACACGATCTGCTGGCTTATCAAAGCTGGTCGAAACCGGTGACCATCAACTCGTTGAACATGGACGGTTTGTACGAGTACCGCTTCAACGAGAACTGGAAAGCCAGCTTCAGCGCCTCGCGCAGCCGGGTGGTGATTGATGACTACAGCACCTTCGCCTGGGGCTGCTACGGCTCGGCCAGTTGCGCCGACGCCGCCGTGCCGAACACTTTCAGCCCTGAAGGCAACTACGACATTTATGACTACCGCAACCCCGATGACACGCGGCGCAATGATGAGGCGCAACTGGCACTCAGCGGCCAGTTCGACACCGGTTCGCTCAAGCACGAACTGACGGTGGGCAGCAGCGCATTTCGCCGGGTGCTCGACAGCCGCCCTGAGTTCAACCAGATGATCGGTTCCGGCACGATTGGCTCCACCCCTGAACCGCTGGAGCCGTATGACGGCACCCCGGGCCACACTTACCGCCATCTCGACAGCCGCCAATACGGCGTGTTCGTGACCGACCGCATCAGCTTCAACGAGCAGTGGCAAACCGTGCTCGGCGGGCGGCAGATTCGCCTCGACGAAAAAGCCTATGACAGCGACGGGTCGACCAATCGGCATACCCAACGCTCTGAGTTTTTGCCGCAAGCGGCTTTGATCTACAAGCCCTGGCTGGATACCTCGGTGTACCTCAGCTACAGCAAGGGGTTGTCACTGGGCGGCCAGGCGGCCTGGTTCAGCACCAATGCCAGTGAAATCCTCGCGCCCACCACCTCGCGTCAAATCGAACTGGGGGTCAAGCACGACTGGCAAAACCTGAGCCTGACTGCCGCGCTGTTCCAGATCAGCCAGGACTACCAGTACAACAAGCCTAACGGCGACGGCAGCTTCACCTTCGTGCAGCAGGGCAAGCAGAAAAACACCGGGATCGAGTTATCGGCCAATGGCCACGTGAGCACTAACCTGCAAATCGCCGCCAGTGTTGCCGCCATCCGCGCCCGGGTCAGCGACAGCGGCACCGACGCCTATGATGGGCATCAAGCCATCAACGTCCCGAAGCTGCGCGCCAGCCTGCACGCTGACTACAGCATCCCGGGGGTGCCAGGGTTGGCCTTGCTGGGCGGCGGGCAATACAGTGCCAGCAAATATGCCAATCAGCAGGGCAGCGTCAAAGCCGCCGGTTACACCGTGTTCGATGTCGGCAGCCGCTACAGCACCCGTATCGAAGGTTACGACACGGTGTTTCGCCTGACGGTCGACAACCTGTTCGACAAACGCTACTGGCGTGACGTGGGGGCCTACATGGGCGACGACTACGTATTCCAGGGTGCGCCGCGAACCGCGCGATTGTCCGCCACGGTGAACTTCTGATTCGGGCAGCACCCCTGCGTGCTGCACCACTTTATTGAGGGCGCAAGAATGTCAAATCTGGAAATCGTCGCCGTGCTGATCAATGTCCTCGGGGTCTGGCTGACCACCCAGCGCATCCGCTGGTGCTGGCCGGTCAGTGTCGTGGCCGTGTTGTTGTATGCGTGGATTTTTTTCGACGCCAAGTTGTATTCCGACACCTTGCTGCAAATCATTTTTGCCTTTCTGCAGGGGTACGGCTGGTGGCGCTGGAGCCAGGGCGGGCTGGATCACGGCAAAGTGCACGTGGCGCGACTGCCGTTACGCGATGCCGTACTGGGCGCGATTGCCGGTGTCATCGGCACCGTGTTGCTGGGCGGCCTGATGTCCAGTTTTACCGATGCCGCTGTGCCGTGGCTGGACGCTTGCTTGACGGCATTCAGCCTGGTCGCCAGCGTCTGGGCGGCGCGTAAATACGTGGCCAGTTGGGCGTTGTGGATAGCCCTGGACGTTGTCTACGTGGGCATGTACTTGAGCAAAGACCTGCAACTGACGGCAGGCCTGTATGCCGGGTTTGTGCTGCTGGCGTTCTATGGCTACCGTAGCTGGAAGCGTGACCTGCTGAGCCAGGAAGCGCAGACCCAAGCCCGTGGATGTGCCAATGCCATTTGATCCCGTGTCCCCTCATTACTTGCGTATTCGTGACGAAATTGCCGCTGACGTCGCCAGCGGGACGCCCCGCGCCGACCACAAATTTCCGTCCGAACGTGAGATGGCCGAGCGTTTTGGCTGCACCCGCGTGACATTGCGCCAAGCGTTGCAGCAACTCGAAGCCGAAGGGGTGGTATACCGGGAAAACCGCCGGGGCTGGTTCGTCAGCCCCCAACGTATTCGCTACGACCCGACGCGTATCACCGGCTTTATGGACTACGTTGCCGCCCAAGGACGTACGCCATTAACCGAATGCCTGCACGCCGAGCTGCGCCCGGCGGGCAGTTGGCTGGCACGGCGGATGGGCTTGGCATCGGCTGACGAGCCGGTGTTTTATCTGCAACGGCGGCGCTGGGTAGATCGGCGCCCGGTGCTCCTGGAATTCAACGCACTGGTCGCCAACTGGTGCCCGGGCTTGCTCGATGCCGACCTCAATACCTCTCTGACCACTGTGCTGAGAGAGCGTTTTGGCCGTGTCCAGTCGCGCTGCGAACTGGCCATGCACACCGGCACCGTTGACGAGCATCAGGCCGAGCTGCTGCAACTCAGTGTCGGTTCCAGCAGCTTATACCTTGAACGCTTGAACTTTGGTGAAGCCGGCCAACCGGTTGAGTTTGACCAGGAGTTTTGGCGCCCGGACGCCTTGTCCGTGGTTATGGAAACCCGGTATCCGGGTTAACCGTAAACAGGCTTCTGTAGGAGCGAGCTTGCCTCGCGATCTTTTGATCTTGATCTAAGAGCCCCCTCACCCTGGCCCTCTCCCGAAGGAGAGGGAACCGATTGGGGGATGCTGAAGATATTCGCTGGCCTGTTTGTTGCGCGACAGCGCGGCGTCGAAGACGGTGGCAGCAAACCAATAGCCCTGTGCCGTCCTGGCACAGCGGGTATGAACCCCCGTCACAGCCAATTCATAGACGCTGTCCGGGCTTCAGCGTATGTTTTTGCCATCACCTTCTTAATAGCGATTGACTGCATTTTCCAGGGTATTTCGCCCCCTAAAAGCTGGCGCCCTGCGTCATGGTCAAGGCGTTCGGCTGCCTTCAAGGCAGCACACCCATAGTGAACCTGGAACGTGTTTATTCCCTCGCTGGAGCACTACGCGTGAATAAAAACTATATAGGCGGAGAGTGGGTTACCGGCGTTGATGTGAACGTAAACATCAATCCGTCAGACACCAACGATGTAATCGGCGAGTATGCGCGGGCTGATGCCACGCAGGCGCAAGCGGCGGTTGAAGCGGCGTTTGATGCGCAGGCCGCATGGGCAAAATTTACCGCAGAACAACGCAGTGACGCGCTGGACCGTATCGGCAGCGAGGTCCTCGCACGTCGTGAAGAACTCGGGCGCTTGCTCGCCCGTGAAGAGGGCAAAACCCTCGCCGAAGGCGTCGGGGAAGTGGTGCGGGCCGGGCGCGTGTTCAAGTTTTTCGCCGGTGAAGCCTTGCGAATGTCAGGTGAGCGTTTGCCTTCCATTCGCCCTGGCGTCGAGGTCGATGTACGCCGCGAGCCTGAAGGGGTGATCGGGATCATCACGCCGTGGAACTTCCCCATCGCGATCCCTGCCTGGAAGATCGCCCCCGCGCTGGCGTTCGGCAATACCGTGGTCTTCAAACCCGCAGATCTGGTGCCGGGCAGTGCCTGGGCGCTGGCCGAAGTCATTGTGCGGGCCGGGGCGCTGCCGGCCGGGGTGTTTAACCTGGTTATGGGGCCGGGTTCAAAAGTGGGTGACGTTTTGGCCCATTCGCGCAAAGTGCGCGCTGTGACCTTTACCGGCTCAACCTTCACCGGCCGCCAGGTGGGCCTGGCCTGCATGGAACGGGGCGCCAAGGTGCAACTGGAAATGGGCGGTAAAAATCCGCTGGTGATTCTGGATGACGCCGATTTGCAGCAAGCCGTGGAGGTCGCGGTGTCCGGTTCGTATTTCTCGACCGGCCAGCGCTGTACCGCTTCCAGCCGCTTGATCGTGCAAGACGGTATCCACGACCGTTTTGTCGAGGCCGTGAAACAACGGCTCGCCGGGCTGCGGGTCGATCATGCGCTGGCTGATGGCTGCGACATGGGGCCGGTGGTGTCCCAGGCGCAACTCAAGCAGGACTGCGAGTACATCGACATTGCGTGCAGTGAAGGCGGCAATCTGGTCTTTGGCGGCGAACGGCTGGAACGTGCAACCCCGGGCTTTTACTTGTCCCCGGCGCTGATTACCGAGACCACCAACGACATGCGCATCAACCGCGAAGAAGTCTTTGGTCCGGTGGCCAGCGTGATCCGGGTCAAGGATTACGAGCAGGCCGTTGCGCTGGCCAACGACACCGATTTCGGCTTGTCCTCGGGTATCTGCACCACCTCGCTGAAATACGCCGCTGACTTCAAGCAGCGTTCCGGCGCGGGCATGGTGATGGTCAATGTGGCGACTGCCGGCGTCGACTATCACGCCCCGTTTGGCGGCCGAAAGGCCTCCAGTTACGGCACACGAGAGCAGGGCAGCTATGCCCGTGAATTCTATACAGGCGTAAAAACCGCCTACACCCTGGCCTGAAGCAATGACTGACATCACTCAAATAAGCGGCACCACACGGGTCTTCGCCATCCTTGCCGACCCGATCCACCACGTGCAGACCCCGCAAGCCATGAACCGGCTGTTTTCCTCGATGGGGCTGGACCAGGTGCTGGTGCCGTTTCATGTGTCGCCGTCTGACCTTGAGCGGGTGGTCAACGGCTTGCGCGGTATCAAGAGCCTTGACGGTTTTATCGTCACGGTGCCACACAAAACCGCCATTGTTGATCTGTGCGACAGCGTTTCCGAAGCCGCGCGCCTGGTGGGTGCGGTGAACGTTGTGACCCGTACCTGCGACGGCAAATTGCACGGTGAAATTCTCGATGGCGAAGGCTTTGTCAGCGGCTTGCGGCAAGCGGGCATCGAACTTGAAGGCCGCGCGGTGTACCTGGCGGGCGCAGGCGGTGCGGCCAATGCCATCGCTTTTGCCCTGGCAGCCTCCGGGATTGGCTGGCTGACCATCGCCAACCGCAGTCGCGAGAAAGCCACGTCGCTGGTTGACCGCCTCGCCAAGGCGTTTCCTGATCTGCAAGTCACGGTCGGAACCTCCGACCCTTCAGGCTACGACCTGGTGGTCAACGGCACGTCACTGGGGCTCAAGGAGGGCGACCCGCTGCCGTGTGACGTCACGCTGCTCACGGCCGATCAAGTGGTTGCCGAAATCATCATGAAACCAGTCATCACCCCATTATTGGCGGCGGCGCAAAAAGTTGGCTGCCGGATCCACGAAGGGCTGCCTATGCTGCTCTGCCAGATTGAGTTGATGGCCGCGGCAATGTCGTCGAGCAAGAAAGAGTCCTGTCATGAGTGCGTTTGATTACATCATCGTCGGCGGTGGCACCGCAGGCTGCATTCTCGCCAATCGTTTGACTGCCTCCGGCAAGTACCGTGTCCTGGTGCTGGAAGCCGGTGGTGAACCCAAGGGGTTCTGGATTCCGATTCCGGCAGGCTTCAGCAAACTGCTGGTCGACAAACGCTATAACTGGCGTTTCAAGACCCAGGCCGAAGAGAACACCCAGGGCCGCGAAATTGCCGTGCCGCGCGGCAAAGGCCTCGGCGGCTCGACCTTGATCAACGGGATGATCTACGTGCGCGGTCAGCCGGGTGATTACGACGCCTGGGAGGCCGCTGGCGCCAAGGGCTGGAACTTCACCACCCTCAAGCCGTACTTCAAGAAGATCGAAAACTACCCGCTGGGCGATCATCGCCGTGGTCATGACGGCCCTATGCACCTCAGCCAGGTGTCCGAGCGCTATCCCATTGCCGACGCGTTCATGCTCGCGGCCAAGCAAGACAACCAGCCGTTCAACAGCGACTACAACAATGAACAGCAGGCCGGTTTCGGCTACTACCAGGTGGTCCAGCACCAAGGGCGGCGCTGGAGCGTGGTTGACGGTTACCTCAACCCGGCCCGGCGCAGGCCCAATCTGACCATTGAAACCCATGCCCATGTGTTGCGCCTGGAGCTCAAGGGCAATCGCTGCACGGGCATCACTTACCGCCAGAATGGCCGGGAAATCACCGTCAACGCTCAGCAGGACGTGATCCTCTGTGCCGGGGCGATCCAGTCGCCTCAGATCCTTGAGTTGTCCGGGATCGGTCGCCCGGATGTCCTAGAAAAAGTCGGCATCGCGGTCAAGCACCGACTGGACGGGGTCGGTGAAAACTACATCGACCACTTTGCCACCCGCCTGAACTGGAAGCTCAAAAACGCGATCACCCTCAACCAAATGGCCCGTGGCTGGCGCTTGGGCATGGCGGTGTTCGAGTACTTCACCCAGCGCACCGGGATTCTGACCCTGGGTACCGGGCTGGTGCACGGGTTTGTCAAAAGCCAGGCGCAGATGCCAACCCCGGACGTGCAGTACTTTGTGGTGCACGCCAGCTACGCCAACGCGGCCGAGCGGATTCTCGACAAGCACCCTGGCATGACCATCGGGGTTAGCCAATTGCGGCCAAAATCCAAGGGCAGCATCCATATCCAGTCAGCCGACCCGCAAGTCATGCCGGCCATTCGGCCGAATTTTTTGAGCGTCGAAGAAGACCGCCAAAGCTTGATCGAGGGCATGAAAATCGCCCGGCGGATCATGCAGCGGCCTGCCATGCAAGCCTTTGTCGAGCTGGAAACCGGCCCGGGCATTGACGTGCAAACCGATGAACAATGGCTTGAATTTGCCCAACGTAACGGCCAGACCATCTATCACCCCATCGCCACCTGCCGCATGGGCGAAGATGCCGATGCCGTGGTCGACTCGTCTCTGCGGGTACGGGGCATGACGGGGTTGCGCGTGGTTGACGCCTCGGTGATTCCGTCAATGGTCTCCGGCAACATCCAGGGCGCGGTCATGGCCGTGGCAGAGCGCGGCGCGGACCTGATTCTGGAAGCGGCTTCGCTGCATTGAAACAATCCGGAGCTTGCGCCCCGTCTTTGACGCCGCGCTGTCGCGCAGCAAACAGGCCACCGATAATCGTCAGCATCCCCCAATCGGTTCCCTCTCCTTCGGGAGAGGGCTAGGGTGAGGGGCTTTTGATTTGAGAGGGATTGAGTACATATCCGTTGCTGCGGCAACGGCCACTTAGGGTTCCGGCCTTACGCCGTGCCACTTTGAAAAGCGCAAAGTGGCCAAACGCTTTTTGCCCCAACCCCTCGGTGCCTCGCTGAGGCTCGGCATGCCCTCACCACAGGCCTTGCTCCGTGGGCCCGCCGCGATCGGCCATCCCTGGCCGTGTCGCGGCTAACCCGGCGTCCTGCCGGGTTACCCACTGCGCAACACCTGCGTTCGGCCAGCGTGGTTTAACGGGGCCTCTTAGATCAAAAGCCAGATCAAGATCAACAGATCGCGAGCAAGCTCGCTCCTACAAGGCCTTTAGAATCAATTACTTATCTTGTATTTGATAAGAGTTGCCGCAGGCCTTTTTACCCCCCAATAAACTCCTGCATCGCATCCACCAGCGCTTCGTGGAAATAGGCTTTCGACGGTCGGTCAAACAGGATGTGCAAAGCCGGCTGCTGCGCACTGCCCGAGTTGATGACGATGACGTTGATACGCGCCGCCGAGGTTTGCGCCACGGCGCCAAATCCGAAGGCTTCGGCACTCAGGTCGACGCCGCAGAGCTTGGCCATGATCGCGCTCAGGTGCTCGCCACTGAGCTGGAAACAGCCGTGGCTGTCCTGGCGCGGCAGCAGGTAGTTGGCTTGATGGTCCATCTCCCAGCGTGCTTCTTCGTCGGCGATGCGTTCGTCTTGCAGGTGGCTGGCGATCAGCAGGTATTCGGTCTGTGACAGCCGTGCCACCAGGCTGCCGTCAGGCTGGGTGATGGCGCGGTTGGGGGCGGTCGGCAGCTCGAAGCCGCGGCCGCGCAGGTAGTCGGCGCTGTCAGCCCCGCGAAAGCCGACCCGGGGCAGGTCGGTCAAGTCGCTCAGGGCACAGCCAATCAAGGGCACTTGCTGTTGTCTCAGGCTGGTCATGGGTCAAAGCTCCTGGCGCTGGTTTTCAGGGTCAAAGAAGGGCAGGGCGACAACCTCGGCCTGAACGGTCACGCCACCTTCAACACGGATCGGGATGCGTTGCCCCGGCGTGCTCTGGTCGATGCCCGCGTAGGCCAGGCCAATGATCTTGCCCAGGCTGGCGGAGTACTCACAGGAGGTGACGCTGCCGCTGATGTCCGGGCCGTTAAGCACCAAATGCCCTTCAAGGGGTTGCGCGCTGTCTTTGGGCAAGCTGAAGCCCACCAGTTTGCGCTTGAGCGGTTGGGCTTCGAGGATGTCCACCGAGCGCCGCCCGACGAAGAAGGGTTTGTTGCGGCTCACCGCCCAGCCCATGTCGATTTCTGCCGGGTGGGTCATGCCGTCGGTGTCCTGGCTGATGATCACGTGACCTTTCTCAAGGCGCAGCAAGCGCTGGGTTTCGACGCCAAACGGGCGAATATCAAACGCTTTGCCAGCGCTGATCAGGGCATCCCAGAGCGCCAGCCCGTGACGGGCCGGAACGTGGATCTCATACCCCAGCTCGCCGACAAAACCGACCCGCAGCAAGCGCGCTGCAATCCCGGCCACCGTGCCTTGGCGCACGCCCAGATACGGGAAGGCACTGGCACTTAAATCGAGGTCAGAGCACAGCAGTTCGAGGACTTTGCGTGAGTCCGGCCCGGCCACGTTGACCGCGCAAATGGCGGCGGTCACGTTGGTGATGTCGACGCCCAGGCGCCATTGCGCGTTCCACTTCAGCATCTGCTGGTAAATGCGGTCTACGCCGCTGGTGGTGGCGGTGACGTAAAAGTGCTGCTCGGCAAAGCGTGCGCACACGCCATCATCAATCACCACCCCATGCTCGTTGGTCATCAGCGCATAGCGCGAGCGGCCCACGGGCTGCTTGATGAAGGCAAAGGTGTACAGGCGGTTCAACAGCTCAGCGGCATCCGGGCCGCGCACATCGAGGCCGCCCAGGGTCGACACGTCAATGATGCCGACCTTGTTGCGCACGTGCAGGGCTTCGGCCTGCATGCAGGCTTCGCGGTCTTTGGCCGCGCCGTAGTAGGCCGGGCGTTGCCAGATACCGGCCGGCATCATTTTCGCGCCTGCCTGCACATGGCGGATGTGCATGGGTGTTTGGCGATACGGGTCAAACGCGCGACCGGCCACATGGGCGAGTTTTTCTGCCACAAACGGCGGCCGCGCGGTGGTGACCCCGGTCTCGCTGATGTTGCGTTGCGTCGCCCACGCCACCAGGCGTGCGGTGGGCAGTGCCGAGTGGCGGCCTTGGGACGGGCCCATGCCCACGGTGGAGTAGCGTTTGACCAGTTGCACGTCGCGATAGCCGATGCGCGTGGCGTTGACGATGTCGGCCACTTGCAGGTCTTCGTCAAAGTCGACGAAGTCTTTGCCCTTGGGGTGCGGGAAAATCGGCCAGCTGAAGTTGACTGGCGCTTCTTCCCGCCACCGTTCAGGGGCTGCGTCTGCGCTCAGGCCGAGTGCCCGAGCCGCAGCAGCACCGGCACGGACGCCGTCGGCGAGTACGTTGTCGAGTGTGTGGCGGCCATTGACGGACCCGGCAACCTGCAAGTTTTGCGGCAGCCCGCTGAGGGTGAACTCGGCGCGCTGGTCGTCATAGGCCAGTTTGCCGCCCGCCTGGCACAGCAATTGATAGACCGGCATATAGCCTGCCGACATGCACAGCAGGTCGCAGTCCAGACGTTTGCCGCTGTCGGCCACGCGCCCTTGGGCAAGGATGGTGCGCACCTCGACCCCGGTCACGTGGCGCATGCCTTTTTCGTGCAGGGCTTCGTACACGGTGCTGTTGTTCAGGCACGGGATTTTGCGTTGCAGCAAGGCTTCACGCAGTGCCGGATTACCCGGCGCGGCCCGCAGGTCGATCAGCGATGCAACCTCAACGCCTTGCTCATGCAAATCCAGCGCGGCCAGATACCCGTCGTCATTGCCGGTCAGTACCACGGCCCGCTGGCCGGGCTTGACCGCATAGAGTTTCATCAGGCGCTGGGCGGCACTGCTCAGCATCACCCCCGGCAGGTCGTTATTACGAAAGATCACCGGCTGATCGAACGAGCCGCTGCACACCAGGCATTGGCTGGCCCGCACCTTGTACAGGCGTTTGCCCTGAATCACCGGCAAGTAGTTGTCGGTGAACCAGGCGTTACAGGTCGCCTCGGTAAGCACTTTAATATTGGCGTGCTGCACCACTTGCGCCAGCAGCGAATGGCGCACAGCGTTGGCCTGGATGCCTTCAATGTCGAAGCGGGCATAGGTCAGTGAGCCACCGAGCACCGCTTGCTGCTCGATCAGCAGCACCTTGGCCCCGGCATTGGCGGCCGTCAACGCGGCTTGCAAACCGGCAGGCCCGGCGCCGATCACCGCCAGATCCGTGAACAGATACGCCTTGTCGTAGTACTCGGGGGTGAAATTCAGGTCGAGCACACCCAGCCCGGCTTTTTTGCGAATCATCGGCTCCCAGAGCTTCCACATGCCCTTGGGCTTGTAGAACGAGCGGTAGTAGAACCCCACCGGCATGAATTTGGAAAACTTGCCCAGCCAGGCGTCGCGGTCGTGGTCCAGGCTGCCGTTGACGTTTTGCGCGCTGACTTGCAAACCCGACGTCAGCGGGCAGGCGTCGGCCAGCACGTTGGGTTCTTTGGGCAGTTGCACCAGGCTGTTGGCGTCTTGCCCGGCCATGGTCAACGGGCCACGGGGGCGATGGTATTTGAACGAACGGGAGAGCAGAAACCGGCCGTTGGCCAGCAGCGCACTGGCAATGCTGTCACCTTGCAGGCCCTGGTAACGCTCGCCATCGAAGGTGAAGTCCAGCGGCTGATGACGGTCGATCAGCAGGCCCATCGGGGCGGGGAGGCGGTTCATCCTGCAATCTCCTTGGCGGCGGTGCTGAACTCGACACGGCGGGTAAACAGCTCTTTGGGGTCGAAGGTGCGCAGTACTTCATCGCTGACGGTGTGGCGCTCGGCGATAAACCAGTAGCTGGACGGCGTGTGCATCCACCATTCGCGCACCACCCCGGCGAGGTTTTCGCTGTTGAACACGTAGTCGGCCCATTCGCCATCGCTGCAGGTGGTCGGGTCTGGCATGACCTTGAACTCGCCGCCGTAGGTGAACTCACTGATATTGCGCGGCCCGTTGAGCGGGCACATCATGATTTTCATTGCGTGCTCCGGGTCAGTGGCTGGCCGCCGTGGCGCCCATTTCGTTGACTTGCTGGAAGGTTGAAAAACGTTCGAGGGCGAACGGTTTGATCAGCTCGGGCACCTTGCCGCCGCTGGCAACCAGCTCGGCCATGGTCTTGCCGCAGATGGGCGTGGCCTTGAAGCCCCACGTGCCCCAACCGGCGTCGAGGTAGTAATTTTTTACCGGCGACAAGCCCATGATCGGGCTGTAGTCGGGGGTCATGTCGGTGCTCCCGGCCCACTGGCGCATCAGTTTGGCGTTGGCCAAAAAAGGGAACATCTCAATGGCGTGGGCCAGCAGGCTTTCTTTCAAGTCCAGGGTCGAGCGGGTGTTGTACAGCGGGTAGGGGTCGGAGCCGCCGCCGAACACCACTTCGCCACGGCTGGTTTGCTGCACGTAACAGTGCAGTGCCGACGAACTCACCAGCGGGTCGAGAAACGGCTTGAAAGGTTGCGTGACCATGGCTTGCAGCGGGAAGGTCTGAATCGGCGAGCGGATCCCGGCTTTGGCCATCAGCAGCGAGCTGTGCCCGGCAATGGCCTGCACGGCGCAACCGCAGCGGATCGTCCCGCGATTGGTTTTGACGGCGGTTATCGCGCCGTTCTCGATCACCAGGTCCTGAACCTCGGTCAGTTGATGAATCTCCACCCCGCGCTTGGCCGCCTGCTTGGCATAACCCCAGGCCACGGCATCGTGACGGGCGGTGGCGCCGTCGATGTGCCACAGCCCGGCGAGCACCGGCAGATGGCCGGGATCAAGGTTGAGGGTGGGCACCAGTTCGCGGATCTGCTGGCGGTCAATCATCTCGCTGCGCCCGCCAAAGTGCTTGTTGACCTCGGCCCGCTGGCGGAACGAACGCACGGTGGCATCGGTGTGGGCCAGCGTCAGTTGGCCGCGCTCCGAATACATGATGTTGAAATCGAATTCGTTGGACAGCGACTGGAACATCCGCACTGACTCGGCGTAAAACTTCACGCCTTCGCTGGTCAGGTAGTTGGAGCGAATGACCGCCGTGTTGCGCGCCGTATTGCCGCCCCCCAGATAGGCCTTTTCGAGTACTGCGATATTGCTGATGCCGTGGTATTTGGACAGGTAGTAAGCGGTGGCCAGGCCATGCCCGCCCGCGCCGATGATGACCACGTCATAGCTGGGTTTGAGCGCCTTGGGCGGCAGTAAATCGACCTCTACCGGGTACTCCGAACTCAGCCCGTATTTCAAGAGATTGAAGGGCATACGGCCTCCGACAGGCTGCGTTGCGCCTGAGATTGGTTAAGGGCAGCGGTCACGGTGTTTTTCATCAGAAAAGCGATTGTCATCGGGCCGACACCGCCGGGCACCGGGGTGATGGCCGCGACGCGGGTCAGTGCGCTGTCGAAATCCACATCGCCGACCAGGCGGCTGCGACCGTTGTCATCGATGCGGTTGATGCCGACATCAATCACCACGGCGCCGGGCTTGAGCCAATCGGCGTCGATCAGGCGCGGGCGGCCCACGGCGGCGATCACAATGTCGGCCTGGCGGCACAGCGCTTGCGGGTCCTGGCTGCGTGAGTGGAGCACGGTCACCGAACAGTCGGCTTGCAGCAGCAGGGCGGCCATGGGTTTTCCGACGATGTTCGAGCGGCCAATCACCACCGCGTGCTTGCCGCGCAGATCACCGCAAGCCTGCTTGAGCAAATACAGGCAGCCGCTGGGGGTGCAGGGCGCCAGCACCGCGCGGCCCTGACTCAGCCCGCCGACGTTGTCACTGTGGAAACCGTCGACGTCCTTGTCCGGGCTGATGGCCTGCAGGGCGCGTAGTTCGTCGATATGCGCGGGCAGGGGCAGTTGCAGCAACACACCGTGAACCGAACTGTCGGCATTCAAATGGTCGATCAATTGCAGCAAGTGCTCAGTTGTGGTGTCGCTCGGCAGGCGATGTTCCAGCGAACGAATACCGACTTCTTCGGCGCGCAGGACCTTGTTGCGCACATACACCTGACTGGCCGGGTCGTTGCCCACCAGAATCACCGCCAGCGTGGGCTCAACGGCTTGCTCGTAGAGGCTGGCCACGTCTTCGCGCACTTGCTGCAACACGCGTGTGGCGGCGGCTTTACCGTCAATCAAAAGGGGCGTATTCACCGGAAAATCACCGTTCTGTCCTGGTTGAGAAACACCCGATGTTCAAGGTGATATTTGACCGCCCTGGACAGCGCCACGGTTTCGGTGTCGCGCCCGATTGCCACCAGATCCTCCGGCAAATGGGCGTGGTCGACCCGTTGCACTTGCTGCTCAATGATCGGCCCCTCGTCCAGGTCGCTGGTCACGTAATGCGCGGTAGCACCGATCAGCTTTACCCCGCGTTGCCAGGCCTGGTGATACGGCTTGGCGCCCTTGAAGCCGGGCAGGAACGAATGGTGGATATTGATCGCCCGGCCTGACAGCTGCTGGCACAGGTCGTCGGAGAGGATCTGCATGTAACGCGCCAACACCACCAGCTCGGTGCCGGTGTCGTCGACGATTTTCATCAGTTCGGCTTCTTGCCGGGCTTTGGTGTCTTTGTTGACGGGCAGGTAAATGAAGCGGATACCCTCGCGCTCAGCCATGGGCCGCAGGTCGAGGTGGTTGGACACAATGGCGGTGATGGTCATGTCGACCTCGCCCTTGTGGTAGCGGTACAGCAAGTCGCCCAGGCAATGGTCGTATTTGCTCACCATCAGCAACACACGCATCGGCTGGCGGGTGTCGTGCAGTTCCCAGGTCATGTCGAAGGCGGCGGCAACGTCGCTGAACCCGTCTTTGATCTGCTGAAGGTCAGCGGCCTGCTCATCGTTGAAGCGAAACACGGCCCGCATGAAAAAGCGCCCGCTGAACTCATCGTCGAATTGCGCCATCTCCCCGATGTAGCAACCGTTGTCCGCCAGAAACGTGGTCACGGCAGCAACGATGCCAGACACCGCCGGACACGTGACCTTGATGATGAAATGGTTTTTTTCGTGTTGCATGACACATCCTCGGGAAGGTAGTGGCAGCTCATCGCAGGGCGAAAAAAGACATCAGCACAGCCGTTCTCGAGGTGGAACGTACTTTCTTGATGGGAATAAAATATTCCTGAATGTTGGCTTTATAGGGGAATGCCCGCGCCGCGTCCAGAGGTTTTAAGAAAGTTTTTTAACTGACAGGAATTTTAGGAGGGGGAAAAGATGCAATCTGTAGGAGCGAGCTTGCCTCGCGATCTTTTGATCTTGATCTAAGAGCCCCCTCACCCTAGCCCTCTCCCGAAGGAGAGGGAACCGATTGGGGGATGCTTAAGATATTCGGTGGCCTTTTTGCTGCGCCACAACGCGGTATCGAAGAGGGGGCGGCAGCCAAAGAGGGAAGGGCTTATTCCTTGTCGTTGCCGTAGTTCATGATCGACAACAAACGAATCGGAACTTGCACCAGCTGTTCTGGCCCGTGGGGGATGTCGCCTTCAAAGGTCAGGCTGTCGCCCGCCTGCATGCGGTACAACTGGTTGCCGTGGCGATAAATCAATTCGCCTTCCAGCAAATGCAAAAACTCGGTGCCCGGATGGGCGAAGGTCGGGAACTCTTCGCTGGCGTCGTCCATGCTCACCATGTACGCCTCAAAACTCTTCTTCGGGCCGCGCGTGTGGTTGAGCAAGTGATAGGTATGGCCTTTCTCGGTGCCCCGGCGCACCACTTCCATGCCTTGGTCGGCCTTGACCAGCAGCGCGCTGCCGTCCTGCTGATCGTATTCACTGAACAGCTTGGACATCGGCAAGCCGAGCACGTCGCACAGGCGGCTCAAGGTATCGAGGCTGGTAGAGACCTGGGCGTTTTCGATTTTGCTCAACATGCCCTGGCTGATATCGGCAATTTTGGCCACGTCGGACAACTTCAAATCCTGAGCCTGGCGTTGGCGCTTTATCTGCATGCCCAAGTATTGCTCAAGCTTGAGCCGTGGAGCGGGTTCGGTTGGCATCGTCATTCAGTCCTGCACACTTTCCGTTCAGTAATAATAGTTTCGCACTGAGAAAGTGCAAAAAGCTGGTTACAGGCTAGCGGATCATTGGCCATATTCCCACCGGGAAAAGAATTTTCCCATATAGACAGCACGAAAACGCCACTGGAGGCGTTTTGACGCAGCGCTGACAACTCTGGCAAGGGCTTTGCATTCCTATTGGGAAACTAACTTTCTTTTTAGGAATAAAAAGACAGTTAAGGCCAACCCTCACTGTTTTGCCTTTCGCCAGGAGTGACGAGTAATGCTGCCAGCAGAAACCCAGCGCATCATCGATAAGCACGGGATCAAGTACGTGCTTGCGCAGTTTGTCGATATTCACGGTGCGGCGAAAACCAAGTCGGTGCCGATTTGTGGCCTCAAGACCGTCGCCGAAGAGGGCGCCGGGTTCGCCGGTTTTGCCATTAGTGGCATGGGCATGGAGCCCCACGGCGCGGATTTTATGGCCCGCGGCGATTTGTCGACCCTGACCCCGGTGCCCTGGCAGCCAGGTTACGGGCGAGTGGTGTGCGTGGGGCATGTTGATGGCAAGCCGCACCCTTACGACAGCCGTTATGTGTTGCAGCAACAAGTGCAGCGCCTGGCGGACAAGGGCTGGACCCTCAATACCGGGCTGGAGCCTGAGTTCAACCTGATGCGCCGTGACGAGCAGGGCACATTGCAACTGGTCGACCCCAGCGACAATCTCGACAAGCCTTGCTACGACTACAAAGGCCTGTCGCGCTCAAGAGAGTTTCTGGAAAAACTCACCGAAGCCCTGCAAGCAGTGGACTTTGAGGTCTACCAAATTGACCACGAAGACGCCAACGGCCAATTCGAGATCAATTACACCTACAGCGATGCGCTGACCTCCGCCGACCGCTTCACGTTTTTCCGCATGGCGGCCGGTGAAATCGCCAACGATTTGGGCATGATTTGCTCATTCATGCCCAAGCCTGACCCCAAGCGGGCGGGCAACGGCATGCACTTTCACCTGTCGATCAGCAGCGCCGAGAACAAAAACCTGTTCCATGACGCCAGCGATCCCAGCGGCATGGGCCTGTCGAAAATGGCTTATCACTTTGCTGCCGGTTTGCTCGCCCACGGCCCGGCCCTGTGTGCCTTCGCTGCACCGACCGTCAACTCTTACAAACGCCTGGTGGTGGGGCAGTCCCTGTCCGGCGCCACCTGGGCACCGGCCTTTATCGCCTTCGGCGCCAACAATCGTTCAGCCATGGTCCGCGTGCCTTACGGGCGTCTGGAATTTCGCCTGCCGGATGCCGGGTGCAACCCGTATCTGGTCAGCGCAGCGATCATCGCGGCCGGGCTCGACGGCATCGATCGCCAACTGGAAATCGACCATGTCTGCAACGAAAACCTCTACAGCCTGAGCCTCGAAGAAATTGCCGCCCGGGGCATCAAGACCTTGCCGCAATCGCTCAAGGAAGCCTGTGACGCGTTGCAAGCCGACCCGCTGTTTGCCGAAGTGCTCGGCCCACAAATCGTTGGCGAGTTTATCAAGCTCAAACGCATGGAGTGGGTGGAGTACAGCCGCCACGTCTCCGACTGGGAAATCAAGCGTTATACAGAATTCTTCTGAGCTACAAGTTGCAAGTTGCAAGCTTCAAGCTGCAAGTGAGAGCAGTTTGGAGGTGTGCCTGTCTACGCGGTTGCTTGGAGCTTGCAGCTTGAAGCTAACCGCTCCCGAACAAAGTGAGGACTGCTCTTATGTGTGGAATCGTAGGTCTGTATCTGAAAAACCCGCAGCTGGAAGCCCGGCTCGGCACGTTGTTTGAACCCATGTTGCAGGCCATGACGGATCGCGGTCCGGACAGTGCCGGCTTTGCTATCTACGGCGATGAAGTGGCGGCAGGCTGGGTCAAGTTGACGTTGCAGGCAACCACTGAAAGCTTTGACTGGAACAATTTGATGGGCGCGCTGGAAGGGCGCCTGGGCTGCTCGCTGGACTGGTTCCAGAACGCCAGCGCTGCGGTGCTCAAGGTCAATGCCGATGAGGCATCGGTGCGTGCCGCACTGGCTGAGCTGGCGCCGACGGTGCGCATCATGAGCGCCGGGCAGAGCATCGAGATCCTTAAGGGCATGGGCCTGCCTGAGGACATTTCCCGGCGCTTCGGCCTGGCCGGCATGCAGGGCAGCCACATCATCGGCCACACCCGCATGGCCACTGAAAGTGCGGTGACCATGGAAGGCAGCCACCCGTTTTCGACCGGCGCCGACTTGTGCCTGGTGCACAACGGCTCGCTGTCCAATCACTTCCGCCTGCGTCAGGAGCTCAAGCGCGAAGGGATTCATTTCGAAACCGATAACGACACTGAAGTCGCGGCCGGTTATCTGACCTGGCGCCTGCAACAGGGCGACTCGCTGAAAGATGCGCTGGACCACGCGCTGGAAGACCTCGACGGTTTCTACACCTTCGCCATCGGCACCCGTAACGGTTTTGCGGTGATCCGCGACCCGATTGCCTGCAAACCGGCGATTTTGGCCGAAACCGACGATTACGTGGCCATGGCTTCTGAGTATCAGGCGCTGTCGAGCCTGCCGGGCATTGAACACGCACGGATATGGGAACCGGCACCGGCCACGTTGTACATCTGGGAACGCGAGTCAGCTTAAGGAGCGCACACATGAAAACCATCGATCTTTCCACTGCCAGCGTGCGCGAACTCAATCAGGCGCTGCACGACCAGGCTCATAACGTTATCGATGCCGAATGGCGGGTGACGCACTCCAACGGCAAGCACAACCTCGCGGTGGGCGTGAACCAGGCCGTGTCCATCGATATTGAAGGTCACGCCGGTTACTACTGCGCGGGCATGAACCAGCAGGCGACGATTACCGTTCACGGCAACGTCGGCGTGGGCTGCGCCGAGAACATGATGTCGGGTGTGGTGCGGGTCAAAGGCAGCGCTTCGCAGGCGGCCGGGGCCACTGCCCATGGCGGCTTGCTGGTGATTGAGGGCGATGCCGGGGCGCGCTGCGGGATCTCCATGAAAGGCATCGACATTGTGGTCGGCGGCAGCATTGGCCACATGAGCTGTTTTATGGGCCAGGCCGGGCGTCTGGTGGTGTGCGGCGATGCCGGTGATGCGCTGGGCGACTCGCTGTACGAAACCCACATCTATGTGCGCGGCAGCGTTGAGTCGCTGGGGTCGGACTGTGTTGAAAAAGAGATGCGCGCCGAGCATCTGCAAGAGCTGCAAGGGCTGCTGGATGTAGCCGGTTTTGCGCACAAAGCCGCCGAGTTCAAGCGCTATGGCTCGGCCCGTCAGTTGTACAACTTCAAAGTCGATAACGCGTCCGCGTACTGATCCGCGCGAGGAGAACCCCATGAGCGATTCCACTAACCCAACGCCCACCACGCCGGTACTGCGCGAATCGGCCACCTTCGATCGCCTGACCATTCAGGAGATCCAGCGCGCGGCCGAAACCGGTATCTACGATATTCGTGGCGGTGGCACCAAACGCAAACTGCCGCATTTCGATGACTTGCTGCTGCTCGGCGCCAGCGTCTCGCGCTATCCGCTGGAAGGCTATCGCGAGAAGTGCGGCACCGATGTGATCCTCGGCAACCGCTTCGCGAAGAAGCCGATTCACCTGAAAATCCCCGTGACCATCGCCGGGATGAGCTTCGGTGCCTTGTCGGCCAATGCCAAAGAAGCCCTGGGCCGTGGCGCGACCATCGCCGGGACCAGCACCACCACCGGCGACGGCGGCATGACCCCGGAAGAGCGTGGCCAGTCGCAGCATTTGGTGTACCAGTATTTGCCGTCTCGCTACGGCATGAACCCGGACGATTTGCGCAAGGCCGACGCGATTGAAATCGTCCTCGGGCAGGGCGCCAAACCGGGCGGTGGCGGCATGCTGCTGGGGATGAAAGTCACTGAGCGGGTGGCCGGGATGCGCACCTTGCCGATTGGCGTCGATCAGCGCAGCGCCTGCCGTCACCCGGACTGGACCGGCCCGGACGACCTGGCGATCAAAATTGCCGAACTGCGGGAAATCACCGACTGGGAAAAACCCATCTACGTAAAAATCGGCGCCAGCCGTCCGTACTACGACGTCAAACTGGCGGTCAAAGCCGGGGCCGACGTGATCGTGCTTGACGGCATGCAAGGCGGCACGGCGGCCACTCAGGAAGTGTTTATCGAACACGTCGGCATCCCGATTTTGTCGGCCATCCCGCAAGCGGTTCAGGCCCTGCAAGAGATGGGCATGCACCGCAAAGTGCAGTTGATTGTCTCGGGCGGCATCCGCAATGGCGCCGACGTGGCCAAGGCCATGGCCCTGGGGGCAGACGCTGTGGCCATTGGCACGGCAGCCTTGATCGCCCTGGGTGACAACCATCCGCGGCTGGACGCTGAACTGAAGAAAATCGGTTCGGCAGCGGGTTACTACGACGACTGGCAGAACGGCCGCGACCCCGCCGGGATCACCACCCAGGACCCGGAACTGTCCAAGCGTCTGGACCCGGTCGAAGGCGGTCGGCGCTTGGCCAACTACCTGCGGGTGATGGTGCTGGAAGCCCAGACCATGGCCCGGGCCTGTGGCAAATCGCACCTGCACAACCTTGACCCCGAAGATCTGGTCGCCCTGACCGTGGAATCGGCCGCCATGGCCCGCGTGCCGTTGGCGGGCACCAGTTGGGTACCGGGCTCCGGCTACTGATAGACCCCACCTCGTAGGAGCGAGCTTGTCTCGCGATCTTTTGATCTTTTAAAAGATCGCGAGACAAGCTCGCTCCTACAATTTCGAACGTTCTTTTGCAGGAGCTTTGAACATGGTCAATCGCCCTCTCGGCAAATCATTTTTGATGGTGTGCACAGCCATGCTGTTGGCACCGCTGGCTCAGGCCGCCGATGCCCCCGTTTTGAACACCGGCAGCACCGCCTGGATGATCACCGCTGCCGCGCTCGTGTTATTTATGTGCCTGCCCGGTCTGGCGCTGTTTTATGGCGGCCTGGTACGGGCCAAGAACATGCTTTCACTGTTTACCCAGTGCTTCGGGATTGCCGGGGTGGTGGGCGTGCTGTGGGTGATCTATGGCTACAGCATGGTGGTGGATACAACGGGCATGGTGGAGGGGCAGGTGACCTTCAACAGTTTTGTTGGTGGCCTGGGGCAAGCCTTTTTGAAAGGCATTAACGCCGACAGCCTGGTGGGTGACATCCCGGAAGGGGTGTACGTGACCTTCCAGATGACCTTCGCCATCATCACCCCGGCGCTGATCGCCGGTGCCTTTGCCGAGCGCATGAAGTTCTCGGCGGCGCTGCTGTTCATGGCGGTGTGGTTCACCCTGGTGTATGCCCCGGTGGCGCATATGGTCTGGGGCGGCCCCGGTGCATTAATGCATAACTGGGGCGTGCTGGATTATGCCGGTGGTACGGCGGTGCACATCAATGCCGGGGTAGCGGCCTTGGCCGCTTGCCTGATTCTGGGCAAGCGCAAGGGCTACCAGAACACCCCGATGCCCGCGCACAACCTGAGCCTGACCATGGCCGGTGCGGCGATGCTGTGGGTCGGCTGGTTTGGCTTCAATATCGGTTCGGGCGGCGGCTTGAGCGGGTTGTCCGGGATGGTGATGCTCAACACCCAGTTGGGCGCATGTGCAGGCATTCTGGGCTGGATGTTCACCGAGTGGTTCAAGGTCGGCAAACCCAGTGCTCAAGGCTTGGCCTGCGGTGCACTGGCCGGGCTGGTGGGTATTACCCCGGCGTGTGCTTATGTCGGCGTCGGCGGTGCGCTGGCCATCGGCTTGTTGTGCGGGGGGTTCTGCTACCTGAGCGTCACCGTGCTCAAACGCCGTATCGGTTATGACGACAGCCTGGACGTATTCGGCTTGCATGGCATTGGCGGGATGATCGGTGCAGTGCTGACCGGGGTGTTCTGTGTGCCGTCGTTGGGCGGTCTGGTGGACGGCGTGAGCATGGGCGCGCAAGTGATGGCGCAGATCAAGGGCGTATTGCTGACCACGGTGTATTGCTTTGCCGCCAGTTGGGTGATTCTGAAAATCATCGACCGCGTGATGGGTTTACGTGCCGACGATGCCGTGGAAGAGCTGGGGCTGGATCTGGCTGAGCATAACGAGCGGGCTTACAACCACTGAAGCATTAGCATCCTGTAGTGATCGTGCTCGCGATCTTTGACAAAAGATCGCGAGCCAACTCAAGCCTACAGAGCGGTATTCAGCGGCGGGGTGCGGGGCGGGATCTGGCGTTTGCTACCCAGCGCTTCAAATGCCGAGGCAATGCTCAGCAACGCCGAATCGTCGTAAGCGCGTCCGGCAAAGGTCAGGCCCACCGGCATGCCGATGTCTGCCATCACGCCCATCGGCACGGTGACGGTCGGCACACCCAAATGACGGATTGCCAGGTTGCCGTTGGCGACCCACACGCCGTTGCTCCAGGCAATGTCGGCTGATGCCGGATTAACATCGGCGTCGGCCGGGCCTACATCCGCGACAGTCGGGAACAGCACGGCATCCAGGCCCAGATCATCCATCCATTGTTCAAGGTCGATCTTGCGGGTCTGTTCCAGGCCACGCAGGCCGTCCGGCAAGCTCGCGATCTGGTCCCACGGGGTGATCCCGCGTTGGGCCATGCGCACGTACTCATCCATGCCCGCAGCCAGGTCATCTTCGCGGTTGGGCAGGGTGCCCGGGTCGTGCGGGAAAATCTGCGGGCCATCCACGTCGGCCAAGCGGTTGAGTTTCGGGTCGCCATTGGCACGCAGGAAGTCATCGAAGGCCCAGGCTGACAGCTTCCACAATTCGTCGTGCATGAACTCCTTGGACACCAGCCCGCGAGTGAACACGGTTGGCGCGCCCGGACGATCGCCTTCGCAGTTGGACACCAGCGGGAAGTCGACCTCAATCACTTCGGCGCCCTTGGCCTCAAGGGCCTGGCGCGCAGCTTGCCACAGGTCGATGACCGAAGCGCGGGTGATGATGCGCTGCCCGGTCGAGCCACCAATGCCGGGGTTTTCTGCGGTGCCGGCCAGCGGGTCGGCATTGATGTACATGCGCGGCACGCCAAAGCGCTTGCCGGCCAGGGATTCAGCGCTGGCGGCCAAATCCAGGTACGACGCCGGGCGCACGGATTCAACGCTCGGCAGCGGCACCCAGGGCTGCATGCGCCACAGGTCGCCACGGGTGTCCGGGTCTTCGGCAACCACCACGTCGAGCACTTGCAGCAGGTCGGCCATGGTCCTGGCATAGGGCACGACCACGTCCATGGTTGGCGTCAGCGGCCAGTTACCGCGCACTGAAATCACTCCGCGAGATGGCGTGTACGCGCACAGGCCGTTGTTGGACGCCGGACCGCGCCCGCTGGACCAGGTTTCTTCGGCCAGCCCAAACGCCGAGAAACTCGCAGCGGTGGCCGTGCCAGCACCATTGGACGAGCCGGAGGCGAAGGGCGCAGTCAGGTAGTCAGCGTTGTACGGGCTTTCGGCGCGGCCATACACCCCGCGTTGCATGCCGCCGTTGGCCATGGGCGGCATATTGGTTTTGCCCAGGCAAATGGCCCCGGCGGCGCGCAAACGCTCAATGGTGAACGCATCGCGATAAGCGATCAGGTCTTTAAAGGCCGGGCTGCCGGACGCGGCTGTCAGGCCCTTGACCAGGTAACTGTCCTTGGCGGTATAGGGGATCCCGTCCAGCGGGCCGAGGGTTTCACCCTTGGCGCGACGGGCGTCCGACGCTTGGGCTTCTTTAAGGGCTTCGGGGTTGCGCACCACCAGCGCGTTCAGCGCGGTCGGCGTTTGCGGGCCGTCATAGGCCTCGATGCGTGCAAGGTACGACTTGACCAGCTCAACTGCGGTGGTCTGGCCCGAATCGAGCGCTTCACGCAGTTGGGCAATGGAAACTTCAGTAACTTGGATCATGCGCTCACCGCCGAAGGTTAAGGGTGGATGTGGACTGTGTGCAGCTTAGCGAAACCGTTTTCGTTAATCGATATTTATCCGTAATTATTAAGCGGCTCGCGCCTGCCGAATAAAACGCTGAACATAATCTGCGCTTAATTCCAGCACGCTCTGATAGCGCGAGTCGGCTAATTGTAACCGTCATTTTTAACGATTAAACTCGCGCCCCATGAAACGCTATCTGCGGCTTTGCCTTATTTTTGTCCTGAGCCTCGCGCTTCCCTTGAGTGGGATGGCGGGTGTGCAGGCACCGGCAGATCCGTGCCCCATGCAAGTGCTGGGCATGAAGATGATGAACGACATGGGCATGGACTGCTGCGACGATAGCAAGGCGCCGTCCGACCATGGCAAGTCGTGCAAACCCGGCCAGGAATGCAAAACCGGGACGATGTTGCAAATTTCGGTCATCAAGCCCGCACTTTCCTTGCCCAATCCGCTCACGCTGGCGCTGTTCAGCGATGCCGTACCCACTTCCGCCCCGTCCGGGGTGTGGCGCCCGCCACGGGTTTGATTCCTGTCCCTCTTTGAACCGTCTTGCGCATTAGCGCGAGGCACAGTTGTGCGCTGTGTTTGCAGCGTGCACGGGATCTTCACAGGAATCTAAAACATGAAACCCATGTGCTTTGGCACGGGCTTGCGCGTATGCGTCGGCCTGGTGGCAAGTGTGCTGGCGTGGCCGAGTTTCGCGGGTGGTCTGACCCTCGATGAAGCGCTGCGCCTGGCCGACAATACGGCGCCTGCGCTGGCGGCCCAAAACGCCAGCGTGCAAGCGGCCAGCAGTGCCGCGATCCCGGCGGGCGAATTACCGGACCCGAAACTGGTACTGGGGGTGCAGAACTTCCCGGTGGGCGGCCCCGATCGCGGCAGCCTGGACCGCGATTTCATGACCATGCAAATGGTCGGCATCCGTCAGGACATGCCCAATAGCGAGAAGCGCAAGGCGCGCATTGAAGTGGCCGATGCCGCTGTGGACACCGCCATTGCCCAGCGCCGGGTGGCGCGGCTGAATGTGCGTCAGGCCACCGCATTGGCGTGGATCAACAGTTATTCAGTGGAGCGCAAAGACGCGCTGTTTAAGGATTTCTACGCTGAAAACCGCCTGTTTGGCGATGCCGTGCGTGCAGCGATTGCGGGTGGCCGCGCGCAACCCTCTGATGCCGTGACCCCCAAACAGGAAGCTGCATTGTTGGCTGAGCAGCAGGATGAGTTGCAGCAACAGCGTGCCCAGGCCCATGCCGCACTCAAGCGCTGGATTGGCCCGGCGGGCAACGACACCCCCTTGGGGCGCTTGCCCGAGTGGCCGGTCGAAGGCGGGATGTACACCCATAACGTGCAGCACCATCCGCAGCTCGCGGCCTTTGAACCCATGACCCGCGAGGCGCAAGCCAAGCTCCATGAAGCCGAGGCCCAGAAGCATTCGGACTGGAGTTGGGAACTCGACTACCAGCACCGTGGGCAGCAATTCGGTGACATGGTCAGCGTGCAGTTTTCCTGGGATTTACCGATATTTCCCGGTCGCCGACAAAACCCGGTGATTGCCGCCCGGCAAGCCGACCTCGACCAGCTGGATGCCGAGCGCGAAGACATGACCCGCGAGCATACCCGGCAACTGGACGATGACCTGGCCGATTTTCAGCGCCTTAACCGCGCCGTGCAACGCGGTCAGGACAGCCTGATTCCGCTGGCCCAAGAGAAGGTCGCGTTGAGCATGGCCAGTTACCGCGCAGGCAAGGGCGATCTGAATGCGCTGGTCACGGCACGTCGCGAGTTGATCCAGGCCCGCCTCAAACAGGTGGACGTTGAAGAGCAGCGCGCAGCGGTCAATGCCCGTCTGTATTTCGCTTATGGGGAAGGCGCACATGACATTTAATAAAACCAAAGTAACCGGGCTGGTAGTCGCTGCGCTGGCGTTGGGCGTGGCAGCAGGCTGGTGGGCGGGGCAACCGCGTGACACCGGCATGGCGCCGTCAATGGCCCCCAGCGCGCCCAAGGCGCTGTACTGGTATGACCCGATGTTCCCGCAGCAAAAGTTCGATAAACCGGGCAAGTCGCCTTTTATGGACATGCAATTGGTGGCGCAGTACGCCGACGATAAAGCCGACGCGCAAACGCTGCGGGTTGATCCGGGGCAGACCGAAAATCTCGGCGTGCGCCTGGCCACGGTCAGTCGCGGCATGTTGGCGACCCGTGTCATGGCGTCCGGGGTGCTGGGCTTCAATGAGCGTGATGTGGCCGTGATTCAGGCACGCACGCCGGGCTTTGTCGAGCGCGTTTACAATCTTGCGCCCGGTGATGTGCTCAAACCCGACGCTGCGCTGGCGGATGTTCTGGTGCCGGAATGGGCGGCGGCGCAGGAAGAGTTTCTGGCGCTCAAGCGCGTGGGTGATTCCGCGCTGCTGGCGGCGGCGCGTCAGCGTCTGCGCCTCACAGGCATGCCGCCAGCACTGATTGCGCAGGTCGAGCGCAGTGGCAAGGTGCAGCCCGTGTTGACCGTCACCAGCCCGGTGGGCGGCGTGTTGCAAACGTTGAATGTGCGTCAGGGCATGACCTTGGGGCTTGGTGAAACCCTGGCCCAGGTCAATGGCCTGGGCAGCGTCTGGTTGACCGTGGCGGTGCCCGAGGCGCAAGCCGCAGCCGTTGCGCCGGGGCAAACCATCGAGGCACGTTTACCGGCCTTTGCCGGGGAGGTGTTCAAGGGCACGGTCAGCGCGATCCTGCCGCAAACCAACGCCGACAGCCGCACGTTGCAGGTGCGGGTCGAGCTGGCGAACCCCGGTGCACGGCTGCGACCGGGGTTGACCGCGCAGGTCAGCCTTGAGCAAAGCATCGATCAGCATGTGCTGTGGGTGCCCAGCGAGGCAGTGATTCGCACCGGCCATCAAGCCTTGGTCATGCTGGCTGAGGAGGGCGGGCATTACCGCCCGGTTGAGGTGCGTACCGGGTCTGAAAACGATGGCCAGACCGCGATCCTGCAAGGGCTGCAAGAAGGCCAGCAGGTAGTAAGTTCAGGCCAGTTCCTGCTTGACTCCGAGGCCAGCCTCAAGGGGCTGGACGTCACGCCGCTGGCGCCAAACCTGCCAACCGGGAGCCAGCCATGATTGCCGCGCTGATTCGCTGGTCTGTCGGCAACCGGATGCTGGTGTTGCTGGCGACGTTGTTTGTGACGGCGTGGGGCATCTGGTCGGTGCAAAACACGCCGATTGATGCCCTGCCGGACTTGTCAGATGTGCAGGTGATTATCCGCACGCCGTACCCTGGGCAAGCCCCGCAGATTGTCGAAAACCAGGTCACTTACCCGTTGACCACCACCATGCTCTCGGTACCTGGCGCCAAGGCCGTGCGGGGCTATTCGTTTTTCGGCGACAGCTTTGTCTATGTGTTGTTTGAGGACGGCACCGACCTGTACTGGGCGCGCTCGCGGGTGCTGGAGTACCTGAGCCAGATTCAAGGCCGCTTGCCCGCCAGCGCCAAACCGGCGCTGGGTCCGGATGCCACGGGGGTGGGCTGGATTTATCAGTACTCGCTGGTGGACCGCAGTGGCAAGCATGACCTCGCACAACTGCGCGCCCTGCAGGACTGGTTTCTCAAGTTCGAACTCAAAACCCTGCCCAATGTGGCGGAAGTGGCGACCGTGGGCGGGATGGTCAAGCAGTATCAGGTGCAACTCGATCCCCTGAAAATGGCCGCGCTGGGCATTACTCAGGCTGAAGTCACTGAGGCCATCGGCAAGGCCAATCAGGAGACTGGCGGCGCGGTGCTGACCATGGCCGAAAGCGAATTTATGGTGCGGGCGTCGGGCTACCTCAAGACCCTGGAGGACTTCCGAGCAATCCCGCTCAAACTTGGCGTCGGTGCGGTACCGGTCACGCTGGGGGACGTGGCAAACATTCAGCTGGGGCCGGAATTGCGCCGGGGCATTTCAGAACTCGACGGTCAAGGCGAGGCCGTGGGCGGCGTGGTGATTCTGCGCAGCGGCAAAAACGCTCGCGAGACCATTGCTGCGGTCAAGCAAAAGCTCGATGAGCTGAAAGCCAGCCTGCCCGCGGGTGTAGAGATCGTCACCACCTACGACCGCAGCCAGTTGATTGATCGGGCGGTGGACAACCTCAGCCACAAACTGCTGGAAGAGTTCCTGGTGGTGGCGTTGGTGTGCGGGGTCTTCCTGTGGCACCTGCGCTCCTCGCTGGTGGCGATTATCTCGTTGCCGGTGGGGGTGTTGATGGCTTTTATTGTGATGCGTTATCAGGGCATCAACGCCAACATCATGTCGCTGGGTGGTATCGCGATTGCCATCGGCGCCATGGTCGATGCAGCGGTGGTGATGATCGAGAACGCCCATAAAAAAATCGAAGCCTGGCACCACGCGCATCCCGGTGAAGAACTGAAGGGGGCCCGGCACTGGCAGGTGATCACCCAGGCCGCCACCGAAGTCGGGCCGGCGTTGTTCTTTTGCCTGCTGATCATCACCTTGTCGTTTATCCCGGTGTTCACCCTGGAGGCGCAGGAAGGGCGGCTGTTCGGCCCGCTGGCGTTTACCAAAACCTGGTCGATGGCCGCGGCTGCCGGGTTGTCGGTGACCTTGGTGCCGGTGCTGATGGGCTACTGGATTCGTGGGCCCATCCCCGACGAAAAAAAGAACCCGCTCAACCGTGGTTTGATCCGGCTGTATCAACCGGCGCTGGACGCGGTATTGCGCCGTCCGAAAACCACTCTGGCGGTTGCCTTGCTGGTGTTCGTCAGCGCCTTGTGGCCGATGTCGCGGCTGGGCGGGGAGTTTTTGCCGCCGCTGGATGAAGGGGATTTGCTGTACATGCCCTCAGCGCTGCCAGGGTTGTCGGCGCAAAAGGCCGCGCAACTTCTGCAACTCACCGACCGGTTGATCAAGACCGTGCCGGAGGTTGCCCACGTGTCGGGCAAGGCCGGTCGCGCCGAAAGTGCCACCGACCCGGCGCCGCTGGAGATGTTTGAAACCACCATTGCGTTCAAGCCCCGCGAGCAATGGCGTCCCGGCATGACCCCGAAAAAGCTGGTGGAGGAGCTGGACCGTGTGGTGCGGGTACCGGGGCTGACCAACCTGTGGGTGCCGCCGATCCGCAACCGCCTCGACATGCTCGCCACCGGGATCAAGAGCCCCATCGGGGTCAAGGTCAACGGCGGTGATCTGGCCGCAATCGATAGCGTTGCCCAAGCCATAGAACGCGTGGCCAAGGGCGTGCCGGGAGTCAGCTCGGCGCTGGCTGAACGGCTCACGGGCGGGCGTTACATTGACGTCGATATCGACCGTGGGGCAGCGGCCCGTTACGGGCTCAACATTGCCGATGTACAGGCGATTGTGGCCGGGGCGATTGGCGGTGAAAACGTTGGTGAAACCATCGAAGGGCGGGCGCGATTCCCCATCAACGTAAGGTACCCGCGTGCCTGGCGGGATTCGCTGAGTGCGCTGCAACAGTTGCCGATCTACACCCCGCAGGGCAGCCAGATCACCCTCGGCACCGTGGCCACTGTGCGCATCAGCGAGGGCCCGCCGATGCTCAAAAGCGAAAACGCGCGGCCTTCCGGCTGGGTGTATATCGACGTACGCGACCGCGATTTGGCATCGGTGGTGAGGGATTTGCGCCAGGCCATCAGCGAGCAGGTGCACTTGCAACCTGGCATGAGCGTGAATTACTCGGGGCAGTTTGAATACCTTGAGCGGGCCAACGCACGGCTCAAGCTGGTCGTGCCCGCGACTTTGCTGATCATCTTTGTGCTGCTGTACCTGACCTTCAGCCGTTTCGACGAAGCCCTGCTGATCATGGCGACCTTGCCTTTTGCCCTCACGGGTGGCGTGTGGTTTTTGTACCTGCTGGGCTTCAACTTGTCAGTGGCCACCGGAGTCGGGTTTATCGCCCTGGCCGGGGTGTCTGCCGAGTTCGGCGTGATCATGCTGCTGTACCTGAAGAACGCCTGGGCCGAGCGCCAGCAGGCGGGCGAGGGCAGCGAGCAAGGGCTGGTTGCCGCCATTCGCGAAGGCGCCGTGCAACGCGTGCGGCCCAAGGCGATGACCGTGGCCGTGATCATTGCCGGTCTGTTGCCGATCTTGCTGGGCGGCGGCACCGGCAGTGAAATCATGAGCCGCATCGCGGCGCCCATGGTCGGCGGCATGCTCACCGCGCCTCTGCTTTCCCTGTTTGTTATCCCGGCGGCGTACCGCGTGATGCGCCGTCGCCATTTACCTGTTGAAACCCAACCTTCTCAAGGAAACCCCCTATGAAATTCCCTCTCGCAGTCGTAGCCAGCCTTGTTGCCGCGATCAGTGTTGCGGCCCATGCACAAGACATGTCGGGCATGCCAATGGACGGCATGCAGGCTCAGCAGCAAGCACCGGCTGCCAGTGCCGAAGGCGTGATCAAGGCGATTGATCCGGCCAGGCACACCGTGACCCTGGCCCACGGCCCGGTCCCGGCTTTGCAATGGCCGCCCATGACCATGGGCTTTGCCGTGACCGACACGCAAATGGCCGGGCTGGCGGTGGGTGACAACGTGGCGTTCAGCTTCCGCATGGAAGGCAGCAAAGCGACGATTGTCTCCATTCACAAATAGAGGCAGGGTGGGAGCGGGCTTGCTCGCGATTGGATTGATGCGGTGTACCCGCATGGCCGAGGTGTTGCCATCGCGAGCAAGCCCGCTCCCACAGTGTTATGTGATTGATCAATATAGATAGCGTCAGTTTTTGTCGTATTCTGCGGGCCGATTCACAAGGATGTTGTTTAGATGCAATGGTTTAAGCGCTTCAATCAGGCGTGTGAACGCTTCGGAAAGCGGATCCCGACCTGGCTTTTTGGTCTGGTCGCCGCAGGCTTTTTTATCGCATGGCTGATCACGCTGTTGATCCCGATACCCTTCAACCCCGTGCTGCTGATGATCCCTGCGGTGGTTATCACGATGGGCGTGCTGAATAGACTCTACCCTTCAAAGGAACGATGAAATGGTTACGTGTTACCTGCGTTATGTGATCGACCCCTACCAGTTGGCAGAATTCGAAGCGTATGCGCGCATCTGGATCCCGCTGGTGGAGAAATTCGGCGGCACCCATCACGGTTATTTCCTGCCTTCGGAAGGGGCCAACAATATCGCCCTGGCCATGTTTACCTTCCCCAGCCTGACCGCCTACGAAGACTATCGTGAGCGCTCCAAGACCGATGCCGAATGCATCGCAGCGTTCAAGCTGGCCGAAGACAACCGTTGCATCCTCAGCTACGAGCGCAGCTTCTTCCGCCCCGTGTTCGAATAAGCCCTATTTCAAACGTGCGGGTGCCTGACAGCGCCCGCCGCTATTCGGTGCTTGACAGCCAACCCGTCCGGGGAAATACTCGCCACAAATATTCATATATATGACTAGATAACAAGGTGAATAAGGTCAATGAATTCTCTATCCGGTGATACCCGCCTGCCGCAGTACCAACGCTTGCGTGATCATTTGGCGGAGCAGATCGCGCAAAATCGCTGGCGTCCGGGGGAGGCGATCCCGACTGAAGCCGCGCTGTCGGCGCAATACCTGCTCTCAACCGGCACCGTGCGCAAAGCCATTGATGCGCTGGTCAGCGAGGGCATTCTGGAGCGCCAGCAAGGTCGCGGGACGTTTATTCGTCGGCCTCAGTTTCAATCGTCGCTGTTTCGTTTTTTCCGTTTTCAAACCGCAGCCGGTGAGCGCCAGGTGCCGAAGAGCCGCATCCTCTCAGTAGAGCCGGTCGCCGCGCCTTCGGCCGTGGCTCAAGCCTTGGGCTTGCCCGCCGATGCGCAGGTCATTCGTATCATGCGCGTGCGTTTGCTGGATGAGCAGCCGGTGCTGGCCGAAGAAATCTGGCTGCCTCACGCACTGTTTGCGCCCTTGCTGCAGCTCGACTTGAGCCAGCAGGGGCCGTTGCTCTATCCGATCTATGAAGATGTCTGCGCTCAGGTCGTCGCCCGTGCGGAAGAGACCCTGACCGCCGAATCGGTCAATGACGTGTATGCGCGCTTGCTGCAAGTGCCGGTCAACAGCCCGGTGGTGGTGATTGAGCGCCTGGCCCGTGATTACGCCGGTACGCCGCTGGAATGGCGGCGCTCGCGCGGGCATGCCGAGCACTTCCGTTACAGCGTGGACATCCGCTAACCCCAAGCCTTCGGCACGCTGCCTGCGGACCGGGGGCTTTTTTGTGTGTTGCTTTTGACTGGCCTGACGGCGGCACAGTCCGCATCCGGCCGCCTTGCGTTTGACTTATAAGGATAAAAAACATGTTCAGTTGGTATCGTCAGATCACTTCACGGGAACGCAAAACGTTCTGGGCCTGCTTCGGCGGCTGGTCGCTCGACGCTTTGGAAGTACAAATGTTTGGTCTGGCGATTCCGGCACTGATTGCCGCTTTCGCCTTGACCAAGGGTGACGCCGGCCTGATCAGCGGCGTGACCCTGGTGACTTCGGCCATCGGCGGCTGGGTCGGCGGCACGTTGTCCGACCGCTACGGGCGAGTGCGCACGTTGCAGTGGATGATCCTGTGGTTTTCGTTCTTCACTTTCCTCTCGGCTTTTGTCACCGACTTCAACCAACTGTTGATCGTCAAGGCGCTGCAAGGCTTTGGTATCGGCGGCGAGTGGGCCGCGGGCGCGGTGCTGATGGCCGAAACCATTAACCCGAACTATCGCGGCAAGGTCATGGGCACCGTGCAAAGCGCCTGGGCCGTCGGCTGGGGGCTGGCCGTCGGGGTGTTTACGCTGATCTATTCGCTGGTGCCGCAAGACATGGCCTGGCGGGTAATGTTCCTGGTCGGCCTGCTGCCGTCGCTGCTGATTATCTGGGTACGACGCAACGTGCAAGAACCCGACAGCTTTCAGCGTCTGCAAAAAGAAAACGCTATCCCGCCAAGCTTCTTCAAATCGCTGTCGGGTATTTTCCGCCCTGAACTGCTACGCGTGACCTTGTTTGGCGGGCTGCTGGGCCTCGGTGCCCACGGCGGTTACCACGCGGTCATGACCTGGCTGCCGACCTTCCTGAAAACCGAACGCAACTTGTCGGTGTTGAACTCGGGCGGTTATCTGGCGGTGATCATTGCGGCTTTTTGGTGCGGCTGCGTGGTCAGCGGCTTTTTGATCGACCGCATCGGGCGACGCAAAAATATCATCCTGTTCGCCCTGTGCTGCGTGATCACCGTGCAGTGCTACGTCTTCCTGCCCTTGAGCAATACGCAAATGCTGTTCCTGGGCTTTCCGCTGGGTTTTTTCGCGGCGGGGATTCCGGCCAGCCTCGGGGCGCTGTTCAACGAACTGTACCCGGCGGATGTGCGCGGCGCCGGTGTCGGCTTTTGCTACAACTTCGGGCGCGTGTTGTCCGCGGTGTTCCCGTTTTTGGTCGGTCACATGAGTGAATCCATGTCCCTGGGCTCGGCGATTGGTATCGACGCCGGGATTGCCTATGGCGTGGCAGTGATTGCCGCCCTGTGCCTGCCGGAAACCCGTGGCCGCAACCTTGAAGCGCCCATCCAGGCGCAACCGGCCAGTGGTAGCAGCAACGACACCGCACGTGCCTGATACCCATTACTTTTGATAGATGAACGACATGCCTGATACCCGCTTTACGCCGATTAGCGGCATTGATTCCCACGCTCATGTGTTCAGTCGCGAACTGAGCCTGGCGGCCGCACGGCGCTATACCCCGGGCTACGACGCCACTCTGGCGCAGTACCAGAGCCAATTGCAGACCAATGGCTTTAGTCATGGCGTGCTGGTGCAGCCGAGTTTTCTCGGCACTGACAACCGCTACCTGCTGGCGGCGCTCAAGCAAGCGCCGCAACAGTTGCGCGGGGTCGTGGTGCTGGACCCCGGCACAGAACAGGCGCAGATGCGTGAACTGGCTGGCCAGGGCGTGGTGGGTGCACGCTTGAACTTGATGGGCTGTGCATTGCCTGATTTTAACCAGCCGGTCTGGAAGGCATTTCTGGGGAATATCGCGGCGCTAGGCTGGCACATCGAACTGCACCGTCAGGTTGAAGACCTGTCGGGTTTGCTCCGGCAACTCAAGCCGTTCGGGATCAAGGTGGTCATCGATCACTTCGGTCGCCCGGATGCGCGTGTGGGGCTAGAACAGCCGGGCTTTCGCCAGATGCTTGAACTGGGGCAGGGCGGGCAGGTGTGGATGAAAGTCTCGGGCATTTATCGACTGGCCGGGACTGAGCAGCAGAACCTCGATTTCGCCAGGGCGGCGCTGCACTTGTTGCAGCAAAGCCTGGGTCCAGAGCGGTTGGTGTGGGGCAGCGACTGGCCGCATACACAACACGAAGAGCGTGTCAGCTACACCTCGGTGGTCCAACAGCTGGACGCGCTGGAGTGCTCGGCCGAGGTCAGGCATGCACTGCTGGTCGAGGCACCACGGGCATTGTTCGGCTTCGAGTAGGGTTTATTGATTTGGGTCAGTACCGTCCGTAGAAAAATCGCGCAAAATTTCTTGTTACCTGTCGTAACACTGGGGTATTATCGCCCTGCGTTCACCTACCACGGTTTATGCATTTTTAAGCCCCAAGTTTCCATCAGCTACTTGGGCTTTTTTTTGCCTGAAATTTGGCATGTACATCAAAACTGTAGGAGCGAGCTTGCCCCGCGATCTTTGAAAGATCAAAAGATCGCGAGGCAAGCTCGCTCCTACAGAGTGACGATCTTTTAATCGATCACCCGCGCACTCCACTCGCCATTGACCAAGCGCTGCAAGCCCAGCGGGTTGCTGTTTTGCAACGCTGCGGGAAGCAGGGCGTCGGTGTAGTTCTGGTAGCACACCGGGCGCAGGAAGCGATCAATCGCCAGTGAACCCACCGACGTACCGCGAGCATCCGAAGTGGCCGGGTAAGGGCCGCCGTGGACCATGGCATCGCACACTTCGACGCCGGTCGGGTAGCCGTTGACCAGAATACGCCCGACCTTTTGTTCAAGGATCGGTACCAGCCACTGATAGTGTTGCAGGTCGTCCGGTTCACCAATCAGGGTAGCGGTCAGTTGCCCGCGCAAGGCCAGCAAGGCGTCCTTTAACTGCGCGTCATCAGCCACTTCGATGATCAAGGTCGCCGGGCCAAACACTTCTTCTTGCAGCAGCGGGTCCTTGTTCAGCAGCAGGCTGACATCGGCCTTGAACAGTTGCGGTTGCGCTTGCGTGCCGCTCTGGGTGTGACCCGCCAGATGGCTGATGCCCGCATGGTTAAGCAACTGCTCGACGCCCTTGGCGTAATTGCGCAGGCCACCGGCATTGAGCAAGGTGTGCGGCGCCTGTTCGCTCATGTGTTGGGTCAGTTGTTGCACAAACCCGCTGAACTCAGGCGAGCGCACGCCGATGACCAAGCCCGGATTGGTGCAGAACTGGCCGCCGCCCAAGGTCACCGAAGCGGCCAGGTCTTTGGCGATGCTTTGCGCGTGTGCGGCCAGGGCTTGAGGCAGGAGGATGACCGGGTTGATGCTCGACATCTCGGCAAACACCGGGATCGGCTGCTCGCGCTCGGCGGCCATTTTGCTCAGGGCATTGCCACCATGCAGCGATCCGGTAAAGCCCACGGCCTGGATAGCCGGGTGCTTGACCAGCGGCTCGCCGACGCCTGCGCCAAAAATCATGTTGAACACGCCTTTGGGCATGCCGGTTTTTTCGGCGGCGCGGATAATCGCGCAGCCGACCTGATCTGCCGTCGCCATGTGCCCGCTGTGAGCCTTGAACACTACCGGGCAGCCTGCGGCAAAGGCCGCGGCGGTATCGCCACCCGCCGTTGAAAACGCCAGCGGAAAGTTGCTCGCGCCGAACACCGCAATCGGCCCTACACCAATCCGGTATTGGCGCAGATCTACGCGGGGCAGCGGCTTGCGATCCGGCAACGGCAAATCAATGCGCGCGCCCAAAAAGTCGCCACGACGCAAAACCTTGGCAAACAGGCGCATCTGCCCGCTGGTGCGGCCACGCTCTCCTTGAATGCGCCCGGCCGGCAGCGCAGTTTCACGGCAGACCAGCGCGACAAAATCCTCACCCAGCTGGTCGATCTCATCGGCGACGGCGTCGAGGAACTCGGCGCGGCGCTCGGGGCTCAGTTGGCGGAAGTTCGCAAAAGCTTCATCGGCGGCCTGGGCGGCGAGGTCGACTTCTTCAGTGGTGGCTTGATAAAAGTGATAAGGCAGGGCTTCGCCCGTGGTCGCATCAAGGCTTTGAAGGAAAGTGGTGCCTGCGGCGCTGCGGCGACCGGCGATAAAGTTGTGGCCTGTAACTGTCGACATGTGTTCAATCCTTACTCATTAGGCGTGCGTGCAGCGCGGCTCAGCGCACCAGACACGGTTTTTTGTTATCGAATTTCCAGCCGGGAATCATGTATTGCATGGCGATGCTGTCGTCCCGTGCGCCGAGGCCCATGCCTTTGTACAGCTCGTGGGCCTTGGCGACGGCGTCCATGTCGATGTCCACGCCCAGGCCGGGTCTGGCCGGCACCTGGATCTCCCCGTCAATGATCTGCAGCGGGTCGCGGGTCAGGTGCTGGCCGTCCTGCCAGATCCAGTGGGTATCAATGGCGGTAATCTCGCCGGGCGCGGCAGCAGCAACCTGGGTGAACATGGCCAGCGAAATATCAAAGTGGTTGTTGGAGTGCGAGCCCCAGGTCAGGCCCCATTCGTGGCACATTTGCGCGACCCGCACCGAGCCTTGCATGGTCCAGAAATGCGGGTCGGCCAGCGGGATGTCGACCGATTGCAACTGGATCGCATGGCCCATTTCGCGCCAGTCGGTGGCGATCATGTTGGTGGCGGTCGGCAGGCCGGTGGCGCGGCGGAATTCGGCCATTACTTCGCGGCCGGAATAGCCGTTTTCGGCGCCGCACGGGTCTTCGGCATAGGCCAGTACTTTATGCTGGTCGCGGCACAGGGCGATGGCTTCCTTGAGCGACCACGCGCCGTTGGGGTCAAGGGTGATACGCGCGTTGGGGAAACGCTCGGCCAGGGCGGTCACGGCTTCGATTTCTTCGGCGCCGCGCAGCACGCCGCCCTTGAGCTTGAAGTCGTTAAAGCCATATTTGGCCTGCGCGGCTTCGGCCAGTCGTACCACGGCCTCGGGGGTCATGGCGTGTTCATTGCGCAGGCGGAACCAGTCATCGGCGCTGTCTTCAGTGCGGTATCCCAGATCGGTTTGCTGGCGGTCGCCGATGTAAAACAGGTAGCCGAGCATCTTCACCGCATCCCGCTGCTGGCCTTCGCCGAGCAAGGCCGCCACCGGCACCTCAAGGAACTGGCCAAGCAGATCGAGCAGGGCAGACTCCATGGCTGTCACGGCGTGAATGGTGATGCGCAGATCAAAGGTTTGCAGGCCACGTCCACCGGCATCACGGGCAGCAAAGGTGCTGCGCATGCTGTTGAGCACGCGCTGATAGTTGCCGATGGCCTGGCCGACTACCAGGCTGCGGGCGTCCTCCAGGGTTTCCCGGATGCGTTCACCGCCCGGCACCTCACCCACGCCGACATTGCCACTGCTGTCCTTGAGGATCACGATGTTGCGGGTAAAGAAAGGCCCGTGGGCACCGCTGAGGTTAAGCAACATGCTGTCGTGGCCAGCCACCGGGATGACCTGGAGGCTGGTGACCACGGGCGTTTTGCTGGCGTGATGAGGGTGTTCGGCAGTCATGGCATGGTCCTTATTAGAATTAGAGTCAGGGCTGGGCGAATCAAGTTAACAGACATCATATGACTTGAGTTTTCACCTCGCAATGCCTCAATCAAACCAATCAGTTATAAAAAGACCCGGAAACGGTGATTTCTATAAGCGGGCCGCCATTTTTACGTCTGCGTAAGCCCGTTGAGAAGCGCACAGTTTTAAAAAAGGCTATCAAGTCATCGTATGTGTAGTGGTGTGGCTGTCAGTCAATGAATCCGCTGTACCCGCGTGCTATCGTGGGCGACTTTTTTTGAGGGGATATTCAATGCGAATGCTGATTGGCGCTGTAGGCCTGGCCTTGCTGGCGGGGTGTGTCTCACCGGCGATGAATGAAGCCCGCAACCAGGCCCCCACGCGGACCCTGATCTCTGACAAAGAGACGCCGAAGGTGGCCGAGTGCATCAAGTTCACCTGGGAAGACGAGGGTGTATTCGGGGTGGACGCCAGTGCCTATATCGACAAAGACAAATCCGGTCGTTTGACGGTTTATACCCGTGGCGCCGAGTCGTTTGTCGACCTGCAGCCGCAGGGCACCGGCACCGCCTTGAACTATTACGCCAAGCAGCCAAACGACAGCGCTGCGTTGCGCCGTTTGGCCATGGTTGCCACGTGTTTGTAAGGCGCACCTTGTTGTGCTGAGACATGGCTTTGTACTGACCCGGCATTGGCGCGATACGCCGTCAGGGGTTGAAGTGGAGTTCTGGCTGGCCACCGATGACGGGCCGCAGCACGTGCGCCTGCCGGTGCAGACGTCTGTCGCGTTTGTGCCGCAGGCGCAACGTGCCCAGGTCGAAGCGCTGGTGCAGGATGAGCGCAATATCGAGTTGCGTGAGCTGGCCCTGCGCGACTTTCACTCGCGGCCGGTGCTGGGCCTTTACAGCCAGCAGCATGGGCAATTGATCGACATCGCCCAGCGCCTGCGCCGCGCCGGGGTTGAGGTGTTCGAGGCCGATATTCGGCCACCCGAGCGTTTTTTGATGGAGCGTTTTATCACCGCCCCGGTGAGCTTTAGCGGTAAGGTCCAAGCCGATGGCCCGCTGCTGGACACGCGGATGAAACCGCACCCGGACTACCGACCGCGTTTAAAACTGGTCTCGCTGGATATTGAAACCAGCGCCCAGGGCGACCTGTATTCGATTGCCCTCGAAGGTTGTGGTCAGCGCCAGGTGTACATGCTGGGCAAGGCGACAGACGCCGACACCCCGGTGGATTTCGACCTTGAGTTTTGCGCCACCCGTGGCGATCTGTTGTTGCGCCTTAACCACTGGATGGCGCTGCACGACCCCGACGCGATCATTGGCTGGAACGTGGTGCAGTTCGATATGCGCATATTGCACGAGCATGCCCGGCGCCTGGGCATCCCGCTGCTGTTAGGGCGTGGGGGCAGCGAAATGCAGTGGCGCGAGCACGGTTCGCGCAACAATCATTACTTCGCCAGCGCGGCGGGGCGCTTGATCATCGACGGTATCGAATCGCTGCGTTCGGCGACCTGGTCGTTTACCTCGTTCAGCCTGGAAAACGTCGCGCAAACCTTGTTGGGTGAAGGCAAGGACATCAGCACCCCCTACCAGCGCATGGACGAAATCAACCGCATGTTTGCCGAGGACAAGCCCGCACTGGCGCGCTACAACCTCAAGGACTGCGAGCTGGTGACGCGCATCTTCCACAAGACCGAGCTGCTGACCTTTTTGCTGGAACGTGCCTCGGTCACCGGGCTGGAAGCTGACCGCAGCGGCGGTTCGGTGGCGGCGTTCTACCACTTGTACATGCCGCTGATGCACCGCCAGGGCTATGTTGCCCCCAACCTTGGCGATAACCCGCCGCAGGCCAGCCCCGGCGGCTTTGTCATGGAGTCGCAGCCCGGTTTGTATGAGTCGGTGCTGGTGCTGGACTACAAGAGCCTGTATCCATCGATCATCCGCACGTTCTTGATCGACCCGCTGGGGCTGATCGAAGGGCTGCGAGAGCCTGACGATGAACACTCGGTTCCGGGCTTTCGGGGCGCGCGTTTCTCCCGTACCCGGCATTGTTTGCCCGCGATCATCGAGCAGATAGCCAATGGCCGGGAAGTGGCCAAGCGCGAGAAAAACGCACCGCTGTCACAAGCGCTGAAAATCATCATGAACTCGTTTTATGGGGTGCTGGGCTCCAGTGGCTGCCGCTTTTTCGATACCCGGCTGGCGTCGTCAATTACCCTGCGTGGCCATGAAATCATGCTCAAGACCCGTGCCCTGATCGAAGCGCAGGGTTACAGCGTGATCTACGGTGACACCGATTCGACCTTTGTCTGGTTGCGCAGCGAACACAGCGAAGCCGATGCCGCACGCATCGGCCGTGAACTGGTGCAGCACGTCAACCAATGGTGGCAAGCCCATGTCCGCGATGAGTACGGGCTGGTCAGCGCGCTGGAACTGCAATTCGAAACGCACTACAGCCGGTTTTTGATGCCGACCATTCGCGGGGCCGAAGAGGGCAGTAAAAAACGCTATGCCGGGCTGGTGATGCGCCCTGACGGGCAGGCAGAAATGGTCTACAAGGGCCTTGAAGCCGTGCGCAGCGACTGGTCGCCGCTGGCGCAACAATTTCAGCAGGCGTTGTACCTGCGCATCTTCAACCGCCAGCCGTACCAGGATTACGTGCGCGATTTTGTGCAGCGCACCCTGGCGGGCCAGCATGACGAATGGCTGATCTACCGCAAACGCTTGCGCCGGCCGTTGAGCGATTACGAGCGCAACGTCCCGCCGCACGTGCGCGCGGCGCGGCTGGCAGACGAATACAACGACCAGCAAGGCCGACCCCGGCAATACCAGAATGGCGGCTATATCAGCTACGTCATCACCGTAGCGGGGCCTCAGCCGCTGGAAAACCGCACCGCCGAGGTCGACTACGACCACTACCTGACCCGGCAATTACAGCCCGTGGCCGATGCGATTCTGGTGTTTGTCGACGATGACTTCAGCGCGCTGGTGGGCGGGCAGATGGGGTTGTTTTAAGCGTCGCTGGCGGGCGTCGCGGCTTTGGAGCGGGCACGGTCTTTTCCGGCTTTGGCTTCAGCGGCCAGACTTTCCAGACAAAACTGCTCGGCGTAACTCATCAGGATCTCAGTGGTATCGCCTTTGATCGTGCGCGATCCGGCGAGAATGTAGCGCATGCGTTTTTCTGTGACACCGATGCGCTGGGCAATCCAGGCCGGCGTCTGGCCGATGCGGTCCACCAGTTTGTTGGCGTATTCAGTGGAATGGTTATAGCGTTCAGCGTTGGGAAACATAGAGGGTCCTGGGGCGGAAAATAAAAGCCGGACGGCAGGGTACTCCTTTTCGCCACCAACCCCTTTATTTAAACGACTGGGGTGATAAGAGGCGGCTCCCACGGGGTTGTAGTCGCTGACGAGCACCGCGAGGCTGCGATCGATTGCGCAGCGATCGCGAAACCTGTGCCCCCGAATCTGTCTGGATGAGCGCGTTGGCTGATTTACGACGACTGTGTCGCCGATCGCAGCCTTCGGCAGCGACTACAAATGGGTGTTTCAGCCGACAGCCGGGTAGCTGATCGGGCGCTCTGCGCGTTGCAGTTCACTGGCGATCAGGGTGTTTTTCAGTAGGTAGGCAATGGTCATCGGCCCCACACCGCCCGGTACCGGGGTGATGGCGCTGGCCACGCGACTCGCGCTCTCAAAATCCACGTCGCCCACCAGTCGGGGCCCGCTGCTGGTGTCGATGCGGTTGATGCCGACATCAATCACCACTGCGCCCGGCTTGAGCCAGCGGGCATCGATCATCTGCGGCCTGCCCACGGCCGCGACCACGATATCCGCCAGACGGCACAGCGCCGCAGCATCGACGCTGCGCGAATGCACCACGCTGACGCTGCAATTGGCCTGCAACAGCAAGGTCGCCATGGGCTTGCCGACGATGTTGGAGCGACCCACCACCACGGCATGCAGGCCGCTCAGGTCACCGAGGGTTTCGTGCAGCAGGCGCATGCAACCGCTGGGGGTGCAGGGTGTGAGGACCTCGTCGCCTTGCACCAGCCCGCCAACGTTTTCACGATGAAACCCGTCCACGTCCTTGATCGGCGCAATGGCCTGGATCACCGCTTGTTCATTGATGTGCGCAGGTAACGGCAGTTGCACCAGAATGCCGTTCACGCCCGGATCGGCGTTGAGTCGCTGGATCAGTTGCAGCACCTGCTGCTGGCTGACGTTGTCGGGCAGGCGGTGCTCCAGCGAGCGGATGCCGACGTCTTTGGCGCGCAGCAGCTTGTTGCGCACGTAGACTTCGCTGGCCGGGTCCTGGCCGATTAGCAGGACCGCCAGCGCCGGGTAAATCTGTTGTGCGGCGAGGGCGCGGACGTCTTCGCGAACCTCGTCGAGGACCTGCGCCGACAGGGCTTTGCCGTCGATGATGCGGGCGTGTGTCTGGGCTGAAGGGTTCAATCGAATCACCGTTGTCTTGAGGTTTAAAAAGGGCTGGAGCATCAGGGACGTGCCCTGATGCTCCAGCCGTAAACGTCAGATCACCGCCAGTTGATGGCAGCCATAGACCACGAGCACACCCGCGATCAACGTGGCGTAGGGCAACCAGCCCGCGCGTTTTTGACCCGAGTCGGCCTCGATATAGAGGTCGTTGAGCATGGCTTCGGGGAAGCGCCCTTTGTCCTGGAGGTAATGGCGGAAGCAAAACACCGGCAGGATCAGCAGCGCCAGCAGCAGTCCGGTCAGCAATGTGCCCGCGCCCCAAATGTCGGCGCCCAGGCCCATGCAGGCCAGGTTGACGAAACTCAGCACGCCACCGGCTGCCAGCAGCAGGGTGGGCGCCTTGTACGGGCGGGCCCAGTCCGGGCGGTCCATGCGGTGGATCCAGCCGGCATTGAGGTTGAGGAAGTTAAAGATGATGTAGCTGACGTTGGACGCCGCCAGCACGAACACGTAGTCCGACATCAACAACAGCAGCAGGTTGAAACCCAGGTCGGTCCACATGGCCGCTGTCGGCGCCCCATGTTCATTGGTGCGGCCCAGGTATTTGGGCAGCCAGCCGTCTACCGACGCCTGGTACAGGGTGCGCGACGAGCCTGACATGGAGGTCATGATCGCCAGCAAAGTGGCGAGCACCAGCATGATCAGCACGATGTTGGCCACCAGCTTGCCGCCACCGATGCTGTCGGCCATCACTTGGCCGACGCCCATGCCGCTGTAGATGGCAGGGGACAACAGACCGCTGTAGACCGCCGGGGTAACCACCGCACCGCTGGCATCAAGTACCGCCGGTGTCACCAGTTGGCCCAGCCCGAGGCTGCCCTGAAACGCCAGCGGGACCAGGGTGAAGACGAAGATACACAGCACGCCCGCGTAAAAAATCGCCTTGAAGGTGTCGCGTTTCGGGTCCTTGAATTCGCGGGTGTAGCACACCGCCGTTTCGAAACCGTAGGTCGACCAGGCGGCCATGAACAGCCCGCCCGCCATCAGGGTCCAGCCAGACATGTTCCAGCTGCCGTCGACCACTTGCCCGGCCGCATCGTGGGCCAGCGGGTAGAGCGGGAAGAAATTGGCCTGCAGGGTGTCGCCGGTAAACAGCGGAACCACGCCGACCAGCAGCAGCGGAATCAGCGAAGTCATGCCCAGCACCAGGGTCAGGCGTGCCGAGCGCAGAATGCCGCCGTGCTGCACGGCAAACACCGTCAGCAGAATCAGCAGGCCGATGGCGAAGGTGGCGTTGATGCGCAACGACAGCCCGCTTTTGACCCAGCCCAGATCGAGCAGGGTCAGTTGCCAGGTGTTGATCAGCGAATCGGCCGGAAACAGCGCCGTCAGGATGTAACCTGCGGCCAGCCCCGAGCCGATGGACAGCACCGGCGACCAGGCCAGCCAGTTGCACCACACCGACACCGGGGCAATCAGCTTGCTGTAGCGCACCCAGGCCACGGCGTCATACACCGAAGCGCCGCCGGATTTATGCGGGAACAGCCCGGCAATTTCGGCGTAAGTGAAGGCCTGGATAAACCCGAACAGGATCGACACGATCCACACAATCCAGGCCGGTTTGCCCACTGTTGCGGCAATGGCGCCGATGGTGAACAGCACCAGCGCCGGCACGCCGCTGGCGACCCAAAACGCCCCTCGCCAATCGATTTTTCGCTGCAGGCTGCCCACTGAACGGGCGGACTGCGGTACGGCCTCGAACGTAGTCGCTTCCATCTTCTTGATCCCATGTCTGTATTGCGTGGTAGTGGGGCAGGCAAAGTGGGTGACGTTCGTCGATCAGCTACGGACCCGGCTCTTGTCCGGGTCATAGAAGATCGCTGCGCTGACCGTGGCGCTGATGCGCTTCTGCAGGCCATCGACTTTTCCAACTTCCAGCTCAGTACCGGCTTCGCTGCACGCCACATCCACCCGGCACAAAGCAATGTTGCTGCCCAGCAGCGGTGAGCGGCAGGCGCTGGTGACCACCCCGACCTGGGCCCGGCCACGGTAGACCGGGTCGCCGTGGTGTGCGCCTTCGTTGCCGCTCAGGTGCAGGCCCACCAGCTTGTGCGCGGGGTGGGCGCTGCGGCGCAGCAGGGCGTCGCGGCCGATAAAGTCATCGGTTTTGCTTTTAAGCGGCACTGAAAAACCGATCCCGGCTTCAAACGGATCGGTCTGATCGCTGAATTCATACCCGGCAAAAATCAGACCGGCTTCGATGCGCAGCATGTCCAGTGCTTCCAGGCCCAACGGGACGATGCCCAAGGGTTGGCCCAGCGCCCAGATCCGGTCCCAGACGCGCTCGGAATCTTCGGGCTGGCACCAGACCTCAAAGCCCAGTTCGCCGGTGTAGCCGGTGCGTGAAATCATCAGCGGGCAGCCGTCGTAACCGTCCAGGCGGCCCACCAGAAAGCGGAACCAGCCCAGGGTTTCAATGCTTGGCTGGCCGGGCGGGGTCCAGACCATCTGTTGCAGCAGCTCGCGGCTGCGCGGACCTTGTACGGCGAGGTTGTGAATCTGCTCGCTGGCGGACTTGATCCAGACTTTCATGCCCAGTTTTAGTGCTTGTTCACGCAACCAGACCCCGGCGTAGTCCTCGCCGCAGATCCAGCGAAAATTGTCCTGGCCCAGCCGCAGCAAAGTGCCGTCGTCGAGCATGCCGCCGTGTTCGTGGCACATGGCTGAATACACCACCTGGCCGATTGCCAGGCGCCGCACGTCGCGGGTCAGGCAGTACTGCAACAAGGCTTCGGCGTCCGGCCCGAGGATTTCGAATTTGCGCAGGGCGGTGAGGTCCATCACCGCCACCCGCTCGCGGCAGCCGAGGTATTCCTCGATGGCGCCGTAGCCGTCGTAGCGCAGTGGCAGCCACCAGTTGCGGTAGTCGACAAAACTGCTGGTGAGGGCGCGGGTACGCCCGTGGAATGCGCTTTCGCGGGTCAGGATCGGGTCGGCATCCGCCGTTGCTCGAGTGCTCATGGCGATGGAAAAACGCTCCTTTTCGCTGTAGATGCGGACATGAATGTCCGTCGGGTTCCAGCCGTTTGCCGGGTCGATGTCGTCCGGGCACGACGTGCTGCCACACACCAGGTCGGTCATGGCCCGCAGCAGCACGTAATCGCCGGGGCGTGACCAGGGCTCGTCGAGGGTCAGGTGCTGGTGGGCATCGATCCCGGTGTTAAAGAAGAAATTGATCGCCGGCCAACCGGCGCGGGGTTGTACGCCATGCGCGGCGAGTACCCGGCTCAGGTTGTCGCTGCAGTTGTCGTGCCCAAAATAGCCATGGGTTTCGTAGTAGCGTGCCGCGCAGGCCAGGGCGAAGGAGTCGTGGCGGCCAACGGTGTCTTGCACCACTTCGAGCATCGGTTGCATCTGGCGGTCGAAAAACTTCGAAAACAGGCCCGGTAGCGGGTAAGCGCTGCCGTTCAGGGTGCGGGTCACGGTCTGGTCGAGGTCCAGCTCCAGGCCGCGATCCAGCGCCCTGTGGTCCAGCGCGACAAAGTCAGAGCATTGCCGGCCAGCCACATCCAGTACCTGCACGTACTGGCCCTTGGCGACGGTATAGCTGTGCGCCGTGCCGGGGCGCAGGGTGAATTCGTCGACCAGTTCAGCCAACGGCTCGGGCAGCGCGGGCAGCAGCAGGGCCGAGGGATTGGCCCGGGTCACCAACACCCGCAGTTCGCTGGGGCGGTACTGGCGGTCAACCGCGGTGGGTTCGGCGGGGGCGGCGATGAGCACCAGCCGTTCTGCCTCGGCAACCCACTGCTGCTGGTGTCCGGCCGGGCTGTCGGTGCCCCAGAGCAATGCCGGGTGCGGCAGGTTGTTAGCCTCAATGGCGCGTTTGCCCAGGGCTTGAGTGATCCGTCGGGCTTGCAGCGTGGGCTGGCTCAGTCGGGTGCGCAGGTAAGTGTTGGCGGCCGATGCGCTCAGCCCCCAATCGCTTAACGCGCTGGCACCTTGCGCATTGAGCGCCAGCAGCTCACACGGCTGCTGGCCTTCAAGGTCGATCACTTGCAGGCTGTCACCGGGTTGCAAGGCGATCAGGGTCAGGCCGCCCGCCACCACCCGGTAGCGCTCCAGATTGGGCGCCCGGGCAAACAACCCGGGCTCGTTGGGCCGGGAAATGCGTGGTGCATTCATTAACAGGCTCCCGGGTCAGCCGACCGACTTGATGGTGGTGGGCGGCTCGCCCAGATACGCCGCCATGGAGTCGTCCAGCGCATGCAGCCACGGCGTGTGGTGAGGCGGCGATTGGGTGCCGGTCATCAGCGAGCGGTACGACTTGTCGCGATAACCCATGATGTTTTCGGCTTTGTCATGCTTCCAGTGCAGGAAGGTTTGATTGACCGCCGCGATGTCGAAGCTCGGGTAGTCGGTGGCATCAACCAACTCCTGGATATACGCGCCCTGGAATTCGAACATCTGCTGGTTGGTTTCCAGGGTTTGTTCACGGGCCTGCCATTGCTGGCTGTCGGCGGTCCGCTGGGCGTGGTCGGGCAACTGGATGCGCCCCAAAATCACGTCGCGGGCGTACCAGGCCTGGGCGTCGAACATGTTGAACGAGTACCACTGATCTTGCATGCCGAGGTAGATCAGGCGCGGGTTGGGTTCCCAGAACACGCCCTTGTAGAGGTTCATCGGCCACAAGCGGTTGTCGGTCTTGAGGCTCAATTCGTCGGGCAGGAACGGGAAATGATGCTTGTAGCCGGTGCACAGAATCACCGCATCGATGTGCTTGCTGCTGCCATCGGCAAACCAGGCGCGGTTGTTTTCCAGGCGTTGCAGCTGCGGTTTTTCTTCCCAGTTGTCCGGCCAGGCATAGCCCATGGGCGCGGTGCGGTAGCAACTGGTGATGCTCCGTGCCCCGTATTTGTAGCATTGCGAACCGATGTCCTCGGCCGAGTAGCTGCTGCCGACAATCAGCAGGTCCTTGCCCTTGAACTCCAGCGCTTCGCGAAAATCATGGGCGTGCAGGATGCGGCCGGCGAATTGCTCGAAGCCTTCGAAGTACGGGACCTTGGGCGTAGAAAAGTGCCCGCAGGCGTTGATCACGTAGTCGAACTGCTCGCTGGTCAATGTGTCGCTGTTGTAGTCGTGGGCCTGCACGGTAAAGCGCTGGCTGGCCTCATCGAAAGTCACTTGGCGCACCGCATTGTTGAAGCGGATGTAGTCGCGCACTCCGGCTTTTTCGACCCGGCCCTTGATGTAGTCCCACAGCACTTCACGGGGCGGGTACGAGGCGATGGGGCGACCAAAATGCTCTTCGAAGGTGTAGTCGGCGAACTCCAGGCACTCTTTCGGCCCGTTCGACCACAGGTAGCGGTACATGCTGCCGTGCACCGGCTCGCCGTTTTCATCCAGGCCGGTGCGCCAGGTGTAGTTCCACATGCCGCCCCAATCGTTTTGCTTCTCGTAACACACCAGCTCGGGGATCTCGGCGCCCTTGTCACGGGCCGACTGGAAGGCTCGAAGTTGCGCCATGCCGCAAGGGCCGGCACCGATGATTGCCACGCGTAAGGTCATGATCGTGCCTCGGGTAAAAGGGGGAATCAGCGAAAGATCACTGTCTTGTCCTGGTTGATGAACACCCGGTGTTCCAGGTGGTACTTCAGCGCTTTGGAAAGGGCCACGGTTTCGGTGTCGCGGCCGATAGCGACCAGCGAGTCGGGCAGGTGGGTGTGATCAACGCGCTGGATTTCCTGCTCGATGATCGGCCCTTCGTCGAGGTCGCTGGTCACGTAGTGGGCAGTGGCGCCGATCAGCTTGACGCCACGGTCGTACGCCTGGTGATAGGGCTTGGCGCCTTTGAAACCGGGGAGGAACGAGTGATGAATGTTGATCGCCCGGCCTGACAGTTGCTGGCACAAGGTGTCAGACAGGATCTGCATGTAGCGGGCGAGCACCACCAGGTCAGTTCCGGTCTCGTCGACAATGCGCATCAGCTCGGCTTCCTGGCGGGCCTTGTTGTCTTTGCTGATCGGCAGGTAAATGAAGCGAATGCCTTCGCGTTCGGCCATGGCCCGCAGGTCCAGGTGGTTGGACACTACGGCGGTGATCTGCATGTCCAGTTCGCCCTTGCGGTGGCGGTACAGCAGGTCGGTCAGGCAATGGTCGAACTTGCTCACCATCAGCAACACGCGGGTGGGCTGACTGGAGCAGAACAGTTGCCACTGCATGTCAAAACCACCGGCCAGAGCGCCCAGCCCGGCACGCAAGGCGTCTATGTCACCGGTGACGCCGTTGTTGAAACGGAACACCGCACGCATGAAAAACTGCCCGGTGAACTCGTCGTCAAACTGCGCCAGTTCACTGATGTAGCACTGCTGGCGGGCCAGGCAGTCGCTGATCGCAGCAACGATGCCGGAGGTCGCCGGGCAGTTGATCTTGAGGATGTAATGTTCGGTCGAAGTGTTCATCAAAGGCTCCGAGGGTAAAAAAATGTGCGGATCAGCCTTTGGCCGTGCGCTTGGTTTTTTGCGGGTCGTCGAAGGGCAGGGCGTGGCTGGCGGCGCTGGCATTGAGGCTGCCGCGCACCTGCAACGGCGTGCCGGGGGTAGCGCAGTCGACGCTCAGGCGGGCTATCGCCATCGAGCGTTTGCTCAGGCGCGAGTACATGGCGCAGGTGATGACCCCGACCTGTTTGTCGCCTTGCCACAGGGTGTCGCCCGCCTCGGCGGGGCGTTCGCCGTCGAGCAGCACGCCAGCGATCTTGAAGCGCTCTTTGCCGCGTAAACGAAAGTGCTCTTCGGCGCCGCGAAACTCGCGTTTGTCAGGGGAGACGGTGAAGTCCAGGCCCATCTCCCACAGCGTGTCCCCGGCCTTTTGGTCGGCGAAGGGGTACATCTGCGAGTTGTCATACGGGAAGAACATCAGTGCGCTTTCGACCCGCAGCCAGTCCAGCGCGGTAAAGGCACACGGGATGATGCCCATGCCCGCGCCGTGCTCGACTATCGCGTCCCAGATGGCCGGTGCGTCGGCGGCCTTGCAGAAGATCTCGTAGCCGCGCTCGCCGGTGTAGCCGGTCCGGGAAATCATCACCGGGCGGTCAAACAGGCGGGTTTGCAGGTGGTGGAAGTACGGCAGCTGGCGAATGCCCGGCACGTATTCCGCCAGAAAATCTACCGCCAGCGGCCCTTGCAACGACAGGTCGTGCAGGTCGTCATCGAACAGCACCGCCACTTGCCGACCTTGCGCCGAACGCACGAGCATTTCGTAGCCGGTCCCTGCGCCGTGCACCACCATGAACGCGTTGGGCCCGGTGCGGTAAACGATGCAGTCATCGACGAACTTGCCTTCTTCGTCGAGCATCGAGGCGTACACCGACTTGCCGGGGTAGAGCTTGGCGATGTCGCGGGTGGTCGCCCATTGCAGCAGGCTCTCGGCATGCGGGCCGACGTAGTGGACTTTTTTCAGCCCCGAGACGTCCATCAAGCCTGCGCGGGTGCGGATCGCCTCATGGTGATCGGCCAGCGGGCTGGCATAGGTCCAGGCAGTGCCCATGCCGTTCCAGTCTTCGAGGTGGGAGCCGAGTGCGCGGTGACGCTCGGCCAGTGCAGAAATACGCCATGAATGTGCCATGTGAAAATCCTTGTCTGGAGGAAGGGGTCAGGAGGCAGAGGTCAACTCTGCGGATCGAATTGCGCCAGCCACTCGACCAGGGTCTGGCGGTAGCGGGTCATGCCCTTGTAGTCAGCAATCGGCTCGGGCAGGTCGCGCAGCACCCGGTGCAGGCGGCAACCCCAGCCGGGCTGGGTCACCAGTTCTTGCAGGCTGATCAGGTAGGTGCGAATGCTGAACATCACCGCGTTGCTGCGCGGAAGGCGCAGCATCACTTGCAGCTCGACGCGCAGGTGCACCTCCTGGCCGACGTTGTCAGCGGTGATGCGGCCGCGGTCGGCGCCCCATTCGTGAAAGGTCTCGGGTGATGAATCCAGGCGCGGCTTGATCGTCAGCGTCCAGTTCAGGCGCCTTACCGGCTGGCCTGTTTGCAGGTTGAGCAGGTATTTCAGGGCCCGTTCGAAAATGCCCATTTGATGGGCCATCGGCACCGGCGAATGCCACTGTTTGAAGCTCATGCCAGCGTCAAAGGCCAGCGACCAGTCGGCCGGGCTGGTGACGATGCCGGCGTCCATAAACAAGTCGTTGTCGCGTTGATCGAGCAGGGCGAAGTCGCCTTGCACCTGGCGCCCGATAAACTCCAGCGGTTCGCACGGCAAGCTGCTGGCGTCACCGAAAACAAAGTGCTGATCAATGTCCAGCAACAGGTTGCGCCAGTGCCAGCGCTCGCCGTCGCGATTGAGCACGAACCACTGCGGGTAATCGCCAGCAAGGCTTTCCATCAGCAGTTGCAGGGCATCCCAGGCGGCCACCTGCATGTGCGGCAGGACCAGATAGCGGCGCGGGTCTTTGTCCAGCACCTGGGCGCGTTCGGCCATTTCCGAGCGGTAGTGTTCGTCGATGTCGAACGCGCAGTGATAAATCGAACCAGGGTCACGGGAGGTGGCGGGTTCGATGTTCACCGAGTACAGGTAGCTGTCTTCGGTGAACGGGAAAGGAAAGCGGCGAATGGCGGCCGGGCTATTGCGAAAGCTGAAGTCGTCGCGGTAGCTGAGCACGGGGCTTGATGGGGTGATCATGGTCGACTCCTCCTAGAGATCCAGCGAGACGCAAGGGTGGCCGCGCGAGACGCAGGGCATTAAGAATTCGGCTTGCTCGGCGGGACTCAGAAAACTGTCGCGGTGCTCGATGACGCCACCGCTGTGGCGCACCTTGCATTGGCCGCACACACCGCCACGGCACAGGTTGGGCACGTTGAGCCCGGCAGCTTCCAGGGCTTCGAGCAGGCTTTGCTCGGCGCCGACCCGCAGTTGCCGGGCGCTGCGCAGCAGGTTCAGGTCAAACGGCTGGCCGGGCTGCGCTGCACTGAAGGCCTCCCAGTGCACCCGCTGTGCGGGCCAGCCGAGGGCGTTAGCCTGTTGGCGAACGGCATCGAGCAAGGGTTGCGGGCCGCAGCTGTAAACGTGGCTGCCCAGCGGTCGCTCGCGCAGGATGCGGTTCAGGTCGGGCCGTTGGGGATAGGTGTGCAGGCGCGTGCCAAGGCGCTGTTGCAACTCATCGACATAGGCATCGCTCTGGCCCTGGCGATACACGTAGTGCAATTCGAAGTTTGCCTGGCGCTGCTCCAGGGCCGCGATGTAGGCCATGAACGGGGTGATGCCGATGCCTCCGGCAATCAATATGTGCAGGCTGGCGGTCGAGTGCAGAGCAAACAGGTTGGCCGGGGCCGACAGTTGCAGGGTGTCGCCCACCTGCACCTCGCGGTGCAGAAAACGCGAGCCGCCGCGTGAGTGTTCTTGCAGGCGCACGGCAATCCGGTAGTGGCGGTTGTCGGCCGGATCGCTGGTCAGCGAATAGGCATTGCGCAACGTGCCTGTGGCCAACGGTAAATGGACTTGCACATGGCTGCCGGGGGAGAACGCGGGCAAGTGGCCCGAGCATGGCGTGAAGGTGAACTCGCGCACGGCTTGAGTGAGCATCCGCGTGGCGCTGACCTGTACCTGGAGCGGGCGACTCATGAGTGCGCTCCTGCATACGGCTGGTCCGGGTTGCGGCACACGCCGATGTAGGCGCCCAGCCGCCGGGAAAAATGCTCGCGCACTTCCAGCTCGACGTCACAGCCCAGGCACGCCAGTTGCGCGGTGGGCGAGGCGGCCTGGAGCAGGCCGCAATGCACGCAATACACCTGGCGCGGGCCGCTGAGGGTATGGCTGAGGTCGATTTCCTGTTCTTCGAGCCCGGCGTCGCGGGCCAGACCGTGGATGCGCCACATAAACGCCTCGTCGCCCATCACGTAGAGGTGGCTGCCCACCGTGGCGCTGCCCAGAAGCTGTTGCAGGCGTCGGGCAAAGTCCGGGTGCTCGGCGTTCAACACCTGAGCCGGCTCCAGCTCGCAGACAAAGGGCGCACTGGCTGCAGTGCTTTGCATGACCACGAGGTGCTGGCGGGCATTGGCGCCAAGGGGCGCCGCCTGATAGCGCGGCAGGCTGTGGCGTTGCTCGAGGGCGGCATTGAGGCTATCCGTCATGTGGGCTGTCCTGGCTGATCCACCCCGAGTAACAGGGCGAAAGTGGCGTTTTGTGTTTCCTGTTGGGGAAGATAGTTTCCTAAGGGGAAAATCTTCTCAATCTGGCCAAAGGGCTACCTCTTTGGAGATAAGCCAAGCGTGGCGGGCCTCCGGGGCACGGAAGTTGCTCGTGTTTGCGTGGGTTCACAGGGAGTTAACGAGAGTGCAAACACGATCGCGATGGTGGCCGCTCTGGTTGGGGCGTGTCCGCCCTGAACAGGCAAGCAGCGTGCGCAAGCTGCTGATCGAACTGCCCTTGAGTCAGTTGCACGTGGACAGTGCCGTGAGCGATTTTTTGGACCGTTTTGAAGCACTGCTACCGATGGCCAGGCTTGATCTGATGCTCGCCGAGGAGGGGCCGCAGACTGCGCACTGCGGTGTGCTCAAGCGTTGCCCGGCAGTGGCCGGTTGCCCCTTGCTCGATCACCCGGCAACTGACACCGCGCATGCCTGCGTCCCGTGTCGGCGGCGTGGCGTGCAGCGGTTGTTGTGTGCCACGGCTGCCGCCGCCGATGTGCCGTCGGGCTGGCTGTTGCTGGACACCCCGCGGGCGGCCGATGGCAGTTGGCGCCAGTTGTTGAACGAAGTTGCCCAGGGGCTCAGCGTCACCCTGCGCGTGCGCGGCTACAGCCGTGAGCAACAGCGCAAGCAGGCCACCTCGCAGCACGCGGCCCTGGCCCGCGAGCTGCACGACTCCGTGGCCCAGCAGTTGGGTTATCTGTCGTTTCAGGCGCGGGTGCTGCACGCGCAGATCAACACGCCTGAGCAGGCGGGCGCGGTACTCCAGGAACTGCGCAGCGGTTTGAGCCAGTTACAGCGCCAGGTGCGTGAACTGATTACCAGCGCCCGCCTGACCATGGACGGGCGCTCGTTGCGCCAGGCCCTGGCAGACTCGGTGGCAGAGTTTTCCCGGCGTTGCATCATCGTCTTCGAGCTGGATAACCGGCTGGCCGACAACGCCTTGAGCGCGGAAACCGAATTGCAGGTGCTGCAGATCATCCGCGAGGCGCTGGCCAATGCAGTGCGCCACTCGCACGCGCGGCATGTGCGCATTGAACTGCGGCAAAGCCAGGGCGGCGAGGTATCGGTGTCAGTCGAAGACGACGGCATCGGCCTGAGCCCTGCATCCGGTGAAGAAAACCATTTTGGTCTGGCGATCATTCGTGAGCGGGCGGCCAGCATTGGCGCACGTTTGAGCATCGACGCCAACCGCCCGCACGGGGTGCGTGTGCACCTTGCGCTGGTCGGCCATCCAGACGTGCCAGAGGGGAGTTTCGATGCAGAGCACCACCTTATTGCTGATCGATGATCATCCGCTGTTTCGCAAGGGCCTGGCGCAGCTGTTCAGTGCCAGTGACGACTTCGAAGTGGTCGGGCAGGCTGCCAGTGGGCGCGAGGGCATCAACCTGGCCGTCAGTCTGGCGCCGCAGCAAGTCCTGCTGGATTTGCACATGCCCGGCCTGAGCGGCTTGCAAGTGCTCGACGAACTGCGCCAGTTGCGCCTCGAGTGCCAGATCGTGGTGCTGACTGCGTCCATGGACCGTAGCGAGTTGCTCAGTGCCTTGCGCTTGGGCGCCAGCGGTTATGTGCTCAAGGAAACCGAACCCGATGCCTTGCTGGCCTACATGCGCAATTGCAACAAGGGCGCGATTGTTCTGGATTCCACCTTGATTGCTTTGCTTGCCGATCAAAACGAGGCGGTGAGTGCGTGCGATCCGTTGGACACAAGTCACCTGACCGAGCGCGAAGGCCAGACTCTGGCGCTGATTGCGGCGGGCATGAGCAATAAACAGATCGGCCGCAAACTCGGGATCAGCGACGGCACGGTGAAGATCTACGTGAAGAACCTGCTGCAAAAGCTCAGCCTGCACTCACGCCTCGAACTGGCGGCGTGGGTGCATAACGGTGCATCGAACCGGTCCGAGGAGCGTCATTAAATGATGGAACGACGAGAAACACAGCCGCAGGTGCCGTCGTGGACGCTGATGGATGGTTTTGCGGCGGCGCTGCTGGAGCTGCGCGACAACGGGCAAATCGTTCATTTCAACCGGGCCTGGGTCGAGTTGATGGACCAGCCGTCGGCGCAGCGCAACCTGATCGACTACGTACACCGTGAAGACCGCTCGTTATGGCGTCAGGCCCTTCTGGAGTTGCAACGGCGCCCGGCCACCACGTTCAGTCAGCGCTTGCGCTTTGTTCATCCCTCAGGCGAATTGCGCTGGCTGGAGGTGAGCCTCAAGCGTGGGCCTGGCGGGTTCTATCTGGTGGCAGGCGACGTCACCGCACACAAACGCCGCGAGATTGCCCTGCAAGCCAGCCAGCGCAGCAGTGCCAGCTTGCTCGACAGCATGCCGGGGTTGATCTATCGCGGGCGCAACAACCGCGACTGGACCATGGAATTTGTCAGCGCCGGGTGCTTGCGCCTGACCGGCTACCCGCCAGAGCGTCTGGTGGACAACCATGAGTTCACCTACAACAGCTTGATCCTGGAGCAAGACGCTGATTACGTCTGGCGCGAAGTGCAATACGCCCTGACGCGTTGCGAACCGTTTGAATTGAGCTATCGCATTCGCTGCGCGGATGGCGCGATCAAAAAAGTCTGGGAGAAGGGCGTGGGCATCTATGCCGATACCCGCGAAGTGCTGGGCATCGAAGGCGCGATTTTCGAACGAGGCACTTAAGGGGCTCGTCTACAACACCGTGCTGCCGCGCAGCAAACAGGCCACTGTAGTCGCTGACGAGGCACGAAGGCTGCGAACGGCTGCGTTCAGCCGTAAAACCATCACCTGCGTTCGGCCAGCGTGGTTTAGCGGGGCCTCTTAGATCAAAAGATCGCGAGCCAGCTCGCTCCTATAGGTGAAGGTGTTACAGAGCTACGAGCGGCGCGGTTCGCTGTTGACCATCTCGCGCATCAGCGCCAGGTAGCGGCTGGCGCCTAATCCCAGCGGGCGGTTTTTGACCCAGACGATGTCGACCCACAAGCGCATCTGGCTGGCCATGTTGTCAAACACCACCTCGGTCAGGGCTCCGGTTGCAATCAAGGGTTGCACCAACGGTCGCGGTAACCACGCCCAGCCAACCCCGGCTTGTACCAGATCAAGGGTCGCCAGGTAGCTGTCGCTCAGCCACACGCGGCGTGACAGCACCACCCGCGGGTCGGAGCCGGTGGGCTCGTCGGTGGCGACGATAATCTGCCGGGTGTTGACCAGCTCTTCTTCACGCAGCGGGCTTTTCTGCTCGCCACCCGCCGGGTGGTCTGGCGACACCACGGCCACCAGCAACTGGCTGCCGGCCTCGAGAAAGGTTTCGCGCTCATCAATACCCGGACGCTCAAAAACCAGCGCCAGTTGCACCGTGCCCTCGTGCAGCATACGGATGGCCTGGGACTGCGAAGCCGAGCGGATCTCGATTTCCAGGGTGGGAAATTCTTTGGCCAGCGTCGCCAGCGGGCGACTCCAGACCCCGGTTTGCAGCTCCGGGGCCATGGCCACGATAAAGCGTTGCTCCAGCCCTTGATGCAGTTGCAATGCGTGGGCATCGAGCAAGTTCAATTGGCTGGCGACCTGCCTGGCCTGCGGCTCCAATGCTCTGGCAGCGGGTGTGGGGATGGCTTTTCGGGTCGAACGGTCGAACAGCAGCAGGTCCAGTTCGGCCTCCAGTTGTGACACCGCCATGCTCACCGCCGAGGGCACGCGCCCGAGCTTACGCGCTGCCGCAGAAAACGAACCGCTGTCGACGACGGCAAGGAATACCTTGAGTGTTTCGCTGGTGAAGGCCATGGGTTGTCAGTTTTGTTGATGATAATCGTCTTTTTTTATCAGCTTTATGAACCTAAATTCCAGTCCCATCACAACCGCAGGTGGAGCGCAGCATGTTCAACGCGAATGATCAGGGGCGCGTCGCGCTCGTCAGTGGCGCCGGTAGCGAACGGGGTATCGGCATGGCCATTGCCCGCAGGCTGGGGGCGGCCGGGGTCAAGCTGATCATTACTGCCAGCAGCGCGCGCATTGCTGAGCGGGTCGCAGAGCTGCGCGCAGAAGGCTTTGACGCCCACGGCCGGGTCGCAGATCTGACCGATGAAACTCAGGTGCGTGAGCTGGGGCAATGGGCCGAAAGCCTCTGGGGGCGCATCGATATTCTGGTGAACAACGCCGGCATGGCCATGCAAGGCAGCCCGGAACCGTTCAGTGAACTGGCGAGCATGGATTTGTACACCTGGAACCTGTCGCTGGCGCGTAACCTGACCAGCGCTTTTTTGCTCACCCGCGCCGTGTTGCCGGGGATGAAAGCCCGTGGCTACGGGCGCATCGTCAATATCAGCTCGACCACCGGCACGCGTGGCAGCAACCCTGGCGAGTCGGCTTACAGCGCGGCCAAGGCCGGCATGCTCGGAATGAACATGGGGCTGGCCCTGGAAGTGGCCAGCCACGGCATTACCGTCAATGCGGTGGCCCCCGGCTGGATCGCCACCGGCTCCAGCACGCCCGAAGAAGCAGAAGCCGCACGCTACGTGCCCATAGGCCGTGCAGGCGACCCGCGAGAAGTGGCCAGCGCCGTGGCGTTTTTGGCGTCATCCGAGGCCAGCTATATCACCGGCGAAGTGCTGGTGGTGGATGGCGGTAATTGTCTGATCGAAAACAAGGCGCCCTGAATGTCTGAGTCCACCATTTCAGTGCTGGTGACCGGTGCCGCAGGCGGCGTCGGGCGGGCGCTGGTTGAGCATTTTAGGAAGCAGGGCTGCAAGGTCTTCGCCACCGATCTCACGGCTTTAGAGGTTGACTGCCAAGCCGATATTCGCCGCCCCGCAGCGTGTAAAGCGGTGGTTGCCGCTGCGGTGGCGGCCATGGGGCGTCTGGATGTGCTGATCAACGCCGCCGGTGTCTGGCGTGAAGGCCCGGTAGAGGAATGCAGCGAAGAAGACTTTGATCTGGTGCTGGATGTGAACCTCAAGGGCACTTTTTTTATGTGCGCTGCGGCCATCCCGTATTTAAAAGAATCTGAAGGCAGCATCGTGAATATTTCCAGCGATGCCGGTCGCCAAGGCAATAAAAACGCCGCCGCGTATTGCGCCAGTAAAGGCGGGGTGACGTTGCTGAGCAAAACTCTGGCGCTGGACTTGGCGCCCTTTGGCGTGCGTTGCAACGCGATTTCCCCCGGCGATATCGAGACCCCGATGCTCAGGTTTCAGGCCGATCAATACGGCCAGGGCGATACACAAGGCTATTACCGGGCCTTGCTGGACAAGTACCCGCAGGGCGCGCGTGCGCGTTTTATTCAGGCGCAGGAAATAGCCGAACTGGCGTTTTTCTTGAGCCAGCCCGGTGCGCGCTCGATCACCGGCGCCGATCTGGCCATCGATTGCGGCCTCTCGGCTGGCAACTAACAACAACACGCAGCAAAAAGGACTTAAGCATGTCGATCAGTGGAATTAGCGAAGCAGCAGTTGAAGCGTTCGCAGCGGCCGAACGCGAGCGTTTTATCCAGAACAACCCCAAGTCGATTGCGCTGGCAGAGCGGGCCCGGGCCAACCTGTATAACGGCGTGCCCATGCACTGGATGAGTGACTGGTCAATGCCCACGCCGCTGTTTGTGCAGCAGGCCAAAGGCGCACGTTTCACCGATGTGGACGGTCATGAATACGTCGATTTTTGCCTGGGCGATACCGGCAGCATGTTCGGGCATTCCCCCGAGCCGATTGCCCGCGCCATGGTCGAGCAAGCCAACAGAGGCCTTACCACCATGCTCCCCGGCGAAGATGCGGTGGTCTGCGGCGAATTGCTAGCCGAGCGCTTTGGCTTGCCGTATTGGCAGGTGACTGCGACGGCCACCGATGCCAACCGCTACGTGGTGCGCTGGGCGAGGGCCATCACCCAACGCAAGACACTGCTGGTGTTCGACGGCTGCTACCACGGCACCGTGGATGACGTGATGGTGCGTCATCGCGAGGGCGCTACGGTGCATCGTTCCGGGCTGGTCGGCCAGGCCTACGACCTGACCCAGTTCAGCCGCTCGATCCCGTTCAATGACGTCGACGCCCTTGAGGCGGCGCTGGCGCAGGGCGATGTTTGCGCGCTGTTGTGCGAACCGGCGATGACCAATATCGGCATGGTCCTGCCCACTGACGGCTTTATGCAAAAGTGCCGTGAACTGACGCGCCGCTATGGCAGCCTGCTGATCATCGATGAAACCCACACCATCTCCACCGGCATGGGCGGTTGTACCCGCCTGTGGGACTTGCAGCCGGACTTTTTTGTGGTCGGCAAACCGATTGCAGGGGGCGTGCCCTGCGCGGTATTCGGGTTTACCCAAGAAGTCGCGACGGGGATGCAGGCCGTGCAACAACAAAACGCTGAGCAAAGCACCGGGCATGGCCACAGCGGCATGGGCACGACCCTGTCAGCCAATGCCCTGGCCATGCATTGCATGCGCGCCAATTTGCAGGAGGTCATGACCGAACAGGCCTACCGGCACATCTTGCCGTTGGCAGCCGACCTGGCCCAAGGGCTGCGGGGCGTGTTTAAACAGCACGGCCTGCACTGGTCGGTGACGGAGTTGGGCGCACGCTGCGAGTTCCAGTTCTGTGCCACGCCCCCCAAAACCGGCGCGCAAGCCGAGGCAGCGTTCCATGACAGCCTGCAAATGGCCTTGCACCTGTACCTGATCAACCGCGGGATCCTCATCACGCCGTTCCACAACATGACCCTGTGCTGTCCGTCCACCAGCGCGGCGGATGTCGAACGTTTAATTGGCGAACTGGATCAGGCGCTTAGCACCTTGCTGGCGCTGCCGGGTGCCCGCGTCGCCACTCACGAGGTTTGATATGCAATTTGCCGATAGAAAAGAAGCTGAAGCCTTTTTGGCTGCGAACCCGCAAGTGCGCAGCATCGAGCTGTTCCTGATCGACGCCAACGGCGTGCCGCGTGGCAAGTTGTTGCACCGCGATGAGCTGCTGGCCATTTACGACAACGGGCGACCGCTGCCCAGTTCGATTCTGGCGTTGACCCTTCTGGGTGAAGACGTTGAAGGCACCGGGCTGGTCTGGGACGTGGCCGACGCAGATTGCTGGACATACCCGTTGCCCGGCAGCCTGACCGTGCAACCCTGGCGCACCACGCCGACCGGCCAGTTGCAGGTGAGCATGCACCCCGAACAGGGCTTGCCAGCGGCCCCGGCTGATCCCCGGCATGTGCTTGCGCAGACCATTGACCGGCTCAAGGCCGACGGTTACCACCCGGTGATGGCGGTTGAGCTGGAATTTTATTTGCTCGACCGCCAACGTGACGCCAATGGCCGCCCGCAACCTGCATTGCAAGCCAATGGCGTGCGCCCGCAGGCGCCGCAGGTGTACGGGATTTACGAGCTGGAGCAGCTACAGCCGTTTCTGGACGACCTGTATGCCGCCTGCGAAGCGCAAGGCTTGCCGGTGCGTACGGCGATTTCCGAGTACGCGCCCGGTCAGGTCGAGCTCACCCTTGAGCATCGTTTCGACGCACTGCAGGCCATCGATGAAGGCGTGCGCTACAAACGATTGGTCAAAGGGGTGGCCAACAAGCACGGGCTACAGGCTTGTTTTATGGCCAAGCCGTTCAGCGATCAGGCGGGCAGCGGTTTGCACCTGCACGTGAGTCTGGCCGATGAACAGGGGCATAACCTCTATGCCAGTGATGACCCGCACGGTACGCCGCTGCTGCGTCACTCCATCGGCGGGATGATGCACACCCTGACGGACTCGCTGGCGATCTTTTGCCCTCATGCCAACTCGTACCGGCGCTTTCAGGCCAGCAGTTATGCGCCATTGGCCAAGAGTTGGGGGGTGAACAACCGCACCGTGTCATTTCGCGTACCCGGTGGCCCTGCGCAGAGTCGGCACATCGAACATCGCATCTGCGGCGCCGACGCCAACCCGTATCTGGCGGCGGCTGCGTTGCTGGCAGGGATCCATCTCGGCATTCGTCAGCAGATCGATCCGGGGGCGCCGATTGTAGGTAATGGCTATGAGCAGGCGACTGACTTTCTGCCCACCGACTGGCTCACTGCGCTGTTGGCACTGGAGCGCTCAAGCTGGGCACGGGAAGCGTTGGGGGAGGGGTTTATCAAGGTCTACCTGGCGATCAAGTGGCAGGAGTACCGGCTGTTCAACGCTGAAGTGGGTGAGCAGGACTGGCGCTGGTATTTGACCCACGTTTGAACCTTGCAAAACCTGTAGTCGCTGCCGAGAAACGAGGCTGCGTTGGGTTGCGAAGCGACCCCTCTGAAGGCGGTCCTGCGGCCCGCATCGCAGCCTCGTGCCTCGTCAGCGACTACGTCTTTTAGCTTTTTACGCTGTTGCCGATCTGCCAGACGTATTTGGGTTCGATGCCGTTGACCACCCAGTCGCCGATGATCCGCGCCTTGAAGATCCACGGGTTATGCGAAGCGGCGGTGCGGGCATTACGCCAGTGACGGTCCAGCGATTTGTTGATGCTGACCCCCGAGGCACCTAGTGCATTGAACAGGTCGGTGGTTGCCCGCAGTACCAGTTCCGAGACCACGACCTGAGCCTTGGACGTTTCAATTTCGGCGTCGATATTGGCCTGGCGTTCGGCTTCGGCATCGTTGGCAAAACGCGCAAGGTAAGCGCGCTGCAGCGGTTCGGCCGAGCGCAGGGTGGCCGCTTCGGCGGCGTAGATCTGTGCCGAGATTTGCCCCACCACCTGCTGTATTTGCGGGTCGCCGTGCGTGGTATCGGCAGAGCCCTGGCTGAACACGCGCTTGCGGGTGCGCACTTCATGGGCCACATCGCGCTCCACGGCACGACCAATCCCGGCCAGTACTGCCAGCAAGACCAACTGATAAAACGCGGTCTGGTATTTGAAGCGGGTTTCGAACGGGATCACCTGCTCGGCGCTCAGCGGTACCTCGACATACAGCGACGTGCCGCTGCCGGTGGTGCGCTGGCCAAAGCCGTCCCAGTCATCGCTGTGGCTGACGCCTGAGTGACGGGCGTCGACGATGGCAATCACATCGGCGCCGTTGTCCGAGCGCTGCGCGTAGACGTCCACCCAGTCGGCAAAAATGCTGCCGGTGCTGTAATACTTGGCGCCGTTGAGCACAAAATTCTCGCCTGCCGGGCGCACTTTGGTGATGACCTCGCCGATTTTAACCGCGCCGATTTCGGTCCAGCCGTTACCCACCAGATCCCCCGCTACAAAACGCGCAAACCAGGCATCCCGCGCCGGGCTTGGCGGAGCATTGAGGCGGTCTTCGACAAAGGCAAAATGGCCACGCAGCGATTGCACAATGTTCGAGTCGGCCTCAGCCAGTTCAATCAGCAACTGGAACAACTGGCTGATTGAAGCCCCCGCGCCGCCGAACTCCACGGGCACCCGAACGGCGCCAAAACCGGCTTCTTTCAGCCAGCGGATTGGCTCAAAAGGCAGGTCGCGTGCCTGCTCGCGCTCCACCGTCCCGGCGGCGATTTGCCGGAACAGTGGGCGAAAACGATTGGCCAGCGTTTCGTAGTCGGTGCCGACGGACAAAGGGTTTTGACTCATAACAATGCTCCTGCATAAATAAAGGTCACTGGCATGTCCGTTGCACAGTCTGTGCCGTTAAATCGCAAGCCGATAATTCGGGCGTTTGGTGCTTTTTTGTCAGCTCAACTGTTGGCGTTGCAACAGTGGATTAACACGTTGTACGCCAATCCAACAGCACCGCTCCGGGCTTGCCTTGCGATCTTTTTTTTAAGATCAAAAGATCGCGAGGCAAGCTCGCTCCTACAGGTATGTGTTGCTATGGCAACTGTTGCTTAGCCAACAGCAAGTGGACAGATTGCACGTGAGTTGTTGTTATCTGTTCAACGTTAAATTTAATAACTATCTGATTTATAACGATATTTAAAAACGGCACGACCTGTGCAATGGGGACTTCAGTGTTTTCCACTGGATTGGAGTCTGCCCATGAGCATTTCTGTATCACCCCCTGCCAAGGCCCATGTGATCGCCTCGGATGCCGAGGCCATCGAGATCGCCAAAGCCCTGGCGGTGCGTTTTGCTGAAGAAGCCTCGGTGCGTGACCGGGACCGGCGTTTGCCGGTGGCCGAGCTGGATCTGTTTGCCGCCAGTGGCCTGTGGGGCATTACGGTGCCCAAGGCCTACGGTGGGGCCGGGGTGTCGTATGTCACCGTTGCTGAGGTGATCAAGATCATTTCGGCTGCCGACTCATCATTGGGGCAAATCCCGCAAAACCACTTGGGCGTGCTGGATATCCTGCTGCACACCGGCAGCGAAGAGCAAAAGCGTTACTACTACGGCAAAGCCCTGGAGGGCTGGCGTTTCGGCAACGCGTTTTCTGAATCCAAGAGTAAGAATGTCGGCGCCTTTCAGACCCGAATCCGCTTTGAAGACGAGCATGCCGTGGTCGACGGTGAGAAGTTTTACTGCACTGGCGCACTGTTCGCCCATATCGTCCCGGCGGTGGGCGTGGATGAACAGAATCGTCCCTTTATCGCCTTCGTCGAGCGCGACAATCCGGGGCTGACCATCATTGACAGTTGGGACGGTTTCGGCCAACGCACCACCGCCAGTGGTGGTGCGGTACTGGCAGGCGTGCGCGTGCCATTGAGTGCCGTGATCCCGGCGTACAAAGCCTTTGAAGAGCCCACGGCAGACGGTCCGATCTCGCAAATCATTCAGGCGGCAGTGGACACCGGCATTGCCCATGGCGCCTTTGAACAGGCGCTGATTCATGCGCGGTTGTCCCGCCCGTGGGTCGACAGCCAGCTGGATCACGGCTGGCAAGACCCTTACACGATTGCCGCCATTGGCGATTTGCAATGGCGTCTGCACGGCACCGACGCGATTCTGGCCAAGGCCGGGCGGGCCATTGATCACGCGTTGCGCTCGCCCAGCGAAGAGAGCGTGGCTGAAGCCTCGGTGATTGTGGCTCAGGCCAAAGTGCTTTCAGCCGAGATCGCCTTGCTCGCCAGCAGCAAGCTGTTCGAGCTGGCCGGTACGCGCTCGGTGCTCGGCAAACACAACCTCGACCGCTTTTGGCGCAACGCCCGAACTCACACCCTGCATGACCCGGCGCGCTGGAAATACCACCTGATCGGCAATCGTCTGCTCAACGGCATCCTGCCTCCACGCCATGCCTGGAACTGATAGAGGACTCACCACCATGAACAGCCCGGCAATCGCTTTGCCCAACCAGCTTGCAGCAGCGGCCGAAGACCTGCGTCTGGCCCGACAAGGCCTGGAGCAGACCCTCACATTCGTTCGCGAACAGGCCCAACCGTGGGCGCTCAGCGGCTTAAGCAAGGCCGTGGACGACCCGTACATCATCGGCAAGTTTGGCGACCTGAATATTCGCCTCGACGTGGCCGAAGCCCTATATCTGCGTGCGCAACACTTTGTTGGCCCGGCTGCCGAGACCCTGGTGGCGACGGCCGAAGCCGTGCTCGCCAGCGCCGAAGCGTTGCAGGCGGTGGGCAACGTGCAGCAAGAACTCACTGGCAGCCGTTCACCGTCGCCTTCTCTGGAAGGCCGCGAACCCTTGCGCTGGCAGGCCCGGATTATTGGTAACTACCGTTTGAACGGCGTCATACCGCCTCAGCTTCAGGAGTAAACAGATGTCCCGTGAAATTCGTCTCAACGCTTTCGACATGAACTGTGTGGGCCACCAGTCGCCCGGCCTGTGGGCGCACCCGCGTGATCGTTCGTGGCAATACAAGGACCTGGAATACTGGACCGATCTGGCAAAAATCCTCGAGCGCGGCAAGTTTGACGGCTTGTTTATCGCCGACGTGCTGGGTATTTACGATGTTTATCGCGGCAACGGCGAGGCGGCGATTCGTCAGGCGGCGCAAGTGCCGGTCAATGACCCGCTGCAACTGATTCCACCCATGGCGATGGTCACTGAGCATTTGGGGTTTGGCCTGACTGCGTCGTTGTCGTTTGAGCATCCGTACCCGTTCGCCCGTCGTCTGTCCACGCTTGATCACCTGACCAAGGGCCGTGCCGGCTGGAACATCGTGACCTCATACCTGGAAAGCGGCGCCAAGAATCTCGGGCAGAAAACCCAGACAGCCCACGACTCGCGCTACGACTTCGCCGAGGAATACCTGGAAGTTTGCTACAAACTCTGGGAGGGCAGCTGGGAAGACGGCGCGATCCTGCGTGACCGTGAGCGCCGGGTGTTCAGTGATCCGAGCAAGATTCATGAGATCCAGCATGTCGGCGAGCACTTCCAGGTGCCCGGCATTCACCTCTGTGAGCCATCGCCGCAGCGTACGCCGGTGTTGTACCAGGCCGGAGCCTCCAGCCGTGGCAAGCAGTTTGCCGCTGAACATGCCGAGTGCGTGTTTGTGGCATCGCCGTCCAAGGCCTTGTTGAAAAAGACCGTGGCTGATATTCGCCGTCGTGCTGCCGAGGCGGGCCGTGACCCGTCGAAAATCCTGATTTTCAACCTGCAAACGGTGATCGTCGGTGAGACCGACGCCAAGGCCAAAGCCAAGTTCGAAGAGTACAAAAGCTACGTCAGCTACGAAGGGGCGATGGCCTTGATTTCAGGCTGGACCGGTATCGACTTCAGCCAGTTCAAGCCTGACGAGCCGCTCAAGCACGTGCACACCAACGCCATTCAATCGGCAGTGGAAACCTTCTCGACTGCCGACCCGAACACCATCTGGACGCCAAATGCGCTGGCCGACTGGGTGGGTATCGGTGGTTTTGGCCCGTTGTTTGTCGGCGGCCCGGAAACCGTGGCCGACCTGCTTGAAGAGTGGGTGGCCGAGACCGACGTCGACGGGTTCAACCTGGCTTATGCCGTGACCCACGAAACCTTTATCGACGCGGTGGAGTTGCTGGTACCTGAGTTGCAAAAGCGCGGGGTGTACAAAAAGGAATATGCGCCGGGTACATTGCGCGAGAAACTGTTTGGCGAGGGCCCGAAACTGGCGGATTGGCACCCCGGTGCCGGCTACCGTAACCTCGGCGAACTGAACCGGGCGCGTGAAAAAGAACGTGCGTGATGAGCTGTTTTCAAAAGAGAGAATACCCATGAGTGAGCCACAAGGCGGACAGGCAACGCCTGCCATCCGCGAGGCCGATGTGTTGATTGTTGGCGGTGGCCTGAGCGGCACCTTGCTGGCCATGCAATTGCTGCGTTTGCCGGGTGCCCGGAATATCGTGCTGGTCGAGCCGCGGGTCGAACTGGGGCGGGGCGAGGCTTACAGTGCCACAGAACTTGGGCACACCCTGAACGGCAATGCGGCGCGCATGAGCATTGACCCGGACGATGCCGACGATCTGACGCGTTGGCTCAAAGCGCATATTGCAAGTGGTGGCTGGCCTGAGTCGGCGGTGCAGGACGTGCCGGTCGAGCACCTGTTCCCGCCACGCGGGCTGTTTGGCCAGTATGCCCAGCAGCGGCTGGCCGAAGCATTGGCCACCGGTTCGGCGCAAGGCTCAAGCCTGACCCATGTGCGTGACGAAGCCATCGACCTGCAAACCGAGCAAAATCGGGTTCAGGTGACCCTTAAGGACGGTCGTCAGTTGCAGGCGGCGGTGGCCGTGTTGGCCACCGGCATGTTCCCGGCCGCGCGTACGGCGCAGCGCCAGTCCAGCGGCCTGAACGCGGCCGCGCTGGACCCTTGGGATGTTCAGGCATTGCGCGGTTTGCCGGTGGATGCACGGGTGCTGATCATTGGCTCCGGGCTGACCATGGTCGATGCGCTTGAGTCGTTGAATCGGGCCGGGCATCGAGGCTCCATCGAGGTATTTTCACGGCACGGCCTGTTGCCGCACGTACGGCGTCAGCCACCGGCCTGGGAAGACTTTTTGACCCGGGACCCGCAGATTCGCAGCCCGTTGCAATTGCTCCGAGCGTTGCGTCGCCAGTGTGAGCTGGCCGAGGCGGCGGGCATTGACTGGCAGGCACCGCTGGACACCGTGCGCGTGCATATCGGTCGGTTGTGGAGCCAGGCCAGTGATGTTCAGCGCCGCCAGTTTGTGCGCCATGTGCGGCCGTGGTGGGAAAGCCATCACCACCGTTCCCCGCCGCAGGGTAATGCCTTGTTGGAGCAACTGTTGGGGGAAGGGCGCTTGACCATCAATGCCGCGTCACTGCAGGGCGTGGAGGTCAGCGCTGACGGGCGTCCACGGGTTCACCTGCGCTATCGTGGGCAGGCGCAGGTGAGGGTGGTTGAAGGGGATGGCCTGATCAATTCCACCGGCATTGAATACGACTGGCGTCGGGTCGATAAAGCCTTGCCGCGTCAGTTGTTGGAGCGGGGTTTGATTCGTGCAGGCAACCTGGGCCTGGGTATCGCCGCTGATCCGTCAGGGGCTGTGCTCAACGCACAGTCGGAACCGGCGAAACGCCTGTTTGCCATGGGGCCGCCGTTGCGTGGCGAATGGTGGGAAAGTACCGCCGTGACCGATGTGGCCTTGCAGGCCAAGGCGTTGGCTGCGCGGTTGGCTGAACGCGGGTTGTAACGGCTTCACTCTTTTGGTGGGAACGGGCTTGCTCGCGATAGGGCGCACGCGGACGTCAATGACACCGCGTTGTCTGTATCGCGAGCAAGCCCGCTCCCACCGTCAAAAGAGTGGGTTATTCAGCCGTTGACGGTTTTTCCCATAGGTTGATCCCGCCTTCCTGGGCAAAGCGGTCGATTTCGGCCAGTTCTTCTGCGCTGAACGCCAGGTTCTGCAACGCACCGACGTTTTCGACAATTTGCTCGGGGCGGCTCGCGCCAATCAGTGCCGAGGTCACGCGCGGGTCACGCAGGGTCCAGGCCAGTGCCAGTTGGGCCAGGCTCTGACCGCGGCGTTTGGCGATCTCGTTGAGCGCGCGTACATGGGCAATGTTGCTTTCAGACAAGTGCTTGCTCTGCAACGAACCACCACCCGGGCGATTGACCCGCGCATCAGCCGGAATGCCATTGAGGTACTTGTCCGTCAGCAAACCCTGCGCCAGCGGAGTGAAGGCAATCACCCCGGTGCCGAGTTCTTCGGTGGTGTCCAGCAGGTCTTTTTCCACCCAGCGGTTCAACAGGTTGTACGCAGGTTGGTGGATCAGCAGCGGTACTTTCCACTCTTTGAGCAGCGCCGCGATTTCACGGGTTTTGACCCCGGAGTACGACGAAATCCCGATGTATAGCGCCTTGCCTTGTTGTACGGCGGTGGCCAGGGCGCTGGCGGTTTCTTCCAGCGGGGTGTCCGGATCGAAGCGGTGCGAGTAGAAAATGTCGACATAGTCCAGGCCCAGGCGCTGCAGGCTCTGGTCAAGGCTGGCGAGCACGTACTTGCGTGAGCCACCGCCCTGGCCGTAAGGGCCGGGCCACATGTCCCAACCGGCTTTGCTGGAGATGATCAGCTCATCGCGATAGTGCTTGAAGTCTTCGCGCAGCAAACGGCCAAAATTGATCTCGGCACTGCCATAGGGCGGGCCGTAGTTGTTGGCGAGGTCAAAGTGGTTGATGCCCAGGTCGAAGGCGGTACGCAGCAGGGCGCGCTGAGTGTCGATGGGCGTGCTGTCGCCAAAATTGTGCCACAGCCCCAGGGACAGGGCTGGCAGCACCAGCCCGCTGCGGCCTACGCGGCGATAAGGAATGGATTCATAGCGGTTTTCGGCTGCGGTATAAGTCATCGAAAAGTCTCGTGTTGAGAAGGTAGAGACCCTGCATCCCGGTTGGCCGGGCGCTTCAATCCCAAGTGTTCACGCAGTGTCGCAGGCGCGGGATGAGGCGATATGCGCCCCGGTTGCCCGCGGTTTTCGGCCTTGTTTGGCGAGGCTTAGGTTCGCTCTGCCTTTCGATCAGGTCAACACCTTAATCAATCCTGTGCATAGACAAGACGAACGACTTATCGAACAAACGTCAAGCTATCGACCTGTATGTATGTTTTTGGCCGGGCCGCTATAATTTTTTAGTTGTTTTAGCACAACGCCAATTCTTTTCATAAATGAGTTGTTTACGCTTCCATGTGTGTCGATTTTTTCTGCGTAGGCTATATCTTCCACCTCAAAATAGGTGTGTGGTGCTATTAGTCGCTCATACTCTTCAAGTACAGGAGACGCTATGCCGTAGACAAGAGGGGCAGCCTCTGCGTTTTTAATCAAATAATGCGCAAGTGTTGTAGTCGTTTCTTTTTCTGGGCTGTCCGTCAAGGTTTGAGCATAGGAATTACTTTCCGAAACCGCCATTAATAATGCTTGATTAGAGACAATGTCACCTTTGTTGATAGTCTTGCCCCACGGTATATCATCGCTATGGGCGTATTCATCCGTGCGCAGTAGAACCGCTTTGTCAATGGTGAGTTTGCTAATGCTCGACTGTAAGTTTACATAGGCTTTTCGGAATTTCTTATCCAGAGACTTGTTTTCGGCAAGATGTTGATTGAGTTCGTAGCTTAAAGCGTCCGGGTAATCATCGCTATCCATGAAGTCATGGTATTCAAATGCGTCGCCAATACTGCTCCATCCCCGAATGGCCGCTTTTTCATCCATGCTTAATGCATCAAAGCGATTAACATACTCCGACATGTCCAAAGGGTGAACTTCGGTTAGGTCTATCTCGTCAGAAAAAGCAACTTCTGCTGCCAGGGAGGTGTTGAGTGCTCCCAAAGTTCTAATTAAAAAACGTCCTGAAGATTCTTTTCTTCTATAAGGCGTTTTGACAATGGCGTCTTCAAAGTTTCGTCCATCATTATCGGTCAGACGTATCGGAGAGTTTGCTACAAATCGATAGTGGTTCAATCCATCCACATCTCCCGCCGGGTCCGGATTAATCCAGCGCTGCAACCACGGTGCGTAATATCTAAACCCGTAGTAATACAACCCGGTCGCATCTCGCTCTTTACCCGAATAACGAATCACTTTGTAGCGGGCTTCCAGTGCACTTTTGGCCGCCCACCAGGCAGTCCCCCCGTAGGGGTAGTAACTTTCCTGACTCAGCAACTCGCCGTTTTGATCCAGCTCCAGCGTGCTGCTGCCCAAATGGTCGTTCACGCTGTAACGGTATTGATGCTGGCCATTTTCACGGTTCAACAAACGCACGGCATTACGCCCCGCTTGGGCAAGCACCACGTGCAATTGCTCGCCTGATGTGCGGCTGCGGATCTCCAGCCCAGGCAAGTAGCGCACTTCGCTGATGTGCTCGCCACCCCGGGTTTTGGCTCGGCGTACTTTGCGCACGCGCTGGCCGCCGCCGTCATAGACGTAGGTTTCCGTATCGTCGTCCTGACCATCGGGATCTTCGCGCTGCACTTGGGTTACGTGCTGCAACTGGTTGCGGCTGTCCCACTGCATAAGTTGGCCTGGGGCCAAGGCTTGGAGATTGCCGTTGGCATCAAACGCCTTGGCAAAATCTAACGGCGAACCGTCCTTGAACAGGCTGCGGTTGCTGCGTGCGTCGACGACCATTTCGCGGGTGTAGCTGTTGCCAGCCCCGGCAGCGTGCTTGAGCCAGGTCAGGTTGCCGCCACTGTCGTAGCTGTAGGTCTGGCTGTAAGTGCGCCAACGGCTGTCATCTACCGAGCCGAAAATCTCCAGCCCCGGCAGGTTCGGGCCGATGGTTTGGCTGGCGTTTTCGCGACCGGTGGCGCTGATCAATTGATAGAGCGTGTCATAGGCGTACGTACTGACTGCCTGAATACGCTGCCCGGCAAACCATTGCACCGGCTGGGCAAGGTCTTCGATACGGGTGATGTTGCCTACCGGATCGTACTGGTAGTGCAGGTCCTGTAGCGTCTTGCCGTCTGACCTTTTGGCCTTGAGGTTGGACAGCAGGCCGTCCCGCGCCGAGTAATAGGCCGTGGTCGTCACATCGTTGCCTGCCTGCTCAATTTCTACTCGGCCCAAAGCGTTGTAGGTCGTGCTTTTGAGCAGGGCAACGTCGTCCAGCCAGGACGCAAAAGCTTGCCCGGCCACATCAAATTCAAAACGCTGCACATGCCCAAGGGCATCGATTTGCTCGATGACCGTGCCCAAAGCATCATGACGCCAGCGTGTGGTGTAAACCGCGTCTTCAAGATCAGCTTCAGATGCGGGCCAATGGAGCTGCGTCAGTGCGGTGCAGAATCGCCGGGCTTCGCTCAGCGGCTGCCCGGTGAGGGCAAATGCGTCATGCCACAGACTGCCCGCCTGATCATCGTGGCGAAGCAGTTGCCCGCAGCGGTTGTGGTGGGCGTCTTCTTCGTCGGCACCCGCGTAGGTAAAACGCTCCACGCACAGCGGCGGTTCGTGTTCGAACACATTCACTGGCCGCATCAGTTCATCGTAGGTAAAGCGCCGATGGGTGTCGCGCCCGTCCCAACTGTCACGCAACTGCCCGGCGGCATCATGGCAGGCAAGCCGCCAGCCGGCATCCACGCTCGTGGTCAGCAGCACTTGGCCGCTGAGGCTGTAGCGCATGGACTGGTTTGCAAGATCGCTCAGCTCACATAAACGCGGGTCCCATTGCTGGCACAGGTGCCCCTTGGCATTGAACACTTGACGCTGGACCCGCTCAGCGATGGGCTCCTCAACTTCCTGTCGATGATAAGCAATGCTGCGTATAACCAAACCACGTGGGTCTGTGACCAAGAGGCTGGGTGTGTGCTGGTGCAAACCGATCTTGAGTGCCGTCATTTACGACGGCTTCGCAACTGTGCCAGCAATGTCGCCTTCAACGGTGCTGGCGGCACCTCTTGGTCCAGGTCATTTTCATCTTCGCTGATGGTGTACCACGTGAGGTAGGTTTGGCGGCGCCATCCGCCTCTGGCAGTGAACGTGTCAGTCGGCCGCCCGAGAGAGTCGTAGAACTGTTGATCGCTGTAACCGAACTCACGAAAGGACTCATCGTTGATATAGCGATGTTTATCCGCGAAGTAAGGCTGATATGTACGAATCGCCAGGCCTTTGTTGTTGTATTCTACCCGCTCACTGACCCGCCATCGCGGTACGTCCTGTACCTGGACCGGTTTACCGTTGTCGATGATCAGGTTGCCTTCATCGTCCACCGCATAGGCATAGCCATTCTCGACTTTTTGTTTGCTTTGCAGGGGGCGACCAAAACCGTCGAAGTTCGCCAGGCTGATGCGGATTTGTTGAGCGGCATCTCCAGGGTAACGATCTGCCACCAGCACGGCGCTGTGTACCGGCTCGCGCCGGACCGCCTGAGCCAGGAGCGCCAACTCCGGGTGGGTCATGGCGCGGGCCCGAGCCTTGGCACACAGATGCCCGGAGGGTATGACGTCACCTGATGCCACATGCTCGCGCATCCAGGCCTTGTCACTACGCAAGGTTTCTGGCACGCGGCCCATCCAGCTAAACGCGTCGTAGACACTTACCGATGCGGCGTTTTTAATCGCATCTTTGGGGCTATCGATGGCCGCACCCGGATCTTTGATGCTCGTTTCAAAACTGCTGATCGGATCAAACCCGATCGCTTCCCCGCGTTCGGTCCCGTAGAAGCTGCTCGCCCGCAATTGCCCGAAGGCGTCAAAAATGGCCTCTTGAGTATTTTGGTTAGGGTCGACGATGCGCCACGCTTGCAGGGTTCGGTAGTCATAGGTGGCCACGGTGCTACAGCCATCCGGGGTGGTGACACTGAGCGGCGCCAGGAAGTACGGGTCATAGGTGACGGTTGTCAGGCCATGACTGAGGGTGGGCCGAAATTGCAGGACATTGTAAAACTGGGCCGCCGTGCCGTAGGTCGCGAATCCGCGTCTGACGGCCCACAGCGCCTCTCCATCGTTGGGTAAAAAAACATCCATGCGTACATAACCCAGCTCTTCGAGGCGCTGATAAAGATCAGTACGCTTGGTAAATACACGGTCATAGGCGGCCAGCGCGGTTTCATCCAGCTCCGCCGTTTCAGTGAAGTCGGCCAGCGCCGCCAATGTTGCTTGACCACCTTTGTAATGCTGGACGGCTTGCCCTGTCAGCACGCGCTCTTGTCGTGGTCTGAGCGGCCCTGCAAGGGTATCCAATAGCGTTTCGTAACCCAGCGTTTCGGGGGAGAGTTCGCTTGCGGGGAGCACCAAGGCGTTAGTGCGCGACAAGGAGGGCAAGCCAAGGCGCCAGGCTTCACGGGTTGTCAAGTGGATCGCCTGGGCCCGGCTTTCGCTCAAGTAATAAGACTGCTGGGCCTCATCGTGCGCTGCCCGCCACCACCGTTGTTGATGTTCGTCTATGAACGGAGGCACGCTGGCAGACGTTTTGCGCCGTGCATAATCGACTACAACGGCGTGAGTCGAGCTGCCATAAGCATCCCAGTGCAGTCCTACGCTGTGCTTGCAGAGCGGATCAAAATCTTCGTTTTGGTTGGTAGCGCTGTCGTACTGGTAGCTGATGGATTCCAGCGGCAACACCAGCATTGCCGCGTAGGGCTGACGGTGTTCAAGGTCCTGGGCCATAAGCTCACGAACCAGATATCGATTGTGTTGCACCGAATACAGCACGTTATGACCGTCGGCATCTTCCAGACCAAAGACTTCTACGCGAAGGGGGGAGCCGCTCAGGGTTCGTGCCACTTCGCGCAATTGGGCCTGCGTAGGCGCGACAATAAGGTTGTCATGGTGCCGAGTTTCACCCCCACCGAGGCTTTCAGCCTTGTAACGGCTCAGCAGGGTAGGGCCTAAGGGTTGAGCCTTGGTGTCCCGCAGGTCATAACCGTCTGGCGCAAGCTCGGGGTAGCGGCCGGTGTGGAACCAGGTTTTGGTCAGTGTCGGGGCGGTATAGCCCACCGGTATGTCTTCGTTGTCGGCAGCTTCGGTATCAGTCTGGATCAGCAGGCCAAAACCGCGGACTTCTCGCTCCAGACCGTCGTAGAAGCCCTGGCGATACTGGAAGTGTTGAGTGAGGCGATTGCCGGTAATTTCGTCGAGTTGAGTTTGCTGAGCCACCACATGCATGGGAAACGGCAGGTAACAAACGGCAGGCTTTTGAGCGGCAAGCAGTGATTGCTTTTCGTCCAGCCACTCCTGGGCCGAACTGCGATATCTGACAGTGCCTGTTGCCCCCATGTTGTTATTGGTTTCAACGAGCATGTACGGCTTGGCCTGTACAAAGTCGCAACGCCAATGGCGTGGTGACATGTGCGGTGATGTAAAAATCAGGCTCGAACAACCCAGCCCTTGCAGGTCTGCGGTACTGAGTTGGCAGGTATTGTCGTAACGCACGCCTTCGGGCCAGGGCACGCTTTGCCTGGCAGCAAAAGCGTTACCGCATTGGTTCATATAGACGTCGATGCTCTGCGAGTTCAGGTACAGAATATCGGCAGCACCGCTGCCATCCAGATCGGCCAGTAATACACGGGATGCGTCAAAGTCTGCGTACTGCGCAAACTGCGGGCAAGGCAGCAAGAAGCCTTTGCCAAAGTTACCCCGACCCAGATTCGGCCAGCAGCGCACCTCATTGTGGCGAATACGTATCAAGTGCTGTTGGCCGCTGCCCAGCAGGTCGCTGAATGCTACGACTTCGGTTCGGCTGTCACTGAGCAAGGGCAGATGGTCGTCTGGCAGCGGGTGGGGCACGTCCAGTGCAGCGCTAAAACCTGCTTCGCGGCGATTGGCATACAGACGCACGCTGCGCGTGCCGATCAGTGCCAGATCCGAGAGTCCGGCACCGATCAAATCTGCCATTTGCCCTTGCGGGTGGAAGAACTCCTGAGGGAATGCCGCGAACGTTGCAAAGCGCGACCAGGTGCGATCCGGGTTGAGGGTGAAAAAACCGCTCAAGCCTGGCTGGGCTACGATCCAGTCCAGTCTTCCGTCGCCGGTCAAATCGGTCAGTGACTGCTGCACCGTTTTTGAGGAGTCAGCCACTGGATGCGCAGGCAACGATTGCCAAGGGCCATATTCGATTTGATCGGGATTGGCTGAGTCGGCGCGCATCGGTTCGCGATACAGCCAATTATCATCACTTCGATACAACAGGCCGGGCATGCCTTCGCCATAAAGGTCCAGCAGTTGATACTGCTGGCCATCATTGAGGCCGGGCATGGACTCAAACTCGGTAAAGTGCTGATCCTGCAGCTTAAACGCTGAGTAGGTGAACTCCACAGGAGGGCGAAACTCTGCTGCGCCATCATCGCCATAGGCGATGAGATGGGCTGCCACCAGGCAGTTGTAACTCAGTGGGCTGGTTTCATAGTTCAGCAGCAGGCGCTGCACCAGCAATGGCGCCTCACCCAATTCGTCGGGGAAGTGATGAAACATCAATACTTGACGGCACAGACGCAGATTGCCCAGTTCAAAGCCGTAGGCAAAACTTGAGTGCGGATCGCTGCGCACCGGCCATACGGTTTCTTCTTCATAGGTGGGTTTTTCAGTCAGCTCGACTGTGCGCTCGCCATAGTCAAACAGCAGGTCGAAATGCCACTGAGCACTTTCAAGCGCTTGTTCATCCCATAAGTAAAGCGCGTCATGCGCCTCGAAATTGCCGTAACGCACACGGTTCAGATAGCACTGGGCGATGAAGTCGCGAGGGTGCTCGGGGTCCAGCCCCACCTCGTCTTCAGGCTTGTACTCGTAAAGCACGTGCTCACCATGGGCGTTCATGGTTTCTTCCAGCAACCATTCGCCGACCCGCAGCGGGTTGTGCGGGTCCGTACTGCGAGAGCCGGGGCGTAAGCCAAATACAGACTGGCTGCCATCGGCGCTGTATACCCGCCAAAAACCCGGGTCTAGCGGATCTGTCGGTTTGGCCGGTGCTGGCCGCCAGTGCTCAATGCGATCGAAAGCGCCTTCGGCACGGGCAAAGTGGCGGGTCACATCGTATGCAATGCCTTGTTGGGTAACACGCGTCGCGAAACGCTCGCCCTGTTGATCTAGCTCAGCCAGCCACACATCACCGCTGGGGCCGACAATCACATCCTCGTCAGTGTAAGTGGGTACGCCCTTGTTGCTGCGTCGGGCAACAACCCCGAGGTTGAGCGCCCAACCCAGGCCAAAAAGCCCGTTCCCCGCTGAACTGCTGTAGCTCAAACTCAGAGAAGGCCCATAACCACGTCCCGCCGACACAGGTAAAGGCAGCCCACTGCTGGCAGCCCCTGAGCTGCCAACCGCGCCCCAACCTTTACCGATACTTTGAATCGCGCCGCCGCCTTTGGGCAGTACCGGGGTAGAAACACTCAGCGAGTCTTCGGCCATGATTAAACACTCCGGTGGGGCAGTTTTTTGGCGGCTTGACCTGATTGGGCAGGGAGTGCAGCAGCCGGGAGCGCGCCCATGAGGTCCTGTCGACCAGGTGCGAGGGCCTTTTCGGGAAGTTTGGCGGTGGGCACAAGTGTCATGAGAAGTGAATGTGTGGCCATTTCCGCATCCTGCTCGTGTTGATGACTTCTGAGCAAGCTACGGAATTTTCCTACTTCTGTGACCTGTCATTTCTGACAGTTGTTTAAAGTATTTACAGAGCGCTACTGTCACCAGATTGAACACCAACCTCATATTTTGAGGCGCTATTGAGCATGTCCCTGCACCAAAACACCCCGACTTTGACTGTGAGCGACCCTCGCGGTCTTGTCGTGCGCACGGTGTCTTGGCACCGAAGTGCAACGCAGGACACGGTACAAGCACGCAACATGCTTCAGCGCTACGACGCGATTGGCCGGTTGAAACAGCAATGGGACCCGCGTTTATGTGAGCTGAGCGATCTTGCAAACCAGTCCATGCGCTACAGCCTCAGCGGTCAAGTGCTGCTGAGCGAGAGTGTGGATGCCGGCTGGCGGCTTTCCTGTCATGACGCCGCCGGGCAGTTGCGTGATAGCTGGGACGGGCGCGATACCCATCGGCGCTTTACCTACGATGAACTGATGCGGCCAGTGAATGTGTTCGAGAACGAGCCGCCGCTGTGCGTGGAGCGTTTTACTTACGCGGGTGCCGACGAAGAGGCCGCCCGCCACAACCGCTGCGGGCAACTGCTTCGCCACGATGATCAGGCGGGCAGTCTGTGGCATGACGCATTTGCCCTCAGCGGGCAGCCACTGAGCGAGGCGCGGCGATTCTGCACCGCACTGACGCCGCCCCATTGGCCCGAGTCTGAAGCCGATCTCGAAGACACGGCTTACACCACACGCTGGCGTCACGATGCGCTGGGCACGGTCATCGAGCAAATCGATGCCCTTGAGCACGTGCAGCGTTTTGAATTTGATGTAGCCGGGCAACCTTTTGCATCCTGGCTGGACGACGTTGCTCTGCTCAAAAGCACGACCTACAACGCTTTGGGCCGAGTAGAAATTGAGCTGGCAGGCAACGACGTGACGACCACGGCCTATTACTCGGCGCGGGACGGCCTGCTGTCCAACCTCAAGGCCAAAAGGTCAGACGGTAAGACGCTACAGGACCTGCACTACCAGTACGATCCGGTAGGCAACATCACCCGCATCGAAGACCTTGCGCAGCCGGTGCAATGGTTTGCCGGGCAGCGTATTCAGGCAGTCAGTACCTTCACCTACGACACGCTCTATCAATTGATCAGCGCTACCGGTCGCGAAAACGCCAGCCAAACCATCGGCCCGAGCCTGCCGGGGCTGGAGATCTTCGGCTCGGTAGATGACAGCCGTTGGCGCACTTACAGTCAGACCTACAGCTACGACAGTGGCGGCAACCTGACTCGGCTCAAGCACATGACCGGGGCTGATAGCAGCTACACCCGCGAAATGGTCGTCGACGCACGCAGCAACCGCAGCCTGTTCAAGGACGGCTCACCTATAGAATTTGCAAAAGCGTTTGATGCCAATGGCAATCTACAGGTTCTGGCACCGGGCCAGGTCATGCAGTGGGACAGCCGAAACCAGTTGCAGCTCGTAACCCAAGTGCAGCGCGAAGATCCAGATGGCCAGGACGACGACACAGAAACCTACGTCTATGACGGCGGCGGCCAGCGCGTGCGCAAAGTACGCCGAGCCAAAACCCGGGGTGGAGAGCACATCAGCGAGGTGCGCTACTTGCCTGGGCTGGAGATCCGCAGCCGCACATCAGGCGAGCAATTGCACGTGGTGCTTGCCCAAGCGGGGCGTATTACCGTGCGTTTGTTGAACCGTGAAAATGGCCAGCATCAACACCGCTACAGCGTGAATGACCACCTGGGCAGCAGCACCCTGGAGCTGGATCAAAATGGCGAGTTGCTGAGTCAGGAAAGTTACTACCCCTACGGCGGTACGGCCTGGTGGGCGGCCAAAAGTGCACTGGAAGCCCGCTACAAAGTGGTTCGTTATTCGGGTAAAGAGCGAGATGCGACCGGGTTGTATTACTACGGGTTAAGATATTACGCACCGTGGTTGCAGCGCTGGATTAATCCGGACCCGATGGGCGAAGTCGATGGTTTGAATGTATTTCGATTTGTTCTCAATTCACCTTTGTCATGGATTGATTCTGCAGGGGCAATCTCCTTACCTGTCAACGATGCGATAGAACAAGGTGTTCGATTAAAACGCTCTTCAATAGCGTTTGTTGCAAGAGGGCTGCAAGAGTTTGAAGCGCTCGGCGAAACGGGGAGCGAGTTGGCAGGAAAACTTCGTGACGCGCAAACGATGGCGGTCGATATTCTGAGCTCAGCGATTGAAAGTGTATCCAGTCCCCAGCAAAGCAAAGTTGCTCATGCAGCGATGTCGCTTTTTCTGGGCGGCACGGCTGTGAGTGGTCGGACTCAAACAGAGTTGCGTGAGGGCTTCGAAAAACTGAAAAGCATGCAACTATCACGGATCGAAAAGGGTAAAGATCGGATAGTGATCTATGAAGAAGACAGCAAAACTGATGCCTTTGTGGTTAAAGTCGACACTGAGCGACGAATTTTTATTAAACAATCCACTATCCAGACCAGTGATATAACGTCGCTGGCCAGGCAGTTAATTCATGAGGAGTCGCATCTTGAACTGGGAACTTATGACGCCTTTTATATGCCGGTAAAGAATTTTGGTTACCCGGATAGTGATGAAGCATTGTTTGATACGCTTAAAACGGCTATGGCTATAAGTCGTGACGTGGGCAGCAAAGGAGAAAATAGTAAAGCGGTACGCAATGTTGAAAAATACAGGGAGGTGATGGCTAAAATGCCGACACCTGTCGCAGGAAGTTGTACGGAAACTGCAGCAAATCATTGGGTATTTCTTAATAATGCGGATTCTTGGGCGCATCTCGCTATAGGCATGGCAAAGCCAAGTGTAATTTCTAAATATGGCCCTAAAAAATAACCGAGGCGCTTCGGGGTTGAACTAGCCGGATATTATCCGGCTAGATACAGGTTCGATCAGCGTTTGGCCTGCCCGGGCAGCACATCATTGGCGATCATTTCGCCAAAGGGCCCGGTCAGGTTGGTGATGCCGCGACCCGCCAGGCTGGCGTAAGGTTCTGGCAGCAGCGGGAACACCAGTTCGGCAAAGCGATAGGCTTCTTCCAGGTGCGGATAACCCGAGAAGATAAAGCTTTCGATGCCCAGGTCGGCGTATTCCTTGATGCGTTCTGCCACCTGTTGCGGGTTGCCCACCAGCGCGGTGCCGGCGCCGCCGCGAACCAGGCCGACGCCTGCCCACAGGTTGGGTGAGATCTCCAGATTGTCGCGGCGCCCGTCGTGCAGCGCAGCCATGCGCCGCTGGCCTTCGGAATCAAAGCGTGAGAAGGACTTTTGCGCGGCGGCTATGGTTTCGTCGCTGATGTGTTCGATCAGGGTGTCGGCGGCTTTCCAGGCCTCTTGCTCGGTTTCACGGACAATCACGTGCAGGCGAATACCAAAGCGTACGGTGCGGCCCAAGCGTGCTGCGCGTTCACGCACATCGGCGATTTTCTCGGCCACGGCCGCAGGCGGTTCGCCCCAGGTCAGGTACACGTCAACCTGCTCGGCGGCCAGATCGTGAGCGGCATCGGACGAACCGCCGAAATACAGCGGCGGATAAGGTTTTTGCACCGGCGGGTAGAGCGCCTTGGCGTTCTTCACGTGCAAGTGCTTGCCTTCAAAGTCGACCGACTCGCCTTGCAGCACCCGGCGCCAGATTTTCAGAAACTCATCTGACACTTCGTAGCGTTCGCTGTGGCTGAGGAAGCTGCCATCACCGCGGTTTTCATCCGGGTCGCCGCCGGTCACCACGTTAATCAACAAGCGCCCGCCGGACAACCGGTCCAGGGTGGCCGCCATGCGCGCCGATACGGTCGGCGAGATGATCCCCGGACGAATCGCCACCAGATAACGCAGGCGCTCGGTCAACGGTACCAATGCCGAGGCGATGACCCACGAGTCTTCGCAGGAGCGCCCGGTCGGGATCAAAACACCGTAGTAACCCAGGTCATCGGCCGCCTGGGCGACTTGTTTGAGGTAGTTGAGCGTGACCGGGCGAGCACCCTTGGTGGTGCCCAGAAAGTGGCCGTCACCGTGGGTGGGGAGGAACCAAAACACATTCATGAAGAAGTCCTTAAGCGATTTTCAGCAAAGGTGTGGCCGAGGTGCCAAACAGCGGCGCGGCACGTTCTGCAGCAAGGCGGATACGAGCCTGCAAGGGCTCGCTGATTATTTGGTAATTGGCGAAATCAGACTCGGTGGCATACACGCCGATCGGCAGCGTCAACGCCTGGAAAAAGCTGAACAGCGGACGCAACTGATGTTCGAGCACCAGCGCATGGCGGTCGCTGCCACCGGTGGCGGCCAGCAACACCGGGGTGTCGATCAGGCCGTTGATGTCCACCAGATCGAACAGGTGCTTGAGCAGGCCGGGGTAGGAGCCGCGATACACCGGGGTGGCGATGATCAGCAGGTCGGCGTTTTCAATCGCCTGGATCTCGGCATCGACCTCAGGGCTCAGTTCCTGGCGTGACAAGGCGCCGCCCAGTTGCCGGGCAATGGTGCCCAGCTCAATCAAGCGGCTTTCGATAGTGAGCCGGGTTTGCAGTTCATCGAGAATGGCCTTGGCCAACACCAGAGTGCGCGAAGGGCTGTACGCCCCACCCGAAACGACGACGACTTGCAGCGCGTTAGACATGTTCGAATCCTTGGCTAGTGTTCAGCAGACTGTGGACAGGTACTCCCTGTCAGCAATCTCCGTACCAACAGGCAAACCCCTGTAATTCGGGGGGTTGGCCGGAGGCGGGCAAGGCGGGCGCTGTTGATTGAGTGGTTAAGTGCAGATTTGCTGTTTGATTTGCAACAGTTGCTGGATGAACACTTGGGCGATGCAAGAGGGCGATGGCGGACATAGATTCGGACACAAACAATGGCCGTAACGATCCCTTTTTGGCCTGCCTACCCCTGTGAACCGCTCCAGCGGTCGGCAAGAATCAAATCAACTTATAAGAGTTGTCTTCCTGACCCTTGCCCTTTTTGCGGGCTGCTGCCGTGTACAAAACATAACAACTATCGATCTCACGCCAAAGATGGGGAATACATTCATGAGCACGATCAAACGCTTACTGGGCGCCACGGTATGTGGGTTGTCACTGTTGGCCAGCGCGGTGCAAGCCGATCAGCGCGAATTGCGGGTGTACAACTGGGCGGACTACATCTTGCCGTCAGTGCCCAAAGACTTTGCCAAGGACACCGGGATCAAAGTGACCTGGGACACCTTCGACACCAACGAATCGCTGGAAGCCAAGCTGCTGACCGGCAACTCGGGCTATGACCTGGTGGTGCCGTCCAACCAGTTCCTCGACACCCAGATCAAGGCCGGGGTGTTTCAGAAACTCGACAAATCCAAGCTGCCCAATTGGCAGCACCAAGACCCGCAATTGCTCAAGCTGCTGGAAACCAACGACCCCGGCAACCAGTACGCCGTGCCCTACATGGTTGGTACAGTGTTGATCGGTTTTAACCCGGCCAAGGTCAAAGCGGCCCTGGGCGACGACGCGCCGGTGGACAGTTGGGACCTGGTGTTCAAGCCCGAGAACATGGCCAAACTGAAATCCTGTGGCGTCGCGATGCTGGATTCGCCGTCGGAGATCTTGCCGCTCGCCCTGCATTACCTGGGCCTGGACCCGAACAGCCAGAACCCGGCTGACTATGAAAAAGCCAAAGAGCTGATGCTGAAGATTCGCCCGTATGTCACCTACTTCAACTCGGCCAAATACATGACCGATATCGCCAACGGCGACATCTGCGTGGCCATTGGGTACTCGGGCAGTTTTTACCAGTTTGGCAACCGGGCCAAAGAAGCAAAGAACGGGGTGGTAGTGGACTGGCGTTTGCCAAAAGAGGGCGCACCGATCTGGTTTGACACCTTCGCTATCCCTAAAAGCGCCAAGAATGTCGAAGAAGCGCATGAGTTCCTGAACACCTTGCTGGAACCCAAGGTGATTGCGTCGATCAGTGACTTTTTGGGTTACCCGAACGCCAACAAAGACTCGCTGCCACTGATCAATAAAGACATCACCGGCAACCCGAACCTGACGCCGACGCCAGAGGCGTTGAAATCACTGTATGTGGTGCAACCACTGCCACAAAAGCTGGAGCGTGTACGGACCCGCACCTGGACCAGCATCAAATCGGATAAATAACCGCCCAAACCCTGTAGGAGCGAGCTTGCCTCGCGATCTTTTGATCTTTTAAAAGATCGCGAGGCAAGTGTCTTACTCTTCGATCAAGACTTTAGGGTTGGAGTTGCCCCATACGGTGTACAGGTCAGCCAACAATGCGCCGTTGATGTCTTCAACTTCGCTCTGGCTGATCTCGGCGTCGCCCTGTTTGCCGAACAGCACCACTTCATCGCCGCTTTTGACGTCCGGCGCATCGGTCACGTCAACCATCAAGGTGTTCATCGACACTTTGCCCACCACCGGCACGCGGTGGCCGTTGATCAGCACGATGCCCTTATTGGTGAACGCACGACGATAGCCGTCGGAGTAACCAACCGTAATGTTCGCCAGCTTCGAATCACGCGCCAGGGTGTAGGTGCGGTCGTAGCCGACGGTATTGCCTTTCGGGTAGCTGTTGACCGAGGCCACGTGCGACTTGAACTGCATGACGCGCTTGTAGTCGGTGTGCGAAGGCACCGTGTCACCGAACAGCGCGCCGCCTGGGCGGACCATGTCCAGGTGCGATTCAGGCACTTCCAGGGTGGCGAACGAGTTGGCCGCATGCAGGGTGATTTTGCTGCGATCCAGCTTGGCCTCTTTGATCAGCCACTGTGCCTGTTCGTTGAACGCCTTCAGGCCCGTGCGCACGTCATCGGCGTCTTCCACGGCGAAGTGGGTCATGATCGCCCGTACTTCCAGGTTCGGTATTTTAGTGATGGCTACGGCATCGCTGCGGCCTTGAGTGGTGCTCATTTCTACGCCGTTACGGCTCATGCCGCTGGAGTTCAAGCCCAGGTGCACGACGAGCGGACGGCCGTGTTTTTCGGCAATTTGCGCGGCTTTCTTAGCGAAATCGAGGTTGCCGACCAACTCTTCCATGTTGTACGGCAGCGCCGCTTCCAGCTCGCTGAGGGCGGCGGTGCGCACGCGAATCAATTGGCCTTTGTAACCGCTCTCGCGGACCACGCGGGCTTCTTCGTTGCTGGCAACGCCGACGCAAGGTACGCCAGTGGCGATGATCGAAGGCATCAACAAACCAATGCCGTGGCCGTAGGCATCGGCCTTGAGCACCGCACAGATTTTCGATTTGTCGCCGAGGGTGTTTTTCAGGACCTGAATATTGTGTTCAAACGCGGTTTTGTTGATTTCAACCCAGGCGTTGCTGTCTTGGGTGTTCACCTGCGCGACGCCATTGCTCATGGTCAATGGTGGAGCGGCGAAGGTCGGGGTTTGCAGCAATGTCATGCCCAAAGACAGGGCGAGCAGGGTGCGAGCGAAAGGGAGCATGCGAGTTTCCATACTTTATTGTTAGGGAAGGGATTTAAAACGCCGGCGATACTAGGGGCGGGCTGCTGGAAAGTCACGCCTTGGGCCGCGTATCTGTCAGGTTGTGTCGTTATACCGTCCGTCAGCCCTTGAACAGCGCTTTAAGCAGCGGGTCGTTCAAATACGCCACGTTGAGCCGGGTCCAGGGGTTGGTGCGTGATTGTTCGGGAGAAAAGATGTGCCCCGGCGCGATCATGAAGCCCTTGGGCTGCAACTGGCGGGTCAGGTCTTTGGCGTCGTCGATGTGGGCAAAGCGTGCCCACAGGTACAAGCTTTGTTGCGGGCGGCAAAACACCTCGGCGCCAATCTCATCGAGCATCGCCAGCCCGGCAGCGGTGGCGGCTTGCAGCCGTTCTTGCAGGCGAATCAAATGGCGCAGGAAATGCCCCTCGGTAAGGATCACGTCCATGGTTCGCTCACACAGTTCAGAAGAGCTGGTGTGCAACAACATTTTCAAGTCGCCCAGCTCATCAATCACGTCCTTGCTGCCGGCGATAAAGCCGACCCGCAGCGCCGCAGACACCGATTTGGAAAAACTGCCCACGTACAGTGAACGTTGCAGTTGATCGAGCGCAGACACCTTGATCGCAGACGCCGGTTTAAAGTCGGCCAGGGCATCGTCGTCAACCAGAATGAAGTTGTGTTGCTGCGCGAGTTGCACTAACCGATGGGCCTTGCCCGGCGAGATATCCGAGCCGGTCGGGTTGTGGCCCACCGACTGGATAAAAAACAGTTTTGGCTTGTGGTTGCGCAGGTGTTGCTCCAGCACCTGCATGTCCGGGCCATCAGCCAGGCGCGGTACGCAGAGCATGTGGGCGCCTTGCAGTTGCAGCTTGCCAAACAGCGGGTAATAGCCGGGGTCTTCAACCAGCACCGTGTCGCCGTGGGCAATGAAACGCCGGATGATCAGGTCCAGCGCATGGTTGGCGCCGTGAGTGGTGACGATCTGGCGGGGGCTGGCGGTGATCGAATAGCTGGCCAGTTTTTGCGCCAGATGCTGGCGCAGGCTGGCATTGCCCAGGCGGTTGCCATAGCGAAACAGCGTGTTGACCTCGGTGCGCATGATCTGGCGGGTGAACTTGTCCAGACGCATGTCCATCAGCCATTCCACTGGCGGGAAGCCTTCACCGAGCGGCGAATGCCCCGGTTCACGGACGAACTGCTGGCGCATCAGCCAGATGGTGTCCATGGCCCGCGCATAGGGCTGCGGTTCGTCCGGTTCGCTGTGGTTGGGGCTGCCCTGGCGGACAAAAAAGCCCTGGCCATGGCGCGGTTCGACGAGCCCTTGGGAGGCCAGGGCTTCATAGGCATTGATCACGGTATTTTTCGAATGGCCGAACAGGCGCATGCATTCACGCAGCGACGGCAGGCGGTCGCCCACCCGGTAAGTGCCATTGCCGATCTGTTCGACCAGTGACGCGGTCAGTTGCTGAGCGAGTGTCAGACGCACCATGGTTGGCCATCCTGCTGTTTTTAGCGAGGGTACAGCTTGGGTACTGTTTGTGCGAACTGTACCTTTCATGCGGGCACAGGGCGCTTTAGGGTGGTGCTCAAAGACAACAATAATGACCACAGGATTGAACCATGAGTATTGATTCGCGCCTTCCCAAGTTTCGTAGCCTGGCGCCTGCCGAGCGTTTGCAGCACCTGCAAGCGCTGCTCGACCTGCCCGCTGATGACGTCGCCCTGCTGCGTGATCCGGGGGCGTTGGCGCTGGAGCGGGCTGACGGCATGATCGAGAATGTGATCGGCACCTTCGAATTGCCCTATGCCGTCGCAAGCAACTTCCAGATCAATGGCCGCGACGTGATCGTGCCCATGGTGGTCGAGGAACCTTCGGTGGTAGCGGCGGCCTCCTTTATGGCCAAGCTGGCGCGGGAGGCAGGCGGGTTCCAGACCTCCAGTTCGTTGCCTTTGATGCGCGCGCAGGTACAGATCGTTGATGTTGCTGACCCGTTCAATGCGCGCTTGAGCCTTTTGCGGCGCAAGGACGAAATCATCGAGCTGGCTAACCGCAAAGACCAACTCCTCAACTCGCTGGGCGGCGGCTGTCGTGACATTGAAGTCCACACCTTTGCGCAAAGCCCCCGTGGGCCGATGCTGGTTGCACATCTGATCGTCGATGTGCGCGATGCCATGGGCGCCAACACGGTTAACACCATGGCCGAGGCGGTCGCGCCGCTGATCGAAGAAATCACCGGGGCCAAGGTGCGCCTGCGCATCCTTTCCAATCTGGCTGACTTGCGTCTGGCCCGTGCGCAAATCCGCATCGCCCCCGAGTTGCTCACCACGCCTGCATTCAAGGGTGAGGAGGTGATCGAAGGCATTCTCGACGCTTACAACTTCGCGGTGATTGACCCGTACCGCGCCGCCACCCACAACAAGGGCATCATGAACGGCATAGACCCGTTGATTGTCGCCACCGGCAATGACTGGCGGGCGGTGGAGGCGGGCGCACATGCTTACGCCTGTCGCAATGGCCATTACGGCTCGCTGACCACCTGGGAGAAAGACGGCCAGGGCAATCTGGTGGGCACCCTGGAAATGCCGATGCCGGTCGGGCTGGTGGGCGGCGCCACCAAAACTCACCCTCTGGCGCAATTGTCGCTGCGCATTTTGCGTGTCGAGAGTGCTCAGGAACTGGCGGAAATTGCCGTCGCAGTCGGGCTGGCACAAAATCTCGGAGCGTTGCGGGCGTTGTCGACCGAAGGGATCCAGCGCGGGCACATGGCCTTGCATGCGCGCAACATTGCACTGACGGCGGGCGCCAAGGGTGAAGAACTCGACTGGCTGGTCAAGCAGATGGTCGAAGCTCACGACGTGCGTGCGGATCATGCGGCGGCACTGCTCAAGCAAAAACGCGGCATGTAGGAGCGAGCTCGTCTCGCGATCTTTTGACCTTCTGAAAGATCGCGAGGCAAGCTCGCTCCTACACGTCATGAGTTGTCTCTCTTCACCTCCATAACAATAAAAGCAGTGGGAGAATTCTTTGAAACCTGAACTCTATGAAGTCTGGGGTGACACGGTTGATGTGCGCCATCTGGTGTACGCCATTGTGATTGGCGCCATCGTCAGCCTCAGCGCGTTTTTTACCGCACAGCACTTTTTGCTTGAGTGGGTGGCCTCCGCACAGATGGCCCGGGCCTACGCCATGCTGGTGGGCATCGTGGGTTGTCTGGTGGGCGGGGCAATCAGTGCGAGCCTGTTCAAACCCAAGCGCCATGTGGTCGAGCACGAGGCAGACCCGGCCTGGCGCAGCCAGATCTTGAAGGATTTGCAAAGCGAGTTTGGTGACCTTGGGCGTCTGGCCGATTTGCCCCCCGAAACCATCGCCGAGCTCAAGGAGATGGGCCTGTACGAGCTGTTCGTGGACTACGAGAAGGGCTTGCACAACGTCGGGGCTGACCCGGCGCCAGCGGTCGATGGCCTGGCTGCCAATGGAGGCCGCTCATGATCGTCTCATTGTTCGATCAAGTGCTGATTGCCCTGGGCATGGGCATTCTGGGGGCGGTAATTTTTGCCGCCATCGGGCTGATTTCCGGCAGCGACGAAACCACCACCCTGGCCCCGCTGACCTTGCTGGTGGTGCTGCTGGGCGTGCCTGCGCCGGGAGTGCTGACGTTCTTTCTGGCCGGTGCGGTGGCCAAGCACATGACCCACGCCGTGCCCACGGCCCTGCTGGGGATTCCCGGTGACACCATGGCCACGCCGTTGATGCGCGAGGCCAACTTTTTGCGCAACCTCGGAGTGCCGCACATTGCCTTGCGCAAGATGATTTCCGGGGCGGTGATTGCTGCGCTGATCGCCGTGCCCATGGCAGTTCTGTTTGCGGTCATGCTGGCGCCGTTTGGCGACACCATCAAACGCTCGGCGCCGTGGATTTTCCTGGCGGCAGCGATTGCCATTGCGTGGTTTTCGAAAGGGCGGCTGGCGGCGGTACTGGCCTTGATCCCTTTTGTGCTGATCATTCTCGGCCTGCAAACCCTGACCGGCCAATACGGGGTCAAGCTCACCGTCAGTTACTTTCTGGGGATCGCCATCGGGCCGTTGATTGCAGCCCTGTTCGCAATGATGGCCCCGGCGGAGCGCGAGAACATGCGCCGCAGTGAAGTGCGCACGTTTTCACTGTCGCCGGATGTAAAAAGCGGCGGCGGCTTCTTTCCCAACCCGCTCAAGGTTCTGGACCGCAAACAAAGCCTGTGGACCGGCATTACCGCTGTAATCTCCAGTGCCACCTTCGTGTTCAGCCCGGTGGCCATGACTGTGATCATGGGTGAACTGGTCGGCTCGCGGGTCAAGCATGTTTACCATCGCCTGACCACAGTGATTACCGCGCGCAATGGCGTGACCGAGTCCACCTACATCGCCGAGGCGCTGATCCCGCTGATTGCCTTTGGCTTGCCACTGAGCCCGGTGGCGGCGGGCCCGGCAGCGCCGTTGTTCAACGCGCCGCCGCGCTTTAGCGTGGACTCGGCCTCGGGCGAGGTGCACAACCTGCACTCGTTGCTCAGCACCTGGGAGTTTCTCGGCTATGGCATGTTGGCAGTGGTGGTGGCCTTGTTGATTGCCTATCCATTCACCATGAACTACGCGTATCGCGCGGCGTCGTACGTGTCGCGCAAAATCAGCCACGAAGCGGTAATCGCGACGTTTGTCGGGCTGATTCTGGTGATCGGGATCTGGGAGGGCGGTTTGCTTGGCTTGCTGGTGATTGTCACCGTTGGCCTGCTGGGCGGTTTTCTCTCGCGCTTTCTGGGCTTCAACATCGGCGTGCAGTTCATGGGGTATTACACCGCGGTGCTGACCGTACCGGCCCTGGTTGCGCTGTTGGCGGGCTGAGTGACCTGCCCCGAACCGGCGGTGCTGTGTACACTGCATCGCCTCAGGTCATGTCAAAGGAGATCCCGGTGGATCTACGCCAGTTGGAAGCGTTTGCGGCAGTCATGTCGGCGGGCAGTGTCACGGGGGCAGGGCAGATGCTCGGGCGCTCGCAGCCTACCGTGACCCGGCTGATACAGGAGTTGGAGCAGGAACTGGGGTTTGCCCTGTTCGAACGCAGCGGGCCGAAAGTCACCCCGACGCAAAAGGCGTTCATGCTCTCGGCTGAGGTCGAGAATGCCCTGCAAGGGGTGCGTCACGTACAGCAGCGGGCACTGAACATTGCCCGTGATGAAAACCTCAGTTTGCGTCTGGTGGCCACCCCGGCCCTGGCCTCGGGCCTGTTGCCACCTGCGCTGGCGCAGTTGCCGCCGGGTTTGCAGCCGCAACAACTGCAAATCCAGAGCCTCAGCGCGCAAGAAGCGGTGCAGGCGGTATTGGCCAAAACCGTGGATCTGGGGGTGGTCAGTTTGCCGCTGGAACATCGCGGCCTTGAGTTGCACTGGATTGGCGAAGCCGCCTGCGTGGCGGTGCTGGCGGCTGACTCGCCGCTGGCGGCAGAGCCGGTGCTGAGCATGCAAACCCTGGCACAACAGACCTTGATCAGCATCTCCAACCCGTTCCGCTTCCGCCGACGCATCAACCGCGCGTTCGAAGCCGCCGGGGTTGAGCCGCAGCACATCCTTGACACCAACACCTCGCTGACCGCCATGCAAATGGCCCGCGTGGGGCTGGGCGTGGCGCTGGCCGACCCGTTTACGGCCTTTGGCGTGCCATTGAACGGGGTGGTGGTGCGACCGATTGAAAGCAACGTACCGTTCTTTTTTGGCCTGATTTCGGCCTACGCCACACCGTTATCAGAAGTGGCCAAGGCTTTGGTCGAAACCCTCAAGACCTCATCCCAGGCCTTGCTGCCAGGCATGATCGTGCACCCGGCCAGCAGCCATGATGCGTTGATGCAAAGCATCTACGCCGGTTAAACCCTTCCCGTGTAATTACATGGACTCGCCCAAGCCGAGGCGTCTGTGCGCCACGGTGGCATTCTATTAGAAGCCAACGACAGCGAGGGCGAGTCCATGAAAAAGAATACGACGACCAACCAGTACGTGCCAACCGATGTTTTGAAATGCACCGTCATTGCCGTAGACCTGGCTAAAAAGGTCTTCCAGGTGGCTGGTCAGGATGCTGCTGGCCTTACGGTGTATGAGGAACGCATCAATTCGCGTGAGTCCTTTCATGCATTTCTTCGTAAGCTGCCAACAAGCATAACCGTGCTGGTGGAGACCGGGCCGGGGGCTCAGGCATGGGCGCAACTGCTGAAAACTCAAGGCAATCCTGTCCGGATATTGCCAGCCCAGCATGTCGCCAATCACCGCAGCGGCCCAAAGAACGATCGTAACGATGCACTGGCCATATTGCGCGCAGGCAGAGATACCAGCATCTCGTCGGTACCGGTCAAGAGTGCTGCAGCCTTGGCTA
>Ga0302347_1000218_pt1 | contig 103713 bp, 90 predicted proteins | sample PhyWR1_FD_202178 | JGI IMG/M metagenome (GOLD analysis project Ga0302347, IMG submission 202178) | Leaf surface microbial communities from wheat plants in UC Gill Tract Community Farm, Albany, California, United States - DLSL W.R1 (v2)... | ecosystem: Host-associated > Plants > Phyllosphere >... | reverse complement strand
ACGAGCAATATGAACAACAAAGCGGAGATGTGAAAGGATCAGCCGCTTAGCTGCTTCCAGACTACCCTCGTAATGCAGCTTTTCAGCCAGCTCCTTCTCTTCATCAGCCGTTAACATCGGCCAAGAGTTTGCAGCCCGAATATAAGATTCCAGGTTACCAACAGGGGCTAAAGCTAAATTTTGCATTTCTTTGGTCATTCAAATCCTCTCTTAAAAACTTAAACAGATTGCCATGAAAACCGACATCGGATTAAAACACTCACAACTGCCGAGCAATCAACTTCATGCTATCTCAGACAATCACGTTATCCACAAGTTCAAAATAATTTTGTGGATAAGTTACTCACACTGATTTATTAACTCTCTGCTCAGCTTATACTCTTGCAGTGGCAGATAATCAGTATATCAAAATAAAATTTACTGCGGTGTAAAATGCCGTAAATGTTGAACTGTCGCAAGCCATGCAGCCAGCCAGCCAATCATCGATGATACCAGCAACAATAACAAGCATTCATCAAATCCCAGACCACGCAGAGAGAACTGAGTGCCGAAGACTTGCGCAACTTGTGTCACGGCAGAAGAGAGCCGCATCACCAGGATTTCCGACAATATTAGCGATAAAAATGCCCCGCTAAAGCCCAGCAACGCCCCGCCATATAAAAAAGGTCGCAGAATAAAGCCGTCGGTAGCACCAATTAATTTTTGCACATTAATCGTATCACGACGCGCAAAAATACTCAGTCTGACCGAGTTGCCGATAACCAGGAAGACCGCAGCGACCATCAGGATACCAATCATGGCAGCAACTCGCCCCACCAGCCCTGTCAGAGCCGCCAGACGTGCAAACCAGCTGTCGTCCATGCGTACTTCATCAACACCCTGCACCTGCGTCAGCCTGTCGCGTAAGGTATTCAGATGCTCAGTGGTTTGAAAATCAAGCTTTGGATTGACTATCGCCACCGCTGGCAGAGGATTTTCCTCCAGCATATCCAGTGCACCACCGAAGCCTGACCAGTTACGAAACTCACCTAATGCTTCATCCCGGGAGAGATAGTTAACCTTATCGACTCCTTCCTCAGCCTCCAGAATACCAAGAACTTGCTGCGCTGCATCGTCATCTAGTGCTTTATCGAGATAGACGGTGATTTGCGGGGAAGGATAGTACTGGGATGCTGCCTGATTTACGTTTTTATAAACGATAAAACAGACGCTGGGCAAGGTCAGAGAGATGGCAATCACCATCACCGTCAAAAATGTCGCTAACGGCTTACTCTTCAGATCTTGTAACGCCCCTTCCCAGGCATAGCGGAACTGCTCGTTAATTCCGCCTTTTAGCGACTTCCTTTTCGAGGTTGGTGACTTATTGCGCTTTTTCCCACCACGATTGCTATCACCCTGTCGGTGGGATTGATTGAAGTCGTTAATTTTATGGCTAAAGCGCTTAACCATATTCAACACCGTTCGTTTATTCACCCACCACCTCCATGTAAATGGCCATTGCTTAAGGTCAGCAAGCGATAAGAACGCCGCGAGATAAGCCCCATATCATGGGTCGCCATTAACACAGTGACGCCGACACGGTTAAACTCCTCAAACAGACGTAAAATACCCTCAGAAAGGGCATCATCCAGGTTGCCTGTTGGCTCATCTGCCAATAACAATGCGGGTTTGTTAACCACTGCCCGTGCAATACCAACACGTTGCTGTTCCCCGCCAGAGAGCTGGATAGGTAAGTTTTTTGCCTTGTCGAGCAAACCGACCTTATCCAGTGCCGCAGAAACACGGCGCCGAATATCTTCTCCGCTGGCACCAGCAATGATCAATGGGATCGCAACATTGTCGTAAACGGTCCTGTCCATCAACAGATGGTGATCCTGGAAGATCATTCCTATCTGGCGCCGCAGAAACGGCACCTCACGGCTTTTTAAGCGGCTGATATCATGGCCACCAAAAAATATCTGGCCAGCGCTTGGCCGCTCAATGCCACAAATAAGTTTCAGCAGCGTACTTTTTCCTGCTCCGGAATGGCCAGTCAGAAACGCCATCTCGCCTGGTTGCATATGGAAGGTGACTCCCTGCAACGCTTGTCTCCCGCCGAGATAGGCTTTACTGACGTGTTCAAAGCGAACCATTATTAATCCTCTCGGGCAAAAAGTGCCTCTATAAAATCTTCTGAATTAAACGGTCGTAAATCAGTAAGTTGTTCACCTACACCAATATAACGAATAGGAATACCAAACTGATCCGCGATAGAGAAAATAACGCCACCTTTAGCAGTGCCGTCCAATTTCGTCAACGTAATACCAGTGAGTCCCACCGCTTCGTGGAACAGCTTAGCCTGGCTTATCGCATTCTGACCGGTACTGGCATCCAAGGTGAGCATAATCTCATGCGGAGCCTCGTCGTCCAGCTTTTTCATCACTCGGACAATTTTTTTCAGCTCTTCCATCAGATGAGCTTTATTTTGCAGACGACCCGCAGTGTCGGCAATTAATACATCAACATTACGCGATTTAGCAGCCTGTATCGCGTCAAAGATTACCGAGGCCGAGTCCGCTCCGGTATGCTGAGCAATGACTGGAATATTATTACGATCTCCCCAGACCTGGAGTTGCTCTACCGCAGCGGCACGGAAAGTATCGCCAGCAGCTAGCATCACTGACTTACCTTCCAGCTCGAACTGACGCGCCAGCTTACCAATGGTCGTCGTTTTACCCACTCCATTGACCCCGACCATCAGGATAACAAAAGGCTTTTTACCTTCAATATTGAGCGGTGCATCGGCTTTTGCCAGAATCTCGCTCATCTCTTCCTTTAATAACGCATACAAAGCTTCAGCATCACGTAACTGCTTACGACTGGCTGTTTCGGTCAGTTTTTCGATAATTTTTCGCGTAGTTTCGACACCGACATCAGCAATTAATAACTGCTCTTCCAGCTCTTCAAACAAGTCGTCATCGATTTTTTTACCACGAAACAGCCCCATAAAACCGGAGCCGAGGTTCTGTTTTGTTTTCACCAAACTGCGTTTCAGACGCGCGAAGAAACCTTCTTTAGTCGGTTTTTCTTGCTCCACAATCGGGGCCACTATTGGTTCCTCAGGAATAGGGTCCTGAGCTATCTCCAGTGGGCTTTCAGCTACCAACGGCACATTTACCGGCTCAATAACTTCAGCAACAGGCTCTTCTCTCTGACTTTTATCGACCGGGCTTTCAGCCACCAGTGGAGCAATCACTGGCTCAATAACTTCAGCAGCAAGCTCTTCAGGATGAGTTTCAGCAACGATGCTTTCAGCGGACTGTGAAACAATCACCGGCTCAATAGCTTCATCCTGGCTGGTCACCGCAGTATGCGGAAGCATCGATTCAATGGCAGCGACTTCTTCAGTAACAATTCTTTCCTGCACAGCAGCAGCATGAGTTGTTGTTTCTACAGGCTCATCTACCGGAGCAGACTCAAGTGTTTTTTGAGTATCGGCGTGTGAAATAATAGATTCTATCGCCGCGACTTCTTCAGTCACAATTCGCTCTTGATGAGCCTGGTAGATTTCCTGCTCTTGGGCAGGCTCAACAGACTCCGATGCTAGCGTCTGAGTAACAACATCAGTCACATCCTCAACCGTCGAAGGCTGAGTGACTTCATCCAATAATACAGGGACATCCGCTTCCTGTTCAGCCAGGATAGGCTCTGGTTGTTCAACTGGCGTCGCTATCGGTTCGGCTATCTTCGCGGCGTCAACCTCTGGTTCTGCCTGCCCTACAGCGTCTTGCGCTTCAACCTTGGGTTCTTCCGCTTGCTCTTTCTGACCAAAGCCCAGCCAGGAAAAAAAGCCACGTTTTTTCTCTTTCGCCATTTGCGACTACACCCCTTGCTGTTTATTTATGGCACAGGCCCGATTTGGCTTGCCACAGGCATTAAAAAAATAGTGCATGAGTCTATCACTTTCCCGTCTCAGCATCACGCCGCAGGAATAAGGTTTCCCGGCTTGAGCCTACGACGTTAGAATAGAAATCAGAGATCCACTTGCATGCAGTGAGCACAATGAAAAAACCTCAATCCGCTGGTTCAGGCCAAATCCGCATCATTGGCGGTCAATGGCGTGGCCGAAAACTTCCCGTGCCCGACGTGGTCGGATTACGTCCTACCACTGACAGAGTCAGAGAGACGCTGTTTAACTGGCTGGCTCCTTATATTGTCGACGCACATTGCCTTGACTGTTTTGCCGGGAGCGGAGCTTTAGGCTTAGAGGCCTTATCACGCTATGCGGCTACAGCCACTCTGGTTGAAATGGACAAAAACGTTGCCCGGCAATTACAAAAAAACCTCGCCACCTTACAGGCAAACCAAGGCAATGTACTGAATGCGAACACCCTGAACGTTCTGGCCAAGCCAGGCCAGCCTCACCATATTGTGTTTGTAGACCCCCCCTTCCGTAAAGGATTACTGGACGAGACACTCAATTTACTGGAAAAAAATGGCTGGCTTGCGGATAACGCTCTGATTTACGTTGAAAGTGAAGTAGAAAACGGCATGCCTCTGGTACCTTCGTCTTGGGTATTACATCGAGAAAAGATCGCCGGACAAGTCGCTTATCGTCTATTTATGCGTGAAATACAAGGAGCCGTATGATGTCAATTTTGATTAATCTGGGCCGTCTATTAATGCTGTGTATTTGGGCATTTTTAGTGTTGAACTTAATTCAGCCTTTTCCACGCCCGCTGAATATTTTTGTCAATGTTGCACTGATTTTTATGGTTATTATGCATGCCCTACAGCTGGGTTTATTGAAAGCCACTCAGCCTAAAGATGGTCCACCGCTCAGTAGAATGGCCCAAGCGAAAATATTTACTTTTGGTGTCTTCGAGCTGCTGGTCTGGCAAAAAAAACTCCGCCAGGGAAAATAATCGCTCCAGGGTGTAGCCCCGCCGGCAGAATAATTAAGCATCGCTTTTTCATTATCTGCCAGTAAACTGGGAATCGCGTTCGACAACTAAAATAAGGATATGCCATGCTTTGGTCATTTATCGCTGTCTTTTTTTCCGGTTGGTTATACGTTGATTCGTCTTATCGCGGACCCAGCTGGCAGAAATGGGTATTTAAGCCAGTCACCCTGCTGCTATTACTGCTACTAGCCTTACAGGCACCGCTCCCAGGGCCGACGGGTTACCTGATTATTGCCGGTTTGCTGGCAAGCCTGGTCGGAGATGCACTCACTCTACTGCCGCGCCAGCGTTTACTCTATGCCTTTGGCGCTTATTTTCTCTCGCATTTGTTGTATAGCCTCTATTTCACCAGCCATACCAGCTTCGACTTATACTGGCCTCTCCCGCTGGCGTTGATTATCGTCGGAGCACTACTGATTGCCACCATCTGGAGCCGCCTTGAAGACCTGCGCATGCCAGTACTGGCTTTTATTGGTATCACGCTGGTCATGGTCTGGCTTGCCGGAGCTAATTATTTTTCACGCAATACGGCTGCCAGCCTATCGGAATATCTGGGAGCGGGCTTATTACTGCTGGGTAATGTGGTCTGGCTGGTCAGCAAATATCGTCGTCGTCTTCCTGCCGACAGTGCCATTGTGGCAGCCTGCTACTTTGGCGGACATTTCTTGATTGTCCGTTCGCTGTTTATCTGACTGCGTTGTAGCGAACTAGAAACACTCACCTCCGCTAAATAACCCTTGACTCTGGAGTAAGCTCCAGAGTTTAGGATGGGTCATGAGATAATCATCATTACCTGGAGAGTGCTATGCACAATACATCTCAAAACCAACAAAAAGCGCCACAGTTTTCGCATAGCAAATTCAGTCCGCTAAAGACAGAAGAAGAGCATGTCTGCTGTGCGGAGAGTGACTCTTGTGCCTCTCCTGTAGAGAAAGCCGTGATCAATAGTAGTGATCGCTATAGCTGGCATGTAGAAGGTATGGACTGTGCTGCCTGTGCGCGAAAAGTTGAAAATGCGGTCAAAAACATTGCTGATGTCCAGCAGGCTCAAGTGCTGTTTGCGACAGAAAAACTGCTCGTAAAATCGACCCGGGATATTCGTTCCGAGGTAGAACAGGCAGTGACCTCCGCTGGCTATAAACTCAGTGACAGTGCGGCACCTAAAACAGTACCGGTCTCTTTCTGGCAAGAAAACAGACAGATCATTGTACTTATCGTTCTGATGGCTGCTAGCTGGGGGCTGGAACAAGCCAATCATCCATTCGGTAATCTGGCCTTTATTATCACCACCCTGGTAGGTCTGTGGCCTATCGCCCATCAGGCAATACGTCTTATTCGTAGTGGTAGCTGGTTTGCTATCGAAACCCTGATGAGCGTTGCCGCGATAGGCGCGCTGTTTATCGGTGCTACTGCAGAAGCAGCTATGGTACTGGTATTGTTCCTTATTGGAGAAAGACTGGAGTCCTACGCTGCCAGTCGTGCCCGTCGTGGTGTCAGTGCATTAATGGCTCTCAAACCTGATACCGCCATTCGTATTCGTGACGGACAACGTGAAACTGTCGCACAATCAGAGTTACGTCCGGGTGACATTATCGAAGTCGCTGCTGGGGGGCGTTTACCCGCTGATGGTCGTCTGTTAAATGCGTTTGCCAGTTTTGATGAAAGCGCATTGACTGGTGAGTCAATCCCTGTTGAACATCAAAAAGGTGAGAATGTCTCCGCAGGCTGTACCAGTATTGACCGACTAGTACAAATGGAAGTGATCTCCGAACCTGGCGACAGTGCCATTGATCGTGTGTTACGTCTGATTGAAGAGGCAGAAGAACGTCGCGCCCCTATCGAGCGTTTTATCGATCGCTTCAGCCGAGTCTATACTCCATTGATTATGGCACTGGCACTACTGACGGTGATTATTCCACCGCTGCTGTTTGGGCAACTCTGGGAACCCTGGATTTATAAAGGACTGACACTATTACTGATTGGCTGTCCTTGCGCCCTGGTTATCTCAACACCTGCCGCTATCACCTCCGGTCTAGCCGCCGCGGCACGTTACGGTGCACTGATTAAAGGCGGTGCAGCTCTGGAACGTCTGAGCCAGATACAGCAGATAGCTTTTGATAAAACCGGGACACTGACAGCAGGTAAACCTCAGGTTACGGCGATCGCTACCACCGAAGGCGTGGATGAAAATCAGCTCCTGGCGTTAGCCGCTGCCGTTGAACAAGGTTCTACTCACCCATTGGCTATCGCCATTATTAACGCTGCTCAGCAGAGAAGCCTGGCCTTACCGACTACTGAACAGCATCGCGTTCTGGCTGGGATAGGTATTGAGGCCATGATAGACGGACAGATGGTTCGCCTGAGTTCGCCGACCAAACTACCTGCCGAGAGTCTTAATGCCCAATGGCTGCAACGTATTACTCAGCAAGAAGATGAAGGGCAGACGGTCATTATCGTGCTACGCGAGGAGAAGCTACTCGGTACCTTGGCTATGCGTGATACGCTGCGCAGTGACGCGCGGGTTGCCGTTAACGCTCTTAATGCCTTAGGGGTTAAGGGGATTATGCTAACCGGTGACAATCCTCGTGCCGCTGCCGCCATTGCATCTGAGCTGGGCATTGATTATCGAGCCAGCTTACTACCTGCGGATAAGGTCAGTATCGTCAATGAGTTAGGTAAGTCTTCACCACTGGCTATGGTAGGCGATGGCATCAATGATGCTCCAGCGATGAAAGCCGCGACTATGGGGATAGCAATGGGAAGCGGAACCGATGTCGCTCTGGAAACAGCCGATGCCGCTATTACCCATAATCGCCTGACGGAACTGCCACGAATGATAGCTATCGCCAGGGCAACACATACCACTATTCGCCAGAATATTTCGATTGCGCTGGGATTAAAACTGGTGTTCCTGGTCACCACCCTACTAGGTATGACAGGCTTATGGATTGCGGTATTAGCCGACTCAGGAGCCACAGCGCTAGTCACCGCGAATGCGTTAAGATTACTGCGTCAGAAGTAGCGTTTGTCAGAGGGTTCAGGCCACCACCAAATTAGGCGTGGCTTTTACGTAATAAGTAGCGATAGGGTTTACTTGCCGCTTCTGACGCGACCAGTTCGTGTTCCATAAAGCGGCAGAAGCCAGGTATATCACGGGTCGTTGCCGGATCATCTGCTATCACCAGCAGTGTTTCACCAGGTGCCATCTTGCGTACTGTTTTACGCACCATCATTACCGGCTCCGGACAACGCAGTCCTGTAGTATCAAGGTTATGGTCAGGAGTCGCAAATAAGTCGGTCATAATTGCCTCTGTCGAGAAAAAACTGCGCTAGTTTACGCCGGGAAGAATTTGATGCAAGCCACGTGAACGATTGCGTTAAAATTAACCATTGCAAAGGGGATTGAAAGCAGTATCATCCCCCGGCTTTATAATGAACCAGCAGAATGACATCTGCTGTGTCTGATATTGGGTTCCCTCACCCCACCACTAAAAAGGCTACAATATGCTGCAGTTAAACTCACGCCAGCGCGTCAATGCGTTGCTATGGCTATCGCTATTCCATTTGCTCGTTATCACCTCCAGTAACTATCTGGTTCAGCTCCCGATCTCTATTTTTGGGCTCCATACCACCTGGGGTGCATTCAGCTTCCCATTTATCTTTCTGGCAACCGACCTGACGGTCCGTATTTTTGGTGCCCCGCTGGCCCGACGGATTATCTTCGTCGTGATGATCCCGGCATTAGTGGTCTCTTACGGTATTTCGTCACTGTTTTATATGGGAAGCTGGCAAGGTCTGGAAGCATTAGGTCAATTCAATCTGTTTGTTGCCCGTATTGCTATCGCCAGTTTTATGGCTTATGCCCTGGGACAAATTCTTGATATTCAGGTCTTCAACCGCCTACGAAAAAGTCATTACTGGTGGCTTGCTCCTGGGGTAGCGATGATATTTGGTAATATGAGCGATACCGCAGCATTCTTCTTTATTGCTTTCTGGCGCAGCACTGATCCCTTTATGGCTCAGCATTGGGTAGAAATTGCGATGGTTGATTACGGCTTTAAGATCCTTATCTGCATGGCCTTCTTCTTGCCTGTCTATGGTGTATTCCTGAATTATCTGCTGAAAAATTTTGCCGATAAGTCTGAAAATTCGGCATGGCAACCAGGGTAAAAGCATACGGGTTATCTTGTGATAAAATGTAGGCATCAGCCTGGTGGCTTACTAACGGAAAGGAAGAGTGCAATGCATAAACTGGTAAAATATGTCGGTGTTAGCCTGTTAGTTTTGGGTCTTGCTGCTTGTGACAATAAAGACAGCAATACCGAGGCTGTAGACAGCTCTGCTGCAAGCACTACTGCTGCACAAACTGTTACCTTACTTGATGGGAAAGTGAGTTTTTCTCTTCCAGCTGATATCAGTGATCAAAGCGGTAAAGTCGGCACTCAGTCGAACAATATGCATGTCTACTCTGATACTTCAGGCCAGAAAGCTGTCATTGTGATTATCAGCGAAGCTAACACCGACACGCTTTCAGCCCTGGCTGAAAGACTGGAGCAGCAGCAACGTGCTCGTGACCCACAGCTACAGGTTGTCTCAAATAAGTCGATTGAAATTAAAGGCCATGCAGTACAGCAACTGGACACTATTATCTCAGCCCAGGGTCAGACTACTTACTCTGCCATTGTGTTAGGTAAAGTGGATGATCAGCTGTTAACCATGCAGATCTCTTTACCAGCAGATAATCAAGCTCAAGCCCAGGCTAGCGCTGAAAGTATTCTGAATACACTAACGCTGAAATAATTCTCTACTCTGGATAGTTCGAGTTACTAAAGTATGACGGGTGTGTTCTCAGCCTGCGGATCTTTACCGCAGGCTGTTTTACCTTTCTTTCTGACACATCACCTCCTCTGTTAATCCCAATATGACAAGTCATGTTTACTTAGCCCAATATCTTTAAGCTGTTCCGTGCTTAATTCACGCAATATGCGCACAGTCTTACGATTCAGTGATTTTCGGCGAAAATACCGATAAATAGCTCTCGGACTAAAAAAAACGGATCTACGTGCCTGGTTCTCATTAAATTCCATCGTCTGCTCCTTATTATGTCTCTGGACATATCATGCTATGCCGGGCAGTAAGCAGACAGATGCAAAAAACGATTCTTTTTAACATACAGATGGGGTAAAACATTAACTGAATGGCATAATTCGCGGCCATCTGTACTGGTTTTCTGTTCTGTATGGTTCTAAAAGGGATACAGGTATGACACGCTATCAACATCTCGCTACTTTGCTGACTGAACGTATTGAGCAAGGCTTATATCAGAGCGGAGAACGCCTGCCTTCTGTACGTACCTTGAGCCGGGAGCATGGCGTCAGTATTAGTACCGTCCAACAGGCTTATCATATTCTGGAAGACCAACAGCTCATTACGCCTCAGCCTCGCTCTGGCTATTTTGTTGCCCAACATAAGGCCGTTCATCCGGTACCACCGTTAACTCGCCCAGCCCAGCGGCCAATAGAGATTACTCAGTGGGATGCCGTTCTGGAGTTAATTAACTCTCGTAGTGATCAGAATATGATCTCTTTCGGTAGCGGTATCCCAGACCTGACGCAACCGACATTGAAGCCGATATGGCGCGAAATGACCAAACTTATCCAGTGCCAGCCAAACTCCCTACTCAGCTATGACTGTATCTATGGACTACCAGCCCTGCGGGAACAAATTGCTCGTCTGATGCTCGACAGCCAGTGTCTGCTAACCCCGGACGATATCGTGGTCACTAACGGATGCGCTGAAGCGCTATCGATTGCGATTCGTGCCGTGTGTGAAGCGGGTGATATTGTCGCCGTTGAATCACCTTCATTTCACGGCACCATGCAGATGCTACGTGGTTTTGGTATTAAAGTTATTGAAATTCCTACCGATTCAGTGTCCGGAATTAGCATAGAAGCATTAGAGTTAGCGCTGGAACAATGGCCGATCAAAGCTGTTTTCCTGGTACCAAACTGTAATAATCCATTAGGTTTTATCATGCCTGTAGAGCGCAAAAAAGCCATTCTCCAGCTGGCACAGCGCTTTGATATCGCGATTATAGAAGATGATGTCTATGGCGAACTGGCCTATGAGTATCCCCGACCAGTGACCATTAAATCGATGGACATCGATGGACGAGTGCTACTGTGTAGCTCATTTTCTAAAACCCTGTCCCCCGGGCTGCGTGTAGGCTGGATTGTTCCCGGTCGCTATTGGGAACGCGCCTTACATATGAAATACATTGGTACTGGCAGTACCACCACCGTGACCCAGCAACTGGTGGCTAATTTTATTCAGTCTGGCCATTATCATCGTCATATCAGGCGGATGCGCCAACACTACAAACGTAATCTGGATATCTTTACCTGCTGGGTTCGTCACTATTTCCCTTGTGGTATTTGTGTCAGTCGTCCACAGGGTAGTTTTTTAATGTGGATAGAGTTACCAGAAAATGTCGATACCGTACGACTAAATCAGGCCTTGTGCCGTCAGAATATTTATATCGCGGTAGGTTCACTGTTTTCAGCTTCAGGGAAATATCGCAACTGCCTACGGCTCAATTATGCTTTACCTTTTAACCCAGCGACTGAAGGCGCGCTAAAAACGCTGGGTGAAGCACTGGAGTTTGCTATGGAAAATTGCTAAAAATCACATCCATCCTGCCGGAAAGATTCTCTATAGCGCAGGATGGTTAACAGCAATGCCCGGGCAACTTGAAGTACGGCGGAGATATACTATTAATTTCTATCTCCGTACACTATATTGGATAAAAACACTCTCAATAAAAGAAAAGCTAATTAGATATTTATAATATATATGACCACACCATGAAACCGTCACGAAAACAGATCCCCGATAACAATAAACATTTAATATAAATACCACCAAAACAATTAACAAACCAAATTAACACTCTTTCAACGTAATTTGTGATAAAGAGAATGATGATAATAATACTTATTTAAATGACTTTAGTAAATTACTTTAAATATGCTAATAAAGTCACCACCTTGCTTGTATTATATTATTAATAAGAACTACTATCGTTAATTATAATGGAAAATAAATATGAGCGAAGAAATCGTAAAAGGACGCGACGTTACCATTTTATTTGATGGTGAAAAATAAATGTGTGCATTCACGTAATTGTGTATTAGGCAGACCAGATGTTTTTGTTCCTGCAGTAGATGGAGAGTGGATTTATCCGGAGCTAGCGCCGCGGAGATAGCTATGCTTGCCAAAAACTGCCCATCGGGTGCTATCCGTTATCAGATGAATGACAAAACCGAGGGCGAAAAAGCACCGCTGGTTAATATTATACGTATTCGTGAAAATGGCCCGCTGGCCCTGAATGCAGAAATGGAAATAGACGAAAGCTCATCAGGTTATCGTGCAACGCTGTGTCGTTGTGGCCACTCTTCCCGTAAACCATTTTGTGACGGAAGCCATTCTGCTGCCGCGTTTACCGCTACCGGTGAAGTCGCAGTTCAGGAATTTACTGCGTTAGAACGTCGCGATGGCGTATTGTTGGTTACTCCCCTAAAAAATGGCCCCCTGAGAATCAAAGGTAACCATGAACTGGTCACCGGGACAGGCAAAACCACGAATAAAACCGAGGAAAGCCATTTATGTCGTTGCGGTCACTCCGCTAACAAACCTTATTGCGATGGAACGCATGTTCGCGTTGGATTTACTTCCTGATAATATGAGAAAAAATAGTAGATATCCGATACGGATGATATTCCCTTTAACTATTTTTTCTCCTGTTAGCCGCTCCAAAAATGCGACACTATAAATATCATCATCATTAATTGACTTAAATCACTTCATTCTATTTTTTTGAAAAAGATCTGCAAATTGTTTCGATTTCAATGACTGAGTGGAAAGTTTATTATTTATCACATCAGGCGAAACCGCCAATTAAATATAGAAAAACGTAAGGAATACGACCATGAAAACTATCAAAACCTTTGTTGCTGTTGCTGCTATTTCAATGATGTCTTTCAGTGCTTTCGCCCAGAGCATCACCGCAATAGCATCTACTATTGATAGTGCTGAAGCAAAAATTGCCGCTAAAGCATCAGAGCAAGGCGCTAGCTACACCATCACAAGCGCTATTACCAATGACCGTGTACATATGACAGCACGCCTGGATAAATAATAGCGTAGGGAGTTAACGAAAATGGTCGTGACAATAAGACTGCCATTTTCAACCACTCCCAATAATAAAAAATCCTCATACAGAGGATTTTTTATTATTCCGCATCCTGAATTGAGTATCATCCGTTTAACTCTCTAGCAAAGTACTGCCAATATACTTTAATTTCATCCCGGCCTTTCTGCCACTCCGACTATACCTGTCATACTTCGAGTTACTTGGATGTTGCCTTCGCTCAGAGAGTCGAATCACATAGTGTGTCTATGCTCATAAACTATCTGAACTCTGCGCCTGCAAGCAACTCAACTTATTTCGGGTATAATTGATATTATTTTTAACTTAATACAACCATATTATTTGATCAAAAATTTATACATTCCGCTTTAGCTTGATTTTATTCTTACTTGATTGCTTATCTAAAATAATATCCAATACATTTTCTGTAAATTGTTTTTTATTAATAATCACCAGGTCTTTAATAACCGAGGGTAAGTCCTCCTCTCCTTAGTCTGTGACTCAGTATATCCCTATCCTTCAGGTCATCTTTTTAAGTCATCATAGTGTTTTAGGTTGTTGTGCTTTTTTATCGTTCTTTATCTCTCTGTTTAACCTTCGTTTAGGGTTTGTTTAATTTCTGTTTAATTACATCACTATAATTGTAACAATTCTGTTTACATCATTAATGCACGGTTGTTCGCAAGGATTTTACTATGTCGGAGATAATGACTTCTTTTAATCACGCAGTGACTTCACTTTCGCGGTCTGAATGGGACGCAGGTAAGCAAAACTCAGTGGTAAAAGAGCTGGAACAAGGCAAAGTTATTTTCTTACCTCAACTGGCATTTTCACTCAGCAAACAAGAAGAGCAGTTGCTTGACCCAGTATGGGTAGATCCTAAGCGGAAAAATATCAGCTATCAGCCATTGCAGGATAAACTGACGGGTGTAGCAGATACGGCACAAGAGCCAGCCATTCGTGAGTTACTGAAACGGCATTATCATTCCTGCCGTCAACTGGTCGCCGGTATCTTACCGGAATATCAAAGCGCATTGCATACTCCAACTAATAGCCTGCGTCTGCATCCCGTGACAAGCTGGGCTCAGAATACCTCATGGCGCAAAGATGACAGCCGTTTGCATGTTGATGCCTTCCCTTCACGCCCTAACTATGGCGAACGAATTCTGCGTATTTTCACCAATATTAATCCTCATGGTGAAAATCGTAGCTGGCGTGTGGGTGAATCTTTCCCTGCCCTCGCACAGCGTTTCTTACCGCGTCTGAAAAAATACTCTTCGCTCAGTAGCTGGCTACAAAATACCGTTGGTATCACCAAAAGTTACCGCAGTCACTATGACCACCTGATGTTGCAGATGCATGATGCGATGAAAGCCGATACTGATTATCAGAAAAATGGGCCTCAGATTGCGGTTGAATTTCCGCAGGGCAGTAGCTGGATCTGTTTTTCTGATCAGACGCCCCATGCGGCGATGGGTGGGCAATTTATGCTAGAACAGACCTTTTTATTGCCGGTAAATAAAATGCATAATCCACAACAGTCCCCTCTTAAGGTACTGGAATCAATAACGAATAAAACGTTGATTTAGCGATAAGTAGCGCATCTCTGCGCTACAAAGAGAGCCTGTCAGTCAAAGAGTTTCAAAGCTGCTATCCGCTTTAATCCTTCGGATAACGCTTCATCATCAGCAGTAAGACTCAAACGAACAAAATCTTCTCCTCCAGCACCAAAACCTTGCCCAGGCGCGACCAGTACATGCGCCTCGAGCAGCAAACGTTCAGTTAGTTGTGAGGAGGTGTAACCTGGGGGAATGGGTAGCCACAGAAAGAAGGTTCCTTGTCGCGGGTCTACAGGCCAGTTCATCTGTTGCAGTGCCTCCACCACCCATATGCGACGGCGGTGATAAAGGGCTGAAAATTCTTGCACCCTTGTTGCTGGTAGATTTAAAGCATGAATAGCCGCATCCTGGACCGCACCAAATACGGTGCTATAACTGTGAGTGTGGAGCTTCTTAAACGCTTTAATAATAGAAGCATTACCAACGGCAAAGCCAAAACGCCACCCCGCCATCAGGAAGGTTTTCGACAAGGTATAGATCTCTACGCCCCACTCTTTTCCGCCGGGCTGCGCCAGCAGACTGGGAGGGACTTCCTGAGCATTACTACCAATCGCGGCATAAGCAAAGTCATGTATCAGTGGTATCTTCCAGCGCTCAACAAACTCTAGCGCCTGAGCAAATAATTCTGGTGTCGCAACTGCTCCGGTCGGGTTATGGGGATAGTTAAGCATTAATAGCCCGCCCTGACGGGCAACCTCTTCTGGTACCTGACTGAAGTCGGGCAGAAACTGATTCTGAACCTCTAACTTGATGCCATAAAATTGCGCCTGGGCCTGAGCCGCCGCTGAACGGTACATGGGATAACATGGATCGGTAGAAATCAGATATTGTCCTGGGCTAAGCAGTGCACGCGGTAAACCAGTAACGCCGATATGAGCACCCTGAAAAATCGCTATTTCACTGTCAGGATCTAGCTCAACGCCATACTGCCGAAGGTAGAAATCGGCGATAGCCTGGCGAACCGCTGGTTTTCCCCAGAAAGAAGGATAGTCATGATTTTCAGGCTGAGCAGCTGCAGCTTGTAAGGTCTCCACCACGGTTGCCGCGGTAGGCTGGCGCGGGCTGCCAGAAGAGAGATCAATCAGTGGATAATCGGTGGTATCAACCTGTGCCAGCATTTTTTCCAGCGCACTAAATAAATTTTCTTCTAATTGCTCCACCAACGGAGAGGCAGAAAATAGAGGCATATTTCTCTCGATAAATATTAAATATTTTAGTGACTATCGCACAGCTTACTTTCCCTGAGAATTAAATAATCAACTATCTAATGCACAAAATTAACTATCTATAGCCAAAATAATTAGAATGAGTATAAAAAACTCTGTAATTAGATTATCTGGATGAAGATAACATCCATATAATTTGAAGTATGACGAGTATAAACTTAGTTTACTACCTGTCATACTATATTCTAAGAAGTCCACAAATAAGATTAAGGTATTTATTTAATCAAATAACTAACAAGGTTATTTAATAACATCAGGTAACTCTACATGGTAATACATCCTTATTTAATGAATACCTAAGGATTATCTTAAAATATTAAAAACACTCTATCAGTAGTAGTTTATTGATATTTGTTATCAAACTTAATCTTTATTATCCCTGAGTTAACTTAAGAGTCAGGATTTATAGAATTGAAAAAAATTACCCCTACCCCTCATGATTCCACCTTTCGACAGTTCCTGAAAATCCCAGATATCGCCCGGGACTTTATAGAGATCCACCTCCCCACAGAGTTACGGGCTATTTGCGATCTCAGTACTCTAAAACTGGAAAATGGTTCTTTTGTTGAGGAAAATCTGCGCCAGTATTTCAGTGACGTACTTTATAGTTTGAAAACGATCAATGGAGATAAAGGATATGTGCAGATCCTGATTGAACATCAGTCTAGTCCAGATAAACATATGGCATTTCGTATGATCCGTTACGCAGTAGCCGCCATGCAAAGTCACCTTGATGCAGGCTATCAAAAATTACCGCTGGTGATACCCATACTGTTTTATACCGGCAAGCGTACTCCTTATCCTTACTCCACTAACTGGTTACAGGAATTTACAGATCCGGAACGAGCAAGAAATCTTTATAGCAGTGACTTCCCGCTGGTAGATATCACTGTTATCCCTGATGAAGAGATCATGGAGCACCGCAGTATGGCAGCTCTGACGTTACTACAAAAACATATTCATCAGCGTAATTTGACAGTATTGATGGATAAACTCGTGGCACTCTTACTCACTGACTATCTGGACTCACCCCAGGTGAATGCGCTGATCAATTATATTATTCAGACGGGCGATGCAGCAGATGCTGAAACCTTTGTCCGTGAACTGGCTTTGCGGGTACCGCAATATGGAGATGAACTGATGACTATTGCCTGGCAACTGGAACAGAAAGGTATCACGAAAGGGTTACAGCAAGGTAGAGAGGAAGGCAGGAAAGAAGGGATTCAGCTTGGTGAACAGCGTGGCCAGGCGGTATATATTCGCACCCTTGCCCATGCCATGTTACAGCATGGTATTGATCACAATATTATAATGAAATTAACGGGTCTGAGCACGGAAGAACTGACACCACTCAGCGACTGAGTACTTTCTCAGTAACACAACAGATACTGAAGCCTTTATCCATAAACTGGCTTTACGGGTACCGCAATATGAGAATGAACTAATGACAATTGCCCAGCAACTGGAACAGAAAGGTATGCAACAAGCAATACAGCAATGTATGCAGCGCTGTAAAGAGGAAGTGATTCAGTTAGATATTTGCACCGTTGCCCATCTATTGTTACAGCAGGGTATAGATTACAATGTGGTAATGAAAGTAACAGGCCTGAGCGAGGAAGAAGAACTCACACCGCTCAGCGACTGAGTCCTCTGCACAGTGGGTATTTTTCTGCCTGCATTATGTATAACTGGCAGAAAAATACCTCCTCCCCTACCATGTATGCGTCTGCCTGCCTCGAATAAAAAATCGCATCGTTACCATTGCCCGTAACGCTGTCAAAAAACTACATATCAGTATGATATCACTATATATATCTCCATAAAATATAATAACGATGTCACTGAGTAATCCTAAAATTTAACGAATATACCCTAAATAATTCGAGTTGCTTGTAGGCGCAAAGTGAGGACTGGCGATGAGCATAGATAAACTATGTGATTCGGCTGTCTTCACTACAGCAACACCCAGGTAACTTGAAGTATGACGGGTATAAATGTAATAACAAAAATTAGATATACTTAGCATAAAAAAACATAGCCAGATGTTTAGTTTAACTTCTCCACTTTAAGTGAACTGTGATTTAATCGATTTATTGTCATCATCTTATCAGGGATATTTAACTTATGCGCAAGTCACTTATTGGTGGATTAATTTTCACTTTACTTTCTTCCTCTGTTATTTTTTCTACAGCACAGGCTGATGACAAAAAAATCCGTATTGGGTTTAACCCTGGTCCTTATAAAGAACAATTCCAAAAAGGGATTGAGCCATATTTAAATAAACATGGCTACACGGTGGAATATAAAGACTTTAGTGATGGGGTTCAGGTCAATGATGCGGTAAGTCGCGGTAGTATCGAAGCGAATATTATGCAGCACCCAGTCTATTTAAAGTCAGTTAATGAACGCCTCGGTATTGATAATATCGGTATCGTACAAGTGCCCACCCCACCAATGGGTCTGTACTCTGAAAAGGTCAAAGCTCTGGAAACACCAAAAGAAGGTACGGTGATTTCTATTCCTAATCAGGCTCCTAACGCCTACCGTGCGGCACTGGTACTGCAAGGCCTTGGCTGGGTAAAAATTCGTCCTGACAGTGATCCAGCGACCTTTTCACAAAGATTCGTTAGTGAAAACCCTTATAAAATCGTCCTCAAGGAAATGGATAATGCTCAGCAGGTACGTGCCTTACCAGACGTCGATTTTGGTCTGATCCAGGGTAACTTTGCCGTATCCAGTGGGATGAAATTAGATACCGCCCTGGAACTGGAAAAACCCACCAGCCAGTTTGTTAACGTTGTCACCATCGCTGGCAAAAATAAAGATGCTGACTTTGCTAAAGCATTAACTGCTGCTTATCAGTCCGATGAATTTAAAAATTATATTCGTACTAATCCACAATATGCTGGCTATATGCTGCCCGACTATTTCCAATGAGTCAGCCAATAATTAGTTTTCAGAATGTCAGTAAGACTTTTTCACGTAATGGGGAAAACTTTCTGGCACTCGATAATGTCAATCTGGATATCAATAAAGGCGATATTTTTGGGGTTATTGGCGCTAGTGGAGCAGGAAAAAGCACCTTGCTCCGTTTAATTAACCACCTGGAATCACCAAGCCAGGGCGATATGTTGATTAATGACGTATCACTGCAAAGTATTGACAAGAAGCAGCTAAACCAGGTAAAGAAAGATATTGGTATGATCTTTCAACACTTCAATTTATTAAATTCACGTACTGTATTTCATAACGTTGCTATTCCATTAATCCTGCAAGGACGCGATAAAACCTTTATTCGTGACCGGGTTAATGAGCTACTGGCATTTGTTAATTTAAGTGAAAAAGCACAGCGCTACCCGGACGAGTTATCGGGTGGTCAAAAACAACGTGTCGGCATCGCACGCGCATTAGCTTCTAACCCTTCAATTCTGTTGTGCGATGAGGCGACTTCGGCACTGGATCCCCATACCACGGTACAGATCCTGTTATTACTACAAGAGATCAATAAGCGCTATGGCATCACTATCGTGTTGATCACCCATGAAATGTCAGTAGTACAAAAAATCTGTAACAAGGTGGCAGTTATGGCTCAGGGCCGCGTGATTGAGCAAGGCAATGTGCTGGCTCTCTTTGGACAGCCACAGAATGAGATAACCGCCAGCTTTGTTCAATCGGTCATTCATGACCGCTTACCAGAACAGACCGTTGCACGTATTAAACAGCAGGCTGACAGCCGGGCGCTACGCCTTGAATTTATTGGTCAGACAGCGCAGCAACCCATTATTAATCAGCTGATTCGTGAGTATCCGGTCGAGGTTAATATTCTGTTTGCCAGCATGTCCGAAGTTCAAAGCACCATTCTCGGTTTCATGATTGTGCAGTTAAGGGGTGAAACGGCACAGATTGAGTCAGCCATTCACTACCTCCATACCGCAGGGGTGAAAATTAGCGATGTTTGAATATTTTGATTCCGCCGTCACTGGCGAACAGTTTATCCTGGCACTCTATGACACATTAGTGATGGTCAGTATTTCACTCGGGTTTGGTTCATTGTTGGGTATCCCATTGGGTATCGTGCTAGTGACCTGCCGGCCTGGTGGCGTATTACCTAATTCTGTTCTTCATCAGATATTAAACCCTGTCGTTAATATCCTGCGTTCACTGCCTTTTATTATCTTGCTGATCACCATTTTGCCTGTGACACGCTGGCTGGTTAACACCACTATCGGCACCCCGGGTGCGATTGTGCCTTTAGTGGTATTTATCGCTCCCTATATCGCTCGTCTGGTCGAAAGTTCGTTACTCGAAGTCGATGACGGGATACTGGAGTCAGCTAATGCCATGGGTGCCACGACCTTTCAAACTATCTGGCACTTTATGTTGCCCGAAGCCGCATCATCACTGATTCTGGCACTGACCACCGCTACCATTGGTCTGTTGGGAGCAACCGCCATGGCGGGAACTGTGGGTGCAGGAGGTATTGGAGATCTTGCCATCACCTATGGTTACCAGCGGTTTGACACTTTTGCCACTCTATCCACCGCCTTGGTGCTGATAGTCATTGTCCAGCTGTTACAGACCTTCGGAACCCAGCTGGCACGCCGTATTCGTCGCGAATAACCAAAGAGAGAAATCATGCCCATTGTTGAAAGCTTTACCCTGGACCATAACAAAGTTATTGCTCCTTATGTCCGTGTTGCCGGTACCGAACGTCATGCCCAAGGTGCCGTAGTACAGAAATACGATCTTCGCTTTTTACAGCCCAATGTGTCGTCTATTCCTACTGCGGCTCTGCATACCCTGGAGCACCTGCTGGCTTTCGGTATTCGTGAGGAACTCTCTGGTGTTATCGATATTTCACCCATGGGCTGCCGTACTGGTTTCTATTTGATTTTATGGGATGAGCATAGCCCGAAAGAGGTCGCCGCCGCCTTGACCCGTGTGCTGGAACGTGTCGTTGATGCGACTGATGTCCCGGCAGTCAGTGCACTCGAGTGTGGAAATTATCGAGATCACTCCCTGTTCTCGGCCAAGGAATACGCCCGTCAGGTACTGACCGAAGGTATCAGTACCGATGCGTTTTCACGTCAGCTGTAGGATGAACCGATAAGGAAAAAAGTATGTTCTCAGTGAAATCGCCAGGGGATTATATTCAGCAGCCCGGGCTGCGCCATCAAGTGGGCAAACATATTCGCCCTTTGGTCAGCCATATACGCATTCTGACCTCGCCCTCGGCCTGGCAAGCCGTTAATCCAGCGCTGAGTGACAGTCTGGAAAGAGCTGGTATCCGCTGGCAGCTGGAGTATCTGGCTGGCGAGTGTACTGATGATGCTATTGCACAGTTTCAGCATAATCTGCTCGAGCAGGGTGCGGAAGGCATTCTGGCAATCGGTGGTGGACGAGTGCTGGATACAGCAAAAGCGGTCAATAGTACCCTCGGTGACAGGATCCTTTTTACTCTGCCAACCCAGGCGGCAACCTGCGCGGCCTGGTCCCCGCTGGCGATTATTTATAATGCTGCCGGGGGCCATGTTAAAAGCATCGCTCTGAATGATATGCCAGCACTGATTCTGGTCGACAGCGAAGTTATCGCTCACAGTGACGTACGTTATCTGCGGGCAGGTATTATCGATGCGCTGGCAAAGTGGATGGAATTTGAACCTTATCAGCGCCACAACCCGCACCAGCTGGCGCTCGATGTTAAAATCTCCGCAGCACGTCAGGCGACAGAGGTTTTTCTGCACTGGGGTGAAGCCGCTATCAATGCGAATCAGCAACAACAAGTGACCCTGGCTCTGGAAAAGGTGATTGAAGCTAATATCGTACTGGCAGGACTAGCCAACAGTATCCGCGGCCCACTGGATACCCCAGGACTTGCCCATGTTATTCACGATACCCTTACTCACCAGCCAGAATTACATCTCTGGTTGCATGGAGAAAAGGTGGGCTATAGTCTGCTTATCCAGGCTCTGGTGGATAATCCTGAAGGATCGTCTGATAGTGAACTGCTGACCTTACTGCGCCGCTTCCATAGCCCGTTACGTTTACCGACTTTGTCAGGTGACCGAACGGAACGTCTACAGCAGATAGCCAGCACGATCAGATTTCCGGCCAGGAGCCTTAAAGACCTGCCATTTGATATCACTTATCAGACGCTCTTGCAGGCCCTTCAGACTACCGAGAATCGCGATTTCCAGTTGGGTTAAGCTCCAATTGACGCTCTTCAAATAGCTGTAGCAGATGATCTGCCACCGCCCGAACTCGTCGGGAATGAGCAAGATCAGTATGTAGTACCAGCCAGATTGGCTGGTCGGCATTAACCTCAGGTAACAGGCAGATTAAATCGGTCTGTCTGGCGAGAAAATGAGGCAACACTGCCAGCCCCATACCAGCAAGAGCTGCTGACATCTGCGCTGATAAGGTATTCGTTTCTAGCTTACATGGCTGACCGCGAGAGATACGAGAGATCCATTTAGCGGCGGGCAAGTGGCTATAAGCTTCCGTCCAGCCAATCAAAATATCCTCATCAAATACCGTCGCCTTCGGCCCTACATGACGAGTTTCCAGATAGCTACTCGCGCCATAGAGACCGAAACCTAATGTTCCAAGACGTTTGATGGTGACATTGCCAGCCTCAGGTTTACTCATCCGTACCGCCAGGTCGGCATCACGTCGGTGAAGGTTAACGGTCTGTACTCCACTGACCAGTTCCACGCGTAGATCCGGGTGGCGGGTAAAAAGCTGTGGGAGTGAAGGAATGATCAGCGGATTTGCCAGATTTTCCGCTGTCGCCAGGCGAACACAGCCAGCGACCCGCCCTTGCTGCTGCGCAGCCTCACCAAAAGCATGCCCGGCGTGTTCCAGAGCCTCTGCTCGTTCCAGCAACGCTTCGCCATCGTCCGTCAGTCGATAACCACTTTGATGGCGGCTGAACAAGGGCACTCCTAAAGCCTGTTCCAGGCGATCGAGACGCCTGGATACCGTAGCTATGCCCATTTCCAAGGACACTGAAGCACCACTTAATGTGCCACTACGGGCAATAGCCAGGAAGATGCGCGCGTCATCCCAGAGCAGAGAAGAGTTCATATCATTTTCCATATCAGGAAAACTGAGTTCCAGTTTTGGCTATATTTGTCACTAAATCGGAAGATTATACTTTCTGCACTCAGTTCTGTTAAGGGGAAGTATCATGCAGCAACGTAAACCTGGAATCGACTTAGCCATCTCATCTCTCGGTCTGGGATGCATGGGAATGAGCGAGTTTTATGGCCCGCGAGACGACAAACTAGCCCTACAAACACTAGAGCAGGCTGTTGAAATGGGTATCAATTTCTTCGATACCGCCGATATGTATGGCCCATACCATAACGAAGAACTACTGGGTCATTTCCTGAAAACTCATCGTCATTGTGTCCATATTGCCACCAAATTTGGCATCGTCCGCAAGCCGGGTGAATATCAGCGAACTTTGGATAATAGCCCGCACTATGCCCGGCAGAGCTGCGAGGCATCACTGCGTCGTCTTGGGGTTGAACAGATAGACCTTTACTACGTCCATCGTCTCGATCCCAATCACCCTATCGAAGAAACAATGGCAGGCCTTATTCCGCTGGTACAGGAAGGAAAGATTGCCCGTATTGGCTTATGTGAAGTCAGTGCCACCACACTACGTCGTGCTCATGCAGTGCATCCAGTGGCGGCGGTGCAAACAGAATACTCACTGTGGACACGCGAAGTTGAAGCCGAGGTGCTGCCAGCCTGCCGTGAATTGGGTATCAGCCTGGTCGCCTATTCTCCTCTGGGACGTGGTTTCCTGACAGGTCGATTCCAGAATGATGCCCACTTTGAGGAAGGTGATTTTCGCAGCAGTCTACCGCGTTTTCAGCCCGGTAATATTGATGCTAACCGCGCGCTGGTCAATGTCGTAGCCAGACTGGCTGTAGCTAAAGGTTGCTCCCCCGCGCAAATTGCTTTGGCGTGGTTACTGGCACAAGGCGATGACATCATCCCTATACCTGGGACAAAACGTATCGCTCATCTTCAGGACAATCTTGGTGCACTCTCGATACATCTGGAACCCCATGAGTTAACCGAACTGCACCATGATCTTGATGCCTTACCAGTCATCGGGGAACGCTATACCACAGAAGGTATGAAAGGGGTTAACGCATGAATATACGCTCTGAAAATCACATCATGACTGAGGAAACCGTCAATGGAACACGTTGGAAGTCAGCATCATGCAAAAGAAAGCGCCTCGTAGCGTAACTGGCTGGCCGTCGTCGTGTCTGGCATCAGTGGCGATTGTCTTCGTCGGTTTTCAGTCGTGGATATTAAGGGAATCAAGTCAGGCAACTCTGCCAGCATTGGCTATTTACGTCTCCATCTTCAATGCCACCATTGGAGCCGGTGCCCTGGCAGAGGCTATCGTATTATCTGTCACTCGCATCTAATAGCTTGATGGCAATCGCTGCCATAGCGATTGCCGGAAGTCTGATCCCGGTGATACTGATAAAAGCACCCACGCAGCTAAATTAAAATCTCGCTATGCCGTTCACGGTACTCTTTTGGCGTCGCATCATAGGCTTTTTTAAACACTGAATAGAAATATTGCAATGATGGATAGCCGCACATCTGTGAAATTTCATTAATGGATAATGAAGTTGAGACCAGCAGAGTGCGTGCTTTCTCTAATTTTTCCGCATGAATAACAGCGTGGATAGTCTCGCCAACTTCTTCTTTAAAGCGCTTTTCAAGATTGGAACGTGACATACCGACCGCATCCAATACTTGTTCGACCTTAATCCCTTTACAGGCATGATTGCAAATATAGTGCATGGCCTGAATCACCGCCGGATCACGCAGTGCACGGAAGTCAGTCGAGCGTCGTTCAACCACCCGAATAGGAGGCACTAACACCCGTTGTAAGGGGAAGGTTTCATTATTCAACAAACGGTGTAATAGCTTGGCGGCCTGATATCCCATCTGTCGGGTACCCTGGGCGACTGACGAGAGTGCAACGCGTGATAAATAGCGAGTCAGCTCTTCATTATCAATCCCAATCACACACAGCTTTTCCGGAACCGGGATCTGTAGATGCTCACAGACCTGCAATAAATGGCGTGCTCTGGAGTCGGTTACCGCAATAATACCGGTCTGTGCCGGTAAGGTTTGTACCCAGTCAGCAAGGCGATTTTGGGCATGCTGCCAGTTTTCTGGCGCGGTCTCCATCCCCTGATAAACCACCTCACGATACTTTTCCTTCGCCATCAATTGTCGAAACGCATACTCGCGTTCAACTGCCCAGCGCTTATTACTGGAACCAGGCAGACCATAGAAAGCAAAGTCTTGCACCCCTTTCTCTTTAAGATGCAGAAAAGCACTTTCCACCAGCGCATAGTTGTCTGTCGCAATGTAATGCACGGGTGGATAATGCTCTGTCTGATGATAAGAACCGCCGACGCCAACAATGGGAACGCCTGCATTACCCAGCAATCCTTCTATTTCAGCATCATCAAAATCAGCAATGACACCATCGCCCAGCCACTCTTTGATATTATCGATACGAGCGCGAAAATCTTCCTCAATAAAAATATCCCACTTTGATTGTGACGCCTGCAAATACTCACCCACACCTTCGACCACCTGACGATCGTAGGCCTTATTGGCATTGAATAATAAGGTGATGCGATGGCGTTTCTCAAACATGTTAATTCTTCCAGAAATAGCATTGTATTTTAATACTATACCCAAAATAAGCAGAGAAACCGGGGCGTATAACCCCGGCATGATGAAATAAATATTAAGCCCGACGCTTAGTCGCAGAGTCCATCCAGACCGCTAACAGTAAAATGGAACCCTTCACGATATACTGCCAGAAGGTCGGGACATCCATCATACTCATACCGTTATCCAGAGAGGCCATGATAAAAGCCCCCATCACCGCTCCAGCAACAGTACCGATACCGCCCGCCAGACTGGTTCCGCCGATAACACAAGCCGCTATTGCATCCAGCTCAGCAATATTCCCGGCAGAAGGTGAGCCAGCTCCCAGACGTGAACTAAGAATCAACCCGGCTACAGCGACCATCAGGCCATTGATAGCAAAGACGGCCATCTTGGTACGCGCAACATTAATCCCAGAGAGTCTGGCTGCTTCAATATTGCCACCAATCGCATAGATACGCCGACCAAATGCGGTGCGGGTGGCCATAAACATGCCGACCAACATTAACAGCACCAGAATCAGCACTGGTGTTGGCACCCCGCGGTAGTCATTCAGTAACCAGATAGCACCCAGAACAATCACCGCAGTCAGCGCCTGGCGTCCGACAGTACTACTTGACGCTTTGGTTGCCAGACCCAGCGCTTCACGACGAGCACGTAACCGCCATTGCCAGGCGACAAATACCATTAAACCCAATGCGCCAATACCAAAACCGAGGCCATCAGATAAATAACTTTGCCCTATCTGTGACATGGCCTCAGTGGTCGGGGAGACGGTGGTGCCGCTGGTAATACCAATCAGGATGCCTCGGAATGCCAGCATCCCCGCCAGAGTGACAATAAATGACGGGACTTTGCGATAAGCAACCCACCAGCCATTCCAGGCTCCCAGCACCAGGCCAAGTGCAAGGGTTACGATAATCGTCAACGGCAATGGCCAGCCAAACCAGACATCGAAAATTGCTGCGACACCCCCCAGAAGCCCCATCATTGAGCCAACCGACAGATCAATCTCAGCCGAGATAATCACAAACACCATACCGACAGCCAGAATTCCAGTAATTGCGGTCTGGCGCAGTAAATTCGAGATATTACGGGCACTGAGATAGGAGCCATCCGTCATCCAGGTGAAAAACAACATGATGACCACAATCGCGGCAATCATGACAAACACCTGTAAATTCAGTTTTTTTAGACTATCCAGTGGCGTGGCTAGTTTCATTTCAGAAGGGTTACTTTTAGACATGATGGTCACTCCTTAGTGCAGCTTCCATAACCTGCTCTTGGGTCAGGTTGTTATTAACCAGATTGGCTTTAATACGTCCTTCATGCATCACCAGCACCCTATCACTTAAGCCCAGCACTTCAGGTAATTCCGAGGAAATAACAATCACGGCGATACCCTGCTGAACCAGCTGATTGATCAGCTTGTAGATTTCATATTTCGCCCCAATATCGATACCGCGTGTCGGCTCATCAAGAATAAGGATCCGTGGATTGAGCAACAGACAACGAGCCAGAATGGCTTTTTGCTGATTCCCGCCGCTCAGGCGACCAATGGCCAGCTCAGGCGATGAGGTTTTGACTTTAAGGCGCTGGATCGACTGTAAAATACAGTTTTGCTCCGCCGCGTCATCAAGGCTTGTTGCCAGCCCGGTAAATTGGTCAAGCGAGGCCAGCGTGATGTTTTGTCCCACCGCCATCACCGGGACGATACCATCGCGTTTACGGTCTTCAGGTACCATAGCAATCCCTAAGCTAATCGCCTGCTGACAGTGATTAATTTTAACCAGCTGATTATCAATAAAAATCCTGCCCTGAGACTTACCAGGCCAAACACCAAACAGGCACTGAACCGCTTCGGTCCGCCCTGCACCGACCAGACCGGCAATACCGAGGATCTCGCCTTTATGCAATGAAAAGGAAATATCATTAACTCGCTTCATATGCCGGTTAACCGGGTGCCAGGCAGTAAGGTGTTCAACTCGCAGGATCTCTTCGCCTATCTGATGCGGTTCGTTCGGATAGAGCGCAGTCAGCTCACGTCCGACCATCATGGTGATAATGTCACCCTCATCCATCGTCGCCGCATCACGCATACCAATAGGTTTTCCATCGCGGATCACACAGACGGTGTCGGAAATCTCTTTCACTTCATTAAGCTTATGAGAGATATAAATGCAGGCGATACCATGTGCCTGCAAATCACGAATAATACCCAGCAGTATCGCGGTCTCTTGCTCAGTGAGCGAGGCGGTGGGTTCATCAAGAATTAATAACCGCACCTGCTTATTCAGTGCTTTAGCTATTTCTACCAGCTGCTGCTGCCCCAGCCCCAGATCACCCACTCGAGTATCAGGGGAAAGGTTCAAGCTTACCTGAGCCAGCAGTTTTTCTGCCCTGAGCGTCATGCTCTCGTAATCCAACAGGCCAAAGCGAGTCATCTCGGAACCGAGGAAGATATTTTCAAGGATGGTCAGATGTTTAACTAACGCAAGCTCCTGATGAATAATGGCAATTCCTTTACGTTCGGTATCGCGAATATGACCGGCCTGTAATTGCTCACCAGCAAACCAGATTTCACCGTCATAACTGCCATGAGGATAAATGCCACACAGCACCTTCATAAGGGTCGACTTTCCCGAACCATTCTCACCACACAGGGACATAACTTCCCCGGCATTCAGCGACAGACTGACGCTGTCCACCGCCTTCACGGCCCCAAAAGCCTTGGTGATATTTTTCATTTCCAGCAAGTAAGGCATACCTCTTCCCCGTCTGGCTTAAAGGTTAGATACCCGTCATACTTCAAGTTGCTTGGGTGTTACGTGCGCTCAGCTCGCCGAATCACATAGCTTACTATGCTCATCGCCGAGCTAAGCTTCGCGCCTACAAGCAACTCGAATTATTTTGGGTATCAACCGTTATATTTCGAGTGCATCGAATATTATCTAGCCACATACATGATTCAGGCTATAGATCGCTCTTTTTGTGGAAACCATCGGCTACGACAGTGCTGTCGACATTGGTTTTATCCACTTCGATCGGGGTCAGTAAGCGGGAAGGAACATCTTTGAGGCCATTATTCAGGACGCTATCAACAGCCGGTTTTTTGTCATTACCCAATTCGACAGCAATTTCGGCAGCAGTATTGGCAAGTGTAGTGATGGGTTTATACACCGTCATGGTTTGAGTGCCCGCCAGAATACGTTTAATTCCAGCAAGATCGGCATCCTGCCCTGAAATAGCCACTTTACCAGCCAGACCCTGGGCACTTAATGCCTGAATTGCTCCCCCTGCAGTAGCATCGTTTGAAGCAACAACAGCATCAATTTTGTTATTATTTGCCGTCAGGGCATTTTCCATAATTTTCAGGGCATTCTCTGGCAACCAGGCATCAACCCACTGATCGCCGACTACTTTTATTTTTCCGCTATCAATATAAGGTTTTAACACCTTCATTTGTCCTTCCCGGAATAATTTGGCATTATTATCGACAGGCGATCCGCCCATTAAGAAATAATTACCAGAAGGAACTCTGTCAACAATACTTTGAGCCTGAAGCTCACCTACTTTTTCATTATCGAATGACACATAATAATCAATATCGGCATTATTAATCATACGATCATAGGCTAATACTTTTATCCCTTCACGTTTTGCTTCAGCAATGACATTACTTAATACCTGCCCGTTGTAAGGAATAATAACCAGTACATCCACACCACGGTTAATCATATTCTCGATTTGCGCAATTTGTGTTTCTTCACTACCGTTAGCAGACTGTACAAACACTTTCGCACCCTTTTCTTCTGCTTTTGCAACAAAGATGTCGCGATCTTTTTGCCATCTTTCAAGTCGTAAGTCATCGATGGCCATGCCTATTTTAACTTCTTTAGCCATACCACTGAAGCTAGTAAGCACCAGTGAAGCACATAATGACGTCAGTAACAGTTTCTTAATATTCATCTTATTTTTACCTGTAGGGGTTATTGGAATAAAAAGGTATACCCTATGTGATTCGGTTCGCTGAGCACCTGCAACGCCTAAGCAATTTGAAGTATGACGGGTATATACATCTGCAGACGGAAAGGATTGTTATCGCTGGAGATTAAAGAAGCAATTACTGATTTTTATCTTTCCATTATGATATTTGGTTTAATGTCGAAATTATGATGGCGATCTGGTTTTAAATTCATAAAAGTATTGCTGACATTATTTTAATTTAGTTATCAACATGCAAAAAACCATTTTCACTGTATTTTGAGAACTGGCGCACGTTTGAGTATTCTCTGAAGCTGAATGTGAAATAACGTAATTGTACATCCTCTCAGTAAATTCCAGGATTAATGAAAATATTTCCCTGACAGACCTTTTCCTGAATACGGAGTCAATTATGCAAGCCTATTTCGATAAACTTGATCGAGTACGTTTTGAAGGCCCTAAAAGTACTAATCCTCTGGCATTCCATCACTATAATCCAGACGAATTAGTATTGGGCAAACGTATGGAAGATCATCTGCGCTTCGCAGCCTGCTACTGGCATACCTTCTGCTGGGCGGGCACCGATATGTTTGGTATTGGTGCTTTTGACAGACCATGGCAACAACCAGGGGATGCCATGACACTGGCTAAACTCAAAGCCGATGTTGCTTTTGAGTTCTTCCACAAATTAAATGTCCCGTACTACTGCTTCCATGATATCGATGTTTCCCCCGAAGGCGCCTCGCTGAAAGAGTATAAAAATAACTTTGCGATAATGACCGACTTGCTGGCGCAAAAGCAGCAAGAGACAGGTGTAAAGCTGCTATGGGGGACAGCAAACTGCTTTACCAACCCGCGCTATGGCGCAGGTGCAGCGACTAATCCGGATCCAGAAGTGTTCTCCTGGGCTGCCTCTCAGGTCGTCGCCGCCATGGATGCTACACATAAATTGGGTGGCGAAAACTATGTGCTGTGGGGTGGACGTGAAGGCTATGAGACATTACTCAATACCGATTTGCGCCAGGAACGCGAACAAATCGGTCGTTTTATGCATATGGTGGTTGAGCATAAACATAAAACCGGCTTCCGTGGCACACTGCTGATAGAACCAAAACCACAGGAACCGACTAAGCATCAGTACGACTACGATGTCGCAACCGTGTATGGCTTCCTGAAGCAATTTGGGCTGGAAAAAGAGATTAAAGTTAATATTGAAGCTAACCATGCCACCCTGGCGGGCCACTCTTTCCATCATGAAATTGCCAGCGCCATTGCCATGGGTATCTTTGGCTCAGTTGACGCCAACCGCGGTGATTTACAATTAGGCTGGGATACCGACCAGTTCCCTAACAGCGTTGAAGAGAACTCTCTGGTAATGTACGAAATTCTTAAAGCAGGTGGATTTACCACTGGCGGAATGAATTTCGATGCCAAAGTTCGTCGTCAAAGCACAGATAAATATGATCTCTTCTACGGTCATATCGGCGCTATGGATGTGATGGCACTGTCGCTGAAAATCGCCGCACGTATGATTGAAGATGGTGAATTGGATAAACGTGTCGCCAAACGTTATGCTGGCTGGAATGGTGAGTTTGGCCAGCAAATTCTGCAAGGACAGATGTCACTGGCACAAGTCGCTCAGTATGCGGAGCAGCATAATCTGGAACCGCGTCATCAAAGCGGTCAGCAGGAATTACTGGAAAACCTGGTCAATCACTACCTCTTCGACAGATAAATTCCCCTACCCCTCTTCGCTTCCGCACCACGTTATGTGGTGCGGTCATAAGGAACAAGTCCTATGTATATCGGCATCGATCTTGGTACCTCGGGAGTAAAAGTGATTTTACTCGGGGAACAGGGTGAAGTTCTGGCTTCAAAGACAGAACCTCTGACAGTTTCTCGCCCGCATCCATTATGGTCAGAACAAGATCCTGAGCACTGGTGGCAGGCAACCGACCGGGCTATGAAAGCGTTGAGTGAACATCACTCCCTGAGCCAGGTAAAAGCGCTCGGTATCGCAGGGCAGATGCATGGCGCAACCTTGCTGGATAGCCAGCAGCAGGTATTGCGGCCTGCTATTTTATGGAATGATGGTCGCAGTGGGGCTGAGTGTGCCTTACTGGAAGCCCAAGTCAACGACTCACGCCAGATTACGGGTAACCTGATGATGCCTGGTTTTACCGCGCCAAAGCTGCTGTGGGTTGAGCGCCATGAACCGGAAGTATTCGCCAGAATTGATAAAGTTCTGTTACCGAAAGATTATCTGCGTTTACGTATGACGGGCGAATTCGCCAGCGATATGTCAGATGCCGCAGGCACGATGTGGCTGGATGTCGCGAAACGTGACTGGAGCGATAAGCTGCTTGAAGCCTGTCATTTGAATCGTAAGCAGATGCCGGCTCTGTTTGAAGGCAGTGAAATTACCGGCACACTGAAAACAGATGTAGCCCAGGCCTGGAATATACCCACCGTACCCGTAGTGGCGGGAGGTGGCGATAATGCCGCCGGAGCCATTGGTGTGGGGATTGTCGACGCAAACCAGGCCATGCTGTCGCTTGGCACCTCAGGCGTCTATTTTGCCGTCAGCGAAGGCTTTCTCAGTAAACCAGAAAGCGCCGTTCATAGCTTCTGCCATGCCCTGCCAAATCGCTGGCATCTGATGTCGGTGATGCTCAGTGCAGCCTCTTGTCTTGACTGGGCTGCAAGGTTGACGGGTTTAGAGAATGTACCAGCACTGATTGCTGCTGCCGAACAAGCGAATGAAGAAGCAGATGTAGTGTGGTTTCTGCCCTATCTGTCCGGGGAACGCACGCCACATAATAACCCCCAGGCAAAAGGGGTATTCTTTGGTCTGACTCATCAGCATGGTCCGGCAGAGCTTGCTCGCGCAGTTTTAGAAGGCGTGGGTTATGCGTTAGCGGAAGGGATGGATGTGGTGCACTCCTGTGGTATTACGCCGCAAAGTGTCACCCTGATTGGTGGTGGTGCACGTAGCCCCTACTGGCGACAAATGCTGGCAGATATTAGCGGCCAGACGCTGGATTATCGCACTGGTGGTGATGTCGGCCCCGCGCTCGGTGCCGCTCGCCTGGCTCAAATTGCCTTATCGCCAGGAAAACCGCTGGCATCACTGCTGCCTCAATTGCCCCTGGAACAACAGCACCAGCCTGATAGCGTACGCCATCAGCTTTATGCTGAACGTCGTAAGGTCTTTGCGCAGATTTATCAGCAGTTAAAACCGTTGATGTCGTGACTGAATCATCTTGTAAAAGGATTATACATAATAAGACCAGAATAAATTCTGGTCTTATTTGCGATGAGAAAGGAATAAAACATGTCAGGCTGAAGTATCAAAAGAAGGGCGCGGATTACCGCACTTGATATCCCAAAAGAGATACAGAGATAATATTTAGTTAAACAAACCCAGATGCTCAACCAGGATCGAGCTGCCAATACCAATAAGCACTACGCCACCGAAGATCTCAGCCCATTTGCCAATCTTAGCGCCGAGGAATCGACCAAGCAGCATGCCACTTGTCGCCATCAGCGTCGTCGCCGCGCCGATCACCAGAGCAGTCACCACAATGTTTACCTGCAATAACGCAAGACCTACGCCCACGGCCATGGCATCGAGACTGGTAGCAATAGCGGTAGTGACCAGAAGCCAGAAACCATGACGGCTCGGAGCGACTTCGGGTTCGTCAGACTCTTTACGGAAGCCTCCGATAATCATGCGAGCTCCCAGTACAAACAGAAGTGTGAATGCGACCCAGTGGTCCCAGTTCATAATAAACTGGCTGGCCGCAAGCCCGATACTCCAGCCAATAACGGGAGTAATCGCTTCCACTGCACCAAAGATCAGTCCTGTACGCAGTGCCTCTTTAAAGGGGGGACGGTGAAGTGAAGCACCTTTACCAATTGCGGCGGCAAAGGCATCCATCGACATGCCAAATGCCAGGATTATCACAGCATAGAAGCTCATAACTGATTACCGGGTGTACTCTCAAAAGGTGGGAGAGAATTCAATTTTTAATCTGTCGCTATGTTGCCATAAAACAAAAAATAAAAAAACTTAAAATTCAACTAGTTATAGCCATTGCTAAGTTTAATAGCCAAGGCTATTAATGACCTTAATATTACAAATGTGAAGCGGCTCACGCCTCATCAGTAATAGCAGATTTTTACTGCTCGATAGCGAAACCTTCATGACTCCCCTTAACGTAAAGAGGTAACTTTACTCGCGTCTGCACAATGATATTCCTGCACAAAGGAAATGAGGCTTACCATGATAAAGTTAAATAAAAACTACTCTACAAGTTGTCTGTTTTTTCTGTTTTTCTATATTACCTGGGGATGTTGTTTCCCCTATTTATCATTATGGCTAACGGAAACTGTCGGCATTGATTACACCGATGTTGGCTTAGTTTATTCTTTCACTGCAATTATCGCGGTTTGCTTTCAACCTCTGTTCGGTTTTATCTCTGATAAATTAGTATATCGTAAAAATCTAATGTGGATGTTAGGGATAATTATTACTTTATTTGCCCCATATTTTATTTACATTTTCGCACCATTATTAAAAACAAATATCTTTCTGGGAACATTGGCTGGCGGTATCTATCTTGGTATGGCCTACGGTGTCGGCTGTGGTATTTGTGAAGCCTATATCGATAAAGTGAGTCGTATTTCCGGGTTTGAGTTTGGTCGTGCCAGAATGTTTGGTGGCATTGGTGCCGCTATCGGGGTCTTTTTTGCCGGACGACTTTACGGTATCGATGCAAATCTGATGTTCTGGCTTGCTAGTTTCGCGGGCGTTTGCTTACTGGTGGTCATCTCAAGAATGAAGATTGAGACCAGTGAACAAGATGCAAAACAGCTAACAAAAGTCCCATCAGTCACCTTAAATGATGCTACCGCACTGCTAAAAATGAAGAAGTTCTGGTTCTTCGCCATGTATATGGTGGGGGTTGGCGCCGTTTATGAAACCTATGATCAGCAGTTCGCCATCTATTACAGTACCTTCTTTGAGAGTAAAGCCCGCGGCGCTGAAGTCTTCGGTTATTTAACCACTGGTCAGATTGCACTTGATGCTGTTGTTATGTTCTTCGCTCCCTGGTTTGTCAATAAAATCGGCCCTAAAAATGCCTTGTTATACTGCGGTATGATTATGAGCCTGCGTATTATCGGTTCAGCCTGGGCCGATGGCCCGGTCACCATCAGTATGATTAAAATGCTTCATGCTTTTGAAAGTTCGGTTCTACTGGTTGCAGCATTAAAATATATTTTTGCCAACTTCAACCCACTACTTTCAGCCACGGTATTTTTAATTGGCTTCCAATTTTCTAAAAGCTTTAGTTCTATTTTCCTTTCCACTGGTATCGGTCATATGTACCAAAGTATAGGTTTTACCAGCAGCTATATTATTCTCGGTAGTATTGCCCTGATTTTCACACTTATATCATTTATCACCCTGGAAAAAGCACGTTCTTTTATTCCACGACCGGTAGTCTTGAATTAATTTAAGGAGGTAACATAGATGTCTGATTTATATTATGGTGTTGCATATTATGATGAATATATGCCGGAAGACAGACTGGCGAAAGATATCGCTTTAATGCTAGAAACGGGTATTAACGTGGTACGTATTGCCGAGTCCACCTGGAGTACCCTGGAGCCGCAAGAAGGTGAGTACAATTTCTATCATATCGACCGGGTACTGGATGCAATGCATGAGGCCGGGATCGCGGTAATCATTGGTACGCCGACCTATGCTGTTCCGGCATGGCTGGCAGCTAAACACCCAGACATTCTGGTTACCACTGTTGATGGGCAACAAAAATATGGTCCTCGCCAGATCATGGATATCGTCAACCCGACTTTTCGTCGCTACGCCGAAAATATCATCCGTACCCTGATGGCGCATGTGCAGCATCATCCCGCCATTATCGGCTGGCAATTGGATAACGAAACTAAGCATTACGATAATATTGGTCGCTATATGCAGGACGGTTTTATACGCAGCCTGCAAGAGCAATACCCTGACCTGGCACAGCTGAATAAAGATTTTGGTCTCGACTACTGGAGTAATCGTATCGATAACTGGCAGGATTTTCCGCCGGTCGAAAACACGATTAATGCCAGTCTGGCCTGTGCATTTTCCCGCTACCAGCGTCAGCAGGTGACGGAGTATCTGGCCTGGCAAGCAGAAATTGTGCGCGAATACACCCAACCCCAACAGTTCGTGACCCATAACTTTGATTTTGAATGGCGGGGTTACTCTTACGGCGTACAACCACGTGTCGATCACTTTGCAGCAGCAAAAGCCCTGGATATTGCGGGTGTCGATATCTATCACCCAAGCCAGAAGTATCTGACAGGTCGTGAAATTTCATTTGGCGGCGCAATCACTCGCTCGTTAAAACAAGGCCAGAACTACTTCGTACTGGAAACTCAAGCGCAGGGCTTCGCCCAATGGACTCCTTTTCCTGGACAGCTACGTCTGCAGGCCTTTAGTCACGTGGCATCGGGAGCGTCGATGGTCTCCTACTGGCACTGGCATTCAATCCATAACTCGTTTGAAACCTACTGGAAGGGGCTACTGAGCCACGATTTTTCACGAAACCCAACCTGGCAGGAAGCCACCACTATCGGCGCGGACTTCGCGCGCCTGTCGCCACAACTGGCAGATCTACGGGCTGATAATGATGTCGCGTTACTGGTAAGCAATGAGGCAATGGATGCGCTTAATCAGTTCCGCCCGGGAGATGCACAGGGCAATATTTATAACGATATTTTCCGTCGTTTCCACGATGCGCTGTATGACCACAATATCAGCGTCGATATCATCCATGATGTAAACGAAGAGACTGCACGCTACCGCACCCTGATTATCCCAGGACTCTACGCTGCTGATGATGGCTTATTAGAGCGAATTAATGCCTATATTGAACAAGGTGGCAGAGCGCTGATTGGCTTTAAATCTGGCTTTAGCGATGAAAATGTGAAGGTGCGTAGCAGCACGCAACCGGGAGTCTTGCATCAGGCTTGCGGCGTCAGCTACAGTCAATTCACCCTGCCGGAAGAGACGACAGTAAGCTCATGCAACGCGGTTCTTGATTGCAGCCAGGATAACCAGGCCGAACTGTGGATGGAGTTACTGACTCCTGATTCAGGCACGCAGACACTATTACGTTATCAGCATCCGGCATGGGGTGAATATGCGGCCGCCACCGATGCAAATTACGGCCAGGGACGCGCTATTTACGTTGGTTTCTTGCCACAAAAGACGCTGATCAACCAACTGTTTGATCTACTGACTACTGACGTAGAGCTAAATTCACGAACATCAGCCTATCACTATCCACTGATAGTGAAGAAGATGCGTAATCGTGACGGTAAATGCGTGAACTTTCTATTCAACTACTCTGCTGAATCCTTGGATTTTAGTAGCGAAACAGTGGGAACAGCGTTATTAAGCGGGGATAAGGTGAGCGGCGGTCAGGCATTACATCTCAATGCCTGGGAATTTATCATCATCGAAAGTTAATCAAGCTGCGACACTCAGGCGGGTAAGCTATGGAACTGAATACCAATGAATTACTGAATTTCTCGCCTTTAATGAAGACCTTCACCTTTAACGCCTGGGTCGTCGCTGGCTTCACTCCAATTACCCGCGGTTCAAAACTGGATTACTACATTAACCGCCCGCAGGGAATGAAAGGATATATCATCAATCTCACCCTGCGTGGCCAGGCTCGTGCCAAAACGAGCGAAGGTTCTCTGTTATTTCGTGAAAATGATTTACTCCTGTTCCCACCCGGCGTGGCGCATCACTATGGGCGGGACGAACATAGTGAGCACTGGGATCACTTATGGATCTACTTTATCCCTCGCCCCTACTGGATAGACTGGTTGAAATGGGATCAAACTATCCACGGTATTAGCAAAACAACCATTAAGGATTCTGAACAGCTTCAACATCTGTGTGATCTGTTCTATGAGGTTATCCATCATAACTCAGCGCTCGAACCTCTCTCTGAAGCCTTGGCGATGAATGCCCTGGAACGCCTGATTCTGACTTGTTTTCAACAACAGCCGGTGAGCAATCGCCATACCCACGATCCGCGGATTAATATCGTCTGCGACTATCTCAATGAACATATCGCTCAAGAGATTAGGATTGATACCCTCGCGGCGATGGTTTTTATTTCCCCCTCACGACTGGCACATCTGTTCAAAAATGAGTTAGGGCAAACCGTATACGCCTGGCGTGAAATACAGCGTATTAATCGGGCCAAATGGCTGATTCAAACCACCTCGCTGCCGCTTAATAAAATTGCGCTATCAATAGGATACGGTGATCCCGTCTATTTCACACGTATCTTCCGTAAACATAACGGTATCCCACCAGGTGAGTACCGCAAACGCTATTCTGAAATACAGGAAATGCCATCATAATGGCTGCAATACAGCATGACCCACTATTACCAGGTTACTCATTTAACGCTCATCTGATTGCCGGATTAACCTCTATCGAGGCAAATGGCCCGCTGGATTTTTTTATTGACAGACCTCTGGGTATTAAAGGTTATATCCTTAATTTGACCCTTCGCGGATCGGGAATAATAAAAAATAAAGAACAGAGTTTTATTTGCCAGCCAGGAGATATGCTTTTGTTCCCACCCGGTGAAATACACCATTATGGTCGCGAGCCAGGAAGCAAAGAATGGTATCACCAATGGGTCTACTTTCGCCCGCGTGCTTACTGGCAAGAGTGGCTGAATTGGACAACGGTGTTTTCACAAACCGGGCTCTATCGCCCTGAAAATAATCAAATAGATGATTTTTATGAATTTCTATTACAAATTATCGATGCCAGTCAAGCTAAAGGACGTTACACCGAGCTACTCGCCATCAATCTAATGGAGCAGCTATTATTGCGCCGTATGGCAGCGTTAAATGCTTCACATCAGCCGCCTCTGGATAATCGCGTACGGGATGCCTGCCATTACATCAGTGAGCATCTGTCGGACAGTCACTTTGATATCACAAGCGTCGCACAGCATGTTTGTCTTTCTGCCTCACGCCTTTCGCATCTATTTCGCCAGCAGCTAGGGGTCAGTATCTTGAGCTGGCGCGAGGATCAGCGCATCAGTCAGGCCAGGTTATTACTGAGCACCACACCAATGCCGATTGCCAGCGTAGGATATAATGTTGGTTTCGAAGACCCACTCTACTTTTCCCGAGTATTTAAAAAATGTACCGGGACCAGCCCAAGTGAATTTCGAGCAGGATGCCAAAACGAGTTATAGTGAATATATAAATAAAAAACTGGCTTTCTATAGCCAGTTTTTCAGAATAACAAAGGTGTCGATATACACCATCAACGCATAGTAACAAACTCTTCCGCTGCAGTCGGGTGAATCGCCACGGTATTATCGAAGTCTTTTTTGGTGGCACCCATTTTCAGCGCAACCGCAAAGCCTTGCAGCATTTCGTCCATACCAAAACCAATACCATGAATACCGACAATCTTCTCATCCGCACCCGCACAGACTAACTTCATACGGCATGGCTGGCGATGACTGGTCACGGCGGTATACATTGCAGTGAATGATGAGGTATAGACTTTCACTTGGTCATCACCATACTGCTCACGCGCCTGTGGCTCTGTTAAACCCACAGTTCCGATTGGCGGGTGGGAGAACACCACAGTCGGGACATTGCTAAAGTCCAGATGTTCGTCTGGCTTGTTGTTAAACAGGCGCTCTGACAGGCGACGACCTGCGGCAACGGCAACTGGGGTCAGTTCTACGGCACCGGTGTTATCACCGACAGCATAGATACCCGGAACGTTAGTATTCTGGAACTTATCAACCTTGATATAGCCTTTTTCGTTAAGCTCAACGCCTGCGGCTTGCAGATTGATATTGTCATTCGCTGGCTCACGACCAATCGCCCAGATCAGGCAATCAACGGTTTCGGAACGGCCATCTTCCAGGGTAATAGTCAGGCTGTTATCGGCATTTTTTACTACTGACTGCGGGATTGCCTGGGTATGCAGCATTGGCCCTTCATTTTTGATAACTTCCAGTAAGGTATCAACAATCAGTGGGTCAAAATTACGCAGCGGCGCATGCTTACGTACAAACAGGTGGGTTTCTGCACCCAGCGCTTTCACTACGCCAGCAATTTCAATGGCGATATAACCCGCCCCCACTACCGCCACACGCTTTGGCAGCGCAGGCAAAGCAAAGAAACCGTCAGAATCGATACCGTATTCAGCTCCTGGAATTGCCGGATGAGACGGGCGTCCGCCAGTGGCAATCAGAATATGATCAGCGGTAATAATCTCACCGTTAACTTCTACCGTATGGGCATCAACAAAGGTCGCGAAACCACGAATAACATCAACCTTATTCTTACCTAACACATTGTCGTAGGAGGTATGGATACGGTCGATATAGGCGGTACGGCTAGCAATCAGCTTATCCCAGTCAAAATGATTCAGCGTGGTGTCAAAGCCATAGTCCGGGCCATACTGATGAATAGCTTCGGCAATTTGTGCCGCATGCCACATTACTTTTTTAGGGACACAGCCAACGTTGACGCAAGTACCACCGAGATCTTTCGCCTCAATTAGCGCGCACTTCTTCCCATACATTGCCGCACGGTTAATTGAGGCAATACCACCGCTACCACCGCCAATGGCGAGATAATCATAATGTTTGGTCATGATGTTTCCTAAGTTGAGTCGAAAAATGATCCCCTGAATCATTCGAGTTGCTTGTAGACATCGCGTAAATTCTATAGATGCGCATAGATAGCTATGTGATTCGCAGAATTGACGAAAGCAACACCCAGCAACTTGAAGTATAACGGGGAATCAATTGTAACCTGTCGGGCAAAAGGTTCCACCAATGGCTGCAATCGTTATTACCGTTATTCCGGTACCACCTGATTCAAAGTAGTGGAGCCATTACCACTGGGAACCAGAATTTTATGCAACCAAGGCAACACGTTAGCCATCTGTTTTTCCAGTTTCCACGGCGGATTAATCACAATCATGCCTGACGCCGTCATGCCACGTTGGTCACTGTCAGGTCTGACCGCCAGTTCAATTTGCAAAATATTACGGATACCCGTCTCTTCGAGTTCACGCAGCATACGCTTGATTTGCTGGCGTAATACCACCGGGTACCACAGAGCGTAAGTTCCGGTAGCAAAACGTTTATAACCTTCACTGATCCCCTTCACGACGTCCTGATAATCGGTTTTCATTTCATATGGCGGGTCAATCAGAATCAGGCCACGACGTGAGATCGGGGGTAATTTTGATTTTAACTGTAGGTAGCCATCAGCGCGTTCAACCCGTGCACGGGAGTCTTTCTGAAATTCAGAGCGCAGTAACGGAAAATCCGAGGGGTGTAATTCTGTCAGTTGCAGGCTGTCCTGCTCACGCAGCAAATGACGAGCAATCAATGGCGAGCCTGGGTAATAACGCAACTGCCCGGAGCGATTCAGTGCCTTTACTGCACCAATATAGGCTTCCAGTTCTGCCGGCAAACTGTCCTGCTGCCAGATACGATTGATACCTTCCATATACTCGCCAGTCCGCTCCGCATGGGCACTGCTCAGCTGATAGCGACCCGCACCAGCATGAGTATCGAGGTAAAGAAATGGTTTCTCTTTCTCTTTTAGCGCCTCAATGATCAAACTCTGGACGGAGTGTTTCAGTACGTCGGCATGGTTGCCAGCGTGAAAGCTGTGACGATAACTAAGCATGGGGAGTGAACTTCCGGAAATAAGAAAACAAGTTGCTTATAGTTTACCGCAGATTGTGTCAGATTACCGCAGTAGCGCTGGGTTGTTTCAATCCTCCTCTTAAAAATATCAAAACGTAATGCTAATAAGTTACCTGCAAAGTCCGGTAAAGCGGGGCTGCCGGGATTGAAATTATCGTCACTTGACCCCATGCTAATCTTAAGCACAAACGCTATTAGCGTTTGCCCCCCTATTTAATCAGGAACGTGCATATGACTAACCCTTTGTTGACTCCCTTCGAGCTGCCGCCGTTTTCCGCAATTAAACCAGAACACATTGTTCCTGCTGTTACCCAAGCGCTTGTCGAGTGTCGTGCAACGGTGGAAAGTGTCGTGGCGCAAGGCGCACCTTTTAGCTGGCAAAGTCTCTGCCAGCCACTGGCTGAAGTAGATGACCGTCTGAGCCGTATTTTCTCTCCTGTGAGTCATTTAAACTCAGTCCAGAACAGCCCGGAACTACGTGAAGCCTATGAGCAAACCCTACCGCTGTTATCAGAATACAGCACTTGGGTGGGTCAGCATGACGGACTCTACAACGCTTATCGTTCCCTGCGCGATGGCGAAGGCTATACGGCGCTAAATACTGCTGAGAAAAAAGCGGTCGATAATGCCCTGCGTGACTTTGAGCTGTCCGGTATTGGGCTGCCGAAAGAGAAACAACAGCGCTACGGTGAAATTTCTGCCCGCCTGTCAGAACTGGGATCGGCGTATAGCAATAACGTCCTGGACGCGACAATGGGCTGGAGCAAGCTCGTCACTGACGAAGCTGAACTGGCCGGAATGCCAGAAAGCGCCCTCGCTGCGGCACGTGCTCAAGCCGAAGCCAAAGAACAAGACGGCTGGCTGTTAACCTTAGATATCCCAAGTTATCTGCCAGTACTGACTTACTGTGACAACTCTGCACTACGCGAAGAACTCTACCGCGCCTATGGCACTCGCGCTTCTGACCAAGGCCCTAATGCTGGGAAGTGGGACAATACGCCAGTGATGGAAGAGATCCTCGCTCTGCGTCACGAACTGGCTCAACTGCTTGGTTTTGGTAGCTATGCGGAAAAATCTCTCGCCACCAAAATGGCAGAAAATACCCAACAGGTGCTGGCCTTTTTAACCGACCTCGCTAAACGTGCTCGCCCTCAAGGGGAAGAAGAGTTAGCCCAGTTACGTACCTTTGCCAAAGAACATTATGGGGTAGAGAATCTCGAGCCCTGGGATATTAGCTGGTATAGCGAAAAACAAAAACAGCACCTCTACAGCATCAGTGATGAGCAACTGCGCCCTTACTTCCCGGAAGAGCGTGCAGTAAACGGTCTGTTTGAAGTGGTTAAACGTATTTACGGTATCACGGCTAAAGAGCGCCATGATATTGACGTCTGGAGCCCGGAAGTTCGTTTCTTTGAGCTGTATGACGAGCAAGGCGAGTCACGCGGTAGCTTCTATCTTGATCTCTACGCCCGCGAAAATAAGCGCGGCGGTGCATGGATGGATGACTGTGTCGGCCAGATGCGTCGTGCCGATGGCTCGCTACAAAAACCTGTTGCTTATCTGACCTGTAACTTTAACCGCCCAGTCAGCGGTAAACCGGCATTGTTTACCCATGATGAAGTTATCACCCTGTTCCACGAATTTGGCCACGGTTTGCATCATATGCTCACCAAAGTTGAAACTGCTGGTGTATCCGGTATCAATGGCGTGCCATGGGATGCGGTAGAACTGCCAAGTCAGTTTATGGAAAACTGGTGCTGGGAACCTGAAGCTCTGGCATTTATCTCTGGTCACTATGAAACCGGTGAGCCATTACCGACTGAATTACTGGAGAAAATGCTGGCAGCAAAAAACTACCAGGCAGCACTATTTATCCTGCGCCAACTGGAGTTTGGCCTGTTCGACTTCCGTTTGCATGCCGAATTTGACCCACAACAAGGTGCTAAAGTCCTGCAAACCCTGGCAGAAATTAAGCAACAAGTCGCTGTGATACCTGGGCCTTCATGGGGCCGTTTCCCTCATGCCTTTAGCCATATCTTCGCCGGTGGCTATGCGGCGGGTTACTACAGCTATCTGTGGGCCGATGTTCTGGCAGCAGATGCCTATTCTCGCTTTGAAGCAGAAGGCATTTTTAATCGCGAAACCGGACAGTCCTTCCTCGACAACATTCTGACCAAGGGTGGCTCTGAAGAGCCAATGACGCTGTTTAAACGCTTCCGTGGTCGTGAGCCTGAGCTGGATGCGATGTTGCAGCACTACGGTATTAAAGGTTAAACCCCTCAGTGAAAATTTGTTTACTTACTGAGTCAGGCGCTGGAAACAGCGCCTTATCTCTTTTAGCTGACCGCTGGCAACTCGAACACGACGACAATGCTGTAATGGCGCTGGTACTGACACCCGAGCATTTGGAGCTACGAAAACGCGATGAGCCTAAACTCGGTGGCATTTATGTGGACTTTGTCGGTGGAGCGATGGCACATCGCCGTAAATTCGGTGGTGGTCGTGGTGAAGCGGTTGCCAAAGCGGTAGGGATTAAGAGCGGTTACTTACCTGACGTGGTAGATGCGACTGCTGGTCTTGGTCGGGATGCATTTGTACTCGCCTCGGTCGGTTGCCGGGTCAGAATGCTGGAGCGTCATCCTGTAGTGGCTGCTTTACTCGACGATGGTTTACAGCGCGGTTATCAGGACCCAGAGATTGGTTCTTGGCTACAGAAACGCTTACAGCTGATTCATGCTTCAAGTCTGGCGGAGCTGGCTAACCTGACTCCCAGACCCGATGTCGTCTATCTGGATCCGATGTTTCCACACAAGCAAAAAAGTGCGCTGGTGAAAAAGGAAATGCGGGTGTTTCAGTCGCTGGTAGGGCCGGATGATGACGCCGATGGATTACTGGAGCCTGCCAGAAAACTTGCGCGCAAACGTGTCGTGGTAAAGCGACCAGACTATGCGCCACCGCTGGCAGATGTCGCGACACTCAACGCGGTCGCCACTAAAGGTCACCGGTTTGATATCTATTCCGGAACTGCGGATTAAAATATTAACTGACGTGCTATATCCCATTAATATTTGATTGCTCCTGCAGTAAATACCGAGGAGCATCATTTCATGGGTTCGCATTTAAATCTTAGTAATAAACTATTTATCAGGATAACTTATCCTATTAGCCAAAAATCTTTTAATGCCCAAAACTGACTGTTATTATTACTTTCGGTAGAAAAAAGAGTATAATTTTTAACAATGGTTTTTCCTCCATCGACTCTTGTAGCGTTTAAAATCTTACCGTCATGTATATTGGTTATGATATATAGATCTTTATACCCGGGTATCAGATCAATAAACCAATATTGATCGTCATAATATTTGTTCTCTAAATAAACCATTGCATAACCATCTCGTGATATGAGTCTATTTCGAAAGCTTTCCATGCTATAAGCAGCGCTCGCTTCACTATAAAAAATAACCCACTCATAATCCAGATCATCAACACCCGAAGTACGTATATTAGTTATAGTAAACTCCTGCTTTCTTTGTTCATTAATCCACGTTCTTTTGAGGAATTGATATCTAGAGCGATCGGCCATTTTTTCTATCGGGCTAGCCACACAATGACTGCTCTGAACATCATGATATATCCTTTTATTTTCGAATAGAAACCATATCTGGCCTTTATTATTTTCCGTCAAATCACTGAGAATAATATCATTATCATCACGCAATGTTAAATATTTGTTATTATATGCATTCTTAATATAAACCTCTCCGCATACAAATCCAATTTTATCAATTTCTGATACTCTTTGTTCAATTACCCAATTAAACATTAAATCATTTTCAGGGAAAAAACTCATAGCTCCGACACTACCATTTTTATCAGATGCCAGTCTTCTATTCGAGTTATCTGTTATAATTTTGTTATTATTAATGCTGCTATTGGCTATCTTCCATATTTGATTTTTTTGTGCTCCTCGCTTATAAACTATAACCTTTCCATATTTATTGTTTAAAAATCTATCCGTACTATCGAGACAAAAATTCATTTTATTTGTATTTACAATTCTCATTTCACCGGTTAAATCCCAAATGAAGGTTGAAGTATTTAGTGGTTTATCAGTCATAGAGACTCCTTAACAGGTAGTTTCATTATCCTCAAAATGATTATTTTAAAAAAATACTTATAATATATAATTTATTTAAAATATGTAAAAAACCGGGATATTTAATGATATCGATATTTTAAATTAATATTTAAAAAATATGACACTACGGAAAGTTTTATTATTATAAAAGATATAAAACAAAAATAAAATTATACTCTATTTTCAACCATAGCAACAATAATATGTAAGACATATCCTTGAACAGTTGAATATTGCGATCTTATCCACAGCTATTGACAGCATTCGGGTAATCACTCTGCCCGTGCAGTATCAGCAGAACCTCACTGGATAGGCCATCAGCGCGACTTATCCAGCAAAGTACATTGAGAACGCTTTTACTGAGAAACTCCTTAGAGGAGTTTCCAGCCCTCTCTACGAGTAACCTGTCTGGCAGGTTACTCGTCTTCGTCCTTCAGAGGGACAATCAGCATATCAACATGAACGGTATTGATCAGCTGGCGTGCAGAAGACATCAGTTTGCTCCAGAAATCCTGGTGATGTCCGCAAACCACTAAGTCCATATCATATTTCTTGATAGCATCAACCAGTACCTGACCCAGATCACCACTGCCGCTCAGGGTTTCGGTGATAGGGTAGCCTGCTTCGGTAGATAGCTCATGCAAAGCATGGTGTGTTTCCTGAGAGATACGTTTTTGCATATCGCCCAGATTAACGTCAATCAGACCGGTATAGAGATCGGAATAATTCACATCGACATGGATCAGAGAAACTTTCGCGTTATAGGGACGCGCCATTGATACTGCTTTTTCCACCAGTACTTTACTTTCCGGAGAAAGATCGACTGCGATTAGGATATGTTTATAAGCCATAATGTTACCCCTTCCATAAATTTTTGATGACTCTGGTCGTCATCTTAAAATGTCCGTGCAACAAGCAACGTCTTAAACGTAACGACTTCAATTGTAGATGGTATTTCTACCATAAAGCGATCAATTAAAAGCGTCAGTGCGCCCTGTTTTTGCCATTTAACGCAAAAAATAATTCAGGGAACCATTATAACCCTGACCATAAAACATAACGACCTGTTGCCATTGGTAAGATTAATTTAATTTCAGCATAGCCTTAAATGTCAAATAAAATCAATTAATTATATTGAATTCTTGACTTAACCCGAAACTCACTGATGATTGAGTCACCTTTGTGATCAATCAGAGATCTTCTACACTGTAAAAGTACTGAGGTGAAAAGAAGATGAACGATGTCGTATTCATCAGTCACTATCTGGTGCCAGTAACAGGGTTCTAAAGGGCAATGATTAATCGGGAATAATACTGAGATATTGCTGGGGAGGCGGACATGATAAACACCGTCGCGCTTTTTTGGGCGCTTTGTGTGATTTGTGTAGTGAATATGGTGCGTTATTTCTCATCATTACGCGCACTCTTGGTCGTACTTCGTGGATGTGATCCATTGCTGTATCAGTACGTGGATGGGAGGGGCTTCTTTACATCTCATGGTCAGCCCAACAAGCAAATGCGTCTGGTACGTTACATCTACACTCAAAGTTATCAGGATCATCACGATGAAGAATTTATTCGTCGTTGCGAGCGTCTTCGGCGCCAGTTTATTTTGACCAGTTCCCTGTGTGGACTGGTGATAATAAGCCTGGTGGCACTGATAATCTGGCACTAAGTCTGGTTGCAGATATAAAAAAGCGGGTGATAAACCCGCTTTTTTTATTTTGATTGCCCACTGTGGCTTTTAGATAAAGAACAGTGAAATCCAGTACAACCCGCCCGAAAGCAGAATGGAAACCGGTAACGTAAAGACCCAAGCCATCATAATATTGGTGACAGTTTTGCGCTGTAAACCACCGCCATCAACAAGCATGGTACCGGCAACAGAAGACGAGAGAACGTGGGTTGTTGATACCGGCATACCGGTATAACTTGCCAGGCCAATCGAGACTGCGGCAGTCACCTGGGCAGACATACCTTGCGCATACGTCATCCCTTTCTTACCAATTTTCTCACCGATAGTCGTGGCAACACGACGCCAGCCGATAGTGGTACCAAGACCCAGCGCCAGAGCAACAGCAACGACTATCCAAATCGGAGCGTACTCAATGGTGTTCAGTAAATCGCCTTTCAGCTTCTTCAGTAAACGACGATCGTCGGCGTTCACCTCAGGCAGTTTAGCCACTTTATCAGCGGTATCAGAGATACACAGCATGATACGACGTAACTGGCTGCGGTTTTCAACTGAAAGCTGACTATAGCTTTCAATATTACCCAGTATCACTTTGGCGCGTTCCAGAACGGCAATCGAGTTCTCAGCATGACAATGGAATTCAGTGGTATCCGCTGGCGTCAGACCTGCATTTGGCGAAGGCGTTGGGATGACTTGCTCTTCACCCATCGACTTCTTCACTAAGCCTGGGTGCTGTTGAAAATAGGTTTCAACGTTAGCAATCGCATCACGAGTCCGGGTTATTTCGTAACTGGAGGCTTCCATGTTAACGATAAACCCTGCAGGAGCCACACCGATCAAGACCAACATGATAAGACCAATGCCTTTCTGACCGTCATTTGCACCATGGGCAAAGCTCACGCCAATAGCAGACAGGATCAGGGAAACACGAGTCCAGAAAGGAGGCTTTTTCTTACCATCTTGCTTTTCACGTTCAGCAGGAGTGAGGTGGATACGCGCTCTTTTCTTGGTACCACTCCAGTAACGACGCAACAAGAAAATTAAACCACCTGCAACCACTAAGCCGATAATCGGTGATAGCAGCAGTGATCCAAAGATCCCCACTACTTTAGGCAGGTTCAACGCATCAACAACCGATGACCCGGTCAGTAAAGCGTTAGTCAGGCCGATACCAATAATAGAGCCAATAAGGGTATGTGAGCTGGAGGCCGGCAACCCAAAATACCAGGTACCGAGGTTCCAGATAATAGCCGCCAGCAGCATTGAAAATACCATTGCCAGGCTATGTGCGGAGCCGACGTTGAGCAACAGGTCGGTAGGTAACATATGCACAATCGCATAGGCAACACTCAACCCACCAAGCATCACGCCCAGAAAGTTAAACAGCGCTGCCATTGCCACCGCGATATGCGATTGCATTGCACGCGTGTAAATCACTGTTGCTACTGCGTTTGCGGTATCGTGGAAACCATTAATAGCTTCGTAGAAAAGTACAAATGCCAGAGCAAGTAAAAGCAAAAGCCCGGTGTGGAAATCCAGACCGGCAAACAAATATTCCATAGACGTTACGCCATTTTGAGGACATGAACGCGGCGCATTATGTAAGACAACCTCCGCCACGGCAAAGTGAAATCTGGACTTTTTTTGACTTAAGTAGTCCCCCTCATAATGAGGTGAAATATTTAAATGTTATTTTTCATAGACATAACCCTTATAGGACCGTTAATACTGGTGTAGCAAGCTACGGTTATTTACAATCCTTTGCCTTAAGCATAGTCGGGAGTGGGTCGTGGAAAAGTTTAATGTCATTATTATTGGTGCGGGAGCCGCAGGAATGTTTTGTGCGGCGATGGCCGGACAAGCTGGCAGCCGTGTGTTACTGATAGATAATGGCAAGAAACCGGGACGCAAAATTCTTATGTCCGGCGGCGGTCGTTGTAACTTCACGAATCTTTATGTCGAACCGGCCGCTTATCTCAGCCAAAATCCCCATTTTTGCAAGTCTGCTCTGGCACGTTATACCCAGTGGGACTTTATCGATAAGGTCAACCAGCATGGTATCGCCTGGCATGAAAAGACCTTGGGTCAATTGTTCTGTGATGACTCCGCCCAGCAGATAGTCGATATGCTTGTAGCAGAGTGCGAAAAAGGCCATGTCACACAGTGGTTACGGCGTGAAGTGCTCTCCATCACCCAGGATGATGCCGGTTTTACTCTCCAACTTAACGGTGAAACGGTACAGGCTGAAAAACTGGTTATCGCCAGCGGCGGCTTATCGATGCCGGGTCTGGGAGCCACTCCCTTCGGTTATAAAGTCGCTGAGCAATTTAATCTCAAGGTGCTGCCAACTCGGGCAGGCCTGGTCCCCTTTACTCTGCATAAACCGCTACTGGAACAACTCCAGGTGTTATCCGGTGTCTCGGTTCCAGCGGTGATCAATGCCGAGAATGGTGTCAGTTTCCGGGAAAGCATTCTGTTTACCCATCGTGGGCTCTCTGGCCCGGCGGTATTACAGCTATCCAGCTACTGGCAACCCGGTGAGTTTGTCACTGTGAATTTACTGCCGGATATCGATCTGAATGCATTTATCGACCAGCAACGTACCTCTCATCCGAACCAAAGTCTGAAGAATACTCTGAGTATGCTATTACCCAAGCGCCTGGTCGAGTGTCTCCAGCTATTACAGCAAATACCGGAAGTGACGTTAAAACAGCTTAATCAGCGCCAGCAAAGTGAACTGGTAGAAAATCTGCAAACCTGGCAAGTACAGCCGAATGGTACCGAGGGCTATCGTACCGCCGAAGTGACCCTAGGTGGAGTGGATACCGACGAACTCTCCTCTCGTACTATGGAAGCGAAAAAAGTGCCTGGTCTCTATTTTATTGGTGAAGTAATGGATGTCAGCGGCTGGCTGGGTGGCTATAACTTCCAGTGGGCCTGGAGTTCAGCATGGGCTTGTGCCCAGGCCTTAGTGGGCGAACAGAAAGCCAGAACGTAAACGCCTGCCGGCTACGCGATTAACTATCGTGTGGCTGTCCTCTCGTCTTTACGCCAGCCTTATCAGTGAGTTGCTGGAATAGTTTTCATCTATTCTGACGCCAAAGTAATGAAGCGGGGTTAGCTTTAGTACTGCGTTTATTTCTCAATAATCCCGCCACCCTATTCCTGTAATTTCCTGACTTGCCAATGAAAAAATCGCCTGACAATGATTTTTTCCATTTAAAACATCATCTTAATGATAAGAATAGGATCTGAAAGAATCAGGGTAAGCTTGGTTTTGTCTCCCCGAGAAAAGCATTACCATGGTGCTTTGTTAACAATAAATACACTTGGAAATACCACGTTAATACTTTCGCAGTTATTGTTATTAAAAATAGCATTTTTATAACAACTTTCGGATATTTTATATAAATACTGTCAATAAAAACATGTCATTAAAAACAGTATTGACATGGCCATTAAAACACGTAAATTGGTATTCAACGACAGGGGAATAAGTACTTGTCGTTATAAGCAAGAGAGTTTAGTTGAGTTCGAAATGTAATTTGCGATAAACGCCACGAAGTATTTTGTATGGGATACCGAACGTTGTTAGTAAGTTATTTTTCTGACGTCGGTAATGCTTTAAGGCTCTGTAGTTAAGTTTCACAATCGCAAAGTAGTAACGTTAGCGCGATGATGTAAGGCCATGATGTTGAAGTAATTGTGTGCGATTTTGGTTTATAAATCAGTTGAGTTGAAAAATCGCAACGGAAGTAAGGCCACGCATCAAGAATATATATCGCGATGGGAAATGTATTTATTTACAGTAGTAACGTTAGCGCGATGATGTAAGGCCATGATGTTAAAGTAATTGCGTGCGATTTTGATTTATAAGTCAGTTGAGTTGAAAAATCGCAACGAAAGTAAGGCCACGCATCAAAAATATATATCGCGATGGGGAATGTACTTATTTACGCTACCATATTTGTAGTGGTAGAAAATTATAGCGGTCAATAGAGGGGGTTTTGTTGCAAATTAATGCCCAATATTATCTGTAGTAAACGTGTACATTATAATGCAGTACCATGAATAGTAATAATGATTAACTCCATTAATGTTAAATGTTAAATCGGTAGTACCTTAAAAGCCCTGACTACAACAGTCAGGGCTTTTATTATTTACGGCTCAATACCTTCTCTTCTGCTCTACCCTCTGATCTGCTTGCCAGGATCACTTTATGTCATGTGCCAGTAACGTATTAATACCCCTCGATGCGTGTCATTCAGCGTCTGGCAACAACCCGAATGATTTTGAGCATGAAACTAATACTTGCTTAATAAATCAAACCATGTTTATTATATTGGCATCGGTTTGAAACACAGACCTTATGAAAGCAGTTTTAGTAAAGCAGTTCTCAGTTCAAGCGTTATCTTAGATATCCCTTCTTCATGAGCCTCCTCCTAAGTGCCCAATAAGTAAGACTCTGTAACACAGACCATCTTCGCCACTTCAGTGGCTCAAAAAATGAATGAAAGGAAATATCTATGTCTAACAAAATGACTGGTTTAGTAAAATGGTTTAACCCTGAAAAAGGTTTCGGCTTCATCACTCCTGCAGACGGCAGCAAAGATGTATTCGTACATTTCTCTGCAATTCAGAGCAGTGATTTTAAAACTTTAGACGAAGGTCAAAAAGTTGAGTTCTCTATCGAGAACGGCGCTAAAGGTCCTTCTGCGACCAACGTTGTTGCGCTGTAATAGCCGATAACCCCACTAAGACTTACGATAGCGATGACGGCAACAGCCTGAGCAGTTAAGTGATAGTGATAAAAAACCTGCCTCGTGCAGGTTTTTTCGTTTCTGAGATTAAGAAAGATCCCTTCACTCCGTTAGCTCTCTTACCCACTATCTGTTCACCATTCTGCTAACCTTAAATGCTTTATAATCAGGTAACTGTGGTATGCGCCATAAATACCAGCACGCTATCGTGCGATAAGGTGCGTAGTGGCTACTCAGATTTCTCAGTTCATGCTTACTCAGCTTGGTGGTAGGGGCATGCAGATAATGCAATCCTTCCACAATGCCAAAGTCATCCAGCGGCATAATATCCATACGTTCAAGAGTGTAAATAAGCAACATTTCTACTGTCCAGCGACCGACTCCTTTCAGTGACGTTAGCCGGGCAATAAGCTCGTCATCACCCATCCGAACAGCTTCTTCTCTTGAAGGCACCAGCCCGGTTAGTGTACCGGCAGCGATCTCTTTCAACGTTTCGACTTTACGGGCAGAAAAACCGCAGGCCCGCAACACTTCACTGTCCACATCTTTCAACTGTTGAGGTTGTGGGAATAAAGTGGCTTCGGTTTGAAAGGTGATACGTAAGCGATTTAATATTGCATCACCGGCTTTAGCCGTCAGCTGCTGATAGGCTACTGCCCGGATCATCGCCTCGTAAGGTTCCCGTTCCGGCCTGACTTCATGCTGACAAGGACCGATAGCCATAATGAGTGGAGCCCAGCCCGGTTGTTTCACCAGCCACTGACTGGCTGCGTTGTACAGTTCTTCGTGCGTATCAGAAATCATCTCTACTCCATACCATGAATCATTATCCCGAGATTAGTATTCATTCAGATTTGTAGCACTCGGTCTCTTGCTTTTTAATTCCCTGATTAAAAAGCAAGAGACCGAGTGTTTACATTAATATCGCCCGGCACAATGGTAATCTGAAACCTACATCCCACTTAACAGACGACAGGTGAGGCAGATGGATAAATCTTCATTCTGGACAACGGATGATGCACGCTGGCAAGCCATCGTCGAGCGTAATCAAGCCGCAGACGGTAATTTTGTTTATGCCGTGCGTACCACAGGCGTGTATTGCTTACCCTCCAGCGCAGCACGGTTACCCAGACGTGAAAATGTCGAGTTTTTTGATACTCCAGAAGCAGCAGAACAACAGGGCTATCGACCCAGTAAACGCCTGCGTCGTGGTCAGCCAACACTGGAAAATAGCTATGCGGTAAAAATTGCTGAGGCATGTCGTTATATCGAACAACATGAAGATGATCTACCACTGGCAGATATTGCCAGACATGTCGGTATAAGCACTTACCATTTTCACCGACGGTTTAAGGCAACTACCGGGTTGACACCAAAAGCCTATGCCAGTGCCCATCGTAATCAGCGTCTGCGTGACAGCCTGAATAAGTCAGAGCGTGTGACCGACGCCATTTTTACTGCCGGTTTTAATTCTAATAGTCCATTTTATGAAACCTCTTCCGCGATACTGGGGATGACACCTAAAGCATGGCGAGCCGGGGGGAAAGGTGCACAGATTTACTTCGCTCTGGCTATCTGTTCACTGGGCGATATTCTGGTAGCGCAGAGTGAAAAAGGAATTTGTGCCATTTTGCTGGGTGATGATGCCAGTAATCTGCTACAAGAATTACAGGATAAATTTCCACAGGCTGAGTTGATTGGTAATGATACCCAGTTTGAGCAATGTATTTCCCGGGTGGTAGGGTTTATTGAAGCACCAGAAATAGGTTTCGATCTACCACTCGATATTCGTGGTACCGCCTTCCAGCAGCGAGTCTGGCAAGCATTACGTGATATTCCTGTGGGTACTACTGTCAGCTATACCGATATCGCACAACGTATTGGTTCACCGAAGGCGGTACGAGCAGTCGCGGGTGCCTGCGCGGCTAATATGCTAGCAGTAGCCATTCCTTGCCATCGTGTGATAAGAAATGACGGCGCATTGTCCGGCTATCGCTGGGGTATTGAACGTAAACGCGCTCTGTTAAATAAGGAGTCCAAGAGATAATGATCGAAGACCTGTTTGCTGATGATGACAGCCTGCCACGCCAGTGGCGGGAGGATCTTTCTCCTGGTGCGGTTATTTTACGTGGTTACGCAGCAGACCATGTAGAACCACTGCTGCAAGAGATAACCTCCCTGGTCGCCCTGTCCCCTTTTCGCCATCTGATAACACCAGGTGGCCACCGAATGTCAGTCGCCATGACCAACTGTGGCGTGCTGGGATGGGTGAGTGATGAATTCGGGTATCGCTACACCGCCACCGATCCTGTAACGGGTAATACGTGGCCATCGATGCCCGACTGTTTTCGCAAACTTGCCGGGCAGGCTGCAGAGGCTGCTGGATATCCTCATTTTTCCCCGGACGCCTGCCTGGTCAATCGCTATACTCCCAATGCCCGGCTGACACTCCACCAGGACAAAAATGAGCGTGATATGACTCAACCGATTATTTCAGTCTCCCTGGGCCTGCCGGCTACTTTTCTGTTTGGTGGCACAGAACGGGAACATCCTTGCCGTCGTTTTCCTCTGGTGCAAGGAGACGTCATGGTCTGGGGAGGTGAGTCGAGATTAAATTATCACGGTGTATTACCCCTGAAAGATGCCCTCTCACCCTGGCCTGTCCGCGAAGCGGTACGCTATAACCTCACCTTTCGCCGCGTGATGCCGGTTTGAGTACATCAGTGTCAGGCGAGACCTGAACATTATATTGCTTTTTTTATCATCAACCGCGAGGGTATGACTTTCCGTCTGGTTAATTTACGAAGGTCAAAATGACAACCGCTCTCTGTCAGGCATTGAAACTACGCTATCCCATCATTCAAGCTCCTATGGCCGGAGTCTCAACACCGGAACTGGCAGCAGCCGTGACCGAGGCAGGAGCATTAGGCTCCATCAGTGTTGGAGCCTCTACGCCTGAACAGGCAGAAAAGATGATTTTAGCCACTCAGGCACTGACTTCAGGTGCCATCAATGTAAATCTGTTTTGCCATGCATCTCCACTGCGTAACCCCACCCTTGAGCAACAATGGATAGCAAAATTTGCTGATTTTTTCCAACGCTACGGTGTTCCGGCTCCCACTCAACTAACAGAAATATACTCAACCTTTCATCACAACGAGTCAATGCTAGAGGTACTACTCAAAACCCGTCCGACAGCAGTAAGCTTTCATTTTGGGCTACCTGATAACAAGATAATTGAACGGCTGAAAGCACTGGGAATAGTGACTCTTGCCAGTGCCACTAACTTAATCGAAGTGACAGAGATAGAAGCCCATGGTATTGATTTCGTTATCGCTCAAGGCCAGGAAGCAGGTGGACACCGGGGTATGTTCTATCCTGGCCTGGCAGACAGCATGATGAGCACCTTTACCCTGGTACAGGCGATAAAACAGGTCAGTTCATTGCCAGTTATCGCAGCAGGAGGAATTATGGATGGCGCCGGAATTGCGGCCATGCAACGTATCGGGGCTGCTGGCTCACAGTTAGGAACCGCATTTATTTTATGCCCTGAGTCTGCTGCCAGCCCCGCATATCGCACAGCGTTAAAAAGTGAGCAAGCGCGGGATACTGTTTTTACCTCAGCCATTTCTGGACGCCCGGCGCGTAGCCTCAATAATGCGTTCTGCAAGGTGACTCAAAATATCCCGGCACAGAGTATTCCCGCCTACCCCTTAACCTATGCTTTGGGCAAAGCTCTGGCCAGTGCAGCAGCGGCCAAAGGCGAGTATGGTTTTGCCGCACAATGGGCTGGACAAGGTGCAAGTTTAGCCAGAGATTTACCAGCCGGACAATTGGTCGCCCTGCTGGCTGCTGAATTAGCCGCTTAAACAGTTCGCTCTCCAGGCCAGACTAGATGCACGCCCCCGTTTAGCCTGGCTACGACATCCGTTCAGGTAACAGGGAATTTGCCGTTCAACGAACCCGAACCAAACCGCCTCATGGATGCCCCAACCTCCTATATTTCATCTGAAAACTTTGCGTACTGACGTTAGTTAAAGGGCCACAAACCGTATTATGGGGTGCGGGTAACTCTGCAGGAACATTACGCTCTGACGGCTTCAAATCATCGCTGGGATACTAACCTCGACACTCGCTTTAGTCATGAACACGGCTATATTCGATTCGACTTACCGGAAATAAATCACATTATGGTGATTATCGCGATGGAGAGGGCCAGCGTATCCCCTCCATATGGAATGCCGATATCGTCGTCGGTAAAGATTTTAGTCGCAGTGCAGGGTTCTCTGTGTTTTCCACTAATACCAGTTATCGGATTAATTCAGCCGTTAATCTGAGTACCGGGGTGGATAACCTGTTTAATAAAACATACAGTGAGCACCTTAATCTTGCGGGTAATAGCAGCGTTGGCTATTCAGCAAAGACATCAGTTAATGAACCTGGAAGAACCTTCTGGGGAAAAATGGGTATGACATTTTAACCATAATAATGGTGGCCTGGATGGGCCATGATTTTAAAGCATAAAAATGAGGAAATGACTATGCTGCCTAAACTTCGCACTCCAGAAGGTAAAAAATTCCTGATGATCGTGGCCGTGGTCTTCTTAATTGTCTTATCCGTTATTTCAACCATTACCTTCGAAGGTGTGGTGGATCAGTACAATTTACCCATGTCTGAATGGGAAACTTCGCTGTTCTTTATTCAGGGGATGTGGACTTTTCTGTATAGCATCATCTTTACCATTCTGATCTCTATCCCGATTGGTATTCTGATGCTTGGGTCTAAAGAGTCTGACAGCTAAAACAAAACGGGCCGCAATAGCGGCCCGTTTATGCTTCACGCAGCAGGCAGAGGGAATTAGAAATCCGTGTGCGAGAAACCGGTCATTTCCTGTAATTCCATTTCACGACCTAAGGCTGTCATTGGATGAACAATGACCAGACCGCGAACATTTTTCTTGAGTTTACCCATATCCGCCTGCTCTTTCTTGGTAATCGCACGACGGTAAGGCAGCGCCTGTAATTTCTGAGCTTCTTTACTCAGTTTTTGATTACGCACAGCCTGCAGGCGAGCAATTTCAATCTCAAGTGTGGCTTTTTCTTTTTCCAGTTCAGCGTATTTCTCGGCTTCATTCACCAGGGACATATCCGCCTGCTGATGACCAATTGCATCCAGACGATCGCTGAGACGTTTAATTTCTGCTTTTTCGGCTTCTTTCATTTTGTCTTACCATGAATAAAAAGATATCTACGCAACAGGATACACTATCCCGGCGGACGACGTGAGTATACACGTCATACTTCAAGCAGCTTGGGTATAGACTACTTCTGGAAGGCTTTTTTTAAGCTGATTTTTGAAATCAGCTCAGTAAGAGAAAGAACCATGGTGGAACGAACAACTTGTAAATAGCGCTGACGTTGCATTGCCAACAGAGATGGGTCACTGCCATCGATAAAATTTGCGATTAATGGCAAACCCGCGACACAGTGCAGTTCGCCGAAGGGACCAAGAATTTCATCGTCGACAAAACTGTATTCATTACCATCATGATTAAGCTCCTCACGAAGTGCCATCAGCAATTCGCAATCTTCATACTCATAACGACCCAGAACACCCAGTCCATAGATAAGCTTTAACCGTACCGACAATTCACCCAATGGGCCATCGCCATCTAGCAGAGGCTCAACAGCATATTTCACTGCGTAGTCATCTTTGCGAAAGACCTGAAGCACCAGGATATTAACCGCTTCAGTCAGTAATTCGACAGTAGCAATCAGTAAACTGCGTACTGTTTTACCCGCATTAAGACGCTCAAGCACATGATTCTCAAAGGCCTGGGTTTCTTCCATCTTTGCCTGTATCACTAAAATTGGTATTGGGAACAGCCAGTGCTGTTCCCATCATCTAACCTAAGCCTTAGCCTGGTGTGCTTTAACCGCTTTAGCCACCACATCACTATGAATATCTAACCCCGAGAGTTCTGCCAAGGCGGCTTTTACACCTTTGCTGTCCAATAGCTCTTGTAGCTGTTGAGCCTGTGGGTCTTGTTCACTGCGATAGTGCAGGGCTGCCGCTATACCTTCAATCAGATTCTGGTGCGGTAAGTCATATTCCAGCGTGCCCAGTAACGGTTTAATCAAACGATCACCGGCACTCAATTTACGCAATGGCTGACGGCCAACACGTTCCACATCATCTTTCAGGTGCGGGTTTTCAAACCGACCTAAGATCTTATTAATATATGCTGCATGTTTTGCTTCATCAAAACCATAGCGCTTGATCAGAACAGCACCACTTTCTTCCATCGCCCCTTTCACTACTGCACGAACTTTAGCGTCCAGAATGGCGTCACGGATGGTCTGATGTCCAGCAAGCTGACCAAGGTAGGCGGTTATAGCATGCCCGGTGTTCAGCGTGAAGAGCTTACGCTCAACAAATGCCATCAGATTATCAGTCAGTTCCATACCCGCGATGACCGGAGGCTGGCCTTTAAATTGTGTTTTATCGACAATCCACTCACTGAAGGTCTCGACAGTCACTTCTAATGGGTCATTAGTGGCCGACTCAGAAGGGGGAACGATACGGTCAACGGCAGAGTCAACGAAGCCTGTATGCTGTTCAACCCATGCCCAGTCATCATCGGACAGGGCGAGTTTGACATGTTCTTTCAGCTGGCTGGTACCACGTACCATATTCTCACAAGCGATAATATTGAGAGGTGTTTCATTGCCACGCGTCCGGCGTAGTACCAGACCTTGTGCAAGAGTTGGCGCAATACGCTCGAGAACGACCGGACCAACAGCTGTGGTGATTAAATCGACCTCAGCAATCAGTTCAACCACCTCTTCGCCAATACTGCTGACAGCATTCACGTTGGAGACGGTATCAATTTGCTGTTCTTCGCCGACGACATGCACCTGATAACTGTGACGAGCGTTGATAGCATCCAGCAAGACCGGGTTAACATCAGCAAACGTCAGCTGAAACCCTGCATCCGCAAGTAACTTTCCGATAAACCCGCGACCGATATTCCCTGCACCAAAATGTAATGCTTTCATTGCGTTACCTTTTCTTAATGTGAACCAACCCTCCCTGTTTACAGGGAGGGTACAACAGGCCTTACTTTTTACCTGCTAACAGATCCAGAACTTCCTGAACATCAGTGGTATTAACCAGACGTTCAATCACTGATTCATCATCCAGAGCGTTTGTCAGGCTAGTGATCACTTGAATGTGTTCGTTATTACGCGCCGCGATACCGATAACCAGACGGGCAATATCATCCGGCTCTTCACCAAAATGAACGCCTTGTGGATACTGGCAGAAGACGACACCGGTTTTCAGCACACGGTCTTTCGCTTCGACGGTACCATGAGGAACGGCGATACCTTCACCCAGATAAGTTGGGGTCAGTTTTTCACGCTCAAACATCGCATCGACATACTCAGGCTGAACATATCCGCCTTTCACTAACTGCTCACCGGCAAAGCGGATGGCTTCTTCTTTAGTGCTGGCTTGCAAGCCAAGGAAGATGTTGGCAGCACTCGGCTTGAACAGCTGGTCTTCACTAGCCACAAAGCTGTCTTCCAGGCTTTCAATCACTCTTTCTTCGTTATTGCTCTGGCGCTGGGCTGCCACTAAGCGCTCAGTCAGATTGATGTACAGACCACTGTCGAGGAAGTTAGTCAGCGAGATATGCTGAGCATGAGGAGCCTGGCGCATAGCGCGTTCGGTTAAATCACGGTGGGTGATAACCAGGTCCACATCGTCCGGCAAGCTGTTAATCGCACAGTTAGTCACGGAAATCGCTTTCAACCCTGCATCGCTAACTTTTTTACGCAGTACACCTGCACCCATCGCACTGGAACCCATACCGGCATCACAAGCCACGATGATTTTACGGACATGGCTGAAGTCATTAGACAGGTCAGCGACGACCACGGCGGCCGCACCGCCTTTAGACTGCGCTTTCATATCCTGCATACGACGTGATGCAGCGTCCAGGCTCTCGTCTTCTTCTTTCACTTTGCTGGTTTTCAGCAAGATGGCAGAAACGATGAAGGATACCAGGGTTGCAGCAACAATTGACGCGATGTTGGCAAAATAAGCGCCTTTCGGTGTCATCGCCAGTACCGCCAGAATAGAACCTGGGGAAGCAGGTGAAACCAGACCGCCATTAAACAGGGTCAGAGTGAAGACGCCAGTCATACCACCGAGGATCACCGCCAGCAGTAAACGCGGGTTCATCAGGACATATGGGAAGTAAATTTCATGGATACCACCGAAGAATTCGATGATAGCGGCACCACCTGCTGACTGACGCGCATTACCACGACCAAAGAACATATATGCCAGCAGAACACCTAAACCAGGACCTGGGTTAGCTTCAATCAGGAAGAAGATTGATTTGCCCAGTTCATGCGACTGTTGAATACCCAGCGGCGAGAAAATACCGTGGTTAATAGCATTGTTCAGGAACAGAATTTTTGCGGGTTCAACAAACACAGAAGCCAGCGGCAGCATGTCATGGACAACCATGAAGTTAACGCCTGCTGCCAGTACTTTAGACAGTACTTCAACCGCTGGACCTATGCCGAGGAAGGCCAGAATCGCCAGGATCATACCAATGATACCGGCGGAGAAGTTGTTTACCAGCATTTCAAAGCCGGATTTAATTTTGCCGTCAACCCAGTTGTCGAAGTGCTTAATCGCCCAGCCGCCCAAAGGACCGGCAATCATCGCACCCAGGAACATCGGCATATCAGCACCGACGATAACACCCATAGTGGTAATAGTACCGACCACACCACCACGGTCACCGCCAATCAGACGACCACCGGTATAACCGATAAGCAGTGGCAGCAGATAAGTGATCATCGGGCCAACTAGCTTCGCCAGTTCTTCGTTTGGCCACCAACCGGTAGGAATAAATAACGCAGTGATAATCCCCCAGGCGATAAACGCCCCAATGTTTGGCATTACCATATTGCTGAGGAAACGACCAAAGCTCTGCACTTTGATCTTGATATCAGATGACATATTCATACCCCTTAGTGGTGTTACGCGCTGAAAAGCAGCCCGAGGTTTATTGTTAACGTGCCGACAGCAGGTCAGCCAGATGCAGTAAATGACGCGAATCTGGCACCGAATCGCGTCGCTGTCCAGCCAGCACCCCATTATGTGATATGCATCACTAACATTACGGGGGTCAATAGGCCAACTTAGTGATTTTCATCACAAAAATGACCTGTAAAAAAAGAACAGAGGCTCTTTATTAATCATCAGACAAACCTTAATGTGATATATATCACATTTTATAAGCTTACCTTTGTTATTGTTATGTGATGTTGATCACAATAAATTTGCATATTAATCAAGCAAACAAATAAAAAACCTACCTGTTATCAGCAATAGCATGTGGGGAAGAGATCAATTGAAAGTTTATTACAGCAAAAATAGAGGCCTTATTTTTAGTGTAGTTGACCTGGCAACTCACGAGGCAGAAAACGTATTCTCCTTGTACACTTAATCTTATCTCCCTTTTAAATATCTGAGTAATATGACGACACCTCAAACACTTTTTAGTCGTATACCCGCGACTAACCGTCTGCTATGCGATGCCGCCTTTCAGCCTCTCCTCAAGGAGTTTGGTCACACACGTGTTGTAGCAGTACTCCGCACACTACAAGAAGAAGCACGAGCACACATAAACCGTGAGGGTCAATTGCCTGAATGGTCTGATAACTGGATCCATCAAGCTCACGATACGCTTATTACTCACTACCGCAGTACATTACGGCCGGTATTTAACCTGACAGGTACGGTACTGCACACCAATCTGGGTCGGGCATTACTGGCTGAAGAAGCGATTAAAGCTGTTAGCGAAGTGATGAGCTCAGCCATCACTCTGGAGTATTCGCTTGATGCCGCCGGACGCAGCCATCGGGACCAGACTGTCTCCGCGTTGTTATGTGAAATCACTGGGGCAGAAGCAGCCTGCGTGGTCAATAACAACGCTGCGGCGGTGCTACTGATGCTGGCAGCTTGTGCCGAGGGTAAAGAGGTGGTGGTCTCTCGCGGCGAACTGGTTGAAATTGGTGGTGCGTTCCGTATCCCTGATGTCATGCGCCAGGCAGGCTGTAAGCTCGTTGAAGTCGGTACGACTAACCGCACTCATTTAGCCGACTACCATCATGCTATGAGCGATAATACGGCTCTGCTGATGAAGGTTCATACCAGTAACTATCATATAGAAGGCTTTACTCAAGCGGTCAGTGAAGCAGAACTGGTGACTTTGGCGAATGAGTCAGGCCTGCCAGTAGTGGCTGACCTGGGAAGTGGCTCTCTGGTGGATTTAACCCAATGGGGTCTGCCTCAGGAACCGATGCCACAGCAACTCATCGCCGACGGTGTCAGCCTGGTAAGTTTCTCGGGGGATAAGCTACTGGGTGGCCCACAGGCCGGGATTATTATCGGTAAGAAAAGCTATATTGACCGTATTCAACAACACCCTTTAAAACGCGCACTTCGAGTAGATAAAATGACACTCGCGGCGCTAGAGGCTACCTTACGTCTTTATCAGCATCCGGAAATACTGATCAAACGCTTACCCACATTACGTCTACTGACTCGCTCAGCAGAAGATATATCAGCCCAAGCCTCACGATTACAGCCCCTGTTTACTCGTCGTTTTGGCACACAATTTACCGTCAGCGTTGACCTCTGCCTGTCGCAAATTGGTAGCGGCTCTTTGCCAGTCGACAGGCTGCCCAGTGCAGCACTGACCTTCCAGCCAAAAGATGGAAGAGGCTCTACCTTAGAGGCACTTAGCCGGACCCTTCGTGAGCTGGAGTATCCGATTCTTGGTCGGATTGCCGATGGCCGTTTATGGCTCGATTTACGTTGCCTGGAACACGAGACGTTATTACTGGAGACGATTATTCTGTGATTATTGCCACCGCCGGACACGTTGACCACGGTAAAACGACCCTACTACAAGCACTGACGGGGATAAATGCTGATCGTCTGCCTGAAGAGAAAAAACGGGGTATGACTATCGATTTAGGTTACGCCTACTGGCCACAACCCGACGGGCGGATTATTGGCTTTATTGATGTTCCCGGACACGAAAAATTTCTCGCGAATATGCTGGCCGGTGTTGGTGGTATCGATCATGCCTTACTGGTGGTGGCTTGTGATGATGGAGTGATGGCACAAACTCGTGAACATCTGACACTACTGCAACTCACCAGTCAGCCATTGATTACAGTGGTGTTAACCAAAGCCGACAAGGTCAGTACTGAACGTATTGAGGAAGTGCGTGCAGAAGTCAGCGCTCTGTTAGAAGGGCATGAAACTGCCCCACTCTTTGTCACTGCTGCCACCACAGATAGCGGAATCGAAGCGCTACGCCAGCATATCCAGCAGTTGAGTGAGCGACCTCATCCCTGCAGCCATCGTTTTCGTTTAGCTATTGACCGCGCCTTCACCGTAAAAGGTGCGGGTCTGGTAGTTACCGGAACGGCATTAAGTGGTGAGGTCAGAGTCGGCGACAGCTTATGGCTGACTGGGGCAGATAAACCGATGCGAGTACGCGGGTTACATGCACAGAACCAGCAAACGTCTTATGCCCGTGCCGGACAACGCATAGCGCTGAATATCAGTGGTGATGCAGAAAAAACCGATATCACTCGAGGTGACTGGTTGCTCAGTGACCCGCCTCGTCAGGCTGTAGAGCGAGTAATTGTTGACTTAACATGTCTCACCCCACTTCAACAATGGCAGCCACTACATATCCATCATGCTGCCCGACATATTACTGGCCGCATCTCACTGCTTGAGGGGCGACTTGCCGAGTTGGTTCTTGATACGCCACTATGGCTGGCAGAAAATGACCGTCTGGTGCTGCGTGATATCAGCGCCCGTACCACACTTGCCGGAGCACGAGCATTGCTACTGCATGCCCCGCGTCGGGGTAAAAGACAACCGGCTTTTCTACACTGGTTAACGACTCTCAGTACTGCAGAAACCGATACGCAAGCACTCAATATCCAGCTAACACGCAGTACCGTCACGCTGGATGATTTTGCCTGGGCGCGTCAGCTTACCGCTTCTGGATTAAAACAAATAACTGATAAATCTTTCTATTTTCAGGCCAGTAATAAATTACTTAGCCAGGAAATGGCTACTCGCTGGCAACAGAAGTTGTTAGATACACTGGCCCGTTATCACCAGCAGCATGATGACCAGCCGGGCCCCGGACGTGAACGCCTGCGACGGATGGCGCTCCCGTCAGAAGATGAGGAGCTGGTGCTGGCGCTAATTGAACGGCTTCGAGCCACAGAGCAAATAGTCAATCACCAGGGCTGGCTACACCTTCCTGGATATGAACCTCATTTCTCCGCCCAACAGCAGGAGCTATGGAATAAAGTCGACGTTTTGTTAGGGGAAGAGGCCTGGTGGGTACGTGATCTGGCCAAAGCCACTGGGGTGGACGATAATGTGATGCGCCAGCTATTGCGGTTTGCCGCCCAGCAAGGGGAGATCACTGCTTTTGTGAAAGATCGTTATTATCGCCACGATCAGATCAAAAAATTTGCCAGCCTGATCCGCGATCGCGATCAAGTCCAGGGTGAAACCAGTGCCGCCGATTTCCGTGACCGCCTGGGAATAGGACGTAAACTGGCGATTCAGATCCTGGAGTATTTCGACAGAGAAGGCTTTACCCGCCGTCTTGGTAATAAGCATCTGTTACGTGATAGCTCGTTGTTTATGCCTGACTAATATAAACGCTGGGGATGAGTATAAACGGTCGCCCGCCCACTACGGCTAAAACCGACCAGGGTCAGATTACTACGCTGGGCAATCTCTATTGCCAGCGCGGTGGTTGCCGAGACGGCAAACAGAATTTCCACTCCGCACATCACCGCTTTTTGTACCATTTCATAACTGGCACGGCTGGACACTAGCATCGCTCCTTGCTGCCACTGTTGCTGGGAGCGTACGCCAAGCATTTTATCCAGCGCCACATGACGACCGATATCTTCGCAACCACCCAGTATTTCACCTTGGTTATCCAGCCATAAGGCTACATGCGTACAGCCAGTCAGATCACCAACAGGCTGATACTGGCGCATTTTACTCAGTGCCTGATCGAGAGCCGCCAGAGAGAAACGCTGGCTAAAAGGCAACTGTGGCAGAGGACGACCAATATCGTTGAGCTGCTCGACACCACAGATACCACAGCCGGTGCGTCCGGTCAGATTACGGCGACGTTCTTTTAACCCCATAAACCGCCGGCTAGAGAGTTCTACTTGTACTTCAATGCCATGACAATGTGGCACAACATCAATTCCCAGAATATCACGTGGATTATCAATAATTCCCTCTGAAAGAGAGAATCCAAGGGCAAATGCCTCCAAGTCTTTAGGAGAGGCCATCATAACCACATGTGAAATGCCGTTATATACCAGCGCGATAGGAACTTCTTCAGCGACATCATCCTGTATTTGATTCTTCAGGTCATTACGCTGCCAGCAGTCAATTTTTAAGTGTCCTGTGCTATTTTTCATGTTTTCTTGTTGATAAGCGTCGGTACTTTTCATTTTTTTACCTTAAATCGAAAACAGCCACAGTTTCAGTATGGTATTATCCTGTTAATCCACAAAGGATAGAAGGTCATTGTCTCTTTGTCAGCGGCATATTGCAGACACCCTTCCTCAATCTCAGCCTTAGAAAAATAAGTTTTCCAGATCCATTTTATCGTCATGCAGACGATTTTTTACCGAAGGGTTTCATTATCAACTCTAACGGGTTCTCCACAACCCTAATTTATTAGTCATGTAAAAATGTCGTACAAGGAGCAATCTATGCAAGTCAGCAGAAGACAGTTCTTTAAGATCTGTGCTGGCGGTATGGCAGGAACAACGGCGGCAGCACTGGGCTTCGCCCCTGGTGCTGCACTTGCGGAAACGCGGCAGTACAAACTGCTGAGAACCCGTGAGACGCGTAATACCTGTACATACTGTTCTGTAGGATGTGGGCTATTGATGTATAGCCTCGGAGATGGCGCAAAAAATGCAAAATCCTCTATCTTTCACATCGAAGGGGATGCAGATCACCCGGTAAATCGTGGTGCATTATGTCCGAAGGGAGCGGGTCTGGTGGACTTTATCCACTCTGAAGGCCGCCTGAAATATCCGTCCTATCGCGCGCCTGGCTCTAATGAATGGAAACAAATCGGTTGGGACGAAGCGTTTGACCGCATCGCAAAACTGATGAAAGAAGACCGTGACGCCAACTTCATTGCCACCAATGAGCAAGGAACTACCGTCAATCGCTGGTTAACTACCGGAATGCTTTGTGCTTCCGCTGCCAGCAATGAAACCGGCTATTTAAGCCAGAAATTTACCCGCGCCCTCGGCATGCTTGCCGTGGACAACCAGGCACGCGTCTGACACGGACCAACGGTAGCAAGTCTTGCTCCAACATTTGGTCGCGGTGCGATGACCAACCACTGGGTTGATATTAAAAATGCCAATCTCATCGTAGTGATGGGGGGTAATGCAGCAGAAGCTCATCCAGTGGGATTCCGCTGGGCGATGGAAGCCAAAATCCATAACGGTGCCAAGTTAATCGTTATTGATCCCCGCTTTACACGAACCGCTGCGGTAGCGGATTTCTACACGCCTATTCGTTCCGGTACTGACATTGCTTTCCTGTCAGGCGTTTTGCTGTATTTGATAAACAACAATAAATTTAACCGTGAATATGTTGAAGCCTATACCAACGCCAACCTGATTGTGCGCGAAGATTACGGTTTTGATGATGGCCTGTTTACCGGTTATGACGCAGAAAATCGCAGATATGATAAAACCACCTGGTTCTATGAACTGGACGAAGAAGGTTTCGCCAAACGCGACCTGACACTCCAGCATCCTCGCTGCGTCTGGAATTTGCTGAAACAGCATATTTCCCGTTATACACCTGAGGTAGTGACCGATATTTGTGGTACACCGAAGGAAGACTTCCTGCAAGTCTGCCAGTATCTTGCCGAAACCTGTGTTGGCGATAAAACCGCCTCGTTCCTCTATGCTCTGGGCTGGACGCAACATACCGTAGGTGCGCAAAATATTCGTACTATGGCGATGATCCAGTTGTTACTGGGTAATATGGGGATGGCTGGTGGTGGTGTTAACGCCCTACGCGGTCACTCCAATATTCAGGGTCTGACTGACCTCGGTCTGCTCTCTACCAGTCTGCCGGGTTATCTTAACCTGCCGAGTGAAAAGCAGCCTGATTTAAACAGTTATATGGCGGCTAATACGCCAAAATCGCTGTTAAAAGGCCAAGTAAACTACTGGAGTAATTACCCGAAATTCTTTGTTTCGTTGATGAAGTCCTTCTACGGCGATAAGGCCACAAAAGAGAATGACTGGGGTTATGACTTGTTACCGAAATGGGACAAAGCGTACGACGTCCTGCAATATTTCGAGATGATGAACCAAGGTGAAGTTAATGGCTATATCTGCCAGGGCTTTAACCCAGTGGCTTCATTCCCGAATAAAAATAAAGTCATCGCTTCACTTTCTAAGCTGAAGTTCCTGGTCACCGTTGATCCGCTGAATACCGAAACGTCGAATTTCTGGCAGAACCACGGCGAGTTCAATGATGTCGATCCCGCCACCATCCAGACTGAAGTATTCCGCTTGCCATCCGGCTGCTTTGCTGAAGAGAACGGCTCGATTGTTAACTCTGCGCGCTGGTTGCAGTGGCACTGGAAAGGTGCCGATGCCCCGGGTGAAGCCTTGAGTGATGGTGCCATTCTTTCCGGTATCTTCTCGCGTTTGCGTAATATGTATGCAAACGAAGGTGGTACGACACCTGAACAGGTTCTCAGTATGTCATGGGACTACCTGACGCCAGACGATCCGGAGCCAGAAGAGGTGGCAAGGGAGAATAATGGCCGGGCACTGGTTGATCTGACCGATCCAACGACAGGTGCGGTACTGGTGAAAAAAGGTCAGCAACTGAGTTCATTTGCTCAACTGCGTGACGACGGTACCACTGCGAGTGGTTGCTGGATCTTTGCCGGAAGCTGGACGCCAGACGGCAACCAGATGGCGAGACGTGATAACGCCGATCCGTCTGGTCTGGGTAATACCCTGGGCTGGGCCTGGGCGTGGCCACTCAACCGCCGTATTCTCTATAACCGTGCCTCGGCAGACCCTGCGGGTAATCCGTGGGATGAAAAACGTCGTTTGATCTCCTGGGATGGTGCTAAGTGGGCGGGTATTGATATTCCTGACTACAGCAATGCCGCGCCAGACAGTGGTGTCGGTCCCTTCATTATGCAACCGGAAGGTCTGGGGCGTCTATTTGCTCTCGATAAAATGGCTGAAGGTCCGTTCCCTGAGCATTACGAACCCTTTGAAACACCGCTTGGCACCAATCCACTTCATCCGAATGTGGTATCCAACCCGGCTGCGCGCGTATTCAAAGATGACCTGGCACAGATGGGCTCGCACGAGAAATTCCCTTACGTCGGTACGACTTATCGCCTGACAGAGCATTTCCACTACTGGACCAAACATGCCCTGTTAAATGCGATTGCTCAACCACAGCAATTTATCGAAATTGGTGAAAAATTGGCTAACAAGCTGGGTATTGCCCATGGTGACACGGTGAAAGTTTCCTCTAACCGCGGCTTCATTAAAGCCAAAGCGGTGGTGACGAAACGTATCCGTACCCTGGACGTACATGGTCAGAAAGTCGATACCATTGGTATTCCGATTCACTGGGGTTATGAAGGTGTGGCCAAAAAAGGGTTTATCGCCAATACATTAACGCCATTTGTCGGTGACGCTAATACGCAAACGCCAGAGTTTAAGGCGTTTCTGGTTAATGTGGAAAAGGTGTAACGGAGACGAATTATGGCTTATCAATCTCAGGACATTATCCGTCGTTCCGCTACTAACGGCTTCACACCCGCGCCTGTGGCGCGGGATCACCAGCACGAAGTCGCCAAGCTTATCGACGTAACTACCTGTATCGGCTGCAAAGCTTGTCAGGTCGCATGCTCAGAGTGGAATGACATCCGAGATAAAGTGGGAACTAACGTCGGGGTCTATGACAACCCGGCAGATTTAACCGCGAAGTCGTGGACAGTAATGCGTTTTTCTGAAGTCGAGCAAAATGACAAACTGGAATGGCTTATCCGCAAGGATGGCTGTATGCACTGTGCTGATCCGGGTTGTTTAAAAGCCTGTCCGTCAGAAGGCGCGATTATTCAATATGCTAACGGCATCGTCGATTTTCAGTCTGAGCAATGTATTGGCTGTGGTTACTGCATTGCTGGCTGTCCGTTTAACGTACCGCGTATGAATCCAGACGACAATCGGGTCTACAAATGCACGCTATGTGTTGACCGCGTTGTTGTCGGCCAGGAACCTGCTTGTGTAAAAACCTGTCCAACCGGTGCCATTCATTTCGGCACCAAAGAGGACATGAAAGACTTGGCGGGCGAACGTGTGGCAGAGCTGAAAACACGTGGCTATGACAATGCAGGTCTGTACGATCCTGCAGGCGTAGGTGGGACACATGTGATGTATGTTCTGCATCATGCTGACAAACCGACGCTTTATCATGGTTTACCGAAAGACCCAGCAATTAGCCCGACGGTGGAATTCTGGAAAGGCATCTGGAAACCACTGGCCGCAGTAGGCTTTGCTGTCACCTTTGCCGCCAGTATTTTCCACTATGTAGGGGTTGGCCCAAACCGTGCCGATAAAGAGGACGAAGAAGAAGCCGACAAACCTGATGCTAAGCAGCACCATGATGATGAGGTGCAAAAATGAAGAAAGAAGTGAAAATTCAGCGCTACAGTGCGCCCGAGCGTATCAACCACTGGGTAACGGCTTTCTGCTTTATTCTGGCAGCCGTGAGTGGGCTGGGATTCTTTTTCCCTTCCTTCAACTGGCTGATGCATATTCTAGGAACACCGCAGCTAGCGCGTATTCTCCACCCGTTTGTCGGGGTGGTGATGTTCGCATCATTTATCATTATGTTCTTCCGTTACTGGCACCATAATCTGATTAACAAAGAAGACATCGTATGGGCGAAAAATATCCATAAGATTGTTGTTAATGAGGAAGTGGGTGACACCGGGCGCTATAATTTCGGCCAGAAATGCGTGTTCTGGGCAGCGATTATCTTCCTCGTGTTACTGCTGGTGAGTGGGGTCATCATCTGGCGTCCCTATTTTGCGCCTTCATTCCCTATCCCTCTTATACGCATTGCGTTATTAGTACATTCACTTGCCGCGGTAGCCTTAATCGTGGTTATTATGGTGCATGTTTACGCCGCTTTGTGGGTCAAGGGCACCATCACTGCTATGGTAGAAGGATGGGTGACCTCAACCTGGGCCAAAAAACACCATCCGCGCTGGTATCGTGAATTGCGCCAGAAACAGGATAAATCATCGGAATGAGTATTCGCATAATCCCGCAAGACAGGCTGGAAAAACGCGAGAAACATGCGGTGGATGCAATTCCACCGCTGTTGTTTCCCAGACTGAAGAATCTCTATAATCGTCGTGCTGAACGTCTGCGCGAGCTGGCGACCAATAACCCATTAGGTGACTATTTGCGTTTTGCTGCGCTGATTGCGCATGCCCAGGAAGTGGTGCTCTATGACCATCCGCTGGAAATGGATCTGACAGCACTGATTGAGCAAGCAGCAAAGACAGGTAAGCCACCACTGGATCTGCATATTCTGCCACGTGACTCACACTGGCAACGCCTGCTGCTATCTCTGATTGCTGAACTTAAACCGGAAATGAGCGGCCAGGCATTAGCCGTAATTGAAAACCTCGAAAAAGCCTCTTCCCAGGAACTGGAAGATATGGCAACCGCCTTGCTGAATACAGAGTTTTCTCAAGTCGGCAGTGATAAAGCCCCCTTTATTTGGGCAGCACTGTCGTTATACTGGGCACAAATGGCTAGCCTTATTCCAGGCAAAGCAACAGCGGAGTACGGCGAGCAACGCCAGTTCTGTCCAGTATGTGGCTCGATACCCGTTTCAAGCATGGTCCATATCGGCAGCAACAACGCGTTACGCTACCTACACTGCAACCTGTGTGAGACCGAATGGCATGTAGTACGGATTAAATGCAGTAACTGCGAACAGACGCGTGACCTGAACTACTGGTCACTGGACAGTGAGCAGTCTGCCATCAAAGCGGAAAGCTGTGGTGACTGCGGCACCTATCTGAAGATTTTCTATCAGGAAAAGGATGCCAGCGTAGAAGCCGTAGCCGACGATCTAGCATCATTAGTGCTGGATGCACGTATGGAACAAGAAGGTTTTGCTCGCAGCAGCATTAACCCATTCTTATTCCCGGGTGACAACGAATAGGTCAATAAGCAGCACTGCGCCTCAGGTGCTGCTCTTCCCTCCATTTTAATTGTTTTCTAAAATACCCTTATCTTGTTCAGGTGTAGAATTTCATCTGTCGATTACCCGCGATCATAAATAATAAACATACCTCCTGGGAAGAGATTTAATGAAAATAAATATCCGTCATGATGACTATTATAATATAAAAGAATTCAGCAATTTATTCGCTGAAACAATACCTGCAGAAACAATTAACACATTAAAAACATCTGCATCCAAGGGTCATTTGCGTAGTATTGAGTTATTAAATAATCTTGCGCTACGGCCTGATGAATCTGGTAGGCTGGCAGAAAAATACCTGTTCGATATGTTCTGCGGAACAATACCTACCGACAATAAATTGGGTGTAGTACAAGATATTCAGGATTCCGCCCTGATGCTATATCAGCTGTCAGTTAACAATAAAATGAAAAATAATACTGATATGCACAAGCTACATACTCCCTCAAAATTACTGTATATAGCTGGTGCTGCGGCTGACACGGGAGAAAGATTATCTCTGTCACGTATTTTTGCACAACGCCACAGCGCATATTCTCAGCATGAACAAGTCGATGATGTTGATCTCTGGAACCCCGCCCGCATGCTATCTACCGATGAGGTGAATGCTGCTATCAAGTCTTATACCCGCCACTACAATACACCAGAGATAAATTTCCCTATCGGCCTTATCCACCCTGACAGCCATGAAAATATGCTGTCACAACAGATTAGCGATCAGAGAATACATGATCCATTTCTCGAACAACCTGAGTTTTTCCCCGTCAATACCGGTGAACACTGGATAACCTTTGGCCTGTATAAATCTAATAATGGACAACCCAAGGCGGTTATCTGTAATACCTGGGATCCCTTAAGCCCACAAATTAAACAACAGATCAGCGACGCAGCATACCTTGCTGGTGTGGCAAATTCTGACGATATCCTGTTTCTGGAACAGAATATTCAGGAACATGTCCCTAATGGTTGCGGACTACTGACAGTCGAGGCTATGAAGCGATTAATGGAAAACAATTTTCAGTCACCAGATGAGACTCTGGGGAACTTCTTAGCTTCCTTTACTCAGATGCCAATTGCAGAACAAGAGCGTTATAACCTGGATAATCGTTACCGTATCTATGCGGAAACCTATCTTCAGTAGCTCGTTCCTGCTGCTGAAGCTGAAAACAGACCAGATAAAGTGCTGCCACCCTGGCAAACTGTTGACAAAAATCGTTCAAAACTGACAAAAGTGTCTTAAAACATACCCTTTCCGGACGACTCGGTTTATGTTTATGCTGATTTTTAAGATAATTTAGAGTTAAACCCTGGCTATTTTCTTGCACAATGATTGGGACTATTCAGGAAACTCGGTATAATGCGCCCGCCTCCATGTAGCAATGCAGGCGCGGAAGATCGTCGCCTCCGGTGAGGCGGCTGGATTTCAAATCCGGTGGGTGCCGCCAGCGGTGCCGGGCAGGTTCGACTCCTGTGATTTTCCGCCAATTTTTCTCTTCTATACCTTCCCGAACTCAGTATCTTCCTGAAATTATTTAATATTATAATAATTACTATTTTCTCGTAGCCAATCCCTATCGACCAAAGTCAAATGTATTCTGAAGGTATAAATGACCTTCTCAGACTAGCTGTGTTGTGGGTAAGTGTTCCGTCGGTTGTTTCCGGTAGGCTGAATATAAGGCTTCCGCTGCTTACCCGTATTAGTCTCCTGCTGGCAGGAGTTCTGGCAACTCTTCCCGATGCTGGCAAATCAGTTGAATCTGCTCAATCTGCTCAATGTGAGCGACTGTACTACTCCATACACAGGGAGTGAATCTGCCGAAACTATGGCTGACCATCAATCTACTACTACTGGCGCTGTTTATTGGTGCCACACTTGCCGTCGCTGAGGTACTGGTGCAGGGGATAGTACGTAATCCACTGACCCCACCTGATATTCTTGGCATTAAATACTGGCGAAGACTTCACAACCCATAAAGCTGACGCCTACCGGTGTGGCGCTTTCCGCCTGTTGGGCAAGCCTGACAGATTATGTGATGGTCTAATTATAGAGTCGGGTAATGGTCTCAAACTGGCGACCCTGCGCAATTCGCTCAGAACTTCACTCATACCCCTGCTGACAATCCGATCCTCTCGCATCACTATCCCGAGACTCCGATAGAGAGGGGGAGCCATAGAGTAGAGGCTGAGTCCCTGCCTGTCTTCTATGGTTGCGACCGACATGCGTGGCACAATGCTATAACCCAGTCCCGCACTCACCATCTTTTTAATCGCTTCAATACTGCCCAGCTCCATAACCGGACTGGGAACATGGCCGGAACAGCGAAACCAGTCATCAATGAGAGCACGTGTCCCACTCCCGGGTTCGAAGATAATCAGCGGCAGCGACAGCAAATCATCTGCCGATATAGGTTCCGCACTCTGCTCTGAGTTATCTTGCTCCATGATAATCACAAACTCATCACTACCCAGTGGGTCGATGCTCAGATATTTACCCACCACCGGTAGCGTTACCAGCCCAATGTCGATACGATTTTCCTGCACGCCACGAATGATATCTGACGTATTACCGGTTCGGACATCCACTTTTAGCAAGTGATTCGCCTGACGAAGTTTTTGCAACAGAGGGGGCAATAGATGAATACAAGCAGTAGCGCCAGTGCCGAGAATAACAGTGCCGATTATCTCTTCTGAATGTCGGGATACGGACTCAATAGTGGCACTGATCACCGCATCGATTTTTATACCGTGTTCAGAGAGCGTCAGCCCTGCTGTAGTGGGCCTGATCCCTCTGCTGGTTCGCTCAATAAGCCTGACCTGAAGCGCTTGCTCCAGCTGTCTTATCTGTAAACTCACCGCCGGTTGTGACAGACCGAGCGCTTCTGCTGCGCCAGAGAAACTTCCCCGACTGATAACCAGCTCGAAAGTTGCCAGGTGATCAAGGTTAAGTTTAGCCATATCAAAGTTATCCTTATAGCGTGGATAAGCCCCGCTATCTGTCTGAAACGTACTTTTAGCGGTAGGCTCTGTGTCAATTAATACAGGAGCCGTAGCGATGGAAATAATAGAAGCAGATAAACGACATGTTGCCACAATACAACAGATTTATGCCTGGCACGTATTACACGGCACCGCCACGTTTGAAACCGAGCCGCCTTCCGAGGATGAAATAGCTACCCGTCTGAATAAGCTGCATACAGCAGGGCTTCCCTGGTTTGTGGCGATTGATGAAGGGCGGGTTCTAGGCTATTGCTATCTCTCGTTTTACCGGGAACGGTATGCCTATAGGTTCACTCTCGAAGACTCAGTTTATATTGATGCTCAGTATCAGGGTCGCGGCATCGGCAGGCTCTTATTATCCCGAGCGATAGCCTGGGCAGAAGATCGTGACTTTCGCCAGCTCGTGGCTATCGTGGGTAACAGTGAAAATAGCGCTTCCCTCGCTCTGCATCGTGCTGCGGGCTTTAATATTACCGGAACACTCAACTCGGTAGGATTCAAGCACGGACGCTGGCTCGATACGGTCATCATGCAGCGTACTCTCGGGGTAGGTGATACGACACTTCCTGGATATACAGATTGAAAAACAGATCTTATTTCAAAATATCAGTTATCTGGAGTATCGATTACCAATGCTCGTGAGGAAAAAACCGAATACCGTAGTTTAAATAATCTAGCTGCCTGTTTTTATCTCTTTATCTCAATAATAGAAACAGGCAAACTATAAATAAACTCTACATTTTGGCTAACGGTATTACTGCGAACAGAAATGGTCACTATCCTCAAAGAAAAGATTACTCTTCAACAGGATAAACCAGCCCGATATGCTTTCTGATAGTATCTAAGGTTTCCATGATAACGACACTTTCATCTGGAGACATAATTGTTGAGTTTTCCCCCATTCTGATAAGCCGCTCCATTTCAAATGCCTGAAACTGCATACCCCGACCATCGATTTTTTCATGGAATACTTCAATAATATTCCCTGCATAGTCTTCAAGTCTAAATGAAGTCGGTGTATACCAGACGGGATCGATAACAATACGCGCTTCGGAACCATTAATTACCGCCTGGTTAATCCCGGTGCAATCAAGTGCAGATACCGTCGTGGAAATAGCATCATTTTCGTGGTGCATAATGGTTGTGGTTTCTGCATCTACCCCGGTATCTTTGAAACGTGCAATAGCTTCAATCGAAGTGGGTGCCCCCAGAATATCAACCGCAAAAGATATCGGGTATATACCCAGGTCAAGCAAGGCCCCGCCACCCAGCTCCAGTGCATTCAGACGATGTTTCGGATCCGTGGGTAAAAACTGGCGATGTTCCGCAGTAACAGATAGAAGGGAACCAAGAGCACCAGAATCAATAACCTCATGGATCCGTCTCATATGTGGCAGGAAACGCGTCCACATGGCTTCGAGTATAATTAGATTATGTTCAGCCGCATATCTGACAAGCGTTCTGGACTCATCTGCATTAAGCGTAAAAGGCTTTTCAACAAGGACATGTTTTCCCGCTTTCAGCGCAAGTAAAGCGGTATCGATATGCTGTGGGTGTGGAGTGGCAATATAAATAATATCAACATCAGGATCCTGAACCAGTTCCTGGTAACTGCCATAAGCCCGGGAAATGCTGAAGCGCTGGGCAAAATCACTGGCCTTATCCTGGGTTCTTGAGCCAACTGCAACCACGTTAAGTCCTGCGGTCAGCAAATCCTGCGTAAATAATTCAGCAATCCAGCCTGTCGCCAGAATCCCCCAACCTAATGAGTTTTTCATGTTTAGCCCTATATTGTTGAATGGATGAGTCGTTGATACTTTATACTGAATAAACTCATTGTAGCTATATTTTTAAATACATTTATTATTTTATAATAATGTGATCCTGCCCACAAATAGTGAATGTACTGCTATCCTTAAATGATAGTAAGGTGATTGCTATTCATTGGTGACAGATTATAAATTGCCCAGAAAACTAAAATAGTATTGGTGTACATCAGTAACCCACTGCTAATTTCAGTTATTTATTTTTAATCAGACAGAAATACATTATACTAATCAAACACTTTACAGGCACATACAAAAAGATAGTTTTTGATTAAGTATACCTGAAATCCATGATATAAAAATAACTTATTATTTCTGAGGAAACGTTTTGTATAAAAAATTATTCTTTGTTTCTTTAACTATATGCTTTCTATTATTAATACCTTTTAGTATTGCAAGCTTATCCTATTCTTGGGGTATGGGGCTTGAATTTATGGAGCGGAATATAGATCTCTTTGAAACTATCTGGAGATACTCCTCATCCTTGATTTTAATTACTCTCTGTTTGGCATTTGGATATGTCTTTTATAAGGATGGAATATCTAGATATAGAATATCTGAAATATCAGGAATTATTGGTATATTTACATTTATGTTATCGCTCATTTTCCTATCTATTTGGCCAGTTTTTTCTTGGGGGATTTTAATTTCCGGAATTTTATGTTTTTATGCTGCCTCAGTCCCAACCATCAATATGATCTATGAAAAAATGAATATTAACAACTGGGAGAAAGGAACGATCGCAGCTTTAATATCTTTCATACTCTTATATTTTATCAGCTATAAAAGTAATATTCTAATCAATGATATCTTTTCCGTTGACCCTAAACATTTTTATTTTACAAAATTCATTGCAGGTATCATTGTAGTTGCTCCGTGTATTTTTGTTATCAGCTTTCTCTCCCTGGTGTATAATCTTTACAAAATGGCTAAAAATGATAATAACTTATTTTATTTTTTCACCGGATTTATCGCGTCTTATTGTTTTCTAATATCATCCTTAGCATTCAACGCCGGAGGAAGTACTATCATCCGTAATTTTGCATCTGTTGTTGACTTTAATTCAAATTCTATCTGCATGAATGTAGATAAAAGCCATGGCGTCATTTATCTTGATAATATATATCAACTAATACTTATTGATAAAAAAGAAAACGGCATACATAGTTACGAAATAATAAAATGTAATATTGGAATATAAAGGTAGCTACTCAGCACTCACGAAAAAAAGAAAAAATACAATGAGTCAGCGGCAGAACGCCGCATCCTCAGGAGATGAAACTAATTCAGAGTCAGGCCTACTGAGTCATACTCAAAATAGTCCGGATATTACGCGCACTAGTCGCAATAATATCAATGGCACCGGTACGTAAAGCTCCCATAATTGAGACAGCTTTAGTACTTTCTGACGCAATAGCGATAACACAAGGGATCTGCTTGAGTTCTTCTACGCTGAGACCAATTACCCTGTCGTCCATCACGGTATTAACATGCTTACCCTGAGAGTTAAAAAAATCGTAGCCAGCAATATCCCCAGTTACGCCTTGATGAAGGCTTGCATCATTAATCTCCTGGGGAGTAAACCAACCCAGTTTAACCATATAGCTATTTTCATTCATATCACCGATACCCACCAAGGCGATATCTGCTTTACGTGCGCGATCTAAGGTCTCTTTGATGGTGCCATTACGCATCAGCGCCACTTTCAACTCGGAGTTTTCAACATAAGCGGGGGCATAGAGTGACTCGCTGCTGCCACCAAATTTTTTTGCTAACAGGCGGCTAATATGATCAGCATTAATAACATCTCCGGGACGATGGGTTCCCCCTATCCCACAGATAAATCTGCAGTCTTTGGACTGTATCGGACTAGTATGTTCTGCTACTGCTGCAACATTACGTCCCTGACCAACAGTGACCACGATATTGTCACGTAAATTATTGGCGAGATAACTTGATACTAAGGCAGCCACCTGACGACGTTGTTCGTCTTCATCAATATGATCAAGGGCAATTAAAGCCCGACTGATAGGGAAACGCTCCAGGAGCTGTTTTTCAAGCTGAGTACTGAATATGGGATGGTAGCGTACACTTATCTCAACGATACCTTCCTCTTTCGCCCGTTTTAGCAGTCTACCCACTTTAATACGTGAGAAGCCAAATCGATTGGCAATCTCTTCTTGGGTAACTTCGTCACGGTAGTAGGCAATAGCGATTTCGGTGAGTAATTCAAAATCCTGGCTCGAATTGGACTTTTCCATGCGCGGCCATTCTCCATGAGAAGACGTTTATTTAGCAAAATTATATCAGAGATAATACTTTGTCTGACACTATCCGCGTCCTCTGCCGTCAATCAGAGGACGCAGTCGTTAAATTAACGCTTAATACTGTCTATTTTCAACATGCGTGCAATAACTTTATCCAGCTCTTGCTCTTCGAAAATCACTTTCCAGTCTGGCTTAATAATTTTTTCACGGCCATATTCCATCGCAATCATACAGGCGTCAGAGAAAGGATTCGTAGCACGGAAAGCAACCGCCAGAGCAATCTGAATATGACCATACAGCATGGCTTTTGCCGCTTCTTCCGGCACACCACTGTGTTTTACCGTTTCATCCAGCGCCTCTTTCATAAAGGCCCCCACCATACAGGCAACAGTTTCAACCAGCGTCGGCTCAAGATAGGCTAATTGCTTAACCGTTACCCAGTGTACTTCGGCAACCGGACCATACATACAGCTAACCACTTTGCTCAACTGCGCCCTTTGTTCCTCATTGCCGGTTTCATATGAAGCAGCAACATGCTGAATAGCAGCGACACCACCAAAGGCATCTTCATGCTCTTCTTTGGTATAGCGATGGAGAAATACCGACGGATGGCAAGGGTGAGCAACAGCGTATTCAATCCCTTCCCGATGGGCTATCAGATTCGCATATGCAGCTGCTGGATCGAGTGTTAGCAGTATTGCGCCTGGCTTCATTTGTGGAACCACGACCTCAGATACTTTGCCCAGCACAATATCCGGTACGGCTAAAATCACCACATCACTGACTGGTACCACGGACTGCGCATCAGACAGTTCGCGCCCTTGCTCAGTGACCTGCTGTTGTGCAGCCGGTGAGTTTTCGCAGTAAAAGACCTGAAAATCACTGGTTTGTAAATTGGCGGAAATACGCATCCCCATTTTGCCACCAGCACCAATCACGGTAACGATTTTTAATTCAGCAGACATATTATGACTCCTTGGAAATATTAGAGAAATTTTTTGGTGAGAGATGCTTATTACGAAGATATTCCATATTGTGTTGAGTCCAGGCTATCTCAGCGCGACAGGTGCTTTCGCTGTCACCCTGCCAGGGTAACCAGTGCTCAATAATTTGATTAATACCCCGTTGCTCGGGTTGAAGAATCTGTTTAATTTCATCGTAGCGCAGTAAGCCTTCACCCAGCTTTGCGCCTGCCAGGGTAAAACCAACCCAACCATCGCGGCGTGAAAAAGCAAAATCTTTAACATGCCAGTTCAAGACATAAGGCGCCGTTTTCGCCACGACATCCTGAGGGGACTCTAAGCGGGCGACACAGTTAGCAGGATCAAGACAAATCCCGACGCCAGAAGAATTAATAGCCTTCACCAGTGCCACATTGTCATCTGTAGAAACCTGCTCATAAGTCTCTAAACAGATAGCAACAGATTGGGCTTCAAAAGCCGGTAATACACTTTCCAGGCTATCCTGGGCTTCATGTAAAGTCGGTCGATGGTCGGGGCTATTGATCATGGTACGTAATAAAGTGCAATCCAGCTCTCCCGCCAGATTCAGGTAACGTTTCAGATGCTCGGGCATAATCCCTTTAGTACCCAGTTCCAGCGTAATATCTGCCAGGGCAGCATGCCGAGCCAGTCTGGCTATCTGCGATGAAGACCAGGTTAAAATTTGCGGATAATCACAAATCTGAAATACCGAAGCCCCAAGACGTACGCTGTCATCTATGGCATCAAAGAGAGTGATTGGCTTAGTGGCCTGCTCTGACAGTTGCCAGAAATAAGCATAAGTACTCAATCCAAGTTTCATAAGTTCTCCTTCGGTGCGAGTAAGTGGAGTGCTTCGTCAAGAATGTCGAGAAATGCCTGGGGTTGGTGGGCAAATCGCCCTAAAAACAGGCCGTCAACGTGCGGCCAAAGCTTGCGAAGTAGTCCTGGTCCGGCGCTACCGCCGTAGATAACGCGATGGTCACCCGACTGCTGTGACAGATAGTCTTTCAGACTCTGACACACCGTCTTAATGTATTCGGTGGATGCCGGCTCGGCGGCGCCAATAGCCCACTGCGGCTCCCAGGCAAAAATTAAATCTCCGCTCAACGCGTGATGCGATAAAAAATCCATCACACGGGTCGCCTCATCGATAGCAAAGCTGCTGGCCTGTGCCTCGGTCATTTTTTCTGGCTCACCAATACAGATAACCGGTGTTAATCCATTCTCCAGAGCCAGCTGGACTTTATGTAAAATCAGGGACTCATCTTCATGAAAATGGCGACGGCGTTCCGCATGGCCAATTTCCACATACTTTCCGCCCATTTCGCTGACCATGGCAGCGCTGGTTTCCCCTGTCCAGGGGCCATTCTGGGCGGGAGCAATATTTTGTGCTCCAACCTGCATCGCCGTTCCGGCAAAAGCACGCAGAGTTCCTTCGAGTGCAGGCGCTGAAGGAAAGGTAAATAACGTTGCGTCAGGGGTAAGGCTGAATAAAGGATGATGTTTTATCAGCCGGGCAACATCGTCGCTCCAGTCGAGGGTCTGCTGATAACCAAAATACATCTTGAGGCTGACGCCCAATGTCAGTTTTACCGACATACGACCTCCTCACTGCTACAGTCCTCAGTCACAGTAAAACAGCGGCCTACTGCGTTGACTATCAACGCCATAGAGATAGCCCCGGCATCAGGCGTCCCAAAACTGCGCTCTGCCAGTGGACGGGCACGGCCCATTTTCGGCACCAGTTCAGCGGTGCGAACTGCACATTGGTCGGCATGCAGGGCAGCTTTAACCCAGGCCTCGGCCAAAGGTGCCTGTTGATTCACCTCATCGAGCAGCATTTCACTGAAGGGTAACAGCACATCAACCAGAGTTTTGTCTCCGGGTTTAGCTTTACCAAAATGCATCACGCCGTGGGCAGCATCATTAATAGCCTGGGCAACAGTGATAGCATCAGGCTGCTTATGATTACCAATACCTGTACCAATGGTATTTAATATCACCCCCCAGATAGCGCCAGAAGTTCCTCCCGCGTGATCGGCCCAGGCATCAGCAGCTTGCTGTAGCACTGTTCCAGCCCCGGCGCCTAAAGCCAGACTCCGATGTGCGCTGTCCTGCGCCGCACGTACGCCACGTTCCATACCGATACCGTGGTCACCGTCTCCGGCGATAGCATCAATACGCCCAAGTTCGTCGACATTTTCAATCACTACGCTGGCAAGAGCATCCACCATCGCGACCACTTTAATTGCACTCTCCCGTGATTCAGAAGAGGCGTCTGGAATAGACTGTTGTTGCTGTGTCTCACTGTGATTAATCACTAACGGCATAGCCTTAATCACCGAGCCTCTTTTAAAGGCCGGGGAGTAAGCTGGTGCCATCCATAATGCCTCCAGCTCCTCGGTAAACCAGGCCAGGGTCAGGGATAATCCAGCCATATCAAAACTGGTGACAAACTCCCCCACCTGAATATCAACCAGCGTGACGTCCTTAGCCTGTAAACGAAGCTGAATACTGTGCCAGAGAACAAATAACTCTTCGTATTTAACTGAACCTAACCCATTGAGAATCACGCCTACTCGCGCGCCATTCACTACAACTTCTGATGGCAAGTCTTCAAGCAAGCGTTCCACCATCATATCGGCAAGGTTATCTGCGCTGGGCACCGGGATTTCACGAATACCCGGTTCACCGTGGATACCCATACCAAACCCCATCATCCCTTCCGGAACGGTAAATAATGGAGATTCAGCACCTGGTAGAGTACAGCCTGAAAATGCAACACCAAGCGTCCGGGTACGACTATTTGCCGCTCGCGCTACTGCCAGTACCTCTTGCAAGGAGGCACCTTGTTCCGCAGCAGCTGCTGCTGCTTTAAACACCACCAAGTCCCCTGCTACACCACGACGCTTTTCGATTTCACCAACAGATGCGCTGGTAATATCATCAGTGACTGCAATCAGTTCACAGGGGATCCCTTCCGCAATCAAGCGTTCGCGCGCCAAACCAAAATGCAGTACATCTCCCGCATAGTTGCCAAACGCGAGCAGAATACCGGCCCCCTTATTTGCCGCTCGTGCGACGGCGCAAATTTGCTGCGCCGAAGGAGAGGCAAACAGATTCCCCATCGCTGCACCGTGAGCCATTCCTTGTCCCACCAACCCTGCAAAAGCAGGGTAGTGGCCTGATCCACCGCCAATCACAATCGCGACCGTACCAGGTGTGCTCTCGGTATTACGAATAACCCCACCTGAAACTTGCCGGACCACGTCGGCATTGGCGCTGACAAAACCCGCGATCATTTCTTTAGCAAACTCAGAAGGATTATTAAAAAGCCATGTCATATTAGTGCTCTCCTGCTTTTTTCATCTTGATATCAGCAGCGGTCTTATCATGAGGAACACGGCTGAGAACAAGCATCAGAATGGCTGACAGCATCATAAAGCCACCTACTACCATCATCGGAGGAAGATAGCTGCCCGTCGAATCATGCAATGCACCGGTAATAAAGCCCGCCGAAAAGCCGGCAACGTTGCCAATCGTGTTAATTAACGCCACAGCCGCCGCAGCCGATGCGCCTGATAAAAACTGAGTCGGTAGCGTCCAGAAATTAGGCAGAGCCGCGAAGATGGCACTCGCCGTCAGGGAGATAATCAGCATGGTACTGAGAGGTGTTTCCATATAGAGAGCTGTCGGTACGGTGATAGCACCTACTAAAGCAGGGATAGCAATATGCCAGGTCTTGCAGCCACGACGGGAAGCATCGCGTGACCAAAAATACATGACAATAACCGCCAGGACATAAGGTGCACCGGTGATTAAACCTTTTTGCATCACGGAGAATGTCGCACCAAACTGCGTCTGGAAACCGCCAATAATGGTTGGCAGGAAGAAAGCTAAAGCGTAGAGGCCATAGACGAAGCCGAAGTAAATCAGGCACAGCACCCAGACACGGCCATTCAACATTACAGAGCGGAAGCTGTGGTTGGCAGCGCTAGATTTCTGCGCGTTTTCACGAGCTAATTCAGTATTCAGCCACTCTTTTTCTTTGCTGGTAAGCCATTTAGCATCATCTGGCTTATCAATCAGATAGAACCAGGCGATAATCCCTACGACGATAGCGGGTACCGATACACCAAGGAACATCACACGCCATCCGGCCAGACCAAACAAGCCATCATGACCAATAAACCATGCTGCTAATGGTGCGCCACAGACGACGGTAAGAGGTTGTGCCAGATAGAACAGCGCCAGAATTTTACTGCGGTGACGCGCGGGAGCCCACGCACTTAAGAAGAAGATAGCACCAGGGAAGAAGCCTGCTTCAGCAATACCGAGCAGTACGCGCAAGACATAGAGTCCCTCGATGCTACTCACCCAGGTAAATAACAGAGAAACGATACCCCAGGACACCATAATACGTGACAGCCAGCGCCGTGCTCCATACCGATGTAAAGCAAGGTTACTCGGTACTTCTAAAAGAATATAACCGATAAAGAAAATGCCGGAGGCAAGACCAAACTGCGCCATTTGCAGGTTGAGATCCTGCACCATGCCATTAGGTCCTGCAAAAGAGATAGCCGTTCTGTCTAGAAAGTTAATAAAAAACATCAGAGCCACAAATGGCACCAGACGAATTGAGATTTTCCGAATCGCCGATTTTTCTACATCAGTTGTTACATTGTTATTAGCGTAGGTCACAGTGTCTCTCCTTCCGGGTAATCGTGTTACCGGTGAGATCAAAGGTTGAATGTTGTTGTCGTATGAACCCCGACGTTCAGTGGCTACATGTGTACAGCTACAGATGTTAACCATTCACATTTTTGTTACATGACAAATGAACATTAACAGCTCATAAGATTGGTTCATATGCTCATGAAATGAAATTGTGATCGCCCTCAAATTGTCTTTTTTACGCCACAAAGCCTATTGCATGTCTTTAAGTAGGATGTTCGTCGCTTTTTTACATGTTCATATGAAAAGGTGTTGAACTTATGTTTATTAAAAGATACTTTTTATATCGTCAAAAAACATTCATATGAACAATCAACGCTCATATGAACATTCGGATGTTATCTTTATCCACGCAGGAGAACACGATGTTAACAATTGCAATTGGTGCCGATGATGCTGCAACCGATCTGAAAAATTTGATCAAGTCTCACCTGCAGTCCAAGGGGATAGAGATAGTTGATTTCAGCCATGACATTGGTGAGAACGCGCTGATGTATCCCGATATTGCTTATAATTTGGCCTCCGCTATCAGTGATGGTGCTTATCCACGCGGCATTCTGCTATGCGGTACAGGCATCGGTATGGCAATCGTGGCGAATAAAGTCCCGGGCGTACGTGCAGCCCAGTGCCATGACACTTTTTCCGCTGAGCGCGCGCGGAAAAGTAACAATGCACAAGTTCTCACCCTCGGGGCGCGCGTTATCGGGCCGGAACTGGCAAAAAATATCGTTAATGTCTGGCTTGATTCGGAATATGAAGGTGGAGGCTCGGCACCAAAAGTAGAGAAAATCGACTACTACGAAAAACTAGGAAAGCCTGTTTAACATTAAGAAATCCACTTACTTACTGTTTTAAGGAGGGATAACGATCATGAGTCAGTTAGATGAACTAAAACATATTACAACCGTTGTGGCTGATAGCGGCGATATAGAAGCAATTCGTCGCTTTAAACCTCAAGATGCAACAACGAACCCATCGCTTATTCTCAAGGCTGCAGCGCTGCCTCAGTATAAAATACTGATTGATGATGCGATTATGTTTGCTGTTCAACAAGGTGGTAGTCAAGAGACTCAACTGATTAATGCAGGCGATAAGCTAGCGGTAAATATTGGGCTTGAATTGCTCAAGGATATTCCCGGCAGAGTATCAACTGAAGTTGATGCCCGTCTCTCTTACGACCGAGGACTCTGTGTTGCCAAAGCACGAAAACTCATTCGTTTGTATCAACAACAGGGTATCGATAAATCGCGTATTCTTATCAAACTTGCCGCTACCTGGCAGGGAATAAGGGCAGCAGAAGAGCTTGAAAGAGAAGGTATCAATTGTAATCTGACGCTATTATTTTCATTTGCTCAGGGTCGTGCCTGTGCCGAAGCCGGTGTCTACCTTATTTCACCCTTTGTCGGGCGTATCTATGACTGGTATCAGCAGCATCAGCCTCAGGATAGCTATCTCGCTGATGAGGATCCTGGCGTGGTATCAGTGCGCGATATCTATCACTACTATAAAAAACATCAATACCAAACAGTCGTTATGGGAGCCAGTTTCCGTCGAACGGAGCAAATTTTAGCGCTTGCCGGTTGTGACAGACTGACTATTTCACCGCCGTTACTGGACGAACTAGCGGCCAGTAACGGCGTTGTAGAACAAAAACTTCAGGCAAACAGTACACCTGAAAACCGCCCTTCTCCAATGAGTGAAGCTGAATTTTACTGGCAGCACAATCAAGATCCAATGGCAGTCGATAAGCTAGCTGAAGGAATCTGCTTATTCGCTCAAGATCAGGAAAAACTCGAATCAATGCTTCTCACCACACTGATAAATAAGCTGTCCGCCGGAGTGTGTGTGTAATCACAGCAATTAGTATTTTGTACCGCTTGGTAGTTATTCAAAATAAAAGCCTGATCCACTACATCAGGCATTTTATATTTTTCCGTCAGGTACTCTATCCTTTGAAAAATATTATTAAGCTTATTTAATAATGACTTATCTAAAAACACTACCCTACTAAGCCTCGTGGTATCATTTATAAAATATATATAGAGAAAGTGATGGGCGTTGTAGAAATATTATCTAAAAAATGATTTATAATAAAAAAAGGTTACTACGCTCACATTTCATTACTTCAGAAAATTGACTGTTTGACTTTTAATTCTTCGTCAGGTGATATTAAAAAAAAGGCGTGTAACTACGATCTGTAGGCAAGACCTGAAGCTTTCTCCGTAAAAATAAAACGGAGCAGAGCTTCAGGTTTTTTTTTGCTCTGAAAGCAGGAAATCGAATATGAATCACTTGAAAACAGCGTTAGAAATCATCAAGCAGGTCGGTGGTGCTGAGAATATCGAGCATATTGGACACTGTTCTACCCGCTTAAGATTGAGCTTATATGACAATAGTAAAGTCAATGAGGCGGCACTTGCGAGTACCGATGGCGTACTCGGTGTTCGCCTCAATGTGCAGTGCCAGGTGATAATCGGCCATGAAGTAATACAGGTTTTTGAAGCCGTACAGTCGTTAGCCGGTTCGCAACAGCCAAGTGAGAAAAAGACGACCACCAAAGAGAGTCGTGGGGCAAAGATTGTTGATTTTGTTATTAGCGTCTTTCAGCCATTAGTACCCGCCATAGCTGGCGGTGGGGTGCTGAAATCACTCTTGTTATTAATGGCTGCTATCGGCTGGATGAGTCGTGATAGTTCTACTTATAAAGTCCTGGATAATATCGGTACTGCGCCCCTCTACTTTCTGCCGATTCTGGTGGCAATTACCACAGCGATGAAACTGAAAGTCAATATTCTGGTGGCGGTCTCAGCTGCCTCGGTCATGATCTTACCCGCAATGACTAAACAGTTGGCCGAAGGGGCAACGTTTATGTCTTTTGATCTGGTTAATGTTGCCTACGCCTCCCAAGTATTTCCCGCTATCTTGTGCGTACTTTTATATGCCCAGACAGAGAAGTTCTTTAATCGCTATTCACCGGGAGCGCTACGTATTTTTCTCTCGCCGATGCTTTCTCTGATGGTGACGGTACCGGTCACCCTGCTGGTCCTAGGCCCCCTGGGTTCTGAGTTAGGGGCCGGGCTGGCAACGGTTATTTTATGGCTCTACAGTAAGCTTGGTTTTGTCGCGACAGGGTTATTTGCCGCTGCTTTACCCTTTATGGTCGCCGCCGGGATGCATAAACCGATGCTACCTTATGCGGTTGCTTCCATGAGCCAGTTTGGCAGAGAGATGCTCTACCTGCCCGCCTCACTTGCACACAACATTGCCGAATCCGGTGCCTGTATGGCGATTGCGTTAAAAAGCAAAGATAAGGTCATGAAGTCCACCGCTTTTTCAGCCGGAATTTCCGCATTATTTGGCATTACCGAACCGGCGTTATACGGGGTAACACTACTCCATAAAAAAGCGCTGTATAGCGTGATTATCGGGGGGGTTATTGGCGGTGCATTTATTGGCTGGGTCGGGCTTCAGGCTTTTGCCTTAGTTGGCCCAGGCCTGGCCAGTATTTCGATGTTCGTCTCGCCGGATAATCCAATGAATATTCTCTGGGCTTTTGCTGGTGCCGGACTTTCCTTTTTGGTCTCGTTTGTCTGTGCGCTAATACTTTGGCGTGACAAAGTGACCGAAAAAACCGCTGAACTGAGTTTTACTCGCCCTATTGAGGGACAAATCATCCCACTTGAAAACGTTAATGATGATGTCTTTTCTCGTAAAATTATGGGCGATGGTATCGCAATTATCCCTTCCCAAGGCGTATTACGCGCCCCCGCAGATGGCACCATCGTCAGTCTCTTTGACAGTGGACATGCACTGGGTCTGCTGACTGACACCGGAGTTGAACTGATTTTCCATATCGGGATTGACACCATTAAGCTGCAAGGTGAAGGCTTCAGCCCGAAGGTAACCGAGGGGCAACAGGTGAAGAGTGGTGACACACTGATTGAGTTTTCAATCGATACCATTACCGCTGCCGGGCTGGATCCAGTAGTAGTGATGGTCGTGACTAACGGTGAACGCTTCACCCTTATTCCGGCTAATAATAGCGAAAAAAATCCTGATTCTCATATCATCATGACACTTAAGGAGTCCATGTAATGGCAAAACAACACTCATTTCCACAAGGCTTTTTATGGGGCGGTGCGATTGCTGCAAATCAGGCTGAAGGTGCATGGAATATCGATGGCAAAGGCCCATCAGTCGCAGATGCTATCACCTGGAAACCCAATTTATCCTTGAAGGATTACAGCGGCCATATGGCACTCACGGATGAAAATATATCGGATGCCTTTGCCGGTAAAAATGATGAGCTTTACCCGAAGCGTCGCGGTATCGATTTCTATCATCGCTATAAAGAAGATATCGCTTTATTCGCTGAGATGGGATTTAAAGTACTCAGAGTATCGATAGCCTGGTCGCGAATTTTTCCCACCGGAGAAGATGCAGCGCCAAACGAGGCGGGTCTGCAGTTTTATGAGGATATGTTCCGCGAACTACGCCGTCATAATATTGAGCCGTTGGTGACACTTTCACACTATGAGATGCCACTCGCGCTGAGTGAAAAATACAACGGCTGGGTGCATCGCAACGTAGTGGATGCCTTTGTACGCTTTAGTAACGTATGCTTTGAACGATATCAAAACCTGGTTCGTTACTGGCTTACTTTCAATGAGATAGATAGTATTCATCGCCATCCGTTTACTACTGCTGGTATTCGGGAAGAGAAAAGTAAGCCCGGAGAAGCGACACAGGATATTTACCAGGGGCTGCACCATCAGTTTGTCGCCTCAGCCTTGGTGACGCGTGATTGCCACGCTAAAATTCCGGGTAGTCAGGTGGGATGTATGCTGACTAAGCTCACCACCTATCCGCATAGCTGTCGCCCGGAAGATATCGAGGCGACACTGAAGAAAAACCTGGAAAACTATTTCTATGCCGATGTGCAAGTCTTTGGCGAATATCCTCCCCTTATCTTGCGTGACCTGGAAAGTAGGGATATTCATATCGCTATGACCGCCGAAGATAAGCAGATCCTGAAAGACCATACGGTTGATTTTGTCTCCTTTAGTTACTACATGTCGCTCACCGAATCGACCCAACCAGATGTAGAACGTATTCCTGGTAATACTATTCTCGGTGTCAAAAACCCCTGGTTACCCGCCTCTGAATGGGGCTGGCAGATTGACCCGGTTGGGCTGAAAATATCTTTACTTGAGCTTTATGACCGTTACCAGAAACCATTATTTATCGTCGAAAACGGTCTTGGTGCAAAAGATGTTGTGGAAAACGATGAGATCCACGACAGTTATCGTATTGATTATTTCCGTGGCCATTTTGAGCAAACGCTGGCAGCAATTAATGAAGGTGTCGAGGTGATGGGCTTTACCACTTGGGGCTGCATTGACATTATCAGTGCCGGTACATCACAGATGTCTAAGCGCTACGGCTTTATCTATGTTGACCAGGATGATGAAGGACGTGGAACCTTAAAGCGCCTTAAAAAAGACTCCTTCTGGTGGTACAAAAAGGTCATCAGCAGCAATGGCGCAGACATGAGTTAACCGAGTAATCCGAAGGAATAACTGTGATAACGATAAAAAAATCGCTCAATAATAGTATGTTATTGGTCGATAACGACCAGCAAGAGATGATTCTTTTTGGTAAAGGGATTGGGTTTAACGCAAAACCCGGGACGAATATTGATTTGGCTCAGGTAGAGAAAATTTTTCTGCCACTCAGCTCCCCCCAAGGTCGTCATTTTTTATCGCTTACGGATACTATTCCTTCGGAATTTTTCGATATCAGTCATGAGATCCTGGTTCTTGCTCGTAGCATTTGCGGAGATAAACTCAATTCAGTATTACTGCTTACGCTTGCAGAACATCTGCACTTTGCCGTCGAGCGTAGTCGTAAGGGTCAGACAGTCCTGAATAAATTGAGCTGGGAAGTTAAGCGTTATTATCCACAGGAGTACAGTATCGGGTTGCAGGCTCGTGCAAAAGTGAATCAGAGATTTAAGGTGGAGTTACCCGAAGATGAGTCGGTAAATATCGCCTTTCATCTGATCAACGCCAGCAGTCAGGATAATGACAGTTCAGCCCACCAACAGGTTGAATTAGTTAACCGCCTCGCCGCCATTGTGCACTATAAGCTGGGCAAAAATGCTGATACTGAATCTGTTAATTACATGCGATTTATCAACCACCTGCGTTATTTTTCTGAACGCGTGCTGGCGGGTAAGATAGTGATGAGCGAAACAGAAGATTTTTACCAGGAATTAATGCGCTATCGCCCAGATGCCATGACTGTCGCCTGGGGAATTCGTGACTATGTACAGGATAAATATCAACTTGCCTTACCAAAAGACGAGCTTACGTGGTTAAGTATTCATATTAGTCGCTTGATTGATAAGCAATCATAGGCTGAATAATAGATATGAGGTCATATGCTGACCTCATTTTTTAGCTTATCAGTCGGTGAGTTTAACTCACTTGTTTTTGCACTGAGCCAGAAGCCAGGTTTCCTTTATGGAAACTTGCCTGTCTTGGTGAAATACGTGCCACCGCTTCTGCAGAGCAAGAGGCATCCACTAATACAAAGCTCGCATCATCCCCTTTCACCGGCCATACCTGCTGACCTTTATCATCAAGTGGCAATATATTGCCTGTGGCGATGGCTAAAGAGCGGGACAGGGATAGTTCGTCCGGACGAATATAAAGCTGAGCATAAAGATTGGCTTTTTCTAACATGTCCCCTAATCCAAAGGGTGACCAGTGATCCACCGCACTATCCGTTCCGGTCATCACAAATACACCATTCTGATTAAGGGTTTTTAACGGCATATGCAGCGTGCCAATCGGCACTGTCGAGGCAATCGTAATTTGTTGTTCAGCAAGCTGTCTGGCCATTGCTTCAGCTTGTTCAGGATTCAGTGTAGCTAAGGCGAATGCGTGGCTGATGGTCACTTTGCCGCGTAAACTGCGATTTTCATCTACAGTTTTAATCATATACTCAATAGCAGCACGCCCCGCTGGACTGGTCTCATGGAGATGAATATCAACGCCTTTATTATAATCCAGGGCTATTTGGAACATGGTATCGAGAGATTTTTCCATCGCACCATCGACATTGGTCGGATCCAGTCCCCCTACGTAATGGGCTCCCGCTTGCATCGCTTCACGCATCAAAGGCTCTGATTTTGACAGCAATAATCCATGTTGTGGGAAGGCGACAATTTCACAGGTTAAATCTTGCTGCCTTTCCGCTAATACTTGCTGTAAGGCCTCTAAATTCTTTAACCCTGAAACAGGTTCAATATTGCAATGGCTACGAGCAATCGTTGAGCCTTTGGATTGAATCAAATCGATAAGCGCATTGGCGCGCTCTTTGGTATAGGGTTGTAGCGCTGGCAGCATGGTGTGCTCCAGAGCTATCATATCCATAATCGTTTTGCCTTCTCGGGACTCAGGCGCTTGCCATGGGCCACCATAAAAGGTCTTATCAAGGTGAATATGCATATCACGAAATGCTGGCAGGATTAACTTACCTTGAGCACTGTAGGCATTTAGCTGATTATTAGGGTGTTGTTTATTGGCTAAAACAGCCGCTATTTTGCCATCATTGATTTCAAGTGTATGGAGTGCCGTTTTGGTACCAATAACGGTTGAGTCACGATAATTAAAACCCGTTTCAAGTAAAGCATCATCAAGATAATAATGCTTATCTGTGATACTTGAATTACCGCTCTTTTGTAACGGTTGATTAGTTTGTGCTGCTGCAATACCTGACATTGAACCAAATAAGGTACAAGCCGCTGCAATTTTTGCGCTCGTTGACAGAAATGCTCTTCTATCTGACGGTTGTTCTGCTTTCATAGAAACTCCTTGTTATAAGCATCATGAAATATAATTCATAATGTAGTTTAAATAGTTCACGTTGCATAAAGGAGAAAAATCAAAATATGCATATATAATAATCTGAGTTGCTTACAGTCACTAAATTCAATTAGCTAACAGATATAATGATTCTATTATTTGGCCAACTGAATAAAAGGCAACCTTAAGCATCACGGATACAAGTAGTGTGAAACGTAAAAAATATTAACCCCGAATAATATGCGTCCCTGTCTCACCACGTAGTGCTTCAGTAAGTTTTTCAGGGGTAGTGATTATTACGCGCTTACCACCATTAGCAATAAATGACAGGCTGGCCTCGATTTTCGGTAACATACTGCCCGCTGGAAAATGGCCTTCTTCCATATAGCGTTGCATATCCGTGGTACTGGTTTCGCCAAGCGCTTTTTGTTCTGGTTTTCCAAAGTTCACACAGACTTTCTCAACACCGGTAGTGATGATTAAAATATCTGCGTGTAGCTCTTTAGCCAGTAAGGTAGTGGAAAGATCTTTATCAATCACAGCATCAATACTTTGATATCCGCCATTACCATTACTGGTAACAGGGATCCCACCACCACCTGCTGCAACGACCACAAAATTATTTTCAGTCAGGGTCTGAATAGCTTTCGACTCGACCACATGTTTTGGCTCAGGAGAAGCAACTACACGGCGATAACCACGGCCGGAGTCTTCAATAAAATGCCAGTCTGGGTTAGTCCGTTTAAACTCTTCAGCTTGTTCTTGAGTAAAAAAGGCACCAATGGGTTTAGTTGGAGCCATGAAGTTAGGATCGTTTTTATCCACTTCGACTTGTGTTATCACCGTTACAGCCTGGCGGTTATATTTAGTTAGCGCATTGGTCAGTGCCTGCTGGATTAAATAACCGATCCCACCTTGCGTATCTGCCACGCAATTGGTTAATGGAGTTAATGGTAATCCTTCAACAGTATGTGCTATTTCTGCACGGCGTAAATCCAGTCCCACTTGAGGGCCATTACCGTGAGTCAAAACAATATTGTAATTACCCTCAAGCATATCGCTAACTTGGCGCGCGACTTCTTGTACCGCTTTTTCTTGCGCTTCAATTGACTGGCTGTTGTTATCTTTAATGATACTGTTGCCCCCGATGGCAACAACCACGAGTTCTTTCATTGTTGTATATCCTGAAATAGTGTTTTTGATAGTCGGTGGTTTTAAGCCACCGACTATCAGAGACTGGTTTAGCTATGCGGACTTACTGGCTTTTTCAGCTTCTGGTTCTGCGGCTGGTTGGCGGCTATCCATAAAGTGCTTAACGACAAACAAAGCAGCCATCATCAGATAAGCGTAAACAAACATCAGAGCAGTCCCGGTTGCAATACCGACTACTGGTGAATGAATGACGCCAAAGAACACAAGTAGCGCCCCCACTGCTGCTGCAATTGCACCACGCAGCGGTTTATTAAGGATAGCGAAGATAGCAATACAGCCCCACAGCATGCTGGCTAATGGAGCACCACTACCTAAGTGAACCAGACCTTGGTAATAAACGCCCTTGTGCAGCATCGTTTCAATACCGATTGCACTTGCAGAGGTTCCAGCCGCACTGATCACATTATTGACGATGGTCAGTGCCCAGTTAGCAATCCACGGGAACATACAGATAAAGATAACTGGGACTTCTATTTTTGGCGTTTCTCTCACAACCTGGTTGGCCGTCACGATACCGATAAAGACCAGGATAGGTACAATTGCCGTCATCGGAATGATGGATAGCATGAATGCACCTAAACCAAACAGTGGTACGACAAACATGGTGATGCCGGATGCCAGGGTATAACCGACACTGGCTCCCATCGCTTTCCAGCCTGCGTGACCAACATAGACGGTTACTGGGAATGGGTTGCCCATAAAGCAACCTAAGGTTGATGATAAACCATTAGCCAGCATGACCTTACGGGTATTGTATTCATCACCTGCGGCGTGAGCACTTTCAATATTTTCAAGGTCAAAGATATAGTTTGCTAAGCCAAGTGGTACCGCAGACGCTAAGTAAGGAAGCGCATGGGGTAAACCTTGTAAGAAGCTATCAACGTGGATACCTGGTGGGTTAAAACCAAAAGAACTCATTGAGGCTTTAATGGCTTCCGGGCTTTGTAAACCAGAGAACCATGCTAGTGCAGTACCCGCAATCAGGAGTAATAAACCTGTTGGAATTCGAGCAAAAATAGGCTTTTTACCGAACCAGTTAATAAAGATTAATAGCAAGACGATGAATGATACTGTTGGCGCTTCAAAAGCCTGCAGCATTGGGTTCATCGCAAGTAACAGTAATCCCAGTCCAGACAGACAAGATAGCAGTACAGTGCGCGGGATCATCTTACGGATAGCATCACCGAGGAATGAACCACCCACTAAGATCATCGCTTCAACAAAACACCAGACCAGAGCTATCTGCAGGGCAAATTCTGCATTTTGTGTCGTTTGATAGACCGGCATAATGACCAGAAAGGTCACGGTAAAAATAGAGGGTGCGCTAGGTCCAGATGGCAAAGCGGTGACATCACTACGGCCCGTCTGTTTTATCATTTGCTGACCAAAATACGCGTAACAAATACTGGCAAGCAAAACGGTAAAACCAAATGCAGGTGCAATACGTCCATAAACAATTTCAGTTGGGATCCCAACCACAAAGACTAACAGCCCCATCATGGTCAGTAGATTAGTGAGGTTGTTGGTCATTAACCCAAAGTAGGCAGCCAAGTCCCCACGTTTCCATTTGATACTTAATAGACTCATAATAATGTATCCCCTCAATATGCCTGATACTCATACCCGTCATACTTTGAGCTGCGCCTTAAATTATTTCGTGTCTGTCCCACTTTGCAGGATATGCCCGGCGATATTTAAAGTTACAGTATTCAGTGATGGCGATAATGGGCCAGGATATCTGTTGCTGTATTTTTATTGCCCAGCCGAAGCTGGGCGTTATTTTGTAATTACTGGAAATTAGGCGTATTTTTCCGCGTAAGACAGCATGGCTTTTTCAAAGCATTCAAATGGTGGGTGTACAATACCGGCACCAATCATACCAATACCGGCATCTTTATGAGCAATCGCTGTATTGATGACTGGCAGAATACCGCTGGCCGCTACTTTGGTGATATCAATGGCGGTTGGAATACCCATAAAACCAAGTAATGGGATGGTAACGTTCGGGTTTTCCCCTAAGGTTATCTCACACATTTTTCTTGAGAAATCAATTGCTTCATCAACTGTTCCACCGACAAGGGCAACAATTGCAGGTGCCGTTGCCATCGCAAATCCACCAATACCGTAGGTTTCAGTGATAGCAGAGTCACCAATATCTAAGCCGGAATCTTCTGGCTTATAACCAGCAAACATCGGACCAATAACTTGCTGAGACGGGCCAACAAACCAGTGGCCAGGTAACCCACTGATGCGCAGACCAAATTCATAACCATTACGTGCCATGGTGGTTACAACGGTGCTGTATTCAATACCGTGAGCTGCATCCATAGAGGCCTTGCACATCGCCATCCAAGTTGGGCCTGAGAAATAATCGCTACTGGCTACGAAATCAAAGACTTCTTTTTGCTGAGCTACAGAAAAATTGGTTTGAATAATGCCTGGTGTCAGTGCCTGAATCAGTAATGTCGTACCTGCATTATTACGGTTATGACATTCATCACCCATATGCAGGGCTTGAGCCAGCATCAGACGTAGGTCTATCTCGCCAATAAATGTCATGGCATCACGCAGCATTGGACCTAATACATCACGCATCCAATTTAAACGGTCGATAACACTTTGATCATTGGCCCCCATGCGCAGAATTTTAGCCATCTGCTCACTGAGGTTAGTAAATGCACGATTACCGTAGGTTTTGTTTTCAACGATATGCATAAACATAGAAGCAGATGTCACACCGGCCATAGAGCCAACGCAGTCATGCTCGTGGCAAGGTGAGAAAATAATTTCACCTGATGCTGCAACCCGCTCTGCATCTGCTAAATCTTTAGCTAAACCTTCAAATACCAAGGCTCCAGTAACAGCCCCTTTCATCGCACCACACATATCCTGCCAGGCAACGGGAGGTCCTGCATGTAAGATAGTATTTTTTGTCATGCCGGGTACGACATTAATAGCCTGATCATAGCCAATCAGTACCGGTTGCGACTGAATAATACGTTCGAGTGCCTGAGCGTTAGCAGCGTTAATTTTTTCTTGTAACGATGCATTACTTTCAATTTTATCTAACGCACGAATAACCTCAATATTGCCCTGGCCCGGAGGAGTCCAGCTCAAGTGAGTTACCGGGACATGCTGTTTTTTCAGGTCATCGCTGAACATTTCAATGCCAACGTTAATAACATTTAATGGTTGCTTAAATAATGAAGTCATTATGCTTTCTCTCCTTTCCAGACAAACTCGCGTCCTAATAAACCGGTATTGGTGCTGCTACTTGCCCAAATAACATCAGCATCGGTTAGCATTTTGACCTGCGCATCCATTGCTGGAGTATCCTGGTCAGTACCTAATACATAACCTAAAATGATCAGTTCACGACCATCTTGCTTAGCGATATTTTTAGCGGCTTTAATAGCATCAATCATTACACCAACAGGATCTTCGTGAGAGCCGAAACCTAATACGAAGTCCATCATGATGACCCCGACTTCAGGATCACGAGCTTCTTGCAACAAACGTTCAATACGGTTAGTTGGGTCGATCATTGGGTGAGGTTTACCATTGGTAAAATCATCATCACCAAAGTCCAGGAAGGTATGAGCAATACTGGTATTGATATCTTTTAAGCGATATTCAGGATTCGGTTGAATATTGCTATAAACATCATCATATTTTTCGAGAGCTGCAAACATGGCTTCATCACATAATGTGCCACCACAGAACAAGCCACGAATATATTTTTGCTCAGGAGCCAATTGAGCACGGACTTCTTCAATCAATGGCCAGTTAAGCGAGTGTAAATTTAAATCTTCTTTTTTCACGCCTGTCAGTAGTACTGTTTTCAGCGCCGCTTCTTTAGTATTTTTTGCAAAGGTTAAACCGGGTTTATCTTCAGGCAACGGTTGGCTACCCAGGAAGCAAACAACGACAGGTTTTTGGCATTTTTCGGCCTGTTCTAGAACCTTTTTGGCAACCGCAGGTGCAGGTGGTTTAGAAATCAGAGCAATAACTTTTGTGTCTTCATCAGCATCTAACATTTTGAGGGCATCAATCATCATGATACCGCCAATTTTTTCACTTAGATCACGGCCGCCCGTGCCAATCAATTGTGAAACACCTGCGCCAAATTCATGAATACGGACACTCAGTTCCTGACTACCTGTACCTGATGCGCCGATAATACCGATACTGCCGCGGCGCACACTGTTACCAAAACATAATGCAGTACCATTGATGATTGCCGTACCACAGTCAGGCCCCATCATTAAGAGTCCTTTACTGCTCGCCATTTTTTTCAGCGCTAACTCATCTTCAATGGATACGTTATCAGAGAACAGCATCACATTAAGGTCATTTTCTAATGCCAGGCGTGCTTCACGGGCAGCAAACTGACCATTGACTGAGATAATAGCGAGATTACTCTCTTTAATATGTGTTTTTGCAGAATTAATAGTCGCGTACTTTGCTTCATGAGAGCCGCCGCCTTGATTTTTTTTATTAAACAACTCTTCAATGCCGACTAATATCTCTTCGTTTGCTTCATCACTTGGACCTTTAATGACAATCATTAAATCGCCATTTTTAGCCTCTTCTAACTCAGGAGTTAATAGACCTAAATTTCTTAACACTCCTTTATTCATCTCTGTTGCCATCGCCACAAATGCTTGCTCAACATGATCAAGTTGATTCGCCTTAGTAGAAATAGACATCAGTGACACCGAATCGAAATAGGTATTCTTTTTTATGACAACTTTAGTCGACATATCTTTCTCCGAAATAATGGGTAAGATACAAAGCATCTCGAATGCCAAATAGCATGTCGCTGCCTGAACTGGACCCGATATTTAAAATATTCAAAATTTGTGAATGAATGTTTATTTCGTTCGCATCAACTAATGACTGGATCAATTGACACATATTTTCACGATACTCATGGTCTAAGGCTTTTTTTAGGGTAATAGCGCTAATCGCCGTTGTTTTTTCATTCCCCTGTATAATCCCTTGATAAAAATCATGATAAAGCACAGCGACCGGATTACCTTTCAACAGCAAAAAAGCCATTAACCCAACCAAATAGTCATCTCCAGAAGGCGTCAGCCCGATACCTAACCCGACAAACTGCCTTATGACATCAGCCAAATTTTTACGTTGTTTTTTCTTAATCAAACAAATCAAATCACTACGTAGTTGATTTAATTTTTCTGCAGAAGCTAAGTAGAATAAATTATCACCTTGATAATTAAAAAGAGAACTCTTTGCTTCACTTAAAATAAAATCCACCTCATTTATCTGTTTTAATAAAAATGACTGATAATTTTTTTTATTGACCTTGTCATTGATGAAATTAATAACAGATTGTTGCCATACTGTACATAATGAAAAAGATAACCAATAGCAATCACCAATACTGACCTTGCCATTTAAAATCTGGAAATTATCACTACTGTTAATATTTAACAGCGCTAAATTTTTATTTAATAATCGACAACTATTTGGTGCATTGTCTAACTGAGAGCTCAATAAAGTAAAAAGCTGATTACCAATAAAAACATTAATGGCTTTACTAAAGACTTGTTCAATCTTTCCTGAAAGCTGCGGCTGATTAAGAAGATTTAAAAAATGTCTATCAGCCGTCAGCACGTATAATGTTTGCCGATGAGAGGTGGTATTATTCACAATTTACCTTATCAGCAGTTTATATCAGCGTTTATGCACCTGCTGCTACCAGAAGCTCAGCAATTTCGGTATAGCCTTTCTCTTTTGCTAGCTCTAATGGTTTTTTACCATATTTATCAGTCATATGTGGATTAGCACCATGATCTAATAGTAACTTAACGATTTGTTGCTGCTTGTCACCACCGTCATTAAGCACAATGGCTTCAAGGAGTGGCGTCCAGCCGACAAAGTTAGTGTGGTTAACATTCATTTCTGTTTTTTCGAGTAGTTCACGAACGATTTCCACATGACCTTTTTCGCTCGCTGGAGTAATACCCACACCACCAAAACGTGTTAATAAATCTAAATTAGGATTTGCAGGTAAAACCAGGCGCAACAATGTTAAATCGTTATTCAGGCAGCTCAGAAGGAAAGGGTTGAAACAGGTTTGATCTTGTTTATCGATATCTGCGCCAGCACTAATTAGGAAGGAAACGCACTCGTAGTGTTTGTTCAGGCTGGCATTTATTATCGCAGTACGCCCTTGACGATTAGTTACATTAATATCAACAGCATTATCAAGGCATTTTTTTAATGTCTCTAATTGGCCCTGTTCTGCTGCGGTTAAAAAATCTTGAGCCAGTGTACTGGAAGTCATGACGCTCTCCTGATAACCAATATTAATAAATAAAAATCTAACAATATTTAATATACCTGAAGCATAGCAATTGAAACTAATAAAAAGAATCCATTTAAATTTAATTCATCAATGAGTCGCCAAATTATTGAATAGAATTCAACAATTAGCCATTTCTGTGCGTAAAGGCATTGTTTTTTGACCTGACACGGCGATTTTTGATTGTTTTTTGAGCTAAATGACGAATGTATTTTTATCAGTCTGGGCAGTTCTAAATGATTCAATCAGATCTGTGACGGAGATCAAATTCAAGGTTTAAAGAATGTTAACATTGTAAATTATTTGTTCTTAAAAGATAGGTCGCTTTCTTTAATTTGGTATAAAAAACGAAGTAATTAAACCATATCAATTACTTATGATAGAATAAGCTTGTTACTGAATTGCATATATGTTACACAAAAGAAAAAGAAAAATTAATAATCTTATGTATATTAACATTTGTTTTAACTTACAAGCATAGCTCAAAAATCATACAGCAACTTATGCTGTTGAATTTTATTCACATATATCCAAAATAATTCGAGTTGCTTGTAGGCGCAAAGCAAAGATAACCAATGAGCATAGATAAACTGAGCGCCAGCAACGCCCAAGCAACTTGGAGTATGACGGGTATATATCGGTTACATCGTTACCTGAGTAACATGTTGATAAATTTTATCTACAGTCGCTTGAATAATTTTTGATACATCCCCAAAATCACCAAGGTGCTTATTTATCGTTACTCAACTGGAAAAATACTCATGAATTCTATTTTTACCGAAGAAAATTTACTGACTTACACTACTGCGGCTAAATTAGCCAGTTTTAGTAAAGCAGCGGAAGAATTGGGTATTACTACATCTGCCGTTAGCTATACGATAAAACGCATAGAAACTTATTTGGATGTCGCATTATTTATTCGTGATACACGCAATATTGAGTTGACCGAAGCAGGCTATTATTTTTATCGTAAAGCAGCAGATTTATTAAATAACTTCCACCTAATCAAAAAAGGTATTTATTCTATCGAGCAAGGTATTGAGGCTCGTGTACGTATTTGTATCAACCAACTTTTATATACACCCTATCATACTGCTAAATTGCTACAAATACTCAAAACACAGTTTCCCACCTGTCAGATTACAGTAACTACTGAGGTATATAATGGAGTATGGGATGCGATTATTAATAATATCTCTGATATAGCTATAGGGGCACCAGGTACTCTGATGGATGGAGGAGGTATCGATTATACTGAGATCGGTGCTATTCATTGGGAATTTGCTATCGCATCAACTCATCCACTGGTATTAATGCCTGAACCGATTGCAGAAAGTCAGTTACGGCTCTATCCCAACATCATGGTGGAAGATACTGCTCATACCATAAATAAACGTATTGGCTGGTTATTACATGGTCAGGAAGCTATTCAAGTCCCTGATTTTAACACTAAGTGTCAATGTCAGATACTCGGTGAAGGTATTGGTTTCCTTCCAGATTATTTAATAAAAGATCATGTAAAAAATGGTTTGTTGGTGATCAAAAAAATTCAAAATCCAAGGCAGGACTCCCACCTTCTATTAGCGACGCAACACTCGGCAACGGGTCTGGTTACTCAGTGGATACGAAGAGAGTTTGTTGGTAACGGGGTCTTAGCCAAATTATACAGTGACATTCTGAAGCCGATTAACTAAAGAGACTACCTTCTCAAATAAATCTAATCGCTTGTAGGTATAAAGTTCTGCTTCAGTAATCAACTGACTGCCAAATGATATATGTACGAGCATCTCCACCCTAAGAATATTCCGTGTATTTTCGTGTTCAAGAAGTAATTTAACGTTTTATTCTAAGAATATTACCTATTGGATCTGTATAAATAATAGGCAATATTCTAATTATAAAAAATAAATCGCTGAGCTGGCTAGTAAGCGTAGTCTATAGTAGCCAAATGGTATTGAACATGATAACTATTACTCACAAAAAAACACTCTGAACATTGACCTTTATAAGACTTATGTTTTTGAATAATATGAAATAATTAAGAACCCCCGATTAACCGAATTGCCTTACCTTCTGAATATGCACCACATAATACTTGGCAGTGTGACGTTATTCGTGATTTTTAAGCCATTTATTCCTAAATATATTTTTTTTTAATCATTTTTCTACTATAGTTAGAGATTACTATAAAACCATTCAGGTGCATGGAAAAATGAAAAAAAACACCACGTTAGCATTAATTTGTGCTTCTATTTTTTTACTTCAAGGCTGTGCTAATCCCAAGAAAACAGATGATTCTGCGATTAAAAGCAAAACAGCTCAAACCGCTCAAACCACTCAGCCTGCTCAAACCGCTCAGCCTGCTCAAACAACGCAGTTCACTGCGTTACAAAAGTGTCTTAATGATGCGAGCACGTTAATTAAACTAGATAATAAATATCAAAAAAATTACAATGAGCTATATGTATTGATTAATGATGCAAAACTTTACGCTTCATTATCTAGCGAAACATCCGAAAATGTGAGAGCGACTATCGCGCCACTTTTTGAATATGAAATTAACAACAAATGTAATGACATTTCTCAATTATTGATTAATGCTTTTAAATATAAAATAAAACAAAATTCAATGTTAACCGGTAATTCATGATGAAACCTGTTGGAATTCCATTCCGCCATTCCGCTTTAAAAGGAAGTGTTAAAGCACTTTTTTTTTGTTCTCTGATTGCACCAAGTATAGCTATCGCTAACAGCGAGGGCTTTCTTGATGACATATCAAAACTTGAAGTGAAACAGCACCCTCTTAGTCAAGAGGGGAGTGGGACGAAGACATATCAGAATACTGCTGAGCTTGCGGCAGCTGCCGCTCAAAAAAGGCTCGAAGACACGACTAGAAGGCTTTCTGCTCAAATTGCCACGTTAAGACAACAGCAACTTAACGAAAAAAATACCGCCAATGCCCTGAGGGTACAGAATACTGAACTGACAGCGGCAGCGGCGGCGGCACAGAAAAAACTTGATGACACTATCCGAACTCTCTCTGCCCAAATAGCCAGTCTGAAGCAGCAAAGTGGTGGCCAGGATACCAGCATACTCAACCAAAGAAATGCTGAACTTGCGACCGCTCTGGCAGCAGCACAGAAAGCGCTTGATGACACGACTCGAACTCTCTCTGCCCAAATAGCCAGTCTAAAGGAGCAGAATGCCGAGCTTAGTGCCACGACACAAAAAAAGCAGGGCGAAAATGCCAAGGTTCTTTCCGACCAAGTCTCTGCTCTCAATAAAAAGAATACCGAATTAACAGCAACCGCGGCTGCCGCGCAGAAGAAACTGGATGATGCCGTCAAGAATCTGACAGCTGAAATCACCAGCCTGAAACAACAGAATACTAACCTTACTGCAGCGACACGAAAAACACTGGATGAAAATTCCCGGGCACTTTCCGAACAAGTCTCTGCTCTGAATAAAAAGAATGCAGACTTGGCAGCAACCGCCGCTGCGACACAGAAAAAACAGGATGATGCCACCAAGACCTTGGTTGCTGAAATGACCAGCCTGAAACAGCAGAATGCTCAGTTACAGGCCGGTGAGAAAGAGTCCCTTGCCGCCCTGAATAAGAAAAATGCGGATCTGGCTGCCGCTGCGACAGCCGCACAGCAGAAACAGAATGATGCTGCCAAAGCCCTGACCGCTGAAATCGCCAGCCTGAAACAGCAGAATGCTCAGTTGCAGGCCGGTGAGAAAGAATCCGTTACGGCCCTGAATAAGAAGAATGCGGATCTGGCTGCCTCTGCGACAGCTGCACAGCAGAAACAGAATGATGCTGCCAAAGCCCTGACCGCTGAAATCGCCAGTCTGAAACAGCAGAATGCCGATCTCACTGCAACAACACGAAAAACTTTGGATGAAAATGCCAAAGCCCTTTCAGAACAGGTC